>Ga0105240_10000990_pt1 | contig 50703 bp, 35 predicted proteins | sample KBSC54metaG_FD_80426 | JGI IMG/M metagenome (GOLD analysis project Ga0105240, IMG submission 80426) | Corn rhizosphere microbial communities from Kellogg Biological Station, Michigan, USA - KBS C5-4 metaG | ecosystem: Host-associated > Plants > Roots > Rhizosphere > Soil | place: Michigan, USA... | reverse complement strand
GGTTACTTCGAGGGTGGGGGGGCGTCGTCGGCGAAGGCGGAGAGGGGGAGGTGGGCGACCCAGATGCCGTCTTGCGAGGAGGGGCTCCGGCTGCGCACGGTGTAGACGACCTCCAGGTCGGTGGCGCCGGCCGGGGGCGTGGACCAGGAGACCCGGAAGTCGACGACCCCGCGGGAGACGAGGCGCTCCTCGCCCGTGTCGATGTTGACGACGTCCAGCGAGAAGGAGCCATCCTGCTGCAGGTCGGCGTCCGCCAGCAGCACCCACTTCGGGGTCAGCCAGGCCCAGGAGCCGCGGAAATCCCAGCGCACGCGGTCGGCGATGGCGTGCTCCATGACCGGGACGCTGCCGACGTCCAGGCTGGACAGCGTGTACCCGTCGGTGTCCGAATGCCACAGCAACAGGTGGCGGTCGTCGACGTACCCGATGTTGAAGTAGTAGCTGCCCGTCGAGGCGATCGTGGGCGGGGTGCCGTCGGGCGCGCCCAGATAGACCGTCGAGTCGTTCAGCGGGTCGTTCTCCAGCATGGCGAACTGCGCGCCCGACGGCGAGAACTGCAGCTGCTTGATCTGGTTGTTGCCGCTCGCGACCATCTGGCAGCCCGCGCCCGCCGTTCCCTCGACCAGGGCCCAGCTGGCGGGCGCGTTGACCGATTGGCTGCTGGACTGGGCGATGGCGGCGAAGCGCCCGGTGCCCGGCTGCCACGCGGTCTGCGAGAAGTCGCGGCGGTCGGCGGTTCGGGGCAGGGCGCAGCTGGCCGCCGTGCCGTCGCCGACATGCCAGGTGTAGACCCTGGTCTGGGCCCCGGCGTTCTCGGTTTGCAGCCAGTACATGTCCTGACCCGCGGGCGACAGGCTCATGGTGTCGGCCAGGTGGTCCACGGAGTTTCCGGGCAGTTGCATGTCGCGGCTGCTGTCCAGGAAGTGCACGAAGCCGGCGCTGGTGCCATCCATCAGGTCGCGGTCGTAGAACAGCAAGCAGCTGGGCACGGGCCCGCTCGCGCCGGCCGGGGGGCAGAACATCGCGGGGGTCACGTCGTTGCCGGGCAGGGTGGCGGTCTGCGCGGCGGCGGGCGGGTTGCCGTCCGCCGCGACGACCTGCTGCGTGGACAGCGAGCCGGCGCTGACGCGCACCGACGGCATGGTGGTGTCGAACGGGAATCGAACGAACGCCTGGTGGGAATCGCCGCCGTCGGCCAGCGCCAGGAACCCCGCATGGTCGCGGCCCACCACGAAGTTCACGTTCTTCATGGGGACGGGGGCCTCGGGCGGGCCGTACCAGGGGTCCACCATGCCCGCCTCGGTCTGCCGCCCGAACAGGATGGGGTCGGCGCGGGTGGCGCCGAGCGACACGTCCAGCGCGTGCACGCCGCTCACATCGACCGAGGTGCCGGCCACTTCGTCCAGGAAGGTCAGCGTCAGGAAGGGCAGCGACGACCCGCTCAGCGTCGCGGGGATGCTGGCATCGTCGCTGAAGTGCTGCAGCACCAGCGAGCGTCCTTTGCCGTCGGCGGAGGCGAGCAGATCGGCCTGCAGCACCGCGGACGAGATGGGGCGCTCGACGCCGCTCGTCAGGTCCAGCAGCGTCCGGTCATAGGGGGCGCTGACACCGTTCGAGGTGGTGATGCCCGGGATCGCGTGCGCCAGGTAGATCGCGGACAGATCGAACGAGAAGCTGCGCAAGCCCAGCCCGTCCTCGCGGACGTGCAGCACTTGCCGCGAGCCGAACCCCCGCTGCGACGTATCGGGGATGGAGCACCCCCACCCGGTCACCCCCGCGGCGATCCAGACGAACGCCGGCAGCCAGCCCTTCGCGCGCACGCCGGGAAGAATGCCACGGATGCCGGGGTGGGGTAGCCGATTTTAGAACTGGCCCTGAAGCCCCAGCGTGGGCAGCGCGATGCGTAGCTGCGAGGGCGCGGGCCCGCGGGAGGTTTGGACGTACTGCACCAGCTCGCTGTTCACCGTCGCGTTCGCGAAGTCGAAGTAGGCGGTCAGGATGAAGCGATCGAAGACGAACCGCCGCTCGATGCGCAGGTCCAGCTGGTAGTAGTCGGGCAGCTGGATGCGGGCGGCGGGCGGGTAGGGGGCGTCCCGGCCGGTGTTGAAGTGGAAGCGCGCGCCCACGGTGGTGCGGCCGCCGATCCGGTAGTTGCCCACCAGGTTCAGGATGTGGCGCTGGTCCCAGTCCGAGCGGACCACCCCGTTCGTGCCGTTGCGATAGCTGTACGACAGCGTGTAGCTGATCCAGCCGCTGAACCTGTTGGTCGGGGCGCGGCGGAGCATCGTCTCGACGCCGTAGCTGACGCCGTCGTGCAGGATCAGGAAGTCGTTCTCGGTGATCTTCGTGCTCTGCACGTCCGTGATCGGCAGATCGGTCACCAGCATGCGCTGGTAGAAGCCGGTCGCCTCCAGCGTGGTCTCGTCGAGGATCCGCAGCACGAACCCGCCGGCGCCGCTGTCGGACCGCTGCAGGCCGATGCTGGCCAGGCCGAACGACTCGAACCCCGCCACGTTCAGGGGCAGGCTGGGCATCTGCGAGAAACGGCCCAGGTTGGCCTTCAGGGTCAGGCGCGAGGTGACCGCCCACGAGGCGTCGAGGCGCGGCTCGACCACGAAGCGTGACGTGTTCTCCTCGGCGAACAGGTCGGCGCGCACGCCCGGCGAGATGATCAGCCCCTCCGTCGGGCGCAGCCGCAGGGAGGCGAACGTCCCCTGCGAAAGGGCGGGGCGCGAGCGGCTGAGGTCGTTGCTGGTGCGCAGCGGATCGGGCTCGGCGGCGAAGTGCTGGTACTCGGCGTCCGCCCCCAGCTCCAGCTCGAAGTGGCGACCCAGGGGGCGATTCCACGACAGGCGGGGGGCCAGATCCAGGGCCCGCACCGTCAGCAGCGCCTGCTGCAGCGTCGAGCGCGCCTGATCGAGGCCGCCGGTGATCCCCGCCACCAGGCGTCCGCCACCGAGCGCCCCCGTCCAGCGCACGTCCAGCCGGTGGAACTGCAGGGCCGCCGTCTGCGTGGTGTCGTTCGACGAGGTCAGGCCGCCGCCGTTCCAGTCGAGGCGATCGAACGACCCGAACGAGAACACCGTCAGGCGGCCCGGGCCCAGCTGATGATCCACGCGCAGCTGGTAGTCCCAGTAGCTGAGGGTCGTGTTCTGATCGAACAGCGACAGCAGCGGGCCGGTGTATGAATAGCGCGCGGCCGCCGCCACCGTCCCCTTGGCGTCGTCGACGGGCGTGGTGACGACGGCGCGGGCCTCGTACAGCGAGACGTCCGCGATGGCGTGCACGCGATCCTCGGGCGGGCGCTCGGTCCGGATCGAGACGATGCCGGCGATGTAGCGGCCGAAGTTCTCGGGGTAGGCGCCCGGATAGAAGTCCAGGCCCGAGACCAGGCTGGGCGCGATGATCGAGGGGCCGAGCGCCAGGTGGAAGGTCGCCGGCACGCGGATGCCGTCGATGAAGAAGCCCGTGTTGCCGGGGTTCGAGCCGCGCACCACGAAGATCGCCGCCGGCCACACCACCTGCGACACGCCGGGCAGCGACGCCAGGACGCGCACGGGATCGCCTGACGTGCCGGCCGTCTGGCGGGCCTCCTCGACGCCGATGCTGAGGCGGGGGAGCTCGGCGCGGGTCGCTCGCACCTCGGTCTGGTAGCGCTCGCCCGTCGCCTGGGATTCGAGGCGCAGCAACAGCTCGGGCTGCGGCGTCGGGCCGGCCACGATGCGCGCCCGCCCGACGGTGTGGGCGGGGAACTGCGCCTCCAGCTGGTGCGGCCCCGCCTCCATCGACAGGGCGAGACGTCCGTCCGCGCCCGTCTCTCCCACCGGCAGCGCGTCCACGGCGATGGAGACGCCCCCCAGGGGGCGGCGCGTTCCCCGCTCGAGGATGCGCACCGTGAAGGGGAAGCGCGGCGGCGGTGGCGGAGCTTGCTCGACGGGAGCCGCTGCCCCGGGCGAAGCCGCCTCCCCGACCAGCGGCGCGGCGGCCGTCGCCGGGACGCCACCCCCGGCCCCGCCCGCCGCACCCCAGCCCGCCGTCATCGCGGGGGGGCCGCCGCCGAACCCGGAGGCGCCCGCCTGGCCGGTCGCCCCCGCCTGTCCGCCGGCGCCGCCCATCGCCGCGCGCATCCACGCCGGCGTTCCCAGTCCCATCACCTGCGCTCGGGCGGGCGCCGCCCAGCAAAAGGACAGGAGGACCGTGCCGATGACGGCGCGGGCGACGGCCCGCCCGGCCCGCGCGCCGCCGCCGCTCATCCGCTGGTCAGGTTTCGGTAGGCCCGCAGGTGGCGAAGCGCCGCTTCGTAGTGCCCGGCCAGATCGTGCAGGCGCGCGGCGTTGAAGTGGGCGTCGGCATGCCGGGGATCGATGGAGGTCGCCGATTCATAGGTCACGATGGCGGCGTCGGGCTGGGCGCGGTCTTCCAGCAGCACGCCCAGGTTGTACAGCGCGGTGGCGTTCTTCGGCTGCGCGGCGATCGCGGCGCGGTAGTGGCCCTCGGCGGCGGACAGATCGCCCGCGTCATGCAGCATGCGGCCCAGGTTGATGTGGGCGTCGGCGTGCTGCGGGTCCAGCTTCAGCACGCGCTCGTAGGCGGCCCGGGCTTCGATGGGCGCCCCTTCTTCCAGGCTGCACGCGAAGGCGTAGAACTCGTCGGCGGTCGGGGCCTGCAGGTCGTCGGACAGCTCCGCCTGCGGCGGCGGCCGCAGCGCCAGCACCGCGGTGGCGGCCGCGCCGCTTCCCTGACCGTAAGGCATCAACATCTGCCCCGAGTCGGCGCGCCAGGAACGGTCGCCGTCCAGGACCACGACGTGTCCGCCCTCGTTGCCCAGGTGCACCCCGGTCAGCGGCTGCGAGGCGGGCAGGATGCGGCGCAGGTGGCGAAGGGCGCTCATCACCCGCCGCGGCGGCAGCCGTTCGGTCACCAGGCCCTCCGCTTTCCGCAGCAGCAACAGGTCCTGGAACGAGAAGCGCAGCTCGCCGCCGCTCCCGCGCTGGGGGCACAGCAGGCCGGCCTTGATGTACGCGCGCAGGCGCGCGGGCGACAGCCCCAGCATCCCCGTCACGTCCTGCGTGCTGAATCCGGTGCTCACGAGCGTGCTGGATGATAGCCCGAAGCGCGCGCCGTGGCGCGGGCGCGCGGTCAGCGCTTGGCGGCGCGCTTGCGGGGCTCGGCCTTGGCGGCGGCTGGCGCGGCGCCGGCGGCCCGTCGGGCGGGGCGGCGCGTGGCGATGCCGCCCGCGTCGGGCGTCTCGTCGGCGGTCGGGGTGGCCTCGGCGGCGGAGGCCTTGGCCTTCGCGCCCAGGCTGGCCTTCAGCGCCTCCATCAGGTCGATCACGCGCGCCGGCTCGGCCGTGGGGGCGGGGGCCGCGATGTCCTGTCCCTGCACCTTGCGATCGATGTCCGCCTGGATGCGCTTGCGGACGTCGTCCTCGTACTCGTTCGGGTTGAAGGTCTCGGACGCGATCTGATCGACCAGCTGCTTGGCCAGGTTCAGCTCGCCCTCGCGCACGGTGGCGTCGCCGATGGGGACCTCGGAGAACGGGCGGACCTCGTCGCTGTACAGCAGCGTCTGCATCACGATGCCGGTGCCGCCCTGGGCGCTGTCCGCCGCCCGCAACATCACGATGTACTGCTTGCCGCGCGCGGCGTAGCGCGCGACGGCCACGCGCTTGGTCTCGCGCATCACCTCGGCCAGCAGGCGGTACGCCTTCTCGCCGCCCTTCTCCGGGCCCAGGTAGTAGGCCTTGTCGAAGTAGACCGGGTCGATGCTCTCGGCGGGCACGAACTGCGCGATGTCGATGGTCTGCGTCGCCTTCTCCTCCATCGACTTCAGCTCGTCGTTGGTGAAGGTGACGTACTGATCCTTCGCGAACTCGTAGCCCTTCACCATCTGGTCGCGCGGGACGATCTCGTTGTCCAGCGGGCAGATGTACTGCTGCTTCACGCGCGTGCCGCACTTCGCGTGCAGCAGGTTGAAGGAGATCCCGGCCGAGGCCTGTGTCGCCGAGTACAGCTGCACCGGGATCGAGACCAGGCCGAAGGAGATCGTGCCGCCCGAGATTGCACGCGCCATGTAGGGAAGTCAACCACAGTATTCCCGCGCGTGCAAAAAATGCCGCCGCTTCGGGGCGTCTACCCGCTCGCCCAGAGGCGGTTCAGGGTGGCGGCCAGCTGGGGGCCGCGACCCGCGTCCTCGTGCTTGAAGTAGACGTACGCCTCGGACCACTTGCCCTGCTGCTCGCGCAACCAGGCCGTCCAGGTGGCGACGGCGGCGTCGTCGTAGTCCATGCGCCGCAGGCGCAGGTAGCCCCAGCCGGTGGTGGCGATCGGGGGCGTCTTCAGCTCCTCCGCCTCGGCGATGCAGAGGGCCGCCCCCCGCTGGGCCAGGGCGGCGTAGACGGCGTCGTCGAACCAGGACGCGTGGCGGAACTCGAACGCGGCCCGGGCGCCCTCCGGCAGCAGGGCCAGGAAATCGGTCAGGCGCGGCAGATCCTTCTTCATGTTGGGCGGCAGCTGGAACAGCGCCGGTCCCAGCCGCTCGCCCAGCACGCCGATCGTCTTCCAGAACAGGGCGGTGCTGTCGGCGGAGCCGGCCAGGCGCTGCCGGTGGGTGATCTGCTGGGGGGCCTTGGGGGCGAAGCGAAAGCTGGGCGGCGTCAGCGCGGCCCACCCGGTCAGGGTCTCGGGCTTGGGCATCCGGTAGAAGGTGTTGTTGATCTCGACCGTCGCCAGCTGGCCGGCATAGTGCTCGAGCATGCGGGTGGTCGGCAGCTTCTCGGGGTAAAAGGTGCCCCGCCAGGCCGGATAGCTGAAACCGCTGGTGCCGGTGAAAATTTGCATCTTTGCTCCTCGCTCGGGCCCCGGGATATCATAGGGCGTGGCCAAAAAGCGATCGGTTCGAACCGTGCCCACCGGACGCCCGGCTGAGCGCCCGCGCGAGGACACGGACACGGACGCGGTGCTGCCGGCGTTCAAGGCGGGAAAGCGTGACAAGCCCTACCTGATCGTGCTGGCCGGCAGCGCGATGGGCGTGATGTACCACATCGAGAAAGAGGTGACGGTGATCGGGCGCGGCGAGCGGGCCGATCTGCGCATCATCGACGATGGCATCTCGCGCGAGCACACCCGCGTCGTGCGCAAGGGCGACAAGATCCTGGTCGAGGACATGGGGTCGACGAACGGGACCTTCTGCAACGGCATCCGGCTGGCCAGCCAGGTGCTGGCCGAGGGCGACAAGATCATGATCGGCACCGGCACGATCTTGAAGTTCACGTACCACGACGAGATGGACGAGGTGTTCCAGCAGCACCTCACCGAGTCGGCGCTGCGTGACCCCCTGACGAAGGTCTACAACCGGAAGTTCTTCCTGGATCGCGTGCAGAACGAGTTCGTGTACGCCGATCGCCATCACCAGCCGCTGGCCCTGCTGTTCCTGGACATCGATCGCTTCAAGCACATCAACGACACCTACGGCCACCCCGTGGGCGACGAGGTGCTGAAGGACATGGCGTCGCTGATGGCGAAGTCGCTGCGCAGCGAGGACGTGCTGGCCCGCTACGGCGGCGAGGAGTTCGCGGTCATCTGCCGGGGGCTCGAGCTGCCGCGGGCCAAGAACCTGGCCGAGCGCATCCGCCGCGCCATCGAGGAGCACAAGTTCGAGGCGCGCGAGCGCATCATCCCGGTCACCGTCAGCATCGGCGTGGCGGCGTTCCCCGACGCGCGCGTGCGCAGCGCCGGCGACCTGATCGTCGTCGCGGACGAGACGATGTACGAGGCGAAGCGCTCGGGCCGCAACCGCGTCTGCATGCGCGTCAGCACCGAGGACGACGAGAAGACGAACGTCCTCGATCCCAAGCACTGATCCGGGCGCGCCCGCAGCGGATCAGAAGCTGGTCTGGCGTTCCAGGGCGGCGCGCAGGCGGCGCAGGTAGTCGGCGCGGGGGATCTCGATGGCGCCGATCGACCGCAGGTGGGCGGTGGGGACCTGGGCGTCCAGCAGCAGGAAGTTGCGCTGGCGCAGGTGTTCTACCAGGAACCCGACCGCCGCCTTCGAGGCGTCGGTGCGGCGGCGGAACATCGATTCGCCGCCGAAGAAGCCCCCCAGCGTCACGCCGTAGAGGCCCCCCACCATCTCGCTGCCTTCCCAGACCTCCAGGCTATGGGCGCGGCCGCGGTGGTGCAGCTCGACGTAGGACTTCACGAACGGCTCGCTGATCCAGGTGTCGGGGCGATCGGGCGTGGGCGCGGCGCAGGCGCGCATGACGCCTTCGAAGTCTCGATCGGTCGTGTAACGCCAGCCGTGGCGGCGGATGGACTTGCCGACGCTGCGGTGCGGGTGGAACGTCTCGAGATCGAAGATCGCGCGCGGATCGGGCGACCACCAGGTGACGGCGGGATCCGAGGACCAGGGGAAGATGCCCGAGCGATAGGCGCGCAGCAGCGTGTCGGGGTCGAGGTCTCCGCCGACCGCGACCAGGCCCTCGGGCCAGCCGCCGGCCTCGTCCTCGTCGGCGTCAGCGTCGGCCATGCCAACAGCATTACACGCCTCGCCGGGTTCGGCGAGGTGGGGGCTGATATCCTTCGAGCGTGCTCCCGCGGTGCGCGAGCACGCAGCCCACACCCCCGCGATGAGCCTCGGCGACTACAACCGCAAGCGAAACTTCGGTGTCACGGCCGAGCCGCCCGGGCGCGTCGGCTCGTCGCCCACCGGGCGCAGCTTCGTGATTCAGAAGCACGCCGCCCGCCGCCTGCACTACGACTTCCGGCTGGAGCTGGATGGCGCGCTGAAGAGCTGGTCGGTGCCCAAGGGGCCCAGCTTCGATCCGTCCGAGCGCCGCCTGGCGGTCGCCGTCGAGGATCATCCCATCGACTACGGCGGCTTCGAAGGGATCATCCCCCAGGGGCAGTACGGCGGGGGCACCGTGCTGCTGTGGGACCGCGGCACCTGGCAGCCCGTGGGGGACGCGGCGGCGGGCCTGGCGGCCGGTCACCTGAAGTTCGAGCTCTTCGGCGCGAAGCTGCAGGGGCGCTGGGCGCTGGTCCACCTGAAGGCGCGCCCGAACCGCGCCGGGCGGCGGGGCGAGGACGGGGACAACAACTGGCTGCTGATCAAGGACCGGGACGCCCACGCCCGGCCGCAGGCGGAGTTCGACGTCACGGTGGCGCGGCCCGAGAGCGTCGCCAGCGGGCGCGACCTGCCGGCCATCGCGGCGGCGTCCGATCGCGTGTGGCATTCGAAGCCCAGCCTGTCGGACGCGGCAGCGATCCCTGGCGCCCGGGCGCAGGCCATGCCCGCCGCGCTGAAGCCGGTGCGGGCCAGGCGCGGCAAGACGGTTCCCTCCGGCGCGGACTGGGTGCACGAGATCGAGCTCGAGGGGCGGCGCGTCTTCGTTCACGCGGACGCCGGCTTCGTGAAGCTGCTGGACCCCGCCGGCGACGACGTGACGGAGCAGCTGGCGCCGCTGGCCCAGGCGGCGAAGGCGCTGCCGCTGCACGACGCGAGGATCGATGCCGTGGCGACCGCGCTGGGCCCCGACGGGCGCAGCCGCGGCGATCGACCGCCCACCGTGCTGTACGTGCTGGACCTGCCCTATCTCGACGGGCACGATCTGACGCGCACGCCGCTGGTGGAGAGGAAGAAGGCGCTGGCCTCGCTGGTCGCATCGGCCGGGCCGCCCCCGGCGCTGCGCTTCGCCGATCACGTGGTGGGGCACGGCGCGGAGACCTTCGCGGCCGCTTGTCAGCTGGGCGCGCCGGGAGTCGTCTCGAAGAAGGCCGGCGGTCCTTACAAGGACGGCGCGCGGGGAGGGGACTGGCGGGTCACGCGCTGCGCGGGGGAGGAGAAGGGGGCGGCGGCCGCGAAGCCGCGCAAGGCGGCGCCGGCCAGAGCGAAGGCCAGTCCAAAGCTCGCCGCCCCGGCGAAGGGCGGCCCAAAGCCCGCCGCACCGGCCAAGGCGTCCGACGACCGGGTCGCGGGCGTGAAGCTGACCCACCCCGCGCGGATGCTGTACCCGGAGGCAGGCGTCACCAAGGCCGATCTGGCCCGCTACTACCAGGACGTGGCGAAGTTCATGTTGCCGCACACGGAAGATCGCCCGCTGACGCTGCTGCGCTCGCCGGAGGGGGTGACCGGCAAGCCGTTCTACGTGCGGCACCCCGGGCCGTGGGCGCCGCCCGAGCTGCGGCAGTTCGACATCGTGTCGGGGACCGAGTCGGGCCTGACGATGATCGCCGACGACGAGGCGGCGCTGGTGGCGCTGGCGCAGATGAACGTGCTGGAGATCCACACGTGGAATGCGCGGGTGTCCGACCTGGAGCGGCCCGACCGCATGGTGTTCGATCTGGATCCCGGTCCCCACATCGGGTGGGACGCGATCGTCGAGGGGGCGCGCAAGATCCGGGAGATCCTTGAGCACTTCCAGCTGGCCAGCTTCGTGAAGACCACGGGCAGCAAGGGGCTGCACGTGGTCGTGCCGCTGACGCCGCACGCCGGCTGGAAGGAGACGCTGGCGTTCACGCACGCGATCGCGCAGGTGGTGGCGCGCGCCGAGCCAAACCGCTACTCGGCCGGCCTGGCCAAGGCCGGCCGCGAGGCGAAGATCTTCGTCGACTACCTGCGGAACCGGCGCGGGGCGACGTCGGTCAGCATCTATTCGGTCCGGGCGCGGCCCACGGCGTCGGTCTCGGTGCCGCTCGCCTGGGAGGACCTGGGCCCGGACCTCCGCTCCGACGCCTACCACGTCACCGATCGCGGGCAGTGGCTGGCGCAGCGCCGCCGCGATCCCTGGGCGGGGTACTTCAAGACGCGCCAGAAGCTGACCGAACGGGACGTCGCCGCCGCCGAGGCGGTGCTGCGGGACCTGGGCAAGCCCCGACGGTGACGGGGTCGTCGCGCGGGCGACGATCTACCGCCGCCGCCTACATCGCCGCTTACGGCGTGGTCCGCATTCGCCATCTTCGTGACGGTGGCGCTTCAGTCTCTCCGCCTGCGGTCGATGCCAATAGACAATGGGTTCGCCGGTCTTCTCCATCGTCATGCTGCTGGGCGGTCTCGCGCTGGCGGCGCGGTCCATCCAGGTGAGTCCCGGCGGTCCGTCGGGTCCCTTCTACCTGTCGCTGATCGTCTGCGGCGCCGCCGTGTTCATGCTGGTCCGCGCGCTCCGGGCGCGGCGGGCCCGCAGCCTGCGTGCCTCGGCGCTGACGATGCGCGAGGCGATGGAGCGCTGGCGCGCCCGGGGCGACGAGGGCATGTTCGACCCGCCCGCGCGCCGCTGGGGCGACGCGTTCGGCGGCGGGATGGGCCTGTCCGCCACCGGCAGCGAGTTCCGCGATGCCGCCCGGGCGCTGCTGATGTCCTGCGACGAGGACCCCCTGCAGGTCGCGCGCAGCCGGCGCGCCATGCGCTCCGCCTGTCGCCGCACGCACTTCCGTGGCGCCGTCCCGGCCCCGCAGCCGAAGCGCCACCGCGTCCGGTCCCGCCCGCGTCTGTTCACCTGAGTCGGTGACGGCGGGCCTCCGCCTGGTCTTTCGGGCGCCTTCCCGCTTTACCGCCGCTGGCGGTTGTGTCAGGGAACGCCATGACCTTGCGTCGCTTTCCCTTTCCGTTCCCCCTGGCCGCTGCGCTGCTCGCCGTCGGCTGCATCATCCCGCCCGCGCCGCCCAGCATCCCCGCCTCGGGCGTGCCCGGCCAGCCGCGCGCCTCCATGAAGTCGGCGCGTCCCAAGGGCGAGAGCCCGTTCAAGGACGCGTACTTCGTGCTCGATCCCGAGTCGAACGCGCGCCGGATCGCCGACGGGTGGCGGTCCAGCCGGCCCCAGGACGCCGCGGCGCTGGACAAGATCGCGAATCAGCCGGCGGCGGCCTGGATCGGCAACTGGAGCAACCCCGTCGACGTCGAGGTGAAGCGGCTGGTGTGGGCCAAGACGGGCGCCGGCGGGCTGCCGGTCATGATCATCTACAACCTGCCGTACCGTGACTGCGGTTCGTACTCGGCGGGCGGGGCGGGCTCGCCCGAGCGGTACCGGCAGTGGATCCGCAAGGTGGCCTCCGGCATCGGCTCGCGGCGCGCCGTGGTGGTGCTGGAGCCTGACGGCTTGCCCATGCTGACGAAGTGTCTGGACGCGCGCCGCCAGCAGGAGCGCATCGACCTGATCCACTTCGCCGTCGACACGTTGATGGACCTGCCCGGCGCCGCCGTCTACGTCGACGCCGGGCACTCGAGGTGGGTCTCGCCCGAGGAGATGGCGCCCCGCCTGAAGGCGGCCGGCATCGATCGGGCCGACGGCTTCTCGCTGAACGTGTCGAACTACCAGGCGACGCCCGACCTGCTGGCGTACGGACGCCGCCTGTCGGCGCTGCTGGGCGGCAAGCACTTCATCATCGACACCAGCCGCAACGGGAACGGCGCGCCCGAGGGCTTCCCTCCCGACGACGAACGCAGCTGGTGCAACCCGGACGGCCGCGCGCTGGGGACGCCGCCCACCATCAACACGGGCGAGCCGCTGTGTGACGCCTTCCTGTGGTTGAAGCCACCGGGCGAATCGGACGGCGCGTGCAACAAGGGCCCCAAAGCCGGCGCGTTCTGGCCGCAGAAGGCGCTGGAGATGGCCCGCAACGCGCACTGGTAGGATCGCCGCCGTGTCGTTCTTCGAAGAGCGTGAGAGGGACCGGCAGGGCGGGGCGCTGCCGCCCCTGTCCGCGGCGCTGGAGCGGGCGCTGGTCGTGCAGCTCGGGCAGACCTGGGCGGAGATCAACCAGAACCATTTCCGCGGCCGCCTGCGCCGTCCGGTGCTGGCGCTCTCCGACACCGAGCGGCGCCTGGGGGCCTGGGACGGCCGCACGCGAACGCTGTCGCTGTCACGCGCGCTGGTGCTGGGCCGGTCGTGGATGCTGGTGCGCGAGGTGGTGAAGCACGAGATGGCGCACCAGTTCGTCGACGAGGTGCTGGGCGTGCACGATCAGACGGCGCACGGACCGGCGTTCGAGCACCTGTGCCGCCAGCATGGCTTCGACGCCACGGCCGCCGGGATGCCCGAGCTGGTCGAGGGCGCGGCCGGGCTGGGGGACGGCAGCCCCATCCTGCGTCGGATCGCCCGGCTGCTGGCGCTGGCCGAGAGCCCCAACGCGCACGAGGCCGAGGCGGCCATGCGCGCCGCCCAGCGCCTGATGTTGAAGCACAACATCGACGTCGCGGCGGCCGCCACGCGGGAGGGCTTCACGTTCCGCCAGGTGGGTCAGCCCAGCGGGCGGGTGTCGGGGGCCGAGCACGTGCTGGCGGGCATCCTGGCGCGGCACTTCTTCGTCGAGGCGATCTGGGTGCCGTCGTACCTGCCGCTTCACGGCAAGCAGGGGCGGGTGCTGGAGCTGTGCGGGACGCCGTCGAACCTGGACGTCGCCGTCTACGTGCACGGCTTCCTGCTGGAGACCGGCGAGCGCCTGTGGCGCAACCACCGGCGCGAGCGCGGCCTGACCGGCAACGCCGAGCGCCGCCGCTACCTGATGGGCGTGATGATGGGCTTCGACGACAAGCTGAACGAGGCGGCGAAGGACAACCGCCGCGAGGGCCTGATCTGGGTCGGTGACCCGGCGCTGACCGAGTACCTGGGCCGCCGCTACCCCCGCCGCACGGGCGGTTCAGGCATCGGCGTGCAGCCCACCGAGAGCTACCACGACGGCCGCCGCGCCGGCCGCAACATCGTCCTCGCCAAGCCCATGACCGCCCCCGGCGCGCCCGCCTCCTCGTCCGGCGGCCGATACTTGCCGCCGCGCTGACGGGGCCGGCGCGCGCCCCGGCGCGGCGTCACTTCGCGCGCAGGGACATCACGTTCGGCGAGGTGGGCTTGCCGCTGGCGGCCTTCGTGTCACCGTGCGCCTCGGCGTAGTACTGCAGCGAGCGGCCCACGATGTGGTCGCCGGGCACCATGGTCATGAACCAGCCCTTCTTCGTCTTCTCCATGACCTGCGCGTTGTAGCTGGCGCCGCTGGTTCGATAGAAGAAGGTGATCTCCTTGGCCTTGACCTTCGGCTGCGCCACGCAGTGCACGTACAGGTCGGTGTGAGGATCCGCGATCTCGGGGACGTCGCAGAAGATGGGCTCCGAGAAGTGGGAGGGGACGTCGGGGCCGGCCGCCAGCTTCGCGCGCTCGGCGCGCTCCGCGTCCTCCTTCGCTTTCCGCTCCGCCTCCTTCTCCTTGGCGGCCTGCTTCTCCTTCTCCAGCTTCTCCTTGGCCTCGCGCTCCTTCTTCTCGCGCGCCAGGCCGTCCGCGATCTCCTTGTCCTTCGCCGCCTTGTCCTTGTCGGCCTGCTGGATGCGCTGCTTGGCGTCCGTCAACGCTTGCTTCGCCTCGGCCAGCATCTTGTCCCGCTCCTGCAGCTGCTGCTGTAGCTTCTCCTTGGCCTCGCGCTCCTTGGCCTCGCGCGCCTTGCCGTCGGCGATCTCCTTGTCCTTGGCGGCGCGCTCCTTGTCCATCGCCTGGGACTGCCGCTTCGCGTCGGCGTCCGCTTCCAGGGCCGCCTTCTTGGCCTCGTCGTTGGCTTGCTTCGCCAGGCGCTTGCTCTCGCCCTCGGCGTCGGCCACCTGCTTCTTGGCCTCGGCCACCAGCTGCTTCATCTGGGCCTGCAGGCGCTCCTTCTCGGCCCGTTCGGTGGCGGCGGACTCCTTCGCGGCCGCCAGGTCCTTCTCGGTCTGGGCCAGCTGCTTCGTCAGCTTGTCGTGCTCGGCGGCGTTGCGCTTCTTCTCCGCCTCCAGCAGCTTGCCGTTCTTCGCTTCCTCTTTCTTGGCGGCGCGCTCCTCCTTGGCCGACAGCTTGCGGGCCGGCGGCGCGGCCGCCTCCTCGTCCTCGTCCCCGTCATCGTCGTCGCTCTTGGCGGCGGCCTTCGCGGCCGGGGCCTTCGCGGCGGCCGGCGGCGCCGCCGCCTTGGCGGGCGGCTCCGGTGGCGCCTTCGCGGCGGGCGCGGCGCCACCACCGCTCTCTCGTCGCGCCTCCTCGAAGGCGTCGGTGACGGTCTTTGTGGCCATGCCGGAGGTCACCGTGATGGTCGGGTTGATCTTCAGCGCCGCGGCGAACGCCTTCACGCCCGCCTCGCGGTTGTCCAGCCCATCGACGTACAGCACGCCCATGTGCAGGTAGGTCCGCGCCAGCATGGGCTCGCCGTCCAGGTCCTTCTTGGCGATCTTCAGGGCCTCCTGCAGCTTCGCCTTCATCTTCTTGAAGTCGCCGTTGCCGTAGGCCTCGACGGCGTCGCGGTTCAGCGCGGTGACCTTCTCCGTCGCGTCCTTTCCGGCGGCGCGGATCTGGCCGGCGACGACGAACAGGGAAAGAAGCACAGACCCCAGGACGACAGAGCGCGTCTTCACGAGGGCAGCTTAAGATGGGGACGCTGAAGAATGCAATCTTCACTACTGTCCGCTCGGCCGGTGTTCCTCCGATCCATGGCGCGGTTTCGTCAAAACCGACCGAAGCGGTGTTAGGTAGTGCGACTACAAGAAACAAGAAAACTGTGGGGCCGATAAGGGGCCTCCTCCGACACAAAACGCTAGGAGCAAACAATGAAGACGGAATCGTCGTGTAGAGGCTTCCGCTTCGGGAGCGTCGGTGCAATCGCTATTATTGCGCTGATGTCGGCGTGCTCCACTCCGCGTCCGTATACTGGCGGCGCGGGCACGGGCGGAGCGACGGGGGGCGGAACGGGCGCCGACTCGGGGGGAGTCGGTGGTGCGCACAAAGGAGACGCGTCCGGCACGGGCGGTGCAATCGTGAACGGCAGCGGCGGCTTCAGAGCTGTCGGTGGCAGCGGGGCCGACACCGGCGGCGGCTCAACCGGGGGCGCGCCTGGCAGTGGCGGTGCTGGTCCAACCTTGGGTGGGTCCGGCGGCGTCATCGGTTCAGGGGCTAACGAGAGCAGCGGTGGGGCGGTGAGCGGCGGACACGTGGGTTCGGGCGGCATGATAGGGACGGGCGGCATGCTGGGGACGGGCGGCGTCCTGGGTAACGGAGGGAACCTAGGAACCGGTGGCGCCAGCGTCGGCGGCGCGCCGGGCGGTGGGGGAGGGTCGGGCGCGGCCGGGACTGTCGGGACTGTCGGGACTGGTGGCACCACGCCGGCGAGCCTCTTCGTGAACGGTCCCTGTGTCACGACCGCGGACCTGGACACAGTTGAGGTTTTCGCGCGGGGCCAGGACAAGCATATTTATCGCAAGGTGAACACCAGCGCCGCGTGGGCCCCTACCTGGACAAGCATCGCGGGTTTGGATGGTAGCGTCGTCGATGCTCGCTCCGACCTGGATTGCAGCGCCAACTCGACCACGGTGCACATCGTCGCCACCGGTAACAGCCCATCGGGGGCACTGATTCATGCCAGCGGGTTCGGGACGAGCTACAACCCGTTCTTGCGCGAGTTGCCAAGCCAGACCTTCGATCCAAGCGCCACCGTGACGACCATCGGCAGTAGCGGCGGCAACGACGTGCGGGTGGCCGGTACACTGTTGGGAATGCCTACGTTGGCTCAAGTTGGCGCGACGTCTAGGACGTACACGCCCATCACCAACGCGCCGGATTCACCGGTGACGGCGATGGATCTGGCATGGGAGCAGGAAGCGACGTCGGACACAACGTACCTGGCATACGTCAACGCTAACGGGAAACTCGCAGTCTATCGCTACGTGAACTCTTCGAACTCAGGATGGGCCGGACCTTGGACTGCCAGCGCTCCTGCGGGCACCGTGGCGTACGAATTCAGCCCATCCGTATGCGTCGAGAATCCCTCCGCAATGGGCGCGTACGAGCAGCACGTCGTTGTGACGGCTGGCGGAAAGCTGTGGCAAGCCGCCTCCAGCAGTGCCTTCGACATGGTATCGGCGTGGGAGCAGATCGGCGCGGGCATTGCATCATCTCCGGACTGTGTCGTCATGCGCGACGGTCGGATGCACGTTGTCGCCCTCGGCGCATCCGGCACAATTATTGACGTCGTGGGCAAGAGCGGCGGGCCTTGGACCACCACCGATCTGAAGACCTACTAACGCTCGTCCTGGGGCGCAGCTCGATCGGAACCGGGAACAGGTCACCCCGGATCGGACAGGCCCGACTTTGCGGTCAGCGCCTGCGGGCAAGCAACCTTTTGATACGTGAAGTCTGGGTTGTTGGAGCCGCCGAACCATCCGAGGAACCACATGCAGCCTTGCAGCAGATCCTGCTTGCCGCTGAACGCCGTCTGGCACTTCTGCATGGTGCAGGTCACGTCGCCATTACATTCCGTCAGCAGTCCACCAAACTGGCTGCCCAAATCCACTCCCGACCCCCACTGGGTCGAGCAGGCGTTGAGCTGGCCAACGCCTCCGCCCGGGATCAATAGGTCAAACTGGTTGGACATCACGCCACCGTTGTTGATGATTTGCACAATCATTGTCTTGCCGCTCAAAGCCGGCGTCCCCTTCTTGTCGCCGCTGGTGTTGTTCGTGCCGGTGAACTGCAGCTGGTAGCAACGGCCACAGGCGTAGTTGCTGCCTGACGCGGCCGCGAACGCGTAAGCCAGCGTGTCGTCGGCAGACCAGGGGACGCCGCTCCAGCACATGTAGGCCGTGCCGCCGCCCTGGCAGGCGTTCACGGCGTCGTAGTTGCCGCCCAGGCTGTTGTCGCTCTTGTCGCAGCTCATCATGGGGTTGCCGCGCGAGACATTCCCCTTCCAGCCGCAGGCCGGCTTGCAGCAGTCCCAGTAGCGCGAGGCCCAGCCGCTCTGGCCGTTGGTGACGGGCGGCGGATGCATGACGCTGCTGTTGGTGCCGCCGGAGCCGGTCGTGCCGCCGGAGCCGGTCGTGCCGCCGGAGCCTTTGACGCCGCCGCTGCCGGTCGCGCCGCCGCTGCCCGTCGCCGGCGCGCCGCCGCTGCCGGATCTGCCCGCGCCGCCGGTGGTGCCGCCGCTGCTGGTCGCCGTCGCGCCGCCGCTGTGGCTGCCCCCGGTCGCGGTGCCGGACATGCCGGCGCCTCCCATGACACCGCCGGCGCCGGTCGCGCCTCCCGAGCTGGTGCCACCGGAGCCGTTCGTGGTCCCGCCCGAGGCGGAGACCCCGCCGCTGCCGGTCCCGCCCCCGCTGCCGCCGCCGACCTTGCCGCCGCTGGCCCCGGTCGTGGCGCCGCCGCTGCCGGTGGTGCCACCCGAGCCCTTCGTGCCGCCGGTCGAGGCGGAGCCGCCAGAGCCCGAGCTGCCACCGCTGCCTTCCGTTTGCGAACCGCTCTGTTGGGGCGCGCATGCGGCGACCGCGAAGGAGAGAGCAGCGAGACCCAGGTACACGAAGAACAGCCGGTTCGTCCTCAAATTTAGCCTCGGGGGAGTGGGGTCGGGAAAAGTGGCCACCCTGTCACGCCGCTGACGTACGTCGGCTTTACGGGGTGCGCTCAGATTTCGGGCATTCCCCGTCGGGGATTCGTCAAAAAAAGACCCGCGACGGCCGGGCGAACGGCGAGTCCGACGGCCCCCTGCGTCACTGTCCCGCGCGCGCGCTGCGGCCCGGCTGCACCGCCGCCACGAACTTGACCTTCGGGTTGTCCCGCTCCGCCATCTGCAGCAGCCACTCCGAGTCGAACAGCACCAGCGGCCGATCCTCGACGTCCAGGACGCAGGTGGTCCGGCCCGCCAGCTCGAACTTCTCCAGGTTCAGGTTCTCGCCCTCGATCCACCGTGCCAGCCGGAAGGGCAGGCGGTCGAAGCCCACCTGCACGCGGTACTCGGACTTCAGGCGGTGCTGGATGACCTCGAACTGCAGCACACCGACCGCGCCCAGGATCGGCTCGCGCTCGAGGCGGGTGCGATCGAAGAACATCTGAACGGCGCCTTCCTCCGACAGCTGATCCAGGCCCTTCTTCAGCTGCTTCCGCTTCAGCGGATCCTCGAGGCGCACGCGCACGAAGTGCTCGGGCGAGAAGCGGGGGATGCCCTCGAACTCGAGCGGCTCTCCCTCGCACAGGGTGTCGCCGATGCGCAGCACGCCCGGGTCCCAGATGCCGATGATGTCGCCCGAGTAGGCCTCGTCGATGACCGTCCGCTCCTGGGCCAGGAACTGCACCGGCCGCGCCAGCGTCAGATCCTTCGCCGTGCGCACGTGGTGCACGGTCATCCCCCGCTGGAACCGGCCCGAGCAGATGCGCACGAACGCGATGCGGTCGCGGTGCTGCGGGTCCATGTTCGCCTGGATCTTGAACACGAAGCCGGTGAAGCGGGGCTCGTCCGGCGCCAGCAGGCCGTTGGAGGTCTTCCGCGGGCGGGGCGGCGGGGCCAGCTCGACGAAGCGGTCGAGAAAAGGCTCGACGCCGAAGTTGTTCATGGCGCTGCCGAAGAACACGGGCGTGACCTGCCCCTGCCGGAACACCTCCAGATCGAACGGGTTGCCGGCGCTCTCCAGCAGGGCCAGCTCGTCCAGCATCCGCGCCTTGGCCGTCTCGCCCAGCGCCTCGGCCACCATGGGATCGTCGACGTCCGTCTCGGTCATGGGGGCGCGGCGCGAGCCGGCGCCGCTGCGTTCGAACGTCAGCAGCTTCTTCGACCAGCGGTCGTAGACGCCGATGAACGAGTGCCCCGAGCCGGCCGGCCAGTTCACCGGGCTGCAGGGGATGCCCAGGACCCGCTCGATCTCGTCCAGCAGCTCGAAGGCGTCCCGCCCGCTGCGGTCCATCTTGTTGATGAACGTGACGATGGGGATGCCGCGCATGCGGCAGACCTGGAACAGCTTGATGGTCTGCGGCTCCACGCCCTTCACGCTGTCGATCAGCATGACGGCGGCGTCGGCCGCGGCCAGCGTCCGGTAGGTGTCCTCCGAGAAGTCGTTGTGACCAGGCGTGTCCAGCAGGTTCACGTGGCGGCCCGCGTAGGTGAACTGCAGCACGCTGGTCGAGATCGAGATGCCGCGCTGGCGCTCGATCTCCATCCAGTCGCTGGTGGTCTGCCGTCCGCCGGCCGCCTTCTGCTTGACCGAGCCCGCCAGGTGGACGGCGCCTCCGTACAGCAGCAGCTTCTCCGTCAGCGTCGTCTTGCCGGCGTCGGGGTGCGAGATGATGGCGAAGGTGCGACGGATGTCGACCGCGGCGCGAAGGCGTTGAAGCTCCGGATCCATGAGGGGGCGTTACGTTAGCAAAGTTCGAAGTTAAAGATGTGAGATGGGAACCCTGAGAGGGTTTCGTGTCATCGGGGGCTTCCCACACCGGCTCGCGAGCGTTCGTCAGCGCGCTGGTGTCGACAGAACAGGGTAGGCCGACGTACATTCCTTCAATGAGCTGTGGTTTCGAGCGCAGGCCGCTGAGCAGGCGGGTCCGCTCATGAAGAAGGCGCGCGTGGTGGTCCTGTTCGACACGGACGACGCGCCCCCGGCCAACCAGGACTTCACGAAGCACATCGAGTCCGTCGACGAGGCGGAGTTCGACGTGGCCCGCGCGCTGATCGCGCGCGGGCACGAGGTCCGGTGCCTGGGGTTTCGCGACGACCTCGACCAGCTGGTGGCCGGGTTGAAGGCCCAGCCCTGCGACATGGTGTTCAACCTGTCGGAGCGCTTCCGGGGCAAGTCCGCGCTGGACTACACCGTGGTGGCGATCCTGGAGATGCTGGGCATCCCGTTCACCGGCGCGACGACCGAAGGGCTGATCCTGGCCCGCGACAAGGCCCTGACCAAGAAGGTGCTGGCCTATCACGGCATCCTGATCCCGCACTTCATGGTCTGTCCCATCGGGCAGCCGATCCAGCGGCCCAGCGACCTGCGCTTCCCGCTGATCGTGAAGCCGCAGGACGAGGACGCGTCGGTGGGCATCGCGCAGTCCTCCGTGGTGCGCGACGACGACGCGCTGAACAGCCGCATCCAGTTCATCCACGAGAAGATCGGCACCGACGCCATCGTCGAGGAGTTCATCGAGGGGCGCGAGCTGTACGTGGGGGTGATCGGCAACGACCGGCCCAAGGCCCTGCCACCCATCGAGATGGTGTTCAAGAACGAGCCCAACGTCGAGGGGCGCATCGCCACCTTCAAGGCGAAGTGGAGCGTCAAGTACCGGGAGAGCCGCGGCATCGAGAACATGGTGGCCCAGGATCTGTCGAAGAGCCTGATCCAGCGCCTGTCGGACGTGGCGGTGCGGACGTACCGGGCGGCCGGGCTGCGCGACTACGGCCGCATCGACGTGCGCCTGGCCCACGACGAGGCGATCTACGTGGTCGAGGCGAACCCGAACCCCTACCTGGCCGACGGCGAGGATCTGGCCTGGGCCGCCGAGGTGGCCGGCTACCCCTACCAGGACCTGATCGAGAAGCTCGTCGAGATGACCGTGGGCCGCGCCCGCAAGAACGGGGGCTAGAACGTCGAGGCGTGGTGCATCGACCGCCTCCGCCCCTCACGGCTGGTAGGGGCGCGCCGGCACCCGGGGCGTGGTCCCCTCGACCCAGACGGGCGTTCCCTGGGACGTGATGGTGACCGTGGCGCTGGTCAAGCCCGGCGACGTCGCCTCGATGACCGACGTCCCGGAGTAGTAGGTGCGGAACTCGATCGCGGCCTGCCCATCGCGGATGGCGATGTCCGAGGCCGCACCGCCACCCGGCGGCGTGAACGTGATGCTCGGCCCCGTGGGGAACTCTCCGGGACCGGACTTGATCGTCAGGGTCACGGGGACGTTGTTGTTGATGGGCTTGCCGCTCGCGTCGACGACCGTCACCAGCAGCCACGCGTCCTCCGTTCCGTTCGCCGTCGACAGCGCCGTCGTGCTGGACGTCAGAGACAATCCCGCGGGAGTGCCGGCGGCCGGGAAGGCCGGCGGCGGCACCTTCGCGTAGGCATTCCGGTACCAGTAGTAGGACCGCTTCGGGATGCGGAAGTTGTCGATGATCCCCGAATTGATGTAGGTCGTGCCCATCTGGCTGCCGTAGTCGAACATGCACCAGCGGGATATGCCGCTTCGCCAGGCGGGCTGGGCGGCCATTCCGTTCGATACCGTCAGGTTCCCCCAGCCCGCATCGTAGCTGCCCGGCCGGGTCGAGCTCACATCGGCACCGTACTCCGACACCATGTTGGGAACTCCGGGGTCGTTGTAGCCCACGCCGTCGCCGTTGTAGCCGGCCACGTCGCCCAGCGTGCCCGGCTCGATGCCGCCCAGCTTCGACTGCGCCCCGCCGATCGCGGCGGGCCGACCGACCGGCAAAGGATCCAGCTGGTGAGTCAAGGCCACCGACTTCTTGAGGAGCGCGATCACCCTGTCCGCCGGACCGCCGTTGAAGAAGTCCTCGTTGCCCATGCTCCACACGACGATGCTGGGATGATTGCGATGAATGCGGATCATGTCGGTCAGGCTGGCCAGCACGTTCGCGTCGTACATGTCGAAGTCGCCCGAGGTGCTCGGGTACGCCCCGTTGTAGGACCATCCGCCGGGGCCACCGCCGAACCCGCCCCAGAAGCAGTTCTCCGACCAGAGCAGCACGCCCAGCTGGTCGCAGGCGTCGGCGAAGGCCGGCGCCTTCGGGTAGTGCGACCCGCGTATGAAGTTCATGCCGGCGTCCTTGACCATCTTCACGTCGCGGTACAGCGCCGAGTCGGCCACGCCGCTTCCCCAGCCCGCGTGGTCCTGGTGAACGTTCCCTCCCTGGATCCAGTAATGCGCGCCGTTCAGGAAGAAACCCTTGTCAGCGGTCCAGCTGAACCAGCGGAATCCGAACGGCGTGGTGAAGGTGTCGACGGGCCCCCTGTCGTCGGAGAGATACGACAGCGCGGTGTACATGGTCGGGTGATCCGGATGCCACAGCGCGGGGCTGGTGATCGCGGGCGTGGTCTGATCGAACGTCCCCGTCGTCTTCGCGGCGATCATCTGCTGGGAGCTGATGGTGGCGACCACCTTGCCGCCCTGATCGACGATGTCCGTCCTCAGCGTGGCGTTGACGGCTGCCCCGCGGTTGTTCTGCACCTCGGTCTTGATCGAGACGGTGCTGGAGGCGCCGGCGTTCGTGGCGAGCGTGGGGGTGGTGACCCAGGTGCCGTACCAGGTGATGTGCAGCGGGTCCGTCACCACCAGGAGCACGTCGCGATACAGGCCGCCCTGGAAGGTGTGGTCACCGGTGATGGGCGGGAGTTGGGCGTTCCAGTTGTTGTTCAGTCGAACGGCGACGACGTTGTCGCCGGCCTTGATGGCGGAGGTGACGTCGATCGAGAACCCGTTGTAGCCGCCGATGTGCTGGCCGACCTGCGTCCCGTTGACGTAGATCTGGGCCTGGTCGAAGGCGGCCTGGAACTCGAGAAAGACGCTCCTGCCAGACCACGCGTCGGGGACGGTGAAGTGCTTCCGATACCAGCCGTAGCCGGCGTAGAACTTTGCGTTCACGAAGTACGGCAGATTGAACGAGTGCGGCAGGCCGATGTCGCTCCACGCCGAATCGTCGAAGGTGGTCGCCTCCGCGCCGGTCATGTCGGCGCGCTTGAACTTCCATGACTGATTGAAGTTCTGGAGCAATCGAAGAGCGTCAGGTTGCCCCCCGTCGGGGCTCGACGAGCCGCCCGCGCCGGTCTGTCCGCCAGTGGACTGCGTCCCGCCGGCACCGCCGCTCGCGACGCCGCCGCTTCCTGTGCCACCGCCCGAGCCGCGCGTCCCACCGGTAGCCGCGCCGCCGCTCGACGTGCCGCCAGACCCCGGCGAGCCGCCAGAGCCGCTGCCCCCGCTCGCCTGTCCGCCGCTACCGCTGGCCACCTTGCCGCCCGTTCCGCTCGCGTCCGCTTTGCCGCCCGAGCCGGACGGTCCGCTCGTCTGTCCGCCCGAGCCGGACTGACTCCCCCCCGTACCCGTCGATCCGCCACCTGCCTTGCTACAGCCGGCCAGCGACGAGAGCCCGACGCCAGCGAGGGTCATGGCAAAGAGCAGCTTGCGCGCGCGCGGCCCGCGCCCCTGCGCATTTCCTACCCCATGCCTGAAGAGGTCCTGGCTCTTCAGGACAGACCGCGCCGCAAGATCAGCCGCGAGATCGCGTGTATTCGTCCAGGCCAGAGTGGTCCGCGCCGCCATGGCCCTCTCAGTTCCCGGCTGCGGCGAGATCCGTTGCTCATTCTTCTGCGCGTGTGCGGCGCGGGCCCGCGCCGCTCAGTACACCCCGAACTCGGCGATCGCCGGGGCCCCACGCGCGGCGTCTATGACCAGCGCGATGGCATCCACCGTCGTGGGCTGCAGTTGCCACAGCTGGCGCTGACCGATGACCGTGCCCACGATGGGGGCGCCGGAGGCATCGAACGGGGCCCTGTTCCAGAGCCCGTTCTGCCTCAGTTCCACGTGGTAGGCCGTGGCGCGCTCGCCAGCTTCGATGGGCTCGCGGATGCTGATGAGCGTGAAGGTGATCGGCGCTCTCGGCGTGACCTCCAGCCGCGCCGAGGTCGCCGCGCCGTCCGCGGCCCAGCTGGTGCAGAGGTCGTCATCCAGCGCCCGGGTCGCCTCGAATCCCGCGCTCGCCCAGGTGGTATCGGCGACGACCGGTTGCTCGCGCAGCAGGTTCGTCCGGTAGAGATTCCCGTACCAGGTCCCGAACTGTCGCAGGAGGTCGAGATCCTGCGGGTCCAGTAGACCGGTGGTCGCCGGGGCCACGTTGAACATCAGCGTCGTGTTCCTGCCAACCGTCGAGAAATAGATCGATTGCATCTGGTTCAGCGGAATGACGGAGCTGTCGGCGTTCCAGAACCACAAGCCAGGGGAACGGTCCGGCACCTCGGCGTCCGCCGGGTACCAGACGTTCGAGGGACCGCCGTTCGGGACGTCGGCGACGCTCGAGGTCGAGCGGTCGGCCACACCCGTCTGATTGCCCACATAGCGAATGTCGGATCCCGCGGTGGCGATCTCGGGTCCCATCCACACCAGCGTCTCGGGCTGCAGCGCGTGGGCCAGGTCCGCGACGCCGGCCCAGTCGACGGTGGCCGGCGCATGATTGCCGGGGAACTTGAGCTCGCTCACGGGGCCGTAGCTCGACAGCAGCTCGGTCAGCTGGTTCCGCAGGTACTGCTCGTAGCCGTCGCTCGTGCTGGGAAAGTTCTCGTCCCACGGTGACAGGTACAGGCCCACGCGCAGCCCCGCCGCGCGCGCCGCCTCGGAGAACTCCCTCACCAGATCCCCGTGTCCGCTTCTCCAGGGGGTGGCCGCCACCGAGTAGTCGGTGTAGGCCGACGGCCACAGGCAGAAGCCGTCGTAGTGCTTGGCGACCAGAACCGCCATGCGGAAGCCGGCGTTCGCCAGGGCCGTGACCCACTGTCTCGTGTCGACGCCCGTCGGATTGAACCCCGCGGCTGGGGCGGCTGGGCTCTGGTCGAACGTCGCCAGACCGAAATGAATGTAGGCGACCAGCTCCATGCGCTGGAACTCCAGTTGCTTGGCGCTGGGAACGGGTCCGACGGCGGGCGGTCCGCCAGGGTGGACGGGGCAGGTTTGCGCGCCGATGACCACGGGCTCGCCACCGCACGCGCCGGCCCAGAGAAGCAGCGCGCTCGCGGCCACCGACAGCGTCCAGAAGGCTCGGCCGGTCTCTCGCGCCACTCCCATCATCTTCGGGATCGACGGACCGGTCCGACTACCAGGAATCTTTCTGCCCAGCCCCGCGCGCCAGTCCGCAGGCCGATTTCACGCGGTCAGCGAGGGGAGACTCCGGCATGCGCCGCAAGAACTCGGCGGCGCGTGCCTGCGCCTCGCGCCCCGGCTGCCAGCGGCAAAGGGCGATGGCGGCCAGCGCGCTCCGCTCTTGCGCGAGCATTCCCCCTGGCCGCTGGCGATTGAAATCCTCGAGGCGGCGATACGCGCTCGCGGGGCGGCCGGCGCGCAGGTCATCCCGCGCGTCGCGCAAGGCGCGCAGCTCTGGCTCGGGATCGGCAGCTTCGACCCTGGTAGCGGTCGGGGCCGCCGGCGCTGCAGCGAGCGCACGGTCGTCGAGCTTCGTCGCGCGATCGCCGGGGCCCGGGTCGGCCGATGCGAGGTTGCTGGCAGCCTCCGCGAGCGGCGGCGTGGCCGCCGCTGGAGGCGTCGTCGGGCGCGGCGCCCGGACGGTGGCGCGAGCGGCCGCGACCGGTGGGGTCGTCGGCAGACGCCGTGCCGGAGCCGTCGTGGGAGCAGCGGTGACGCGCGCCGGCCTCGTCGCGGGCGGCGCGGCCGGGACCATCGGCGTCGCCGCCGGGGTCAGCTCCCCGCCGGGACCCGCTGCGGCGACCTCGCCGGCCGCCGGCGTCGATCTGTCGGCGCGGGTCACGGGCGGGGGGCCTGGCGACCGCAACGCCCATACTGAAAGCGACCCTGCGCCCACCGCCCCGGTCACCGCCAGCGCCACCAGGACCGCCTTCGAGGCCAGCGACATTCCCGCTGCCGTCCCGGCCACCGCCGTGGTCGCCCCGACCGTCGACACGCGCAGCATCAGTTGCTGCTTCATCCGCGCCCGGGCGGCGTCAGTCAGCAGCCTGTCCTTCCGGTGCGACTCCACGAACTCTCGAGCGGCAGGGCCCAGCTCTCTCATCTTCCGCTCCTCCCCAGCTCGCGCGCCTGAAAGCGCGTCAGCGCCTTCTCGAACGATTGCCGAGCCGCGCGCAGGCGCGTCGCGACCGTGTTGGCGTTTGCCCCGACGACCTCGCCGATGTCGGACAGGGTCATCTCTTCCAGCTCTGCCAGCACGAAGACCAGGCGCTTCGCCTCGTCCAGCTCGGCAAGCACGCGGTCGAGCGCGTCGTAGCGCTCCCTGCGCTCGACCTGGCTGGCTGGCCCGTTCTCCCGCTGGTCCGCCAGGACGTGAATCTCGGTCCCTTTCGCCGTGGCGCGATCGCCGGGCTTGCGCAGCCGCGTTCGAAAATAGTGTTGAACCAGGTGCACGGCGATGCTGAACACCCACGTCTTCAGCCGCGCCCGTCCTTCGAAGTCCCCCAGCCGGCGGTAAACGGTCACGAACACTTCCTGCACGACGTCCTCGGCGTCCGAAGGGCGCACGCCCATGCGACAGACGACGTTCCAGACGTATCCGACCATCTCGTCGTAGATGGCGTCGAAGTCCGCCTGGGCCAGCGCCATGCGCTCCTCGTGGGGAGGGGCAGCGGTGTTCCTGGCGGTGGACGGCATCAGCGACTTCGTTCCCAGGGCGGCGAGGATTCTTTGCTCAAAATCTCCATGAGGCCTCGACCAGCGCCCGAATGCCCACCGGTGGCGCTTTGAACACCACCCCCGGCACGTCCTGGAACACGTAATCGGGCCGGTACAGGGGGGCCAGGACGTCCAGCTCCATCGAGGCCTGCAGGCCCCTCGACAGCGGCATGGATGTAAAGGCGCCACCGCCCAGCGCCAGCCAAAGGACCTCTCTGGAGAATCCTGCGGTGGCCCCGTACCCAATGGCAGAGACCCTCCCCGCCTCCGCAACGGCGCACGGTCCGAACGCCAGCTTCTGTCGACCGACGTCCACGCATCCCGTGAGGGAGCCCGCGGCGGCGTTGAATCGACCCGCAGCGCCCGAAGGCAGGGCGGCGACCTGATCGCGCCGCAGCCCGTAGGTCCAGCTGAACTCGGCCCGCCAGCGCGCCCCGGCCAGCCCGATGCCCACGCCGACACCGGCGTCGGTTCCAGGCAGGGTGCCCAGCCGGCCCTGGGTGTGGATGCTCGCCAGGATTTTCAGCCGCCGCTCGGCGCGCGCGGGCGGCTGGGAAAGCTGGCCAGGCGCCACCGTGGCCCCCTCATCGATGGCGGCCACGCCATCCGGATCGATCGACAGCGCGATGATCAGGGCGACGGCGTCCGCCGCCGCCTGGCACGAGCCTGCCTCGAGGCTCCGCCGCCCGAGTCGCCCCGCGCGGTGCGTGGTCAGCTCCGCGGACCAGAGCGGGTCGCGGGACACCGTGACGTCGGCCTGCAGGTCACTCTCCCGAAGCCGGGGCTCCCCGCCGACCAGCCGCAGGATCTCTGCCGCGACCTGCTGTTGCGACGGACACTCCTCCGGCGCGGACCACGTGAACACGAACGCCCCGGGCTGCTCCCCCCACGCTCGATCAGCGGAGCCGAGCCGGGCGAAGCAGACCGCGCTGCTGATGCCGAGCAGGACATGTCGCAGGCCGCGCCTGCGCCTCCCGAAACGATTCATGCTGCCGGCTTCCAGATGAAAGGCTCCTCCGGCCGTCAGCGGCGGCGCCGCCCCGCGAAGGCGACCAGGCCTGCGGCCAGCAGCAACGCCGCAGGGTCGAGCCCGGTGCCGCGGGGAGGGGTCGCGCAGGAGCACCCGGCGGTCGAGCCGCCAGCGACTCCGGGGGCGCCGCCGGAAGGCGCGGGGCTTCCTCCGGAGGCGGCGCCACCGGTGCCTCGGCCTCCCGAACCCGTCGCCCCGCCGCTGCTGGCGGTCGCGCCGCCGCTTGCCTCGCGGCCGCCCGAGCCGGTCGCGCCACCGGTCGCCGGCGCGCCCCCGCTTCCCGGCGCGCCTCCAGTCCCCGAGGCGCCGCCCGTTCCACGCGCACCGCCCGTCGCCGTGACGCCACCGCTGCCGCGAAGGCCACCGGAGCCGCTGGTGCCCGTGATGCCCCCACCACCTCCAGCGCCGGAGCGGCCCCCGTTGCCGCCGGCCGCGGCAGCGCCGGCGAATCCCCCGGCTGCCCCGGCCCCGCCGCCCCCGTTCCCTCCGGCCGCGATCCCGGTGTCGGCGTCGAAGGCCACGCCGTCGAAGGCCATCACCACCACCTTGCTGCCATGGTTCGAGCCAGCCGGGATCTGGTTGTTCTTGTCGACGTCCGAGACGGCGAACGTCATGTGCGTGATGTGGCCGTTGTCCATGATCACGCCCGGCCGCTCCATCTTGAACCAGTCGTCGACGGTGCCGTCGCTGGTGCTGAACAGCTGCTTGGCCATCCGGGGATCGTAGGCCAGGCCCTGATCCGTCCAGTCGTGGATGCCGTCGGGCGACGTCAGGTGGTACCCGACGCGATCGTCCGGGTAGTCGTAAAGCACGTGATACTGTCCGCCGCTGTACCAGATCAACGGATCCTCGGCGAGGACATAGGTGCTCTCGGGCGTCGACGGCGCCATCGGATCCAGATGCTTCTGCCTGTTCGGGTAGATGCTGGCCAGGTTCGCGGGCGGCTGTTGCGACGAGGGATAGGTGTTGGTGGGCTGCTGGACCTTGTACGGGCCCAGCAGCCCCGTCGTGCTGAGGGCGATGACCCCATGCCGCTGGATGATCTCGAAGTTGCCGTCGGGCCGCACCACCAGGCTGACGTTCGACTCCATGTTGGTGTCGCCGGGGGGCGGGAAGTTCACGGGGACCCCGTTGCTCTGGATCTGGACGTGCCCTTTGTTCGTCCACGGGCCGTCGAGCGACGGCGCCGTGAACATGGTGAACGGCACGATCTCGTTGACGTACAGGCAGTAGGTGCCGTCTGGCAGGGCGCAGGCGGAGGCGTTGTGCCCCTTGTGCGGGTCTTGCGCGTTCGGGCCGTTGTCGAACGCGTACCCCATGTCGACGTACGGTCCCAGCAGCGCCGTGGCGCTGATCGCGTGAATGGTCTGGGAGTTGACCCACCCGCCGAACCCGGCGGAGTTCGGCCACCGGTCGGCGAACAGGTGGTATCTGCCGTCGGTACCGCGCAGAATCTTGCCGTCCCAGTAATAGTAGGCAGGGGGGATCTTCGTGCTCTCGATCCCATTGCAGGTGTCGCGCGGGAGCACGCCCGAGACGCCCCAGGTCTGCGAGGTGACCGCACAGGCCGTGGGGGTGGGCTGAAAGTAGTCGATGAACGACTTCTTCGTCTGGGCGGCGGCGCCGCCCGGCAAGAGGAGAATCGCCGCGACCAAGGCGCCTGCAGAGCGTGGTCGCCTGGCCGACGAGACCGCTGGCTGTCGATGCATCACTTCCTACTGTCGGAAGTGGCCAAGCTGCACACAGGTTTCGCGAGGATTGATGCGTGCCGGCGCTCGTCGCCGTGCGGCTAGCAGCCCGGAGAGGGCCTCACTCGCCGCGCCTGGACGCCGGCCAGCGCTCGCCGCAGCGGCCCGGCGCCACCAGCGGGTGCACGTAGGACTCGATCGAAGGGTTGGTGCCGCCGGCGCCGCCCCCTATCTGGTCGGCGCGGATGGACGAGGCGCCGGGCTCGGTCACCACGATCAGCACGTAGGTGTGCCCGTCCGGGGCGGCGATGGCGGCGGCGTTCATCAACAGCTCGCGCGATTCCAGCGTCGCCGGCGGGAGCTGCAGGCGGGCCAGGTCGGTGCAATCGGTGGCGAAGGTCCAGGTGTGGCGGCCCATCAGCTGCACGACGCGCAGCGCGGCGTCGTGCGCGGCCGTGGCCAGCGATTGATCGCCGCGTGACACCGCCACCATGCCCTTCAGCGCGGGCTGGCGCAGCTCGGGCACCACGCTGGGCGCGGGCAGCTGGCGCGCCTGGCGGGCGGCCTGGATCTGGTCCAGCACCTGCTGCGTGGACCGGTTCGTGGCCGGCTGGGGCTCGTCCTTCCTGAATTCGTGGGCCAGGCAGCCCGCCGTGCCGGCCAGCGAGGCGACCAGAAGAGACGCGACCAGGGGACCTCTCATGAGAGGTCGCCACGATAGTCGCCGCCTGGTGCCGTCGCAATCCATGGCCGTCACGGCGGGGCGCTAATTCTTGAAGGAAGGGGACTGGCCGGTAGACTGGGCCCGATGGCGACGCGTACTGGCGGCCGCTCCAGAAAGGCAGACGCGGATTTGTCATCAGCTTCCAAGGGCAAGGGACGAGGGCGCAGCGGGGACCTGAACGCGTGGCGGATCCTGCGCATCGCGCTGCTGGTGGGCGCGCTGGGCGCGGTGGCGGGCGTGCTGGGGCTGGTGGGGATGTTCGTCTACTACGGCAGCGATGCGCGCCTGCCCAACGTCGAGACGCTGCGTGACTACCGGCCCAAGCAGGTCACCCGCCTGCTGGACCGCAACGGCGCGGTGATCGCCGAGCTGGGGCCCGAGAAGCGGACGTTCGTCCCGTACGCCGAGATCCCCAAGATCCTGATCGACGCCGTGGTGGCCGCGGAGGACGCCGACTACTGGCACCACCCGGGCTTCGACTACAAGGGCATGGTCCGCGCGGTCGTCGAGAACGTGCTGCGCGGGCGCCGGGCCCAGGGGGGCTCCACCATCACGCAGCAGGTGATCAAGACGTTCCTGCTGACGCCCGAGCGCACGCTGCGCCGCAAGGTGCAGGAGATCATCCTGGCCCGTCAGCTGTCGCAGAAGCTGTCGAAGGAGCAGATCCTCGAGCTGTACCTGAACCAGATCTACTACGGTCACGGCCGCTACGGCTGCGAGGAGGCGGCCCGCTTCTTCTTCAACAAGTCGGTGCGGCAGATCGACACGGCCGAGGCGGCGCTGCTGGCCGGTCTGCCGCAGAGCCCGGAGCGGCTGTCGCCGCGCAAGCACCCCGAGGCGGCGAAGACCCGGCAGCGCTACGTCCTCGGTCAGCTCGAGCAGCGGGGCTACATCGACCACGCGACGGCCGAGAAGCTGTCCAAGGCGCCCATCCGCATCTCGCGCGACACCGCGCCCACGCCGGAGCTGGCCGCCGAGGCGGTCGACGACGTCTCGCGCTGGCTGAACGAGCGCTTCCAGGATCAGCCGGTCGCCGAGCTGGGCCTGCGGGTGCAGACCACCATCGACGCGAAGCTGCAGGCGCAGGCGCGGCAGGCGCTGGAGCGGGGGCTGGAGGAGGTCGACGCGCGCCAGGGCTTCCGGGGGCCGGTGGGGCACGTGGCGGGCAAGGCGCTGCTGAAGCACCGCGCGGCGCTGGCGGCGGCGCGCGCGGGGAAGAACCCGCCCCAGATCTTCGAGGGGATCGTGGAGGCCGTGGAGAAGAACCCCGCCGAGCCGCGCTTTGGACAGATCCTGTTCGACATCGGCAACCAGCACGGCGTCGTCGACCTGACGTCGGAGCCTCGCTACACGAAGGGGACGAAGCCCCTCGTCGATCGCTTCTCCGAGGGCGATCTGGTGCGGGTGCGGCTGGCGCCCGAGCGCACGCACCCCGAGACGAAGCTGGACCTGAACAAGCTGAACGCCGACGCCGCTCAGCTGCCGCTGGTGTCGCTGGCGCTGGAGCTGGGCCCCCAGGCGGCGATGGTCGTGATGAACCCGCAGACGAAGCAGATCCTGGCCGAGGTGGGCGGCTACGACTTTCGCCCGGGCGGCTTCAACCGCGCCGAGCGGGCGGTGCGCATCCCCGGCTCCGCCTTCAAGCCCATCCTGTACGCGGCGGCCATCGAGTCGAAGCGGTTCACCGCCGCGTCGATCGTGAACGACGCGCCCGACGTGTACGACCGCTGGAAGCCCCAGAACTACGAGAAGGAGGAGTTCCGCGGTCCGGTGCGCCTGCGGGTCGCGCTGGCGCACTCGATCAACACGGTCGCCATCAAGCTGCTGGAGCAGGTGGGGCTGCCGGCGGTGAAGGCGATGGCGTCGCGGGTGGGCGTGGTGTCACCGATCGCCGACGACGTGGGCCTGGCGCTGGCGCTGGGCGCCACCACCGTGCACCCGCTGGAGATGGCGAACGCGTATGCCACCTTCGCGGCGGGCGGGATGCGGGCCGATCCGGTCATGGTCACGAAGGTGGGTGACGAGGTCATCACGCCGCCGCCTCCGGTGGCGGCGGTCGCGCCCGACGTCGCCTACGTGGTGGTGTCGATGATGCGCAGTGTGATCCTGGAAGGGACGGCCGCCTCGGCCGCCAGCCGCCTGCGCCGGCCTGCCGCCGGCAAGACCGGCACCTCGAACGCGCTTCGCGACGCCTGGTTCATCGGCTTCACGCCCGACCTGCTGGCCGCCGTGTGGGTCGGCTTCGACGATCAGCGAAAGCTGGGCAAGGGCGAGGCGGGCGCGAAGACAGCGCTGCCCATCTGGACGGACTTCATGACGAAGGCCCTCGCCAACCAGCCGGTGCGCGACTTCGTGCAGCCGCCCGGCATCGTGGTGCAACGGATCGACAAGGCGACGGGGCTGCTGCCCGCGGCCGGCACCGAGGGCTATGACGAGGTCTTCCTGGATGGCACGGTCCCGACCGAGACGGCTCCCGCCGCCGGCCAGGAACAGAGCGCGGACGATCTGCTGCTGGGCGGGCAGTAACAGCAATGAGCGCGGGGCGGGGAGGACCCGTGCCCGGCGCGCGGGGCGGCCACCGCGGCCAGGCGACCGGCGGAGCGCCTACTTGATCGGCGTGGCGCGCAGGGACGCCTTGCCTTCCTTCACGTAGACCGTGAAGCGGACGGTGCGGCAGTCGTGCTTCGCCATCAGCGCCGCGCGGTTGTCGTGCAGGCGCTGGCTGAACTTCTCGAGGGTCAGGCCCGCGGTCGGCTCACCGCACTCCTTCTTGGTGGCCAGGAACTGCTCGTAGACCTCGCGGATGTGCGCGTCCTCGTCCTGGTCGGACGTCGCCGCGGCCGCGCCGAAGGCGGGCTGGGACGGCGCCGTGGCCGGCGGCGCCTCTTCCGACGGGGGCGCGAAGGCGGGCGGGGGAGGGGCGCCCAGGCCCGGGATCAGCGGCGGTCCGGCCGCGGGGCGGGCGGCCTGCGCGAAGTGCGATTCCCCGCCCGAGAAGGCGCTGCCCGGCGCCGGCGCGTCACCTGCCGCGTGGCTGCCCAGTGGATGCGCGCCCGACATGGCGATCGACACGTGCTCCAGGGCGGCGTTCACGTCGCGCGCGATCCCGCCGAAGCCGCCGCCGTACTTGTGATCGTCCAGCTTCGCGCCGTCCAGCCGCACCAGCGAGCGCAGCTCGGCGCGGATGCGCTGCATGGGACCGTCGACCTCGAACCGCTGCAGGAACAGGCCCACCCCGATGATGCCCAGGATCGTCACCAGCAGCGGGATCCAGGGGAAGCTGCCCCACTTCAGGTCGCGCGCCGACGTGCTGGCCAGCAGCGAGCGCATGTCGGCGTGCGCCGGCTTCTTGCCGATCAGAACGTAGTAGGCCTTCTGCAGGCCGGCCTGGCCCGGGAAGGGCGCCGCGACGGCCAGGTAGGTCTCGTTGCCCACGTCGATCGGCAGCGCGGCGGTCCGCTTCAGGTTGTCGATGTCCTGGCGGTGCTGCTCGACCATGTCGGGCAGACCGGACAGCACCTCGGCGGGGATCGTCGAGGCGATGACCTTGCCCTTCAAGAGAAGAGCGATGTCGACGTCCAGGTTCTTCTTCAGCCGCTCGGCGAACTGCGCGCCCGTCTCGGCGCCGACGTACAGCGCCCCCACGATGCGGTCACGGCTCTTCGACAGCACCGGGGCCCCGGCGACGCGCAGCAGCCGGCCCCCCGCGCCCCACACGTCGTCGGACAGGAAGCCGCGCAGGGCGTCGTCGATCAGCTCGGCGCCGCCGATGTTCTCGCCGAAGCTCTTGTCGTCGTCGCCCCCCACGCGCGCCACCACCCGGCCGTTGGCGTCGACCGCCACGATGGTGGCGATGCCGGCGCCGGCCAGATCGGGCAGCAGCGCCTGGATCCGCACCTGCACCGTGCGGTGCTGCACGCCCAGCTCGCCGCTGCCGCGCGAGGCGCTGTCCAGCGCCTCGGCCAGCACGGCGTCGCGGCCCAGCCGCGCCACGCGATCGATCCACTTGTGAGCGTCGACCTTCAGCATCTGCTCGGTCGCGTACTCGGCGCGATCCAGGCGCTGGCCCTCCAGCTCCTCCAGCTTCTGCACCATGGGCCGCGGGGCGGTGAGCGCGATGGACAGCGAGACGCCCGCGAACAGGGCCACCAGGATGAACCAGATCTTCGAGAGAAACATGCGAGCTCCGGTTACTCCGCCGATCCCTTGGAATCGGGCTCTTTGCCTTCGGAATCCCCTTCCTTGCCCTCTGTCTCCTTGGCCTCCGGCTGGTTCGCGCTCTTGGCGCTCTCGATGCGAATCGACAGGTCCTTGCCGTTCGTCTCGATGCTCTCCTCGTGCGCCCAGCGGCCACCCGCCCAAACCTTCAGGTTGGCCTTCCCATCGGGGACGCCCGGGATCGAGAACGCACCCTTGTCGTCCACCACCGCGTAGTACGGCGAATCGACGACGATCACGGAGATGGCGAGGCTGGGGTACTCCGAGCAACGGACCAGGTAGCCGCCCGGCACGCCGAACTTCTGGTGGCGAAACGTCCCTGGATTCAGGCGCTCGATCGGCATCAGCGTCTCGTCGGCGGGCACCGACAGCTCGTGCGTGATCTTGCCGGTGTTCTTGAACTCGACGACCGAGCCAGGGCCGACGATCACGAAGCGCGGGGTGGCGCCGAGGCCTGCGATCTCGACGGTGACGGTCTTGGGCGGCGGCGGATGCGTGCCGCTGATCCCGTCCAGGACCACGATGGTGCCCGTCTTCTTGGAGCTGGGACGGACGGGCACATTACCGTTCTCGAGGCGCCAGTATCCCTGGTTCATGCGCCCCGACCGCACGGTGTCGGGAACGCGAACCGTTCCCTTGACGGTGCCGGCGAAGGCGGGGAGGGGGAGGGCCAGCAACAACAGGGGGACGAGCGTACGGAGCGATGTCATCGTCGTCATCTCGCGTGGGGGCCTCGGACGGTACCGTGTTGGGCGTAACGGTGTCAAACCCGCAGAAACACGGGCCGAAACCTGCAGGCAGCGCCTGCCCGGCGCCGCCGGCGCTGCTATCGTAGGCGCCGCGATGTCCACCCGCCCCACGAAGACGCTGGAGACCTTTGCCAACCCCAAGCCCGAGCGGGACTACCTGATCCGCTTCGACTGCCCCGAGTTCACGTGCCTGTGCCCCAAGACGGGCCAGCCCGATTTTGCGACGATCCTCGTCGAGTACGTGCCGGACCGGCTGTGCGTCGAGTTGAAGTCCTGGAAGCTGTACCTGTGGTCGTACCGCGACCAGGGCGCCTTCCACGAAGCCGTCACGAATCAGATCCTCGACGATCTGGTCGCCGCCATCTCACCCCGCCGTCTGAAGGTGGAGGGGGCTTTCAAGGTGCGGGGCGGAATCACCACGACGGTGGTGGCGACCTACGAGAAGCCCGCCACGTTCCCTGCCTGACGGCGGTGATTGCGCGGTCGGGCCGCGGCGCGGATCACGCAGCGATGTCGCGCGCCCGACAGGGTCGGCGTCGGAGGCACGTTCCGATGGCCGCGAGCCGGCCGACGGTGACGGCGGCCACGGGGAATTCGACGCCTCGTCGCCGTTGAACACTTCGTCTTGACGCTTCGCCTCACGACGGACAGGTCGCCGTCCCGACCCGTCGGATTTGGTCCGGGCCGTGCAAAGCGGTGCGGTCGTGACCACCCTCTCGACCGACTCCTCGAAAGAGAAGCTAGTTTGGCCGCGCGAACGTGCGCGGTGGTCCAGCCTGCCGGGCACGGGCGAGTCTGCCCCTTCGGACGCCGGCTCCGCGGCCAGTTCCGTCGAAGTAACGCCCAGTAGGGCGAACTGGACGCGCGCCCACCATCTGCTGGACGAACCGCTCGCCGACCTGCTTCGCGAGGCCCTCGACCGCGGGGCGATGGGCCAGCGAACGTGCGAGGCGGCGTTCGCGCTGGTGCTGTCGCGTCACCTCGGCACCGACGCGGTCGCCTTTGGTGTCCAATGTCACGCCGCCGACGGGACGATGATCCCGGCGTTCGTCCAGCGCGCCTCGTGCGATGACGCCGTCACCGTCGCCGAGTTGACTGAAAGGTTGCAGCGGGTGGCCTCGTCGGCGCCGCCGGTGACCGACGGCTTCGCCACGCTGGACCTGCCCGTGTTGACGGTGGAGCCGCACCGGGACGCCAGCGCCTGGCCGGCGGCCAGCGCACCAAATGCGCCCCGTCACGCGCCCGGGGCCGCGTGGCTGCAGGTCACCCTGGCGCTGGTCGACGCCCCGCAGCTGCTGGCGGTGTACGACAGCGCCCGCCTGCTGCCCGAGCGGGCCCGCACGCTGCTCGCGTCGTTCCAGCACACCCTGGCCGAGGCGCTGCGCGAGCCGGGGAGGCAGCTGGGACAGGTGCACGTGCTGCCGCCCGACGAGGAAGAGTTGATGCTGACCGGGTGGAACCAGACCAAGCGGGCGTTCCCGGACCAGCTGCTCATCCACGAGCTGTTCGAGCAGCAGGCGGACAGCCAGCCGGACGCCCCGGCCCTGGAGGCGGACGGCGCGACGCTGACCTATCGTCAGCTGGACGAGCGCGCGAACCAGATCGCGCACGCGTTGCGCGCCCGGGGCGTCACGAACGGCGACTACGTCGGCGTCTGTCTGGAACGGGGCGCGAACCTGGTCGCGGCGCTGCTGGGCGTGCTCAAGGCGGGGGGCATCTACATCCCGCTCGACCCGTCTTATCCGCCCGACCGCCTGAAAGAGATGGTCTCGATCGCGGAGGCGCGCCTCGTGTTGACGGAGACGCCGCTGCGTCACCTGTTCCAGCAAGGTGAGCGCGGCGCGGGACGCGACTTGCTGGCGCTGGACGCGTCGTGGTCGCCCTTCTTCGCGCTGCGGCCGCACCGCCGTCTGATGCTGGACGGGCAGCAGGCCCGCCTGCCCACCGACCCCTGCTACGTCATCTTCACCTCGGGCAGCACCGGCGAACCGAAGGGCGTCGTGATCAGCCACCGCGCCGTGGTCAACACCCTCGACTGGGTCACGCGAACTTGCGCCGTCGGTCCGGGCGACCGCTGCCTGTTCGTCACCTCGGCGTCGTTCGATCTTTCCGTCTACGACATGTTCGGCGCCCTGGGCGCCGGGGCGACCGTGGTGGTGGCCAGCGCGGCGGTGCTGGCGGATCCGGAGGCGCTGGCGGACGCGCTGGTCACCAAGCGCATCACGATCTGGAACTCGACGCCCGCCTCCTTCGAGCGACTGCTGCCGGCGCTGACGTCGCAGACCCGCCGGCGGGGCTCGCGGGCGCACCTGCGCAAGGTGCTGCTGAGCGGCGACTGGATCCCGGTGACGCTGCCCAAGGCCATCCGGGGGATCTTCCCGCGCGCCGAGGTGCTGGCGCTGGGGGGCGCGACCGAGGCGGCGATCTGGTCGAACGCCTACCCGGTCCGCGACGTGGACCCGGCCTGGAAGAGCATCCCGTACGGGCGGCCCATCCAGAACGCGCGCTACCACATCCTCGATCGCCGCATGCACCCGACCCCGGTCGGGGTGGCCGGCGACCTGTACATCGGCGGCGTGTGCCTGGCCGACGGCTATCTGAACCGCCCCGAGTTGACGGCGGAACGGTTCATTCCGGATCCGTTCCAGCCGGGCGAGCGCCTGTATCGGACGGGCGACCTGGCACGCTACTTCGACGACGGGACCATCGAGTTCCTGGGCCGCGCGGATCATCAGGTGAAGGTCCGCGGATACCGCGTCGAGCTGGGCGAGGTGGAGAGCGCCCTGCTGAAGCAGCCGGGGATCCGCGCCGCCGCGTGCATCGCCCGCGCGGACGCGTTCGGTCAGAAGGTCCTGGTCGGCTTCATCGTGCCGCAGCGGGAGCACGTGGTGAACGCGGCCGAGGTGCTGTCGGGCGTGGGGCGGCTGTTGCCGGGTTACATGATTCCGTCGCGGCTGATCATCTGCGAGGCGTTGCCGCTGTCGGCGAACGGAAAGGTCGACCGCTCGGCGCTGTCGGCGCTGGAGGAGCAGCCGGAGCTGGAGGCCGGCGCGGAAGCGAGCGAGGCGGCTTCGGAGCCCGCGACGGCGATGGAGCGCACGCTGCAGCTGCTGTGGCAGGAGTTGCTGGGCCGCGCGCGGGTGGGGATCCACGACGACTTCAACGCGCTGGGTGGCCACTCGCTGCTGGCGGTGAAGATGACGGCCGCGCTGCGCGAGCGGCTGGGCATCCGCGTGCCGCTGGCCGCCATCGCCCGCCACACGACCATCGCGCGGCTTGCCGCCCACCTGACTTCCATCACGCCCGGCGCGGCCGCTGGCGCCGTGGCTTGCGCGCGCGGACAGACGGACGCCGCGCTCGACGACGTCCGCCCTGAGCCGACGGCTTGCCCGGTGGCCAACTTCGGCGCGCTGGCGCCCGCGACCGGGACCGAGCCGCCGCACCTCCTCGAGCTGAACGCCATCCGTCCCGGCAGCCGCCCCCCGCTGGTGCTGGTGGCGGGCGTGGGCGGCTACGCCTTCACTTACCGGAACTTTCCCCGATTGTTCGGCCTGGAGCAGCCCGTCTACTGCTTCCAGTCGGTGGGCGCGGAGCCGACCGAGCCGCTGCGGGCGTTGACCATCGAGGAGATCGCGACGATCTACGAGAAGGAGCTGGAGCAGGTCCTGCCGGAGGGACAGCCGGTGATCCTGGGCGGCTTCAGCTTCGGGATCCTGCCGGCCTTCGAGCTGGCCCGCCGCCTGGAGCGGCGCGGCTGGCCCGTTCCTCTGCTGATCTCCTTCGACGGCTTCGCGCCCGGCTACCCGCGCCTGCTGCCGCTGCCGGTGCGGGCGGTCCAGCACGGCCGGGCGTTGCTGACGTCCGAGCCCGAGGAGCGGCGCGCCTATCTGGCCGCGACCGGCGCGAGCGTCCGGGCCCGCGTGATGCGGGCCCTGGGCCGAGAGGCCGAGCTGGGTGCCGACATGCCCTTCGACGAGGAGCGAAACGCGCGCGCGAAGCAGCTGGCGGTCTATCACCGGCAGGCGCGCGATGCGTACCGGCCGCTGTCTCCCGTGGACAGCCGGCTGCTGTTGCTGCGCATCGAGCAGCCCGAGCACTGGCTGGGGAGCGACATGGACGATCCGCTGTACGACTGGGAGCGCTTCGTGCGCGGGCCCATCTCGATGGCCACGCTTCCGGGCGTCCACACCATGCTGCTCGACTCGCACGCCAACCAGGTCGCGGCCACGGACGTCATCGCCAAGCACGTGGCCGAGGTCGCCAGCGAGCTGGCAGCCAGCGCGCGCGCGCAAGGTGACCGCTGATGGCGCGGGCGGTCTGGACGGGCGCGATACGCTTCGGCCTGGTCAACATCCCGGTGAACCTGACGTCCGCGATCGAACCGCACCGGGTCGCCTTCCACGAGTTCGAGCGCGGCACGAACGAGCGCATTCACTACAAGCGCGTGTCCGAGTCGTCGGGGCACGAGGTGCCCTGGGAGAAGATCGAGAAAGGCTACGAGGTCGCCAAGGGCCGCTACGTGATGCTGACCGACCAGGAGCTGGAGGCGGCCGAACCGGAACGCTCGCAGGGCATCGACATCGAATCGTTCGTGCCGCTGGAGGAGATCGATCCCGTGAGCTGGGACAAGGCCTACTACGTCGCGCCGGACAGCGACGGCGCGCACAAGGCCTACGAGCTGCTGCGCGCGGCCATGGAACGGCAGAAGCGGGTCGCCATCGGTCGCTTCGTGATGCGCACGAAGGAGTATGTCGTGTGCATCCGCCCGGTCGGCAAGGCGATGGCGCTCCACACGATGTACTACCCGGACGAGGTCCGTAGCCCCAAGGAACTGGGTCATCTGGCCGGCAAGGTCGCGGCGGGCAAGCAGGAGCTGGCGCTGGCGGAGCAGCTGCTGGATGCGATGGCCAGCCACTGGGAGCCGGCCAAGTTCAAGGACACGTTCAGCGCCCGCGTGCTGGAGCTGGTCCACAAGAAGGACAAGGGCCAGGAGATCGCGGCGGCGCCCACCAAGGCGGCCCCCGGCAAGGTCGTGGATCTGATGGAGGCGCTGAAGGCCACACTGGCCGGCGCCAAGGGGAACGGCAGGCGCACGTCCGCCGAGCGCCCGCCGGCCAAGTCGACCCGGGCCGCGCGTACCCGGCGGACCGAGCGCCCGGCCGCCCACCGGACCTCCTCCGCCACCCGACGGGCCGGTCGCCGCGCGCACGCGCGCTGACGAACCGCCACCGGCGGCGTCGGTTCAATCCCGCGCAGCAGGCTGAGCGTTTCGTGGAACCGCCAGCCCCACCGGGTGACCTGCTGGTCGGTCAAGCCATGGCCGGCATGGCCGGCCAGGCTCGACGGCGACCTCATCAGCGTGGCGGTGCACGCGGGCGTGGTCTTTCTTCGCCCGCGCGGCCCGCGCTTCGCCTTCGTACGACAGGATGCTGACCCAATCGAGAGCCTGCGTGGCGCACATACCGACGACCAGCCCTCGTGCCAACTCCCCTCCCGACCGTGAGTCGGACATATTCGCCCGATCAGCGGCTGGAGAGACGGCTGACCAGCTCGGGGTGATTCGAGGAAGCGAGCCAGTTCTCCAGCGTCCGAGACGCGATGATCGAGGCGACCTTGGGGTTGCTGGTCTCGCGCTCTGCCTGCTTGTACGCCGCCTCCACCAACTCGCCGATGCTGTACTTCCGCTTGCTCGTGTGTCGCCTCATGGTCATTCCCTCTGTGCTTGGGGTTTGGGCGCGGCGCCCGTCGCCGCGAACGATGAAGTGATTTGCAACGCATGGGCCACACGTAGCGAAATGTGCTACGCGCCGCATCCCACAGCCAAGCACCCGTTCCGACATTCGATCTGCAGCGAACCCCGGTTCACCAAAACGAAACCTCGTTCCCCACCGGAAACACCTGGAGCTTAGGGCGGCACGAAAAGGCCACCTCGTCCACTTCGTCGCCCCCGGCGGAGCAGGGAGGGCCGCCGTCCTCGCGGTCCGCGGCGGCGCCGGCCCATCGCGGCATGTCGCCTGCACTGGGAGCAGGCGATTCCCATCCAACCAGGAGGCGACCGTGGCCGCGCCGGCGCAAATGATGGAAAGTTCCGCGATTGCAGCAGACCCGGACAGCGCCCGCGACCCCAGCGCGAGCTGGCGGCGCGGTGACTTTCCCGCCCGCTACCACGTGCTGGCCAGCGACTACGACGGGACCCTGGCGCGTCACGGTCAGCTGACCGACACGACCCGGTCCGCGCTGGAGCGGCTGAAGGCGACGGGTCGCAAGGTGCTGATGGTGACCGGACGGCGGGTGGACGATCTGATGACCGTCTTGCCCGACCTCTCCCCCTTCGACTGCGTCGTGGCCGAGAACGGCGCCGTCCTGTACTTCCCCGCCACCCGCGAATTTCACCCGCTGGTGGAGCCCCCGCCGCCGATCTTCGCGCAAATGCTGCGCGAGCGCGGCGTCCCCGACGTCGCCACCGGCAAGGTCATCGTCGCGACCTGGAGCCCCTACGAGACGGTCGTGCTGCAGGTCATCCGCGACCTGCACCTGGAGCTGCAGGTCATCTTCAACAAGGGCGCCGTCATGGTGCTGCCGTCGGGGGTGAACAAGGGGACGGGCCTGCTGGCCGCGCTCGCGCGGATGCGGCTGTCGGGCCACAACGTCGTGGCGGTGGGGGACGCCGAGAACGATCATGCGTTGCTGTCCACCGCCGAGTGCGGGGTCGCCGTCGGGAACGCCCTGCCCATGTTGAAGGAGCGCGCCGACCTGATCACCAAGGCCGACCACGGCGAAGGGGTCGAGGAGGTGGCGCAACGGCTGATCCGGTACGACCTGGCCGACCTGACGCCGCCCATCACGCGACACGACATCCCCATCGGGGTGGACGGCCAGGGCCGCCCGGTGACGCTGCCCGCGTACGGCGCGAACATCCTGCTGGCGGGGCCCTCGGGCGCGGGCAAGTCGACGTTCGCGACGGCGTTTCTCGAGGGCGTCGCGGAGCGGGACTACCAGTACTGCATCCTCGATCCCGAAGGCGACTACAGCGAGCTGCCGAAGGCGGTGGTGGTGGGCAGCCCCCACGCCGCGCCGGTCGTCGACGACGTGATGACCTTGCTGGCCAAGCCGGAGCAGAGCGCGATCGTCAACCTGGTGGGGATCGCGCTCGACGATCGCCCACGCTTCTTCGACGTGCTGATGCCGCGCTTGAAAGGCGAACGCGCGGCGGTGGGGCGACCGCACTGGATCGTGGTGGACGAGGCGCATCACTTCTCGCCCCGCCAGGCCGGCGGCGACGCATCCACGCCCGCGATGGGGCAGACCAGCCTCGTCTTCATCACCGTGCACCCCGAGCACGTGTCGCGGGCCTGGCTGCAGCGGATGGACGCCGTGGTGGTCATCGGCGGCAGCCCGGCGGAGACGCTGGCCGAGCTGGCGTCGGCGCTGGAGGTCCCGCCCCCGCGCGACAGGCCACAGCCGCTGCCCCCCGGCGAGGCGCTGCTGTGGTGGCCGCGCGAGCCGCAGCGCGGGCTGGTGCACGTGCGCACGACGCAGCCACAGACCGAGCGCCACCGCCACCTGAGGAAGTACGCCGAGGGCGCGCTGCCTCCCGAGCGCAGCTTCTACTTCCGCGGCCCCGAGGGGAAGTTGAACCTGCGCGCGCAGAACCTGAACATGTTCCTGCAAATGGGCGAGGGCGTCGACGAGGACACGTGGCGCTTTCACCTGGTCGCCGGCGACTATTCCCGCTGGATCGGCGGCATGATCCACGACGAGGAGCTGGCCGCCGAGGTGGCCGAGATCGAGAAGGGCGCCGCGGCCGCGCAGATCGACCTGGCCCGCCGGCGCCTGCGCGCCGCCGTCGAGCGCCGCTACACGGTCGCCGGCCCTTCCTGAGCGACGCCGTTCACGCGCGCAGCGCCGCCAGGACGTCACGCGCGGCGCGCGCGCCGCTCTCCAGCGCGCCATGCACGGTGCCGCTCCACCCCTCGACGTCCGTGGCCTCGCCCGCAAGGAAGAGCGTGCGGGCGATGGGGGCCGCCAGCATGCGTCCGGCCGTGCGGTGGCCGACCTTCACGTAACTGTAGGCGCCGCGCGCGAACGGGTCGTCGGCCCAGACCCGGACCAGCACACCGTCGATCAGCGGCAGGAACTCCCGGTGCGTCGAGCCGAACGCGCGCGCCAGCGTGGCGGTGGCCGCCGCGCGCAGGCCGGTCTCGCCGACGCCGCGCAGCCGCTCGGCCGCGGGCCCGCCGGCCCACGCGACCAGGATGGGGCGCGGGCTATCAGTCGCGCTCCAGAAGGTGGGGAACGGCGCGCCGGGGACGTGGACGAAGCCGATGGGCTGCGCGCGGTGCCCGCGCCACGGCGAGCTGTTCAAGCGCAGCACCACCTTCGTCACCGCGCCCATCACCAGGCCGTCGAGCGCGTTGCGCACCGGCGCGGGCAGGCCGGGGGCGAACGTCAGCGCGCCCGGCGCGGGCGGTTGCGCCTGCAACACCCCCAGCGGCACGGTGATCACCGCGGCGCGGGCCTTCACGGGGCCAAGGCGCGTGCCGTCGGCGGCGCGCGCGTGCGCGCTGACGCTGCCGGGCTGCCACGCGACGCGCGTGACGATCACACCCAGGCGCAGCGATGCGCGGCCCTGCGCGACGCGTGTGATGGCCTGGGCCAGGCGCAGGGGCAGGGCGCCGTAGCCTCCGCTGGGCCGGCCCAGCCAGTCACCCGAGATCCGCTCGGCCGCGCGCTGCTGCTCGACGATCGCCTGCACGCTGGCCTGGGCCAGGTCGGCGGCGTTGAACCCCTCCAGATAGGCGCGCGCCAGGCGGCGCGTCTCGACGGGCGCCCTGCGCCGCCAGGCGGGCGACTGCAGCAGCTCGTCGACGGTGCGCTCCTCGCCGCCCAGGTCGTCGGTCAGCTCGAGCGCGTCCTTCCACCGCTTCGCGCCGTCGATCAACCGTCCGTGACGGAACAGCTGGTGGCGCTCGGGCATGGCCCGCGCGCGGATGCCGCTCGCGCGCAGCGCGCCCAGCAGCGCGGGGGGCCGCCCGTGAATGAACTCCGCGCCCATGTCGATGGGGGCGGGCCACCCCGGATCGTGGTGCGTCTCGATGCGGCCGCCCACGCGATCGCGCGCCTCCAGGACGCACACGCTCAGGCCGGCTCGCTTCAGGCGGTGGGCCGCCTCCAGCCCGGCGATGCCCGCGCCGATCACGACGACGTCGAACGAATCCGAAGTCTGTGACATGCGGCGCAGTGTAAGCATCGCGCGCGGGCAGGGCATCCGGCGCCAGCGCCTGACGCCGGGGCGACAGGCCAGCTCCGCGATTGCCCGTTGCGCGAACAGGGCGTGGAGCAGGGCGCCGCCCCCCAACGCCCGACGGGATGCGATCTCGGCGGCCCTGGATTAGCCTTCGGCCATGACCTTCGCCGATCCAGTCTCGGTCACGGCGCGGTTCACGGCCGCGGCGCGCGCCCGCGAGTCGGCGCGGCCCGATCGCCTGTTCGAGGATCCCTGGGCGGCCGCCCTGGCCGGCGCGGAGGGCGTGGCGTTCATGAACCGCATCGCCGAGGCGGCCCGGGTCCCCGGCGGCCCCGATCTGCGAGACAACCCGTACATCGCCATCCGGACGCGCATGCTCGACGACTTCTTGCTCCAGGCCGTGGCGGAGCGCGAGGCGCGCCAGGTCGTCATCCTGGCGGCCGGCCTGGACACGCGCGCGTTCCGCCTGACCTGGCCCGAGGGGACGCGCCTCTACGAGCTGGACCACGCCGATGTGCTGTCCGCGAAGCAGGCGACGATGGACGCGGCCGGCGCCGTCGCGCGCTGCGAGCGGCGGACCATCGCCGTCGATCTGTCACGGCCCTGGACGCCGCCGCTCGAGGCCGCGGGGTTCCAGCGCGGGCGCCGATCGGTCTGGCTGGTGGAGGGGCTGTTCCCCTACCTGGACGAGGCGGGCGTCGGCGCCGTCCTGACCGCCTGCAGCGCGCTGGCGACCGCTGGTTCGCGCCTGGCCTGCGACCTCGTTGGCAGCACCTTCCTGCAGTCGCCGTGGACGCGGGCGCACCTGGACGCAATGGCGCGCGAGGGGGCGCCCTGGCGCTTCGGCACCGACGCGCCCGAGGAGCTGTTCGCGGCGGCCGGCTGGGACGCCACCGCGCTGCGGCCCGGCGACCCGGGGGCCAGCTTCGGGCGCTGGCCCTTGCCCGTCTACCCTCGCAACACGCCCGGGCTGCCGCAGACGTTCGTCGTCTTTGCCTCGCGGCGCTGAAGCCCGCGGATTCGTCCCCGCGTCGGCGCGGGGACGGATCGGTATTCGCATGACCGTCGCCTGCGGAGGGCGGCGGTCGGAGACTACTTCTTCTTGCCCTTCTTCTTGGCGCCGCCCGCCTTCTTCTTCCCCTTGCCGCCCTTGGCGGGCTTCTCGTCGGCGGCCGCCGAGCCGGCCTCGTCGTTCGCCGCCACGGCGGGCAGGGGCGACTCGTCCCTGTTCTGGATGATCGCCTCGGTGACCCGCGTCTCGCCCAGCAGGTCGCGCGCGCCGGGGATGCGGACCGCCTTCTCGTCGCGCTCGATCTGCTTGTCGAGCTTGTCGATGCACTCCTTGCAGTTCTTGGGCGCCAGGCGCGTCAGCGCGTACAGCAACGCCATGTGCACCGGGAAGCGCTCCTGGTTGATCGAGGCGAGCGGCTTCAGCGCGCCCAGCAGCAGGGGCACGCCCTTGGCCGCGTCGCCGGAGAACCCGATCGAGAAGGCGGCCTTCTCGGCGCGCGTCCACTGCGGATCGTTCAGCTTCTTTCCGTAACAGGCCAGGTCGTTGCCGCACTCCTTCGCCACCAGCATGCGGTCCAGCGCCATGCCGAACGCGCCCTCGGCGTCCTTCTCCTTGTCGGCCAGCGCCTTGAAGGCGTCGAAGGTCTCGGGCCCGGCGATGCGGGACAGATCGATGGCCGCGGTGGCGCGCAGGTCCGAGGCCTTCTGCCCCTGCACCGTCACGTAGCCCGACTTCGCGATCTCCAGCAGGGTGGGGACGGCGCGACGGTCACCCGACAGGTACAGGGCGTCCGCCGCCGACACGCGCACGGAGGGCTCGGCCTTGCCGTCCTTCAGCACGCCGATCAGCGTGTCCACGCCCGACGGCACGCCGATCAGGCCCAGCGCGATCACGATGGCCGTGTGCTCGCCCCCTTGCTGCTTCTCCTTCAGGCCGGCCTGCAGCGCGGGCACCGCCTTGCGCGCGCGCAGATCGCCCAGCAGCGAGGCGGCCTTGAACGGGATCACGCCAGGCGTGACCTCATCGAACTTCAGCTGCTTGCCCATCTCCTCGATGTCCTTGTTCTTGCGCTGGAACAGCTCGATCAAGGGATCGATGGCGGGTTGCCCGATGCGCACCAGCGCCAGGCGGCACTCCTGGAAGATGTTGCCGCCCCGGCCCGTCATGAACAGGCCCTTCATCAGGGCGGGGATGGCGGAGGGATCGCGCAGCTCGGCCAGACCCAGGGCGGCCTTCTGGTTCAGCGCGAAGTCCTGCTCGTCCGCCGACGTGCCCAGGATCTTGACCAGGGCGGGCACCGCCTTCTTGTCGCCGATGCGGACCAGCGCGCGGATGGCCGCCAGCTTCGCGTTGTTGGCGCGCGACTTGATCGGCAGCGGCTTCGTGGCGGCGGCGATCAGCGGGTCGACGGCGTCGGTCGCCTTCATGTCCCCCAGCACGCCCGCGGCGATGGTGGCGCGGTCGAAGTCGTCGTCGCTGTAGTCCAGCGCCTCGATCAGGATGGGCTTGGTGCGATCGTCCTTGTAGCGGGCGAGCGCCTCCAGGTGCTCGGGGCGCTTCGTGTCCTGATACAGCTCGATCAGCGCCGGGACGGCGGGCCGCGCCTTCTCGACGTCCATGTTGGCCAGGTGGTCCAGCGCCTCCTTCTGGGTGCGCAGGTTCTTCAGGTCCTTGGCCCAGGTCATGGGGTCGTTGGGATCCCCCGTGCAACCGAGCTGAGACAACGTGACGAGCGACAAGCCGATCGCGAGAGCGAGCGAGAGCGAACGCATCCTGGGTCCTCCGTCCGAGCGGGAAATCCGCAGAGTTGACGCCGCGCTAGTCAACCACCGCGAGATCGAAAAAGCCAGCGACCAAATTGCCGGCATCCCCGTGTGCACTCGCGCCGATCGTGCGACGATGCGGCACCATGCCGGTCCGAATTCCAGGAGCGCTCCTGATGCTGGTCGCCGTCGGCGGCGCGGGCTGCCGCACCGCCGCGCCCCCCGCCGCGCCAGCGGTGGCCCCAGCGCCACCGCCGGTGCCGCTGGCCATGCCCGGCGAAGCGCACCTGCGCGACGTGCGGCAGTTGACCTTCGGCGGCGAGAACGCCGAGGCCTACTGGTCCCCGAACGGCGCCGCGCTGATCTATCAGGCCCACGGGCCGGCGGACGCGCAGACGCACGCTTGCGACCGCATCTATCGCTTGCCGATCACGGTGCCCGGCGCGAAGCCGATCCCGGTCTCGAACGGCGAGGGAGCGACGACCTGCGGGTTCTTCCTGCCCGGGACGAAGGACGTGATCTTCTCGTCCACGCAGCTGGCGGGACCAGCCTGCCCCCCGCCGCCCGACCGCTCGCGCGGCTACGTGTGGGCCATCTACCCCAGCTACGACATCTTCCGCGCCGGCGAGGACGGAAAGAATCTTCGCCGGCTGACCGACACGCCCGGTTATGACGCCGAGGCGACCGCCTGCCCGCTCGACGGCTCGATCGTGTTCACCTCGATGCGCGACGGTGACCTCGACATCTATCGCATGGACGCGGACGGCAACAACGTGCGCCGGCTGACCCACGAGGTGGGCTACGACGGCGGCCCGGTGTTCGACGCCGACTGCACGCACATCGCCTGGCGCGCCTCGCGCCCGAAGCCCGGGCCCGAGCGCGAGGAGTACCAGCGCATGCTGCAGCAGGGACTGGTCCGCCCCACCAAGCTGGAGCTGTGGATGGCGAACGCCGACGGCAGCGACGCCCATCAGGTCACCTACCTGGACGCCGCGTCCTTCGCGCCGGCGTTCTTTCCGGTGGCCTCTCACGAGGCGGAGCGCCGGCTCATCTTCTCGTCGAACTACGGCGACCCCGGGGGGCGCGAGTTCGATCTGTGGGCCATCGACGCCTCGGGCGCGAACCTGGAACGCGTCACCACCGCGCCCGGCTTCGACGGCTTCCCCATGTTCTCGCCCGTCAGCGATCACCTGGCGTTCGCGTCGAATCGGGCCACGGCCCCCGGACAGCACGACACGAACGTCTTCGTGGCCCGCTGGGACGAGAAGGTGGTGCGGCGCTACGCCGAGACGGGCGCCGATCGCGTCCTGGGCGACGTGCGCTGGCTGGCCGATCCGCAGCGCGAGGGGCGGGGCGTGGGGACGGCGGGCCTGGTCGCCGCCGGGACGTACATGGAGGCGGGGTTGCAGCGGGCCGGGCTGAAGGCGGCCGCCGGCAACGGCAGCTTCCGCCAGCCGTTCCCCGTGCCGACGGAGATCCAGGTGGCGCCCGGCACGGCGCTGGCGATCGGCGGCGTGGCGCTGCCTGCGACGGCGTTCACGCCGGCCGCGTTCTCGGCGCAGGGCACGGTGAAGGGGACGCTGGTGCTGGCGGGCCACGGCATCGTCGACCCTGCGCTGGGGGTGAACGACTACGCGGGGCTGGATGTGCGCGGCAAGATCGTGGTGGTGCGGCGGTTCGCGCCCGACAGCGCGGCGTTCAGCGCGGGCGAGGCGCGCCGCCGCGCCGGCGACGTGCGGCGCAAGGCGTTCACCGCGCGTGAGAAGGGCGCGAAGGCGCTGATCGTGGTGGACGCCCCCACGGCGCCCGCGGGCGAGGCGCCGGCGACCTGGAAGCAGCCCGACGAGGCGCCGTTCCCCGCGCTGCGGGCGGAGGGCTACGGCGACGCGGGGCTGCCCGTGCTGTTCGTGCACCGGGCGGCGTTCGCGAAGACGCTGGCGCGGCTGGCGCAGCGGCAGCCGGTGTCGGCCAGCGTGAACGTGGCGCTGAAGGTGGAGGAGACGCCCGCCTTCAACGTGGTGGCGCGCGTGCCGGCGGGCGTTCCCGAGGGGGAGCGGCTGCCCGGCGCGGTGGTCCTGGGGGCCCACTACGATCACCTGGGCCTGGGCGGCCGGCACTCGATGGAGCCGGAGACCCACGCGGCGCACCTGGGCGCCGACGACAACGCGTCGGGCGCGGCGGCGCTGCTCGAGGCGGCGCGCCAGCTGTCCGCCCATCGCGCGCGCCTGCGTCGCGACGTCGTCGTGGTGGCGTTCTCGGGCGAGGAGGAGGGCGATCTCGGCTCGACGCACTTCACGCGCACGCCGCCCGCCGGCCTGGCCATGCAGGACGTGGTGGGCATGGTGAACCTGGACATGGTGGGGCGCCTGCGGGACAACCGCGCCGCCGTGCTGGGCACGGCGTCCGCCGACGAGTGGACCGGGCTGGTCGAGTCCGCCTGCGCCGGCGCGCAGATCGAGTGCAGCGGCGGCGGCGCGCCCACCGACGGCTTCGGCGCCAGCGACCACATGCCGTTCGCCGCGGCGGGCGTGCCCGTCGTCCACTTCTTCACCGGGACGCACCACGATTATCACCGGCCCAGCGACACCGCGGACAAGATCAACGCGGCGGGCGCCGCGCAGATCGCGCTGGCCGCGGCGGCGCTGGTCACGTCGGTTGCCAACCGGCCGGAGCGGATGAAGGCGACGCACGTGGACGCCACGCCGCCGGGGGGTGGCGACATGCGCAGCTTCGGCGCCTCGCTGGGGACGATCCCGGACTACGCCGGCCCGCCGAACGGCGCGCCGGGCGTGCTGCTGGCGGGCGTGCGGCCGGGCGGTCCCGCCGAGGCGGCCGGCTTGCGCCGCGGCGACATCCTGGTCAAGCTGGGCCCGCACGACGTGCGCACCGTGGAGGATTTCATGTACGCGCTGAGCGGCAGCAAGCCGGGCGAGACGGTGACCGCGATCGTCGTCCGCGAGGGCAAGCGACTGCCGATCGCGGTGACGTTCCAGCAAGGCCGTCACTGAGACGAACAGCGCGCTCGCCACCGTCGCTGCCGTCGGGCTATGCTGGCGCCATGGTGCGCCGTGAAGAAGACGGAGGCCTGACCACGGAGGTGGTCGGAAGACCGACTTCGCGCTGCGCTTCTCCAGCGGGTGAAAGTCCCGTCCCGGTAAGCAACGGAGCGCTGGGTAGC
>Ga0105240_10000988_pt1 | contig 50723 bp, 35 predicted proteins | sample KBSC54metaG_FD_80426 | JGI IMG/M metagenome (GOLD analysis project Ga0105240, IMG submission 80426) | Corn rhizosphere microbial communities from Kellogg Biological Station, Michigan, USA - KBS C5-4 metaG | ecosystem: Host-associated > Plants > Roots > Rhizosphere > Soil | place: Michigan, USA... | reverse complement strand
GAGAGGTGTGGGAGTGCACGCTGCAGCAGCGCCACCGGTCGATGGAAGCCGGCGACTCCGGCATCCATCAAGTCTTTCACTTCCGGTAACGGACAGACGAGCGCGAGCGCGTAGAACTGCAGCGATGACTCTCGTCCGGGCTTGCGCCATTGATTGACCGGCTGCAGAACAGCGCGAATGATGTCCGCCACAGCGGGCGTCTCCTGAGCCTCCAGCATTGCGAGCATCTGCTGATACTCGCCGCCGATTTCCCCGAAGCGGTTGATGCAGATCGCCCGGAGCAGATTGCTCCGCGACCCGTAGTGATGGTAGATCACCGGAATGCTGACACCCACCGCGGCGGCGACATCTCGAATCGACATCGCCTCTATGCCGTGCTCCGCGCACAAGCGCTCCCCCGCCTCGAGGATCGCCTCCGCCGTGTTCCTTCTACCTGCCGCCGCTTTCGTCTTAGTCGCCACGCGTCATTCCGGAGAGTCAGTCACTTTGCACTGATGTACGGGCCGCCAGCATAACGCCGAGTCCTACATCGTGTACCGTTGGCTGGGTCCGATTGACTGTAACTAACGTTCGTTATATTGTCACGAACGTCTTCTAGGGGAAAACAGCATGTCGTCTTCCTATGTGCACGGAACCGCAACCGTGCCGCTTCTGGGACAGACGATCGGAGCAGCGCTCGATCGCATCGCGGCTCAGGCGGGTGATCGCGACGCGTTGATCTCCTGTCACCAGAACGCGCGATTTACGTACGCAGAACTGCTCGACGAAGTGAACCGCGCCGCGCGCGGTTTGCTCGCGCTCGGCGTCCAACGAGGCGACCGCGTGGGCATCTGGAGCCCGAACGTCGCCGAGTGGCTCATTACCCAATACGCCGCTGCAAAAGTCGGCGCGGTCCTCGTGAATGTCAATCCCGCGAACCGGCTACGCGAGCTGGAATATGCGCTCAAGCAGTCTGGCGTCAGCGTCCTGGTGACGGCGCGCAGCTTCCGCAAGACCGACTACATGGCGATCCTCTTGGCACTCGCACCGGAGCTCACTGCTGCAGGTGGAGAACCCCTTGCCATCAACAAGCTGCCGCGCCTGCGACACGTGATCTATCTCGGCGACGGAGCAACACCCGGGGGCGTTGGTTGGCAGGAGTTCGTGCAGCTCGGCGAGCGGGTGTCGCTCTCCGAGCTTCAAGCGATACAGGACAGTCTGCAATTCGATGATCCGACCAACATCCAGTACACCTCTGGCACCACCGGCTCCCCGAAGGGGGCCACGCTCTCACACCACAATGTCCTGAACAACGGATTTTTCGTCGGTGAAGTCTTGCGGTACACCGCCGAGGACCGGATCTGCACCCCGGTGCCGTTCTACCACTGCTTCGGCTGCGTCATGGCCAACCTGGCTGCCCTCACGCACGGCGCAGCCGTCATCATTCCGGCCGAATCGTTCGATCCGGAAGCCACCTTGCGGGCGATCGATGCGCAGCGCTGCACATCGATCTACGGCGTGCCCACGATGTTCATTGCCATGCTTGGCCATCCGTCATTCGACAGCGTACGTTTGGACTCCCTGCGCACCGGCATCATGGCGGGCGCCCCCTGCCCGATCGAGGTGATGCGCCAGGTCATCGACCGCATGCATGTGCGCGAGGTGACAATCTGCTATGGCATGACTGAGACCTCGCCCGTCTCCTTCCAGTCAGCCGTAGATGACCCGATCGAAGTTCGAGTGTCGACGGTCGGCCGGATCCATCCCCATCTCGAGTGCAAGATCGTCAGCTCCGAGACGGGTGAAATCGTCCCTCGGGGAACTCAGGGCGAGCTGTGCACGCGCGGGTACTCCGTGATGCTCGGCTACTGGGATAACCCAGAGGCGACCGCTGAGGCGATCGACTCCGCCCGATGGATGCATTCGGGCGATCTGGCCGTGATGCGCGATGACGGCTGTGTGAACATCAGCGGACGAATGAAGGACATGATCATCCGAGGCGGCGAGAACATCTATCCGCGCGAGCTCGAGGAACTCCTCTATTCGCATCCGAAAGTGAGCGAGGCGCAGGTCATCGGACTTCCGGATCTCAAATATGGCGAGGAAATCTGCGCATGGGTGCGGCTCCGCGAGGGTCAGTGCGCGACGGAAGACGAGATCCGCGAGTTCTGTCGAAGTCAGATCGCGACGTACAAGATTCCTCGTTACGTCCGCTTTGTCACCGAGTTTCCAACGACAGTCACCGGCAAGATCCAGAAATACCGAATGCGGGAGATCACGATCGCAGAGCTGGGACTGAACGCCGCTGACGCCATACGAACGGCATAGACGATCACCCACTACCTTTTCGGAGAACGTGAAGATGCGCCTCAAAGGCTCGCTCATCGCTCGGCTGTTGCTCGCTGGGCTTGCAGTCACGCCGGCCGTGCAGGCCGCCCCCACGCGCAAATGCGAAAGCCTCACGATGCTCAAACTGCCCCACGCGACCATCGTTTCGGCGAAGACGATCGCCGCGGGTCCGACGACAATAACCACGTTTCTGGGACCCACGAAACTGGATGTGCCGGCCCGATGCGAGGTGCGCGCAGTCAGCCGGCCATCGTCGGACTCCGAAATCGGATTCGAGCTCTGGCTCCCCCTGACGGGCTGGAATGGCAAGTATCAGCAGAAAGGTAACGGCGGATTTGCCGGGACCGTGAACCGCGCGGCGTTAGTGGATCCGCTGCGCCGTGGATACGCGGTTGCTGCGACTGATGATGGCCATGATGCGACGAAAACGCCGCAGGGAACCTTTGCTCTCGGGCATCCCGAGAAGCTCATCGATTTCAGTTACCGCGCTGTGCACGACACCTCCGAGCAGGCGAAAGCGATTGCCGCAGCGTTCTACGGCAAGCCGCCAGCGGGCAGCTACTTCGTCGGCTGCTCGGACGGCGGTCGCGAAGCGCTGATGGAGGCGCAGCGGTTTCCGGAGGACTTCAACGGCATTCTCGCAGGCGCCCCCGCCAGTGACTGGTCACATCTGTTCACGAGCTTTGCCTGGAACGAGCTGGCACTGAGCAAAGAGCGCATTCCGATCGAGAAGCTTCCGGTTATCCAGCGCGCCGTGGTTGCGGCCTGCGATGCAGCGGACGGACTGAAGGACGGCCTCGTCTCCAATCCTCTCGCCTGCCATTTCGACCCGGCTGTGCTCGCCTGCAAGGGCGCCGACGCAAAGGACTGCCTGACGTCAGCGCAACTGGACACGCTCAAAACCCTCTATGCGGGGCCCAAGAATCCACGCACAGGGGAACAACTGTTTCCCGGACTCCTCGCATCAGGCACGGAGGCAATGCCCATGAATTGGCCCGTCTGGGTCCTGGGCATGTCGGCCGGCCAAAGCGCCCAGGCAGGATTCGCCACGTCCTATTTCCGTGACGTGGTCTTCGAGCGGCCGGACTGGCAGCTCCGATCGATCGACTTCGATCGTGACGTGCGCGCCAGTGACGAGAAGGTCGCACCCATCATCAACGCCACAAACCCCGACCTGCGCTCGTTCCGCGCGCATGGAGGGAAGCTCCTGCAGTATCACGGTTGGAGCGATTCCGCCATTGTGGCCTCCTCATCCATCGAGTACTACCAGGCGGTTCGCTCGTTCCTTTCGACCGTTCCGGATCCGAGAAGCCCGTCGAAGTCGGTGGAAGACTTTTACCGCCTTTTCATGGTGCCGGGCATGGCGCACTGCAGTGGGGGGGCGGGCCCGGTGCATTTTGGAAACGATGCGACTGATTTCGGCACGGCGTCCGCCAGCACCGACCCGGAGCACGATGTATTCACCGCATTGGTGCGCTGGGTAGAGCAAGGCGTGGCACCGGATCACATCATCGGCTCCGGCCCATCGCCGCTTGATGCCACAAAAACGCTCACACGACCACTCTGTCCGTACCCGCAGCAAGCGAAATACAAGGGCAGCGGCGACACGAACGATGCAGTGAATTTCGAGTGTGCGATGCCATTGAAATGATCTCGCTGCTCGCACCGGGCGAGCATGCGGTCGCGGCGCTGCGTAACTTGTCGCCGACTGAGGATCGGGCATCGAGGAGCGCGTTCCATGGCCATCCCCTGGCACGGGCCGTCATGACCGAGCCGGGCCCCGTCAGAGGCGCTGGTCCCACCAGCCATGGCGGTGCGCATCAGAGGCTCGCGCGCACGCCAATCCGATACGTTCTTCCCAGAGTGTCGAACAGGATGTTGTTCGTCGACCCCTGGTTGCTGGGGGCAACCGGCGGATCGCGGTTCATGAGGTTCTGCACGCCCGCGTAGATCTCGAACGAGTCGACCTTGGGGACCGGCAGGCTATAGCGCGCGCCAAGGTTTACGTACACGGCGCCTGCGACGTGATTGGTGTTGATGCTGTTGGGTAGATTGATGTTGTATCCGGGCTGCTCCGGGCCTACCAGCGTTGCGTCGAACAGGCCCGCTTGGATGTAGCGCGTCTCGATACTGAGGGATGCAGGGCCGGCGGAGAGCGTTATCAGGCCGTTCATCTGCCACTTCGGCAGACCGGCGCCGCCACCGGATACGTTATTTCCGTCTACACCGGCGCGGTCGATTGACAGTCCGGTGACATCCGTGGTCGTCAGGTGCTCCAGGCGTGTGGCGAGGAGGTTGAAATCAACGGCTCCCTTGGGCAGCGCGGCCAGCGGCCGGTGATAGTTCAGCTCGATGTCGAATCCGCTGGTGAACACGCGATTGAGGTTCTGAAACAGCGTGTTGACCTGCAGCACGGTGCCGTTCGGTGCGAATGTGACCAGGTCGCAATACGCCCCGACCTGGCGGCATCGATTGACGAGCACCTGGGGGGTGAGAGTGGCGATGGCGTCGTCGATGTCGATCTTGTAGTAGTCGACCGACAGACGCACGCCCTCGAGGGGACCGGTGCCCATCATGGCGAATCCGTAGGTTGTGGTCTTCGCAACCTCGGGTACCAGGTTGGCACTACCACCGCTGACCGTTGGCGTGAGTGCGCCGTCTACGGTCTGAAACGCAGTCGTCAGAGGGCGGTAGAGCTCATCTGTGTTCGGCGCTCGTATGTCCCGGGACCGTGAGGCGCGTAACCGAAGCCACTCGGTGGGCTCGTAGACCAGCCCGTATTTGGAGGTGGTGACGGTGCCGCTGGTGTTGTAGTCGGTGACCCGCGCGGCACCATCGAGTTGCAGGGTGCGTGCCCAGCTCTGATGCGAGGCAAGAGGCACAGAGGTTTCCACGTAGCCTTCCTTGAGGTGGATGCTGCCCGCGACTGCCGAGCTGTTGAATACATAGAAGCCGCTGGTCGCGGAGATCGGGTCGGCAGTCGTCTTGACATCGTTCTGGCGATACTCGACGCCCATCGCCAGCGGCACGGCGCCGGCCCAGGTGTGGAACAGATCCCCTTGCAGGTTCGCGGCGACGACGTGCTGCTCGTAGATCTGATGCTGGAACGCGGTGCCGTAGAGATATGCCTGCGCGGCGCTCGAGTATTGGTTGAGTCCGAACAGATCGACGGGCACGCAGCCGTTGCTCGGACTGGTCAGGGTGGAGCGGCACACGACCTGGCCCGTTGTCGGGTTGGCCACTGCATCCGCGGCGAGTTGGATTCTGGAGGGTAGCCCTCGACCGAGGGGCACGCCGGCGATTTGCTCCTGGATGCGGTCGTCACCGACGGTCTGATCTGAACGCGTCCGGCCGTACTGATAGTAGGCGTCCCACGTCCAGCTGCCGGCCAGTTGACCCTTCAGGCCCGCGAGGGCGCGGAACAGATTGGTCGTGGTCGTGTTCTGTGTATCGCCGAAGTCATCTCCCAGGCGTCCGAGGGTAAAGCTCGTAGCGGCAGTCAGGGGCAGACCGGCCGCCGTCATTGCGGTCCGCAAGCCCGCGGGCAGATAGGGATTGTCGCCGTGAATGGTGATCACGCTCCCCGCATTGGTGTCCCGGGTCTGAGCGCCGACTCCATCCGCTTGCACGCGTCCGTAGGAGAGCTCCAGCTCCCCTTGCACCCGATCGCTGAAGTCGTAGTCCGTTTCGAGGAAGCTGACGGCTCGCTTGACGGGGACGATCAGCAGCGGCGGGCCGATGAAGCCGTTGTACCCCTGGCCGCCGACCATGAACGTCGAGTTGTTGGGGAAGACCTGGCCGTACTGAAACTGGTAAGGCGTGCCGTCGGGCCTGAACGCGGTGCCTTTCAGGGGCCCGCTCACGATCAGTCCGCCGCCCACGGCCGTTACGGTATGCGTGTCGGGCAGGATGTTATTCGCCGGGTAGCCAGCGAGCTTCGGGACGGTGGCCGTGGCAGGGTTGGTGACGTCCTGATACTCGCGGGCGCACCAGTCACGGCTGTAGCAGTTGCCTTCGCCCTTGTTGTCTTCGTACTCGACGGCGGCCACGACATGGCCACGCTGGCCCGCGAAGTGCGTACCTGCCGCCAGATCCGCGACCGTGTCCTTCCCATCGCCGGCTTCCGCTCGGCCGTACTGCAGCTGGGTCTGCACACCCTGCAATTTCCGGTTGAGCAGGATGTTCACCACGCCAGCGACCGCATCGGATCCGTACTGAGCGGAGGCGCCGCCCGTAACGACCTCCGCCCGCTGGACCAGGATCGAGGGGATCTGGTTCAGATCCACCGTCTGCTCGATCGTCGAGGGCACAAAGCGATGCCCGTCGACCAGGACGAGGGTTCGGTTCGGTCCCAGTCCACGCAGGTCCGCCTGGATGCTCCCGGCTTCGCGCGGCTGGATGTTGTTGGTGGAGGGATTGGTCGAGGCGCGAAAGGAGGGCAAAGTGTTCAGCACCTCACCAATATTGGGGGTCGCCAGGTCCTGCAGCCGTGCCGCGCTGACGACTGTCACCGGTGTCGGTGCAGTCATCCCGTCGCGCAGGATGCGCGATCCGGTCACCGTGACCTCTTCCAACGCCGGCGGCGCATCGGTTTGTTGCGCCCGAGCTACATCGGTGCCCCATACTCCAGTGGCTGCCAAGAGGGTCAGCGCTGGGATGATTCCATTGGGCGGAATCTCGATCCCACTCAGTCCCCAAAACAGTCCTCTGCGGAGCTTCGATCGGAACACAGCTGCTCCCCCTTTGATTTCTGCTGCGTGTTATCTTGTACGAGACTAGATGGGCCACAGCAGGCCCGGTAGGTACGGCAGTTGGGAAGCAGTGTTCCACTCTTGACGTCGGCGGCCCCCCGGGTCGACCTGAACCTGCTGATGATGTTTCTGGACATCGTGAATTGCGGCAGCATCAGTCAGAGCGCCATGCGCTCCCATGTCCCCAAGGCGACCCTCAGCCGCAAGCTGCGCCTGCTGGAGCAGCAGGTCGGGGCCGTCCTACTGAAGCGCGGCCCGCATCGGCTGGAGATGACGGAGATCGGGCAGGAGCTGTTGCGGCATTGCGAGCGCATCGCAGCCGAGGCCGACGAGGCGAGCACCATCGCTTCGGAGATGCAGTCGCAGCTGCGGGGAGCGATGCGCATCAGCATGCCTTTTGGGCTCGGCAATACCTGGATCAGCCAGGCGCTGGCCCGTTTCGCGCTGGCTCATCCGGACGTGAAACTCAGCCTTCACGTGACCAACCGGTGGGTGGATGTCAGCGAGGAGCCCTTCGACGTCGCGATCTACATCGGCCGCATCCGCAACGAGCATCTGCCGGTCAGACGCCTGGCGGAGCTGGGGCGGGGCGTCTATGCGAGTCCGGACTATCTCGAGCGCCAGGGTGTGCCCGGCATCCCCGAGGATCTGCTGAAGCATGACTGCATCGCCCTCGAGTCCCAGCTGAGCGACGGAGTGTGGACGATCGAGACCCCGGAAGAGGGGCCAACGACGGTGACACCGCGCATGACGGCGACGGATGTCGTCGTGGCACGGGAGATGGTCATGGCCGGGTTGGGCTGCGCAATCCTCACGCACGTGATGTCGGAAGCAGAGGTCAGGGCGAAACGACTGGTGCGCGTGCTGCCGGATTGGCAGATCCCTCCCGTACTCATGGCCGCGACGTTTCTGGAGAGGCGGCATCTGCCGCAGCGCATCCGCGCCTTTCTCGATCTCATCGTGCAGCAGATCCACCGCGCTGAAGCCTGAGCACCTCGGGCGTTCCACTTTCGACAAGTCCCCGTTCCGCTCCCCCCATCTGCTGATCTGTGCCGGCACTCGCTACCATGCGCGAGGAGGTGTGGATGTCGGCGGATTCAAATTCAGGCTTGCTCATCATGCGTCCGGGTGTGCACCCGAGGCAGGTCGTCGGCAAGAAGATTCCGCCTCCTCCGGAATTCAGCGATCGCCGCGAGGACGGTCTGCGCATCGAGCGTAACGTGGCGGTTCCGCTGCGCGACGGCGTCCGGATCCTCATCGACATCTACACGCCGGAGCTCGCCTCGCAGCCCCTCCCGATCCTGCTGGGCTGGAGTCCTTATGGTAAACACAACGTGTCAGACCGACTCCCTTGGCCCGCGGCGGACGTTGCCAGCGGATGGATCTCCCGCCACACGGCGTTCGAGGCTCCCGACCCGCTGTACTGGTGTCGAAACGGCTACGCGGTGGTGTATCCGGACCCACGCGGAAGTTGGTATTCGGAAGGTGAGCTCAGGCATGGAGGGATCGGGGAGGCTGAGGACTGCTATGACCTGATCGAGTGGCTGGGCCGACGCCCCTGGAGCAACGGGCGGATCGGGATGACAGGGGTCTCTTACCTGACAGCCATTCAATGGCAGGTGGCTCCGTTGCGACCGCCGCACCTTGCGGCGATCAACCCCTGGGAGGGATTCACGGACTGGTACCGTGAATTCGCCTATCACGGCGGCATACCGGAGACCTCCTTCGTCGTTCGCGGTAGTGCCAACCTGCAGTATTCGACGACGCGCACCGAGGACACGGCCGCGAACGTGCGCGCACATCCGCTGTACGATGCCTACTGGGCCAGCAAGGAGAGCGCGCTGGAGTCGATCGAGGTTCCCGCATATGTCGTGGCCAGTTGGTCCGATCAGGGCCTTCACACCCGCGGCACGCTCGAAGCCTACAAGCGCATCGCCTCCCGTGAGAAATGGCTCGAGGTCCACGGCCGCAAGAAGTGGCACTACTACTACGAGCCTTCGCGACGCGAGAAGCAGCTGCAATTCTTCGATCACTTCCTCAAAGCCCCGGGAACCGTTGTTCGGCAATGGCCCAAGGTCTTGATCGAGGTTCGCGAACGGGCTCACCGGGGGCAGTTCCGAGCGGAGTCCGCGTGGCCGTTGCCACAGACCGAGTTCAGGAAACTCTATCTGGATGTCTCCAGTGCGGGGTTACGCGATGAGCCGCTGGCTACTCCTGGCGAGGTGCGCTACGACCCGCAGACTCCTGAAGGGCGCGCGATCTTCGATCATCCATTTGACAGCGACACGGAACTGACCGGCCATATGAAGTTGCGGTTGTGGGTGGAGTGCGTCGGTGCGGATGATATGGATCTGTTCGTCGCGATCCAGAAGCTCGATCGCGACGGCCTACGGGTGCCGTTCATCTTCTACGCCATGCACGAGGACGGCCCGGTCGCACTGGGATGGCTGCGAGCGAGTCATCGGGAGCTTGATCCCGACCGCTCGCGACCCGAGCAGCCGTTCCACTCGCACACCCGCGAGCAGCGGCTGACCGTGGGCGCGCGCGTACCGCTGGAAATCGAGATATGGGCGTCATCGACACTGTTTCTCGCCGGCGAGAAGCTGCGTGTCGTTGTGCAGGGTCGGGATATCATGCAGGGTGCCCTGCCCAATGCACCCTTTGCGCGGCACGAGGAGACGCGCAACTCGGGAGTGCACATCATTCACGCCGGGGGCCCGTACGACTCCCACCTCCTGATACCTGTCGTTGGCGGGGCCCATGCGCCGTAGGTCCTTTGTCGCGACGATCGGAGCTGTATTGGCTGTGCCTCCCCGCCTCTGCGAGGCGGACTCTCGGTGTTCGACATCGGCAGGAGGTCTGACGGCCCACGACTATCGCGCCTATCTGGCCGCATTCAACCGCCACGACTTTGCAGGGTTCGGTCGCTACTACACCGAGGATGTGATCTTCGAAGGGCGCGGTGGTAACTTCCGGGGTCGCAATCAGGTTCTCGACTTCTACCGCGGCGTGCAGACACGCCTGCGCGAGTCCCTATCTATCGTCGATCTCATCGTGGGTTCGCAGGGGATCGTCGCCGATGTGCTCACGACTCTGTACGTCCTGCAGGACTGGCCGGACTTCCCCGCAGGTCCGCTGCGCAAGGGTCAGACGGTGCGCTCGCAGAATTTCATCTGGTATGAGGTTGCCGACGGCCGCTTCACTCACATTCGCTCGGCACACTACCGCTACCTATGAGCCCGACACCCTCCTCCGAGTGCGTTCCGGCCGGAAGCATGAGCCCGGACGTGTTTGCCGCCTATATCGATGCTTTCAACCGCGACGATGACTCAGGCTTCGGAGACTACTATCACCGCGACGTGGTGCTCGTCATCGCGGGGAAGACTGAACTGCGGGGGCGCGAGGCGATCTTCGACTTCTACCGCAAAGTGAAGGCGCAGACGCGCCGGACCATCCACATCGAGAAGGTCATCACGGGGCCGAACCGGTTGGTGGCCGAGCTGCAGTCGGAGTTCCTCGCCCTGGAGGATCTGCCGGCATTCACCGCGGGTCCGATGAAAAAGGGCGGGCGCATCTTTATTCACACGTTCGTGATCCACGAGCTGCGGCAGGGGAAATTCTGGCGGATCCGCTCCGCAGAGCTGCAGAAGGTGGCGCGGTCCTGAGGGTCAGGCCCTGAAGCCGACGGCTTCGCTCAGTCGGCGCGCTCGCTTCATCACTGCACCCGGAAGTCCTTGGCGAAGGGGGAGCCGGAAGCGCGTGGCGGGCAACGTCACCGCGAGGCAGCCCAGTACAGCTCGGCCCTGACCGAAGACCGGCGCGCTGACTCCCGCAACGTCGAGACATTTGTCCTCGTACACCGCGAAGCCGCGCTGCTGGATTTGCCGTAACTCCTCGCGAAGTCGGCGCCGGGAGGGCAAGGGCTTGCCACTCAACGGACCCGTGTGATTCTGCGCCAGCACCGCATCCGCATCCTCGCGTGAAAGGTGGGCAAGAATCACCCGCCCCATCGAGCCCCAGGCAAGAGAGATCTCCGCCTGAGGCTCGAACACCATCTGCAGCGGATGGGGCGTGCGAATGGAGTCTGCGATGTGGGCGCGGAGGGTCGCAGGCCGATAGAGGCACAGCGAGGCCGTCTCCTGCCACTCCGTCCATAGCTCTTCGAGGCAAGGACGCGCGAGCCGCTGGACGTCGAACTTCTGCAACACCAGGGAGGCCAGCCGGAAGATCTCCGACCCCAGCCGGTAGGCTTTGGAGCCGCCCCGCTCCACCAACCCCTTGCGAACCCACACCCTCAGCAACCGGTGCGCAGTGCTCGGAGCAAATCCGGCACGCTCGGCGAGCTCCTTGAGAGAGAATTCACGCTCCCCCTCGGCGAAGCATTGGAGCAGCCGCAGCGTACGGTCTGCGGCGCCCTTCGCATCCGCGGCGGTCATCGTGCACCGGCTGTCATGCCTGAAAGTATACCGGGTCAGAATCGGTAGTTCGCCTGGATCCCGTAGCGCCGAGGCGTCTGAAACAGCTGCCCGACAAAGGGGTTGTAGCCTGAATAGACCCCGCAGGTGGTGCTTGCGGGACTGCAGGCGCTGCGGCCGTCGCTGATGCCCAGGATGCCCTGAACGATCTGCTTTTCGCGATCCAGCAGGTTGAACACGAAGGCATTCACATCCAGGCCGTTCGCGAAACGTACCCCGATACGCAAATTCAGCTGATCGATCGAGGGGTGATTCTGCGTGAAGTAGTTAGATCCGTAACCGGAGGCGCCGAACGTCGGGCCGGCCCGGTAAGCGTTCTGATAACTGTAGTCCAGGCGCAGGTAGCCGTTCAGGCCGCCGGCCAGGTGCTGCTCGAACTGAGCTCCCGTGCTGGCCTGCAACGGCGGAATATCGAATTTGTCTCCGGCGTTGAAGCTGGGCGTCGGAGTGACGTTCGGCAGTGTCGGTACCGGGCCGCTGACCGGATCGACGTAGTACGCATCCGTGTAGCCCGCATTCAGATAGAAACTCAGCGCGCGAAGGGGTTGATACAGCGCCTGCAGCTCGGCTCCCTTGCTGCGAGCGCGCTTACCGTTGGAGGTGAAACTCTGGCCGCAGCCGAGGGTGGTGGTCGCCTGGATGCCGCTCCAGTCGATCTCGTACAGTGCGAAGTTGACCTGCAACGGGTCGAACGGCCGGAACTTGCCTCCCAGCTCGTAGCTCCACACCGTGTCGGGTCGATAGGCTGCGGGCACATCCGCGGCGGTGATGCCGATCTGCGCGAGGAATGTCTCGCAGATGGTCTGGGAGATCTGCGCGTTGACACCCCCCGCCCGGAATCCCTTTGCGGCGGTCGCATAGACCATATTCCGGTCCGTGATCTGATACTGCAGGCCGTACTTGGGCGTGATAGGTGAGTCGGTGCTCTGTCCCTGCGTCACTGCACCGAGCGAAGAGGCAAGCCGGCCACTGAACTGCCCATAGTTGAGCTGGTTATAGGCGAGCTCCACTCCTGAGAACCGCACGCCGGCGATGGCTTTCAGCCGATCCGGAATCAGCCAGAGATTCCACTCGGTGAACGCCGCAGTCTCGCGATCATTGATGACCGCCGCCAGGCTGGCTTGAAAGCCCTGATTGTTCACCAACCCGTAGCGTGCGGCGCTGGCGCTGGTATTGCCAGCCGGTCCGGCCATGGTGCGGCCGTACAACTCCTGCATGACCAGATCGTCTGTGGCGACGTTGCTGAGAAACAGGTAGTTGACGTGGGTGGTGGTGTTGGAGAAGTAGGCTCCCGCGACCCAGCTGAAAGGTCCCTCGCCGCGCGAGGTGAAACGGATCTCTTCTTCCAGCCCGTGGCGCTGATTGAGGGCATCAAACAGGCCGCTGTTGCCCGCTCCGGTTGCATTGAAGAAGGGCTGGAACAGCGGAAAGCCACGGTGCGTGGGATCGACGGTCGTGTATTGTCCTGCCCCGTTGGTCGTGGAGTTCCATTCCTCACCACCGGTGGTATCGCTGTGTCCGGTATCGTTGAGGTACGAGCTGATGAGCTTCACGTTCATCACGTCCAGGTCGTAGTTGAGCGTGAGGCTCGCGATGTTGGCCTCGGAAGTCGCCGGGAAGATCTGCTGGATGCCGGTAGCGAGGGCAATGTCCTGTCCAGTCGTGAACGGGCCATAGCTGTAGGAGGGGCGGAAGAAAACCGTCGCGGGGGTAGGCGCGTTACAGGCCACGTTCGTCGGAATGAAGACAGCCGCGGGGGCACCGCCGGGCTGAGCGAGCGCGGCCGTGCGCGTATTGTTGGTGATGCAACGGGGACTGGTCGTGAACGTCGCGCCAGGAGCGGCTTGACCGTTCACGTAGATCGCAGTTGTGGTCGTCGGCCCTCCTTCGAACTTGTTCTCGACGTGGTACCCGGACAATTGCGCGTTGGCGTGGTCATTGATCTGCCACAGCAACGCCGCCCGCGCGGCCCAGTCAGTCGTCGTATTGGCATCGGGGCGAATGAGCTTGCCCGTGTAGGCGCTGTAGTCGTCAATCCAGCCGCCGGACTCCTGCTTGATCGCGCTCAAGCGGAAGCCGAGACGGTCCTGGAGGATCGGCCCGCCGAGCGCGCCGCCAGCCTCGTAGCTGGGGGTGCCCCGGCTGCCGATTGTCGAAAACTCTGCCCGACCCGTCCCCGAGAACTCGCTGAGGCTCGGCGTGGGCGTAATGAAGCGCACGGTGCCGCCCTCTGAGGATCCCCCGTACAGCGTGCCCTGCGGGCCCTTCAATACCTCCACTCGCGCGAGATCATAGAGGATGGGGGTGACGACGCCGTTGTTCTGCGCCACACCGCCATTGGCGCGCTTCGTGAGATTCACGTCATCGAGGTAGACGCTCGTGGTCGCTGCACCCGTTGCTCCGACGATGCCGCGGATCGACAAGGTCTGCTGCCCGCCACCCGGATTCGCAACTGTATTCAATGAGGGAACGATACGCGTGAGATCCGCTGCCGTCTTGATACCCTGCTGATCAAGAGTCTCCTGCGTCACCGCGGAAATCGTCATGGGCACCCGGCTCGCCACATCCGCGCGTCGCGTAGCGGTAACCACCACTTCCTGCAGAGTGTCCTGCTCAGTCTGAGCCTGGGCGTGCCAGCTTACGAGCAGCCCGCCTGCGGACAAGAGGGCGCCCGCCCAGGACGCCATGGGACGATTCGCATTCATGGACTCCCCCCTCTTTGTTGTTTTGGAAGTGGCGAATCCGAGGTCGGACTCGGATGTGGGAGATTAGCGGCTAGGAAGGAGCCCTGGCGGTCTCGCTACTGGAACACCGCCTTCCAAAATTGGCATCTAGTGGCGACGTTGAGCGGGGGTTAAGGTTCGAACAGGCTGGGCAAGGTGCGGCTGCGGCCGTGTGGGCGCCTGGCGACCGGGATCTACGCCAAAGGCGGCTCCGATCTATTGACGAATTCTTCGAGGCCATCAAGCACAGCGGCAAGTGCATCTGAACCCACGAGTCGCGCGTAATCGTGCTGCAAGTTCGTCATGACTTGCAGGCTATCGAGCATGAGGCGCATACCGCTCTTCGTTAGATGCAGGACGCGAGCGCGGGCATCAGTTGGGTCGCTACGCACAGCGATGTACCCAGCATCTTCTAACTCACTAGCCAGGCGACCCATCGCCTGTTTCGTGATCCCCGCGCGCTCAGCCGCCTCTGTCACGGTGTTTCCCGCAAGATCAATATTCGACAGCAACGTGGTATGTGTAGAACGCAGGTTGGAGTATCCGCGGGCGTGAAGGCCCTCCACGACGTGCCGATTCACGATGCGAGACGCACGCAAGAGCAATTGGCGCATATTCCGTCGGCGCTGCTCCTCGACCGCGACCAAGTCTGCACGGGTGTCTGTTGCCGCGCCTTGCGCCATGTAGGAACCTCAGGTTACTATCGTGTAGTAACCTGAGGTTACCAAGTGCGCGGGAGGCTCGCAATGGCGAAGCGACAGACATTCACGAATGCGCAGGATGGCCAGTGGTTGAAGATCGATTTTCTTTCGGGCGTCGAACTCATGCCACTGGCGCAACCAGTGCCCGATGGGTCCATTCACCGTGCTCGCCTCAACGCCGGCACGACTATCCCCGTGCATACGCATCCAGCGGACGAGTACGTATTTGTGCTTTCCGGCACGGTCGAAACTGGCGGGATTCGTTGCGAGCGCGGGACCTTTTGGTGCACGCCGGCCGGTACGCGACAAGGGCCCCACGTTGCGGTAACGGATGTGGAATTACTGACTGTGCGCCTCGGGGCGATGGGGCCCTTTGGCGATAACGCAGGATGACGCCCAAAACGCGTTGGCTCGCCACTCAGATCGCGAGGCGCGCGGTGCTATCTCCGAAGCGCTCCTCGGGGCACCCCAGCTTGTCCAGCATTGCCAGTAGCAGATTCGACATCGGGATGACTTCCGGCTGCCGGAGGTGGCGATTGGCGAGCAGCGCACCGCCGGCGCGCCCGGCCAGCACGATGGGCAGCGGGTCATGGTTGTGGGAGTTGCCGTCGCTCATGCCGCTGCCATAGAGGACGAGCGAGTGATCCAGCAGCGTGCCTTCCCCGTCCGGCAGCTTGGCGAGCTTCTCGATGAAGTAGGCGAACAGGCTCACATGATAACGGTTCAGGACCGCGAAGCGCGCTTTGTTGTTCTCGTTGTTGGAGTGATGCGAGAGAATATGGAATGAATCCCGGATACCGCTCTTTGGGTACACGGCGTTGCTCAGCTCCTTCGCCAGCATGAACGTGCTGATGCGCGTGATCTCGGTCTGCCATGCCAGGGCGAGCAGGTCATACATCAGTTTGATGTGCTCTTCCACGTCTTCCGGGATGCCGGCCGGCCGGGCGGGAAGCGTGATGTGACCGTCCACCCGTTCCGAGGCTTGCTGGATGCGACGCTCGATCTCGTGCACGTCGGTCACGAAGCGATCCAGGCGCTCGCGATCCGCCGCGGGCAGCGTCCGATCGAGGTCGCCGATCTGCTCCGTCACGGAATCCAACAAGCTCAGGGCCTGAGAGCGGCGCGCCGCGCGCTGCGCGGCGTCTGCGCCGTCGCCGAAGAGCTGCTCGAACAGGACCTGTGGGTTGTTCTGCATCGGCAGCGGCGAGGTTTCGTTTTGCCAGGAGAGCGTATTGCGGTAGGCACAGCTCAGTCCTTCGCCGCAGCTGAGCCCCGCGTCCTCGATCATGATCTCCAACGACGGCAGAGGCGTGTCACGGCCCAGGTGCTTTGCCGCGACCTGGTCCGCGGTGATGCCCAGCCGGGGCTGAGCTCCGGATGCTGCCTTCGCTCCGCTCAGGAACGTCGCGGAAGAGCGGTTGTGGTTACCGGTCGCGCCTCCGGGGCCATAGGCTAAGGGATGACCGAGATTAGTAATCACATTGATGTGGGGTCGATAAGGCGTGAGGGGCTGCAGAATTTCGCTGAAGGTGAAGTCGGGCCCGTCGTCTTGCGGAGTCCAGCGTGCCATGGTGGCGCCGTGCGGAAAGTAGATCGCACCGAAGCGTACCTGCGGCTTGGGAGTCGCACTCATTGCGGGGATCATCGAATCCAGCAGGGGTAGTGCCAGGGAAACGCCGGCGCCTCGCAGGACCGCGCGGCGCGACAGGTGGCGGCGTGTGATGAAATTTGCCATCGCTCTCTCCTTCACTCTCCGCTTCACTCGCGTGCGCTGAGGCCTGCGCCTCGAGGCGCTTTGATCCGACCACGGAAGGGCGCGCTCTGCACGACACCCAGTATCAAGGCACTGAACCTGAGGTCCTCGCGCTGCGCCTGCCTGACGATCTCGCGTACAGCCGGCATGTCGTGATAATCAACGCCACGGCCGAGTGCGTAGATCATCAGCTTCTCGACTACGTTGGTCACGAACAGATCCGATCGCGACATCAGTGCTGCGATCAAGTCCTCTGGACCCACCACCTTCGTTCCGTCGATGAGTACCCCGCTGGCATCGATCATCGAGTCGCCGTCGCGTTCGCGCCAGGCGCCAATGGCATTGAAGTTCTCCAGCGCGAAGCCGACTGGATCCATCATCTTGTGACAGGCGGCGCAGCTGGGGTTCTTGCGATGCGCTTCCAGACGCTCGCGCACCGAGGTAGTAATGACTTGCGTGCCGTCGCCATCGATATTGGTCTCTACCCCCGGCGGCGGGACTGGAACCGGCGCGGCCAGCAGGTTGTCGAGTATCCAGCTACCCCGGATCACCGGCGACGTGCGGCTGGCGGTGGAAGTGATCGTGAGGATGCTGCCCTGCCCCAACAGGCCTCGCCGGTGCGACCCTGCCGGCAGTTGCACCTGGCGGAAATGCGACCCACGTACGCCGGGGATGCCGTAGTGCTTCGCCAGGCGCTCGTTCAGGAAGCTGTAGTCGGCGGTCAGCAGCTCCGTGATCGGGCGATCCTGAGTGCGGACCCAGTCCACCAGACCGCGGGTCTCCTCGATGAACGCCAGACGAAGGTTCTCATCGAAGCCCTCGACCTCCGGCGTCACCGTGGCGAGCTCGCGAAGATGCAGCCACTGACCGGCGAAATTCTCTACCAGCGCATAGGCCCTGCGATCGGCGAGCATCCGCCGGACCTGTGTGGCCAGGACTTCAGGCCGGTGCAGCTGCGCCTTTACTGCGAGGCTCATCAATTGCGCGTCGGGAATGCTGCTCCACAGAAAGAAGGAAAGGCGAGACGCCAGCTCCACGTCGCTGATGCCGACGGACTCGCCCGACACGGGGTTGGCAGGGCCTGCCTCGAACCTGAACAGGAAGCGCGGATCGATCAGGACGCGGGACAGCGCCTGTTGGATGCCGGACTCGAAACCGCCATCTTGTTGCCCGCGCTCGTAGAACCGCATGATCTCTACGAGGTTTTCGGGTTTTTGTGGCGCGCGAAAGGCGCGGCTGGTGATGTCGATGAGAATCTTCTCGGCGCACGGGCGTTCTTCCGCCTTCGAGTGCGGATAGCAGCTGAAGACACGCCGCCGGCTCTCGGTATTGCCGACGGAGGTGGCGTTGAAAGGACCTGCGATCTCTATCTGACCGACCCCAGCATCGGACTTGTAGACCGAATAAATGTCGTTCACACCGGTCGGGTGTGCAGTCTCGAAGAGTGCTGCAGTGAGCACATGACGTCCGGCCGTGACACGCATGCGGAAGTCGCGCAGGTTCTCGACCTGCACGCGCTGACCGTCGAGGGCGACGTCAATATCCACACCGCTCTCGCGTGTCAGTGCGAAGTTGCCGCGGACACTGAAGCGGTACTGCGCGTCCAAGGGAAAGTAGTGCTCGATGCGCAACCCGCCACGCGACCCCAGCGGCAGGCCTTCCAGATGCTGATCCTGCGCCAGCTTCTCCGGAGCCTGATAGATCGCTGTGGTCTCGGAGGCGGTCATATCGCCCACAGCATCCCGGCTGACCTTCATGGCTGCGGAGACATACCCCTGAATCAGCGCAGGGGAAATGCCCAGACCCGAGGCCACGTTGTCGAAACCCTCGCTGGAATCATCCGCGGGCAGCAGGCTGCTTGCGTCCAACGGCATACCGAAGACGTCCCGGATGACGTTGCCGTACTCGGTGCGATTCAGCCGGTGCAGCACCGGCGCGGGTAGCGGCGTGCCGGTGGCTGGCTTGCCCGCCTGCTCGTCGAGTCGAGTTTCGATCGCGGAAGCGACCGCATCGGTATCCTCTCGCGAGGGGCGATCATTCCCCGGTGGCGGCATCATGCCGGCGCGCAGTTTGCGGACTACTTTCTCCCATGTTCCTGCATCTTCATCGACATGCCCCGGATCGAGCGCGGTGAGGGCGAGGTCTCCTGCCCAGTCCGTGGTGTTATGACACTTCGAGCAGTAGTGGTCGAGCGTGCCCGGCACGTCCGCACTCCCTGAGGCGCTCGCAGGCAATAGCAGGAACCCGGCGATGCTCAACCAGGGTGCCCGGTCCATCAGCGGACCTCCTTGCCCTGCTGCTTCAGCAACGCGGACACCAGCGCCATAGTGGTGGGCTTGGGTTGCGCCGGATGGGTCGCCAGGAATACTCCTTTGGCCCAGTCGAGCGTGGAGCGATGCTCCTTGTCCTGTGCCGTCAGATCCGCGCCATGGGCGACGAGGAATCGGACGATATCATCCGAACCGCGATTCGCGGCGCCGTGCAGGGCGGTGATGCCCATCGAATTCGCCTGATTCACGTTCATGCCCAGCTCGACGCAGAGCTTCACGGCCTCCAACAGCTGATCCGGGTCCTCCGTCCAGGTTTGCGCGAGCACCCAATTGACGCCCGCCGCCGCCATCAGGGGCGAAGTCCCCTGATAAGTGTCGATGTGCGGATCGGCCCCGTGCTCGAGCAGCAGTTTCATCACGGTGACGTCTCCAGCGAGTGCCGCCGTGAGGAAGGGAGTCTGTCCGGTGAAGTCCACCCACTCCAGTGAGCCGGTGATCGACAGAAGAAAGTTGCGGAACGGGGGAGTCTCCTTGGTGCGCGCATTGACGTCCGCTCCGGCCGCAAGGAGGTCCCGGATGAGATCGAGCACTGGAGCACGATCGATGCCGTTCTTGAACGTCGCGTTGTTCACGTAGAGATTGCGGACGTTCACGGCCTCCCACAGGGGGCTGCGCCCGTACCAGTCCTGCCCGTTGACGTGGCTGCCGTGTTCCAGCAGATAATGAGCGACGGCCATGTTGTCATTGGAGATGGCGATCAGTAACGGCCAGATACCGTTGGCCTCTTTCGCATTGACGTCTGCGCCTGCAGCAATCAGCCGTTTCGCCACTTCCACATGGTTGTGGCGGGCGGCATAGAGCAGGGGAGTCATGCCGCCTGCGGCAGGCTCGCGCCGCCCGCGATCGGCAGGCACTCCGCCGCGAATGATGCCGACGCCGAAGCCAAACCCGGGGACGGAATTGGGTTTGATGAAGGCAGGGGTACCCCCCACGAGGGTCGCGACATTGGGGTTCGCGCCGTGGGCGAGCAATGCATCAACGATGTCGGCGTGACCTGCGCGTGCAGCGAACATCAGCGCCGTCTGCCCGTATTTCGGTTCTCGGAAGTCCACGCGCGCACCGTGCTTCAGCAGCTGCTCGACGACGGACAACACCCCGACTTGCGCCGCCATCATCAGAGGGGTCTCGCCAGTGGGCTCGGGGTGGTTCGCGTCGGCCCCGGCACTCAGCAGCACACCGACGGTCTCGGAGTTGCCGTTGGCAATTGCGATACTCAACGGGCTCACGCCGCGCTCCGTCAAGCCGTTGGGATCGGCCCCAGCCCGGAGCAGCCGTTTCGTCTCCTCCACGTCATCCACGTGGACGCGCCAATGCAGTGCGGGTGTGCCGAACCAGCCACGCGCGTTGGGGTCGGCGCCCCGCATCAGCAAGGCGTGCATTAGGGTCACGTCGCCGTTCATCGAGGCGTTCGCGAGCGCGCCCGCGTCTGCGCCGATTGCAGAGCGCGCAACGAGGAGGGCGGTGATCGTCAACCATCCGCAGCGAAACATCTCGATCCCTTTCTCGATGACCCCCCTGCGTAAGCAGGGCGTGGTCGCGAACGTAACCGGAGTTTTTTTCTACTGCTGGCTGTTCTAGCATAGCGAAAACAACCGGAGAGACCTATGCGCCAGCCAACTTCTTTGCCGATGCTGGGCTCCCCTGAGTCGCGAACCAACAGGCGGGATCTGCTGCGGGTCGGGCTAGCCGCCTGCACTGCTACGATGCTAGACTCGAGTCGCCCGGCTCGTGCTGCCGACGACACCCCTGCAGATCCCTCGGCACTCGATGCCCGCCTGCTACCCGGTTTCAAGCCCCAGAGGGTCAAGACCGGCGGCGCGACGCTGCAGACGGTTATAGGCGGCAGTGGCCCGCCGCTCCTGCTGATACACGGCGCGCCGCTCACACACCTATCCTGGTACCGGGTTGCGCCGGAACTGGCGAAGAAATACACCGTCGTTGCCGCTGACCTGCGGGGGTACGGGGACAGCAGCAAGCCGGAAGACGGCGAGAACCACATCAACTATTCCAAGCGTGCCATGGCGCAGGACCAGGTAGAGCTGATGCGTCACTTCGGTTTCGACCGGTTTGCGGTTGTCGGCCATGACCGCGGCGGACGTGTGGCCCATCGCCTTGCACTGGACCATCCAGATGCGGTCACGCGCATGTCCGTGCTCGACATCGTGCCCACGTACTACCTGTACACGCACCTGACCAAGGCTTTTGTGGATGCCTACTTTCACTGGTTCCTCTTTATCCGTCCCGCCCCCTTCCCGGAGGACATCATCCTCGCGAAGCCGGAGAGATACGCCAATGGGCCGCCCGAGCTGCGTGACGAGTACCTGCGCATGATGAAGAACCCGGCCAATGTGCACGGGATGTGCGAGGACTACCGCGCTTCGGCGGGCATCGATATGCAGTACGACGAAGCGGATTTGAACAAGAAGGTCGCCTGTCCCCTGCACGTGCTATGGGCTAAGGATGGGCCTATGGGTCGGATGTTCGATGTCATGGGTATCTGGAAAGAGCGGGCCACGCATGTCACCGGCGCCGCGATGCCGGGCGGACATAACTTCAATGAGACGCACCCGCAGGAGACGCTGGCGCAACTGATGCCCTTCCTCGCGGGCTGATCCTCCCAAGCGATTGTGCGCCACACCTGAGGGCCGGCGTAGGGCGCCGCCTTGGCAACCTCGCCGGTAAAGGACATGCAGTGTGAATGAGACCCCCTGTTCCATTCTGCGCTTCGAGGATAGGGGCGGGCTTTGCCGCGATGAGAACGCCCCGCCAGGGGCGGCAGAAGCTCCTGATGCATGACCTGAATGGCCTGATGGAGGTCCTGAGGGCCGCTGCGCTTCGTCTTACCACACGTCACAGGCCTGCGCCCGCTATGGCAGATCCGCCTCGGGCTCTTCCTTTACGATCACCTGGGCGGTCGCAAGCGCCTGTCTCCCTCTCGACAGATCCGCTTGATCGCGGATCCGGCGGGTCTGCCCCTCAAAACCCACTTCGTGAATGGATTCAGCTACGCGGACTGCTGGGTGGATGACAGCCGCCTGGTCGTACTGAACGCGCTCGACGCGGCATCCCGCGGCGCCGAGGTGCTGACCCGTACTCAGCTGAAGAGTGCCCGCTCGCAATTCGATGGGTGGTATGCGGAGTGCATCGATCTCAATGGCCGCAGGCTCGAAGTGCATGCGCGCGCGCTGGTGAATGCGACGGGCTGCTGGGTGGAGTCGGTGCGGCAGGCTATCGGTCTGCCGGGTTCTCATCCCGTACGGCTCGTGCAGGGGTCGCACATTGTGGTGGACCGTCTGTTTGAAGGCCCGCAGGCGTATCTGCTGCAAAACCCCGATCGACGCGTGATCTTCGTGATCCCTTTCGAAGAGCACTTCACGCTCATCGGTACGACGGACGTCCCTTTCGACGGCGACCTGGGCCAAGTACGGATCTCCCCCGCCGAAATCACCTATTTGTGTGAGTCGGTGAATCGTTACTTCAACAGAGCGGTCAGCATAGCCGATATCCGCTGGAGTTATTCCGGCGTGCGAGCGTTGCAGGAGGATGAGGCGGCGGACGCTTCCAACGTGACACGCGACTATGACCTGAAGCTGGAGAGAGCCGCCTCGGGATCACCTGCTCTCACGATCATCGGTGGGAAGATCACCACTTATCGAAGGCTCGCCGAGGCGGCCCTTGCCGTGCTTCGTCCGTTTGTCGGGGGGAGCGAGCGCAGTTGGAGCGCGGCAGTACCTCTGCCAGGGGGCGATCTGCCAGGTGGAGACCTGCCTCAATATCTGACAGCGTGCGAGGCCCGCTGGCCGTTCATACCCCGTGGGATGCTTGCTCGACTGGTCCACTCCTACGGCACGCAGTTGGAAGGCATCCTCGAGGGATGTGGATCGATAAGAGATCTGGGCGAATATTTCGGCGCCGGGCTGACTGCCGCTGAAGTCAACCATCTGCTGCAGCGTGAATGGGCGCTCACTGCGGAGGACATCCTGTGGCGGCGAAGCAAGCTCGGTCTGCATCTTCCGGCAGAAGGGGTTGCGCGCCTGGACAAATACCTGCAGAGCGTGCTTGCTGAGCGCCCAACGGAGGCCACACTATGAAGAGATACGTCGGAGCGATCGACCAGGGCACGACCAGTACCCGCTTCATCGTCTTCGGGCGAGAGGGCGAGGTGATCGGATCTGCGCAAAGAGAGCATAAGCAGATCTTTCCCAAGCCGGGCTGGGTCGAACATGACGCTCATGCGATTCTTCGCAACACGCAATCCGTGATCGAATCGGGGCTGCGCGATGCCCGAGTGAGCGCTCGCGATCTGGACGCTGTGGGCATTACGAACCAGCGGGAAACCACCGTGCTTTGGGACCGCCGCTCCGGGATGCCGCTGCATCATGCTGTGGTCTGGCAAGATACCCGTACCGAGGAACTCGTTCGCGAGTTCGCGCGCGAGGGAGGCCCGGATCGGTTTCGCAAGAAGACGGGGCTTCCGCTGGCGAGCTACTTCAGTGCCTCGAAACTGAGCTGGTTGTTGCAGCAAGTGGCGAACGCGCGGGCGCTCGCCGAGAGCGGTCACGCGCTCTTTGGCACGATCGACTCGTGGCTCGTCTGGAATCTCACCGGCGGCCCGAACGGTGGCGTGCACATCACCGATGTGACCAACGCCAGCCGCACGCAATTGATGAATCTGTCGACCCTGAGTTGGGATGCCGAACTGCTGGCGGCGTTCAGAATACCCGCACCCTGCCTGCCAAAAATTGTCTCCTCGAGCGAGCCTTACTCCGAAATCCGTGAAGGTCCTTTGAAGGGTGTACAGATTGCCGGCATTCTCGGCGATCAGCAGGCTGCGTTGGTGGGCCAGGCCTGCTTCGAGGCTGGCGAGGCGAAGAACACCTACGGCACTGGATGCTTCCTGCTGATGAACACCGGAACCCAGCCGGTGGATTCAAAGGCGGGTCTGGTGACGACCCTGGCGTACCAGTTCGGCCGAGAAGCTCCCCACTACGCGCTGGAAGGCTCCATCGCAGTCGCTGGAGCGTTGGTCCAATGGCTACGCGACAATCTGCAGGTGATCCGGGCCAGCAGCGAGATAGAGGCCCTTGCACGGCAAGTGCAGGACAACGGGGATGTGTACATCGTACCGGCCTTCTCAGGTTTGTTTGCTCCATATTGGAATGGAACGGCGCGCGGTCTGATCGCCGGCCTCACCGCGTTTGCCAATCGGAGTCACATTGCGCGCGCCGCGCTCGAGTCCACCGCCTACCAGACGAGGGATGTCATTGCGGCCATGGAGCAGGATTGCGGATTCGCTCTCAAGGAGTTGCGCGTCGATGGTGGTATGGTCGTCAACGAGCTGTTGATGCAGTTTCAGGCCGACATTCTCAACGTGCCCGTCATAAGGCCCAAAGCCATCGAGACCACGGCATTGGGGGCTGCGTACGCCGCCGGCCTCGCGGTAGGATATTGGCAAGGCCTGGATGACTTGAAGTCGAACTGGGGGGTAGCCAGAAGGTGGGTACCCCAGGTCAATGAAAACACGCGAGCTCGCCTGTATGGTTCGTGGAAGAAGGCGGTCGACCACTCCCTTGGCTGGATCGAGCCGAAGTGATGAACCCTGGAGAGTCCCGCGCGCCGGCAACGGACGATTCGCGCCCGCGGGTGAGCCGAGCAGGCCGAGTCTTGTTGCCATTCCCTTGCGTCAATCCAAGATGACAACATGAAGGCAGATTTCTGGGGCGAGCTGGTCGGCACGGCGATCCTGATCCTGCTGGGGAACGGAGTCGTTGCCTGTGTAGTGCTGAGGCGATCTTATGGCCATGCCGGGGGTTGGGGCGTGATCACGGCAGGTTGGGCATTCGCGGTCATTGCTGGCGTCTTCGCAGCATTGGCCATTGGCAGCAATGCGCACCTGAACCCGGTCGGCTGCCTCGTCTGGGGCATCGGTCTGTCGCTCGGGGGGACGACGGGCTACGCCATCAACCCCGCCCGCGATTTCGGTCCGCGCATGATGCATGCGTTGCTGCCGATCTCCGGCAAGGGGCAGTCGCATTGGGACTATGCGGGGATTCCGATCATCGGCCCGCTCGTGGGCGCATTCCTGGCGGGCCTCGTGGTGCGACTGCTGGCGATGTGAGCTCAGAGAACGAGCACGCAACGCCGCAGCCAGTTCAAGTCCCGGATGGAGTGAATCGTGAAGAACGTAGTTAGATCGCTTTTGCTGGCGAGCATCGCCGCGCTCAGCGCTACCGTCGACGTCAGGGCGGCGCCCGCCGCTGCGCCGACCGTGCAGACCGAGGACGGCGTACTGCAAGGCACCAGCGAGGATGCCCTGCGGGTCTATCGCGGCATTCCGTTTGCCGCAGCTCCGGTGGGAGAGTTGCGCTGGCGAGCGCCCCAACCGGCCCGAAAGTGGACCGGCGTGCGCAACGCCGATCACTTCGCTCCCTCGTGCATGCAGGATGCAAGCCCCAATCGGGTTCTGGGCACACCGGCACTGAACGTCAGTGAAGACTGTCTCTACCTGAACGTATGGACGCCCGCGAGCGATGCCAATGCTCACTTGCCTGTGATGGTGTGGATCTACGGAGGCGGTTTCAGCCAGGGCTCGACCGCGATTCCGCTCTATGGCGGCGAGCAGCTCGCGCGCCACGGCGTCGTTGTGGTCAGCGTTGCCTACCGCGTAGGACCCTTTGGCTTCCTGGCGCACCCGGCACTGAGCGCCGAGTCGGATCGGCACGTCTCTGGAAACTACGGACTGCTCGATCAGATCGCGGGCTTGCGCTGGGTGAAGGCCAACATTGCCGCGTTCGGCGGCGATCCGAGCCGTGTGACGATCTTCGGGGAATCCGCTGGAGGAATATCGGTCAGCATGTTGGCCGCATCGCCGCTCGCCGCGGGCCTGTTCGCGGGCGTGATCTCCGAAAGTGGCGGCTCCTTTGGCCCGACACGCTCGCCGCCACAACCCGGTGAGAACGTACCGCAGTTGCAGGATGCGGAGCATGACGGAACCGCTTTCGCGGAAGCCCTCGGCGCGCACTCGGCGGTGCAGCTACGCAAGCTTTCTGCGAGCGCGATCCAACGTACTCTCACAGCCGCGCCTCGTTTCTGGCCCGTGCTGGATGGCTGGGTGATCCCTGCTGACCAGTACGAGCTCTATCAGGCGGGCCGCTACAACGACACTCCCATTCTGATCGGGACCAATTCAGACGAAGGCGCACTGTTCCCACCTCCGAGCAATCGCGATGCGTACCTCACGGCTGTTCGAGAGCGCTATGGTCCATTCGCGGACCGGTTGCTGGCGCTATACCCGGCATCAGAGACGAACTGGGTGCAGTCGAGCCGCGACCTTACCCGGGATGCTGCGTTTGGCTGGCACACCTGGGCGTGGGCGCACCTTCAGGCGCAGAGGGGCAAATCGAAGGTATTCCTGTACTACTTCGATCACACCCCCCAGCGCCCGCCACAATCGCCCTGGAAGAGCGCACCTGGCGCCGTCCACTCCGAAGAAATGATCTATGTCTTCCAGCATCTGAAGCAAGCCGCCCTGCCCTGGACGGCAACGGACCAGAAGCTATCAACCCAGATCGCCGCCTATTGGACCAATTTTGCCAAGCGCGGTGATCCCAACGAAGCGGGGCTTCCGTCCTGGCCCGCGTTCACCAATGATAAACAGACTGCGATGTTTTTCACTGACGCTTCGCACGCCGCAAAGGCTGCCAATCTGGAAAAGATTGCAGCGCTGGAGGATTACTTCAAGTGGCGCCGCACGTCAGCCGGCGCCGAGTGGGTCAAGACGCATCACTGACCGCTATCAGCCACAGCACGCAGGCAACGGCCCACTGATTTTCCGGATCAAGGGACGGGTGGGCTCACTTGACTGAGCCTTGCGAGTAGTTACCTGCAAAATTGGGGTCGCATTCGTAAGGGTACACGTGCTGCCCGCGCTCGCAACTGTGCCGAACGAAGACGCAGATACCGGGTACCATCCCGCGCCGGCCACCCCTCCACCGTTTCCTTAGCGCCAACGTGCAGACTGCCGGCGGTCCAGCCCCGCCGACGCAGGATGGAGGGGGAATTGGTTTCGGCTCGCCAGATCACGGTGTCGCCGCCTTCGCGGACGGCTAACATGATGACGCCGTGCGGATTGCGGAACTGAAAGTCTTTGACGATCCCAGTGACCTTCACGACCTTGTTCTCTGCGTCGAAGAAGACCGCGAAGGAATGATGCGCGCTCGCCTTGCCCGGCCCGGAAACCGACATTGCGGCGATGAGGAGGCCTCAGGATACGCCCCAGCTCGCGTATGCCACTGCGCCGCATTTGATCCTGAGCCAGCATGTTTGTCCTCCGCACATCGCCCAACTTTCGACGCGATTCACCTATTGCGCGTACGCCTCCGGCGCGAGCCAGCTGCGAGTGCAGTGTGCCACTCCGTGGCCATGTGCGTTTTGAAACGGGCCGTTCCAATCTCGCAACTTCCCAGCGATCCCTGGTGCACTATCGTATTGCCTGATAGCTGAGAGACTCAGACATGAAACCCATCAAATCCCTTTGGCCCCTGCTTGCCGGCCTGGCCTTGACCGCCGTGACAACGCTCGTCCCGGCGGCGGACGCCACGGGGCTCGAGGCCAATAAGAAGTTGGTCGTCGCGTTCTACGACGCCTCGATCAACAGGAAGGACTTCGCTGCGGCCTCCCGATATCTCGGTACTCAGTACAAGCAGCACAATCCCACAGCCCACGACGGTGCAGAAGGATTGAAGGCGTTCATCGAGTTTCTGAGAGCGCGGTTCCCCAACCAGCACGGCGAAATCAAGCAAGTCATCGCCGAGGGCGACCTCGTGGTGCTGCACGTTCACTCCTCGCGGGGCGATAACACTCCCGGTCGTGCCATCGTAGACATTTTTCGCGTGGACCATGGCAAGGTGGTCGAGCACTGGGACGTCATCCAGGACGTCCCGGAAAAGGCCGCCAACTCAAATGGGATGTTTTAGCGCTCCAGCGATGCCGCCAGCGAGTCCCGCTGCCGCGGTCCGCCCGCCAGCGGCACTTCCGGCGGCGCGGACCGTGCTGGTGAAGCAGGGCTATCGCTTGCGAATTCCGTCAATGACGTAGTCCCGAGCAACCGCGCAAGCATCGCTCGCGTTCGCGCAACAGCGACTTTTCGGAGCCGCTATGCAGCACTCTCGTATTCACTGTGATCGCGTGAACGCAATCGCTGCCTGGCTGGCTGCGCGATTCGATTGAACAGGAGCGCGAGGAATAGCAGCACCGCGAATGCCGTCGCCAGCATGAACCCGAACTTCACGCTCCCAAAGGCGTCCCCGACTGCGCCCATCGCCAAGGGGAAGGCCGCCGCCGCACAGGCCGTAAAGAAGAGGATAACCCCGGCAACCGCGCCGTGCTCCCGCTTCTCGAAGCAGCTGATGCCTTTCGAGTTCAGCGTGGGATACATGACAGACATGAACAAGCCTGACAGAGGCAACAGGTAGGCGCCTAGCTGCACCCCGCCGCACAGGCTGCCGAGAAAACAAGCGGCAATGGCGCAACTGAAGGCGGCCAGGACATCTGGCCAGGAGAATCGGCGCAACAGCCTTGCGCCAATGAAACGCCCGGCAGCGCGCAGTGCAAAGAAAAGACTCAGCGAATAGGCCACGAGCCATGCAGGAGCGTGCGAGTAGCCCTGCAGATAGGTAGGCATCCAGACGTAGATGGCCACTTCAACGCATACATACAGCACGATCAGCAAGGAAAAACCGAGTGCGTATGGATCTCTCATCATCTGCAGCGCTCGGATCACGTTCGACGAATCCTCACGCTGTTTGTGCGAGTCTGGATAGCGGACCAGGCGGGCCACCAGGATCAGCACAGCGCACAGCATGGATGCCATCACATAGAGATATTTCCACGAAACGTTGCCGCGCAGCAGCGTGGCCACGATCGCAGGCCCGATGATTGCGCCGACTCCGAAGAATCCCTCTACCTTGTTCATCTGCGCCGTGTGGTCCGTGGTTGAATGGGAGATGTCGCCGATCAGTGCGAGGGCGCCGACTTTGAATATGCTGACACCCAGGCCGGAGATCGCCAGCAGAGAGACGAACGTGACGAAGGAGCTGCCTGCCACGAACAGCACAGAGCTGACACCATAAAGAGCCAAACCGAAGATGATCGTCGGCTTGCGCCCCCACTGGTCTGCCAGAACGCCCAAGAGGATTGCGCCTACGGCGATCGCGGCCATGGGCACGTAGTGGAAGGCGGCCGCGGCCTTCATGCTGAGATTGAACTCGGGGATGAGCTTAGGAATGATCGCGCCCACCGCGTCCGTGGTCATCGCGAACATGAAGAACATCAGATACGTCAGGCCTTGGATCAGCCTGAGGTTCCTGGCTTCCTGCGCAGCGTGCGACCCACTCATCCGGGCTCACCGATGCCCAGCGCCAGGAGAGCAGCTCCTATGAGCCCTGAATTTTCACCGAGTGCTGGCAGACGGATGCGATTTTCGACCGAGTCCAGTGGATATCCCGATAGCGCATGGCGTGCGCTGTGGCGAATATGCGCAAGCAGCGCTCCATCGCCCATCACTCCACCTCCGAACACGATGCAATCACTGGAAAGGACCAGGACAATGGCGGCGGCAAGCTGTCCCAGATAGTAGCCGACGATGCTGCGGGCAGAGTGCTCGCTGGGCAGCTGGTCGAGTGAAGTGCCCCAACGCGCCGCGATCGCGGGACCGCTCGTCAAGCCCTCGAGGCAGTCTCCATGGAAGGGACACACGCCCGCGAACGAGTCTCTCGGATCGCGTGGCACACGCAGGTGGCCCATCTCCGGATGCGGCACACCCCGAAGCGGCGAGCCATTGACGACCGCTCCCCCGCCGATTCCGGTCCCAACCGTCACATAGGCCACGCAGACGCAGCCGCGGCCCGCACCCAGTCGCTCTTCAGCCAGCGCGGCCGCATTGACGTCCGTATCGATATCGACGGGCTTTGAATAACGCTCGATGAGCGGTGAGACCAGATCGGCTCCCGCCCATCCGCGTTTGGGCGTCGCCAGCAGGCGGCCCCATGTTCTCGAGCGCCGGTTCAAATCCAGTGGCCCGAAAGAGGCAATGCCGAAGGCGTGCAGCTCGCCCAGCGCGGTCTGGGCGGAATCGAAAAACTTGACGCAAGCGGCAAGGGTGTTTGCCGGTGTGCCGGTCGGGATGCGTACCTCGCGCAAGATCTCGGCCGCACTATCTGTCACGGCACAGCGGAACTTGGTGCCACCTGCCTCGATAGCGCCGAAAAGCCTGCTAGTCATCCAGGGCTCTCAAAGCACACTTGAAAACGATCGGCTCAACAGCGCCATTGGCAGAGATTTGCAGCCGATATCGCAGGTCCTCGAACCAGATCTGCAGATGCGCGAAGTCCGGTCCCCGCTCCCACCGCAGGCTCACTGAGTCATCCGACCCCGGCTCCAGATGAAAATGACCTGCGAACGCCGGATGGGAGTTCCTCAGCCGGATGAGCCCGAGCAGGTCCTGCACGAGCGGCTCTTGCAACGCCCGCTCGACCTCGCTGCGGGTGTAGAAGTGGCGATTGATGTCGCGCCCGACGCCCGTCTCGGCCAGCAGCTCCATATCATTGCGGCCAGCGAGCAGGCCGACGTAATACACCTGGGGTATCCCAGGGAGGAAGAACTGAATCGCGCGAGCCAACAGATAGCTGAGGTCATCGCGGCCCATCGCATCGTAGAAAGTGCAGTTGACCTGATAAACATCCAGATTGGAGGCGGATGCGCCGGTGGCGAGACGACTCTCTCCGGAGCTGTTGAGGTGAATGCGCTCGATGAGCTGATCGAGCTCCGTCGATGGAATGAGCCCCGGCGCACGACCCTCCGATCGGTCCGGGCCGACATCGAGGATCCCAATTCCATCGTGAGTGTCCAGGACGGTCACCGAGTTGGCTGGCCGTATCTCAATCCAGTGCCGCAGATACTTCGCGGTCCGGAACGCAAAAGCGTGCAGGACCAAGGGGGGCAGCGCGAAGTCGTACACCCACCGGACATCCTTCGCCAGCTCGATCTGCTTGCGGTAGTGTGCGTGCACCTCTACCAGCACATCGATCCCCAGCGCGTGGGCGCGCTGCGACAGTTGCTCGATGAAAGCGATGGTTTCCGGAAGCAGAAAGCAGCTGGTGCCCGCTTGCTTGATAGCGTACCCGACAGCATCCAGTCGCACGCTTTGAATGTGGTTTTCGGCAAACGTCCTGAGGATTCGATCCAGATAGGCCGTGCCCTCGGCATGGCGCACGTCGATGTCGATCTGCTGAGCCGTAAAGGTCGTCCAAAACACGCACTGTTCGCCGCTGTCGAGCGTATACGTCGTAAACGGAGCACCGGGGCGCGGGCGATAGATGGCATTCAGCTCGAAAGCGGAGGCACCCTGCGGAAACACTGCCTCAGCGGTCAGGAATAATCCCGAGTACCTCGAATGGGAACCGTGTCGTAAGAAATCCCGAAACTGCGGTGCATTGCTGGAGATGTGATTGACGATGAGATCTGCCATGACTTCGACTTCGTCAGCGAGGCCCCTGACATCCGCCCATTGGCCCAGCCGCCCGTCGACCTGAGTGTGATCGATGGGGTCGAACCCCGCGTCCGCACCGTCAATTGGAAAGAAGAACGGGAGCAGATGAACGCCGCCGAACAGGCCCAGCAGCGGACCGCGCAGCAGCGCGGCCAGCTCCGCAATGCCACCCTCGCCGAGCCGGTCGACATACGTGACCAGGTGCACCGTGTTTCTCATCAACTGCGACTCTGCTTGCGAAGACTTCGAACCGTTTGGTGGAAATCCCAATCACCGCGACAGGAGATCCTTCTCGACCAGGCGGCGCATCAGACGATAGCCGCTGCGGTTGGGATGTACGCCGTCGTTGCTCAAGTCCGTGCGGAATTCGCCGGATGGACCGGCTAGCGGCGTGTAGTAGTCAATGAATTCCACACGGTTTTGCATCGCGTACGCCCGCAGCCAGGTATCGAGCTGCCGGATCCAGGGCTTCGGATCTACCTCCGGCCGCCAGTTGAATGCCGCGGACGGAGGAATGCTGCCGAGGATCACGGCGATTCCGTTGTAGCGTGCGATCTCGACCATCGACATGATGTTGTTCTTGAAATCCTGTGCGCTCGTTGGGCCGGTATTGCCGGCAACGTCGTTGGTGCCTGCGAGAATGTGCACGATCTGCGGATGAAGAGCGACGACGTCGGACTGAAAGCGCACCAGCAGCTGCGCGGTCGTTTGGCCGCTGATGCCACGACCGACAATCCCATGGTCAAAGAACTCAGGGTCATCGAGTGCCCAGTTTTCGGTGATCGAGTCGCCCATGAATACGACCCGGGGGTGGACTGAGCCGGCCAGGGCGCTCGCATTGGCCGAATGATACCTGCACAACCCCGCCCAATCATCTTGGGCACGGAGCCGATTGGCCTCAGTGAATACCTTGAACTGGGGGTTGCTCGTCAGGCGGTCGAAATCCGCAGGAGACAGCTTGCGAGGCGCCAGGAACAGCTCGATCAGCAGGTCGCGAGCGGCTGTTGGCATCGCAAGGCTGGGTGGACACGGTTGCTCAACCATTCCGACCGGTGCATTGCGGGGCTCCCCTGCAGCGGTGCCCCGCGCAGAACTGGTGATGGCGAGCAAGGCAGCCCACAATACAAATCGGCAGACTGGACTCATGGAACCCTCGCCTGGGTGGGCGGCTTTGGCGAAACTTCATAGCAATCATACTCAAGTGCAATCGTTTGCGCTATTGGAGACCCACTGGCGCTCGCCTGCGGAAATCGTTGCGAGCTGCAAGCGTCCGCCTGCGGATCGAGAACGGCCGCGCCATCGCCTCGCAGGTCGAAGCACCCTTTGAGCCTTTCGATTCCCGGCAGAGGCGCTAGAATGCTCGCCGCATGAGGAAGAAGAGCTCTAGCGCCGGCAAGATGGCCGAAGTGGCTGCCCGGCTCGGCGTCTCGATATCGACTGTGTCACGTTCGCTTGCGGGTAATCCCCGCATCTCCGAGGCGACTCGTCGCCGCGTTCGCGAAGTGACCGCCAGCCTTGGGTACCGCGTGGACGCCAGCGCAAGTAACCTGCGCACCGGCCTTACCCGCACCATTGCCGTTGTAATTCCCCTCGCCCACGCTACCGGGCAGCGCTTGTCCGACCCGTTCTTCCTCGAAATCATTGGTGCCATTGGCGACGAGCTCGCTCTACGCGGCTACAGCATGCTCCTGTCAAAGGTCACGCAGCCCCCGGGGGAATGGATATCGAACACCATCAAGGCGCGCCGCGCCGATGGCGTGATTGTCATCGGACAGAGCTTGCATCACGAGCAATTGAACAAAGCCGCTGCAGGAGACGTCGCCATCGCGGTCTGGGGGGCACGCCTACGGGGTCAGCGTTACGTGACGGTGGGGTCGGACAATCAAGGTGGCGCCTATCTGGTCACTTCACATCTGATCTCGCAAGGTTGTCGCCGGATCGCTTTCCTCGGCGATCCGGCCGTACCCGAAGTCAATGCACGACGCGAGGGCTATATCCGGGCGCTGGAGACCGAGGGTCTGGGGCGCACAGCCAGCCTGGAAGTGGCCGTCAGATTCGGCAGCGACGCGCCTTACGATGCGGTTTCCTCACTGCTGGATGCCAAGGCCGACTTCGACGGCATATTCGCCTGCTCCGACGTCATCGCCATGAGTGCGATGCGTGCTTTGACCGAGCGCGGTCGCAGGATACCTGCAGACGTGGCGGTTGCCGGCTTCGACGATATTCCGCTGGCTTCTTACACCACCCCGCCGCTGACGACTGTTCGCCAAGACTGCCTTGCAGGAGCGCGCATCCTCGTAGACAGCGTACTCCGTGCGAGTGCCGGGGAAACCGTTGAGTCAGAAGTGATTCCTGTGGAACTGATCGTACGCGCTTCCAGTCTGCGACAACATCATCACCCTGCCGCGGTACGCCAAGTGGAGCGCAAGGGCACGCCGATACTGCGTGTTCGACCGCGCAAGGAAGAGTGAGTCGCTGGGCCCCACGCTGGGAGCGATCACGAAGTACCGCAGAGCCTGATCCGTCCTGCGGCGACAGGTTGTCAGGAAGGCCGGCGGCAAGTGTGCGCCTGCGCAGGCGCGCCGAATCCCAAGGCACTGACCTGGGGTTCGAACCCTCAAGGTCTGCCGAGTTCCCGGTCGAAGAATCGAACAATCACGTCGTAGCAGTCTCGCGATTCGGGTACATCCGGGTTGTAGAAGAAGCCGTGGAACAGGCCTTCCCAGACATGCAGCTCTGCCACTGCGCCATTCTTCACGAGTTGCGTGTGTGTATAGACGGCGGAGCTCAGCTCGAACCCCCGCGTTCCGGTGATGATCAGGCTCGGTGGGAATCGGGCCAGCACCTGGGGTGAGACCGCTGGCGCCACGAGCGGGCTGTGCAGGTCCGCACCCTCGAAATACCCCAAGAGAGAACCGGCGGCGCGCGCAGTCCTGGAGTCGGCCTTCGTCGGCATCGCCACCATCCTCGCTTCCCCAATGGGCGTAGCCGTGTAATCCGCATCCCCGCCGAAACCGCGATCGGGAACCGTCATACCTGCGCAAAAGATGCCGACCGCACCCGGTGCCGGCAGGTCATGGCGCTGGAACCAGGCCACAACCTCCCCCGTCAGCATTCCCCCCGCCGAGCAGCCGTAGATCCCGATGTCCGCCGCGCGATGGGTCTTCAGCAGTTCCCTGTACGCGGCCGCCACATCCTCGCTCGCCGCCGGGAAGTGATACTTCGGGGCTTCGCGATAGTCGAGGCTGATAACCCGGATGCGTCCCAAGGCGGCGATCGGAATCGACTCCAATTCCGCGCAGCCGGGCCAGCACCCGGAAAACCCTCCGCCATGCAAATCGATCAGAACGCGCTGCCCGTTGCGGGCGGAAACGCCGTTGCGGGGGGTGTATACGAACGCATGAACACCGCCAACCGTGGTGTCCTGCCTATCGACAGCGAACAATATCCGCTGGCGATCCAGATACCCTGCGATCAGAGGAGGGATCCCATTGTCCTGGTCCTGCTGCAGCAGTTGTGGCTGGCGCACCTTCTTCAGGTGCTCAGCCAGATAAGCCTTCCCTTGGGGACTGAGAAACTTGGAAGGCGGAACCGATTGCGCCGGCACGTGAACCGTGCCGTCCTCATCCACCGCCAAGGTATTCGGGGGAGCCGTGTTCTGCGCCTGAACCCCGCCCAGAAGTGCCGCACCTATGGCCAGAACAAGCGTCTGCGCCAACAGACGTTTAGCCGGTTGCGTGAAACCACCTTGCCACATGCATCGTTCTCCTTGAGACCGCCACCCCTTGGGACACTACTGAAAATTGGAGCGGAAGCGCAGACTCACCGTCCGCGGCGTGAGACCCTGACCGGAGTTCGGCCCGGTGGTACCGATAAAGATAGGGCCACGCTCATCTCCAAGGTTGTCACCAACGAGTGCGACCTCATAGTGGCCTTTGCGGACGCCGAGCGTCGCATTGACCACGCCGTAGGCCGGCGAGGAAATTCCGGCCGACTGCAGCCGATCGCCGGTGTGGGCATAGCTGATGTCTCCAAAGCCCTCCAGACTGAAGATGCTCCTGCTGTAGGAAACATCGACGCGAGAAGTGTGGTCGATCGAATTGACCAGCCTGGAGCCAGGCCGGAACAGCGGTAGCGCGGCTTGCACCGCCGTATCGACGCGATCGAACACGGATTTCCCCGTGTTGCCGACCAAGCTCAGGATCAATCCGGTCAGCGGCGTCCGCCACTCAATCTCGTAATCGAGGCCCTTTGAGGTCGCATCGCCGAAGTTGGAGAAGCCATTGACGCCGTTAATGGCCCCTGGGGTAGAGGTCTGCAGGTCCTTGTACTTGGTCTGATAGAGGTTCAGCCCGACGGACAGATCCCTCCCCGCCGTCCGCCACTTGAGACCCAGCTCGTAGTTCTTCGAGGTTTCCGGATTCAGGGCCACGCTTGCCGGGACCCCGGCGAGTTGCAGCGACTGCACCTGTACCTGCGACTGGACGATGCCTGCCCGGAAACCGGTCGCTACCGTGGCGAACATCGTCAGATCGTCGGTCGGGAGCCAGGACAGGTTCAAGCGCCAGGTATTGACATCCTTCGTCGACGGCTGAGAGCCCGTGGAGTCCTCGAACGTCCGCTGATCATGGTATGTGCGCCAACCCACCAATGGAACGATCTTTCCGTCAAACAGCCCGTAGCTCAACTCCCCAAACACTGCATGGTTCTTGGTGAGGGTGTTGTTGTCTGCATTGATGGCCGTTCCCGGCAGTTGCAGCTCGTTCGATTGGGGGCCCTGACCGTCCTGATACGCAGCCCCCAGCAGCCAGTGCCACGGGCCGCTGCCGGTCGAATAGGCCCTGAGTTCCTCAGCAAACATCTTCGGGAAGAATTGGCTGGAGAAGAATCCCGACGGCGCAAGCGGAATGTTGATGCCGAAACTCCCCTTCAAATCGCTGGTAGCGCTGGTAATGGAGAAGTGCTGGAAGGTGATGCCGGCGGTGAAACTCCACAGCTCGAAATCGCCGTTGGAGAAGCTGCTTTGACCGGCTGTGTTGTCAAAGTACGGGGGGTCGACCGAGGTCGTGAAGCCCGTGAAAGACTGCCGCGGGCGAAAACGCCAGTACTGGCTTCGAAAGGTGATGTTGTCGGTGGGCGCGAACAAGGCGACTACACGGATGTCATCGTTCCTCGAGCCGTTAACGCCCCTCTGGTCCGGCGTGCCATCGTAGGGCCCGTAGTATTCATCGGCCCAGCCGGGATTGTACGAGTGACCTCCGCTGACGCGGATCGCCAAGTGGTCCTGCACTATCGGGAAGGACGCAGCGCCGGAGACCTCATAATTGGCGGAGTCGGCCCCCTGGGTCGATCCCAGCTCGGCTTCGCCGATGAACTTGAAGTCCTTGAGATCAGGGTCGCGGGTGTGGAAGATGAAGACGCCGCCCGAAGACCCCTGCCCGTAAAGGGTGCCCTGTGGGCCACGCAGCACCTCGACCTGTTCGATGTCAATGAAACGCACCGGCGGCGCAATGCCGAAATTGGTGACGATGAACGGAACATCATCGAGGTAGTAACCGATGGGCGAGTCGCCATTGGCGTTGCTGCCGCCCGCGCCGCGCAGATTATACGAACGGGACGCAACCGACTGCTGCTGCCCTTCGAATGCTCCGGGGACCGCGCTCACCAGATCGTCGATCGAGGTGATGTTCTTTTCCTTCAGTTCCTCTCCGCTGAAAGCCTGGATGGCAAGCGGTGCCGACTGCAGTGACTGCGCCCCGGACTTCTGTGCCGTAACGGTCACCTCCTGGAGCTCCGCGGACGTCGCAGCCGTGGACTCGGGAGCGGGCGTCGTGTCCTGCGCCCAGGCGAGACCGGATGTAGCCAAGAGCAGTGCCGTGCCCACGGCCGATATTCTAATGCGACACATATCCACCCCCCTCGAGACCCATCGCTTGTAGTCAGATTATGCAATCGTTTGCGCGCGAGCCGCAACTGGCTCGCAACGATGCCGAGGGGGCAAGCTCGGACGGGGATGTTGCGTGCACCCTCAGGCGCTGAAGCTGTCCCGCGATACTGCGCGTATGAATCCGAACGCTCGCGGAGTGCGTCGCAGAACGGCGGCCGCATGTCGCAACGCCGTCAGTGGCTAACTGCTCCAACCGGGCCTGAGCTCGACCGGCGCCACGCGAAATACTCATCCAGTGCTTTGAGCCCTTCTTCATTCACGACGGGACCGGCGCGCGTGCGGCCCGACACGATGTGAAGCATCTCGGGGGTGGAATCGCTGAAGCTCGGCCATTTCGGCAGGTCAGTGCCGTTGGGATCGCCGGTCTTGGCAAAGTTGGTCCAATAGGTCCGCAGCATTGCGGACAACGCCTCATCTTGCGGCGTCGGAGCCGGCCGGTTGTGTTCTCTCAGCTGTCGAAACACATACGGGAGCTCTTCACTGTGTGGAGTACCGAACCCCGCGCGGGGGGAATCGGCGGGATAGCTGGGGTGCTCATCAAAGTAATAGAGAAATACCCGGCTCTTTCCAGTCTGTGTTTGCAAACGTGCCCAGGCCCACGTTTGCCAGCCGAACGCCGTATCACGCGTGAGGTCGCGGGCGGTCTTCTTCGCAGCCGGCGTTTCTCCGCCCGGATACGCGATGAGGAGCTTGTCAGCGAACTGTCCATAGCGCTCGTGCACGCTTTGCACGTAGGCGCTCTGCGATGAAGGCGCCCCGAACGTGGCGCCTTCATCGGAGTTGTACCCCATCAACACCGGGACATCGTTGTATCGCCCGGTCTGATAAAGCCTGAACTGGTCGTCTGGAATGACCCATCCATCGACCACCGGCCACGCGAGTCCTCGTTGCCGCTGCGCTGCGGCGAGCAACTTCTCCGCTGGCATGGCACGCAGTTCGCTCAAACCGGATGCACCCAACGATTGGGCCCATGCGAGGCCGTCCTGCTCTGCGGCCTGCAGGGGCTGCATGTTTTCACCGGGTCCACCGGCCGCGCGCACCGGACCGAAGGAGCCGCCGCTCTCTGCGATCGCCGCCTGGAACAAACCCTTGGCAAGCGGAGAAGCGCATAGCTGACTGACAGCAATCGCGCCCGCGGATTCGCCGAATAGGGTTACTCGCTCAGGATCGCCGTCAAATGCAGCGATGTTCTTACGAACCCATTCAAGCCCGGCGAGCATGTCCAGCAGACCGTAGTTCCCTGATACGTGCAGCTTGCTTTCCGAGCTCAACTGCGGGTGCGCGAGGAAGCCGAACACGCCGAGTCGATATGCGATGGACACGACGATGACGCCCTTCTTGGCCAACCACTCGCCGTGGTAGAGCTTCTCCGCTGGTGTTCCGGCCACAAAACCCCCGCCGTGGATCCATACCATCACGGGCAAACGGTCCTTCGCACGCGTCGCCGGTGTCCAGACATTGAGGAACAGACAGTCCTCGCTGGGAGGCGGGAGATTCGCGATCGCCGGATTAGATTGCATGCAGGCGCGTCCGTACTCGGAAGCGGCGCGCACTCCCCGCCATGGGGCTACTGGCTGCGGAGGCCGCCAACGCAAATTGCCGACTGGCGGAGCTGCGAACGGAATGCCCCGGTAGATCGCCAGGCCATCTTCGACCCTCCCCTGCAGCATTCCACTGTCCACTCCGACAGGTTGAAGCGTCTGCGCAAGCGCGTTCGGCTGGAATAGCGTCACCGCACAGAGCAGCGCCGCGATGCTCATCAATACCGGAGCGCGAAGTGTACGCAGGTCCATGTCTACCGGCCTGTTGAGCCAATCAGATCGAGCAAGCCGTCCACGATGGCCGTTTCGGCACAGCCTGGCTTGAGGCTCGAGGACACCACTTCAAAAGTGTTGTAGCCGAAAGCCGCATCATTCGGAATGTAGCCGGATGGGGCCGCGCCGTTGGTGAGCGTCGCCATCATCGTGTGCTTCAGGGGCGACTCGAGCTTCAGCCGTTGCGCGATGCTGGTGAAGACTTCCGCATTGACGCCGGTGATGGCGACGTCCCCAAGCTTGAGGAGACTCAATCGAATCGGAATCGGGCTCGCATCCACGTAGGTACCGGGGTAGCCGGCGCGGCCACTGTCGGTACGCTTGCGGCCGGGACACGTCACTATCCTCTGCGCACCGGCGATCTGGGCTGTGAGCGCCGGGCGCTCGAGGCCCGAGCGCATCACGTGAAGCACCTCCTCACCCAGCATCTGGCCCATCGAGACGGTCATCTGGCGTTGCTGGTTCATGAGCTTCGCTACCTTGGGGTCACGCTTGTCGAGACCCTGGCCGCCCGGGGGCATAGCATTGCTGATATCGATGCCGCGAGCTGCGTACTCCTTGATTCGAATTTCCCGCAGATCGTAGGTCTGCTGGAAATAGATCGGGTTCTGATCGCCGGATGCGCCGGTGGACCACACCGCCACTGCGCCCTCATCGAGCGAGTCCTCGATGTACCGCGAGGTCGCCCCGGGAATGTCGCCGCTGATCTGATCGAGCTGGCCGTTGAGCACGCCATGCACCGCATAGTTGTAATACACCGCGATCGGCCGGCTATCGAGTGTTTCGAAGCGCAGCACCGCCACGGTCTTGTCTGAGGGTCCCTCATAGTTGGGTCCCTCCCACCAGCGGTGGGTCTTGGGATCGATCAGATTGCGGTTTACGTTGATATAGGAAACACCCGTGCCGTAGCGCATGCGTGCAGGTTCGAGTAGCGCAGCCGCCTGCGAGATCGCCGCAATGATGTGCCGGGCGAGATCCGGTGCGTTGCCGAAAGGCACACTGTGGGTATGGGTCGCCGTGAGCAGTAGCTGATCGAGCGGAATTTTAAGCTCCGCCTGCGCCTGCTCGCTCACCTTTGACCAGGTATCCGTTGAAATTGCACCTGCATCAACGGTGACCAGTGCCGCGCGCGTCCGGCCATCGTCGATGACGATCGAGCGAACGAAAATGGGATCGTTGATCCCCTCGAACCCCTTTGGCAGAGATGTCTTGCCGGGCGTGATATCCACACGGGCGGCCCCCACTCGCAGCGCGGCGACAGCGGGTGAAAGCGTCGCAATGCTCAATGCCAGCAGCGCCGCGATGCCGACGTTCCTCATGGTCTCATGCCTCCTAATCGTCGAAGAACGACAAATCGATCGCCTCGGCCATGGCTCGATTTCCCGCATCGTTGGGGTGGACATGGTCGCCGGAGTCGAATTCCGGATTGAGCCGAGTGGGATGAGCCGGATCCCGGGTGACCGCATCAAAGTCGATGGTGTCGTCGAAGGCTTTGCTGGAGCGGATCCACTGATTCACCCGCTGGCGAATGGCCTCGCCCTGCGGCGTGTACGTCCACACCCCTTCCCAGGGAAGGATCGTCCCAGCCACGATCTTGATCCCATGCAGGTGAGCCTTCTCGATGAGCTTGCGATAACCGGCGATCAAGTCCTCGGCGCTGATGTGATCCCCGGCCGGGGCACCCGGAATGGCTGGGAAACTGATGTCATTGATGCCTTCGAGGAAGATGATCCAACGCACACCGGGCCGGCTCAGGATGTCGCGGTCAAAGCGCGCTAGCGCGCTCGTCCCGCTTCCGTCGTGCAGCACCCGATTGCCCGAAATGCCGAGATTCACGACGGATCGATTGCCGCCCGGCCGCCTCGCCATGCTCCGCTCGAACAGTACGGATGGCCAAGCGTGCTCGGCATTGGGTGTCGTTGCGTAACCATCGGTGATCGAATCGCCCAAGGCGGCGATAGCCTGCGTGTCCCCCGGGGCCAAGACCGCGACGCCCGTGAGCCAGAAGTAGGAGTTGCATTCGCGGGCGTGCGCTAGCGATGTGGCAGAAGTCAGATCGCCCGGAGCCAGGTAAGTGGTATGCAGGCCCAGCGGGTGAACGGTGAGCTGTGCTACTTTCTCAGGAACGTAGAGGGAAATTGCGAGGGTGCTCAGCTGCGGGACTGCCAAATCGATCGGATCGCTCACGATCACCGCCCCCGGTTGCAGCTCGACTCGAGCCTGACCTCCAAATGTGGCGGTCCGGTCAGATCCCGCCACGATGCCCGAACCCTGGCCGTGAAGCGCAACATGTACCGAGCCGATTGCAACCGGGTCATACCCCTGCGCATTGGAGAGTTGAACTCGAACCTGCTTCCCCCCTATCGTCGTACGGATCAACATCCGCACCGTCTGGTTCTCAATTCGTTCCGGTATCGGGAGGATCGGCGAGTGTTCTTCCCGCACTTTTGGCGGTGGCTTCGCCCATGACGGATTGACGACGGGCGTCAACTGTTGCGCCGTCGCCCAAGAGCTCACCCAGTGTTCGCCCTGATGTGGCCCCTGGGCTGCAAATGATCGGGTTGCCGTGACGAGCACGATGCCGATGAGCATCGAGCGAACCCACGTGCGACCCTCTGTTGGGTTGCGCATCAGAATTGCGCTCTCAGTCTCAACCCGATTGTCCGCGGGAATGGCCCGGCCAGCAGCGTCGGCCCGTTAGCGGCCGTGGGTCCGCGATAGTCGGATAAGTTGTCGCCGAAGAGGGCCGCCTCATAGTGCCCGCGTCGGACCCCGATGCTCGCGTTGTACTGGGAATACCCTTGCAGAAGATTGACCGTAGGATCCTGGTTGCGGGCATCGCCGGACAGAGCCGCAGACCCGTTGGCAAACAGCTCCCAATCGAGGCTGCCGAGGCTTCTCGCATACTCGACATCCACCCGCCAGTTATGCGGCGGAGTGTTGTATAGCCTCTGCCCGTCGCCCGTGCGCTGATTTGCCCTCGCAAAGGCCGGCGCCACGTCTATGAACTCCGCTTGGTTGAAGTTACCGATCAAAGACAGGTCGAGGCCGGCGATCGGCGTTCGCCAGGTGAGATCGACGTCGAGCCCGCGCGTCTTGGCATTCCCCAGGTTTGCGAACGCGGCGAGGCCGATGGACGTATTGAACGCGCTTTGCAGGTTCGTGTAGCGGATATCGTACGCGCTCGTCGAGAAGTGCAGCTTCCCGTCCATGAGAACCACCTTGGTGCCGATCTCGATGTTGCGCAGCTTGTCAGGCGTCAAAGCCAGGGCGCTCGGAACTCCGTCTGCGATTACCGCGTTTGCCTGGGCCTGCGACTGCAGGATGCCACTGCGAAAGCCAGTGCCTGCATTGACGAACAGCATCCAGTCCTTGGAGACGTGATAGGCGATGTTCGCTCGCCAGGTCACGGCGGTGGGCTTGGAGCTGCTGAATGCCGGAGCACCGTTTGAGTAGGAAAGTGCGTCGCGATGATCCTCGAAGTAGCGGACGCCGATGAGGGGCACCAGCTTGCCATCGAACAGGTCATAACTGAGCTCCGAAAAGACAGAGCCGTTCTGTGTCCTAGTCTGCGTGCTGCCATTCAGTGCCAAGCTGGGGAAGTTGATGAGGAAGAAGTAGTTCCCGATGGCGCGCTGGAAGAACGTTCCCGCCACCCAGTGAAAGGGACCTTCGCCTGCGGAGCTGAGGCGGAACTCGTTCACGAAGTTGTGCGCGTCACCCCCATTGATGAGTGTGCCGATGCCAAGGGGTGGCGGTAGTCCCAGGCCCACACCAAAACCGCCCGGAAGCGATTCCTGGTAGGAGGTGGCGTTCGTCAGCAGCACAGAGTCGAATTTGTAGGTGATAGTATTCGAGAAGTAGTTTGCCTTGCGGCGGTCGTATCCCGGGACAGTGCCTTGGTCGGATGCGTATGGCGGATCGACTGAGTTCATCACCTGCAGATAGTCCTGATTGGTGCTGAACTGCCATGCTCGCAGACGGAACGTCAGTTTGTCGGTCGGCTGCCACAAGAGTACCGCTTGCGCATCGGAGCTGCGGATATCGTTGGCGTCGGTCTTGTAGGGCGGGCCGACCGGCGCACCCTGATAGACATCCGAGTAGCCTGCTCGGTAGTCGTAGCCGCCACTCAAGCGCAACCCAAGTTGGCCGCTGATCAAAGGCAGAGACACACCCGCGGCCACGGAGTAGTTTGCGCCGCCGGCCTCGTTCGTCTTTCCCGACTCGAGCTCGCTGTCAATACCGAAGTTGGTAAGGTCCGGATTTTTGGTGTGAAAGATGATTGCTCCGCCCATGGAGCCTTGCCCATACAGCGTGCCCTGCGGACCCCGCAGCACTTCCACATGATCCAGGTCGAAATATCTCAATGGTGGGGCGGCCTGGTTATTCGGGACACCAAACGGTGTGTCGTCGAGGTAGTAGCCGATCATTCCATCGCCGACGGGTCCACCGGCTCCAGAGCCCCGGAATGAAAAGATGCGGTACCCGGCCCCAATCTCGCTCTGTTCGGATGCGCCCGGAATCAGTTCGATGAGATCCAGCGTCTGCCTGACACCCTTGGAAACCAGCGATTCGGCCGTGAATGCCTGGATGGCCATGGGAACGTCATCGATGGGATGGGCACCTTCCTTCGTGGCCGTGATGATCACTTCCTGGAGGTCTCCCGGTCCACTCGCGCTGGCGGCGCTCGAGTTCAGGGGGTTCTGGGCCCAAGCGGCCGTGGTGGGTACAGCTGCAATCGCGAGAATTAACGCGGCGTGAACCACGGCCGCGACACGCCCAGCAGTGTGAACTCGCATCAAAGCGAGGCCCGAGTTGTTCCACTCGCGGTCTGCGCCCCCAAGCTCCGGTGAACGGCTCATAGCTCCCCCTCCCCCGGCAACGACCCGTCGAGGTCAATGCACAGTGGTTGTTTGTAGAACCGGACCTTTACGGGACTCTAGCGCAATCGTTTGTGCTGCGCAAACGATTGCGCGCAGCAGGGACGACGAGGAGCAGTTCGAGCGGGCGCAGAGACTGATTCGCCGTGCGGGCGTTCGTAAGCCGGCGACACGGGACGTCAGCGAGCCGGGCAGGACACCGCGGCGATCGCCCTTCAGTGCGGCTGGGTCGAATCCGTGCACGAGAAGTCTGCGGGCAAATTCGTGTCTCGACCTGGCATCCTCGAGAGACACGATCGGTTAGATCCCAATGAGGGCGATCGGCATTGCCGCGCAAAGCGTCAGTTGTATCGCCAACGACAGCAGGCCGCCGCCGTCGCTGATCATGATCATGGAATCTCCGATCCTGAGCTCCGTGGGGGCATACGGCCGCGATTTGCCGTGCGCCTGAAAGGCTTAGCGAAGAAACTGAACGAGCCGCTCGGGGTCGGGGGTGATGATCCGCGGGGTGACTGTGTGCGAGCCGGGTGGTTGGAACTTGGACACGTGGACTCTCCCGTGGCAGAGAAGCGGCAAGAACTCTGCCCACAAATGGCGTGACCGTCATGTGACCTGGCTTCGCAAGCGGCCGCGGATGCGTAGCGGATAGGCAAGTGACGCAACCGGCTCAATGGGCAGGCGATCTGTCGGTTGAGGGCTACGGCCACTTTCAGGGACGGCCTCACCGCATCCGTATTGACAGCGAGAGGTAGGCTGGATGGAACGTGGACGGGGTGTCACGCGAACCTTGAGTCAATCCCTACCTCTGGGGCGATGCTGTGAAGCATGCGCCGGAGAAATGCACCTGAGCCGTCCAAACCGCGGCAGGATCCTACGCGGCTCGTGGTACGGAATGCTTTGAGCCAGGTCGTAGAGGGCACGCCCTTGGAGGCGTACGCGGACCTGCAGGGGGTGCTGGCAGCCGCCCGGGCTGGGCGAGGGGCGTACGGGTGGGAGTGCGAGAGGATCGGAAACCTCTGCGACCTCTGCTTCTGCGGGAACGGTGGGTGCGGAATATGACGATTGAGATGTGGGGGCCCTCATCTGTAGGCGAGCGATGGTGAGAGGGCGCCACGAGTCGTGGCGCGAGCATCCTCGAGCATGCGGACGATGGTGGGATCGCCTTTCTCTCTGGCGATCGTCAGTGGGGTTTGGCCGTCGCCATTCAACACGTTGACGCGGATGCCCTCTGGGCTAGCAGAAGTTTGACCACCCGCGGGTGTTGGCGCCAGACGGCTTTGTCGAGGGCAGTCCGGTCATGCGGGGATTGGGCCAGTAGAGCTTCAAGGAGTTGACGTCCGCGCCGGCGGCAAGGAATTGCTGCAGGATATGGAGTGAAGCGGCCTCGGAGCTGAGGAAGGCGGCATCGACGAAGGTGACGGGCCGACGGCATTACCTTCGAAGAAGCTGTTGCTGAGAAGGTATGCTTTACCTTGGACGGGCGAACGATCCCGGTGATCGGTCGGGCCGCGCTGCTCAAGAACAAGCGCGCTGCCGGCCGACCACAGGATATGGCCGATGTGGAGGCGATCGCCCCCCAGCGAAGCATGACAAGCCTTGAGCGCATCCCTCAGCTTGCGTGCCGCGGTTGGAGCGGAACGCGATCGCGCTGCGAGGCGCCGGCAGAAGATTGGGCCGTGTAGGGATCGAACCTACGACCAAGAGATTAAGAGTCTCCTGCTCTACCAGCTGAGCTAACGGCCCAAATTGTCCAAAGCGAAGGTGGGGTGGACGATGGGACTCGAACCCACGACAACCGGGATCACAACCCGGGGCTCTACCAACTGAGCTACGCCCACCATCGTCGCCCCCGTGGGTACGGTGCCCGCGCCCAGTAAGTCCTTGAAAATCAAGAACCTCCGGCGCCAGTGTATCCGGCTCCGCCCATCCCTTCGCGACGGGGCCGCGAATTATATACGAAGTCTTTGCCGCCGCACCTCAAACGATAGGACCCGCCGCCGGACGCCGCAAGCGCCGTCCACGGCTTGATCCCAAGCCCAGGGCGAGGCCACTCTACGGCCAAGGACAAGCCAGGAGGGGCCATGGGCTCGAGGACACGAACGGCCAGCGCAAACGTCCGCACATTTCTTCTCGCCGCAGGGCTGGTCCTACTAACCGGCGCCCTCGCCGACCGCACTTTAGGGGCGGCGCGGCCCTACTGGACCTATACGTACGGCGGGATCGACGTGATGACTCCCGAGGATGGCGCGCACGCACGCGCCTGGGCGCACAACGTTCATCGGGTCGAGGTCGCTGTTCAAGTACTGCTGGGTGCGGATTCCACGATCCCGCTGCCTCCGACACACATCTACTCCCTGCATCATCCGACGTACGTCAAGCTGGCCCCGCCGGACCAGTACGTGGGCACTTACAGCCTGCGTCTGTATGTCCCGTTCGAGTTCGTCGTCCGCGACGGCGAGAACTACGCCTTGATGGACGCCAGCCAGTCCGACCAGTCCGCCGGAGCCTACTTCAGCCTCGCAGGAAGCATCCTGGCGCGCCAGAAGATCAGCTATCCAGCGTGGTACGCAACCGGATTCGTGCGTGTGATCTCACCGGCACACATCAGCGGAAGCAAGGTGGTCGTCGGCAAGACCGATCCCTGGCTTGCGAAAGTCCTGCTCTCCGGAAAGCTGAAGTTCATCCCCGTGCGCGAGCTGCTGACGATGAGCCCGGACGAGCCGGCGCTGCAGAAGGAGCTCATGGTGCAGCAGTACACCGGGGAGTGCTGGCTGCTGGTTCATGCGATCACGGTCGAGGGCATGCACAAAGCGGAGTTCACGAAATACCTGCAACTGCTCGCGGATGGGAAGCCGGCCGCCGATGCGTTCGCGGCCAGCTTCCAGGCGACGACGTATGAAGATCTGGACAAGATGCTGAAAGACATCCTCTCCAAGGGCGAGATCACCACGCTGTCCGTCGAGGTTCCGGACGTAACCGACACCGGCCAGCCTCGAGAGCTCACCGCGGACGAAGCCGAAGAGCGGATCATCAAGCTGGCGGAAGCTCTAAAGGGAGATCACCCAGACCACTCTTGAAATGGCGCGCCCGGAGGGACTCGAACCCCCGACCCTCGGCTTAGAAGGCCGATGCTCTATCCGCCTGAGCTACGGGCGCAAACGCTGACGGTGCCGAAGATTATACCCGAGCGGCCTGCAGAACCCCGCCGCCCGGGTCACCAGGGAAAGGTGCAGCGCAAATCGGCAAAGAACGTGCGCCCGAGCCGGATCCCGCGACCTGCCGGTCTCATGGCCGCCCGAGCTCACTGGGGCTGGTAGATCTGGTCGAACGTACCGCCGTCGTCGAAGTGTTGCTTCTGGTTCTTCGGCCAGCCGCCCAGATCGCTGATCGTCACCAACTGCAGCTTGGGGTACTGGGCGGCATACTTGGCGGCGACCGCCGAATCGCGCGGCCGGTAGTAATTCCTCGCGACGATTTCCTGCCCTTCCTTGCTGTACAGATACTTCAGGTATTCCTGGGCCACCTCGCGAGTACCACGGCGTAGCGCCACCTTATCGACGACCGCCACCGGCGGCTCGGCAAGAATGCTGATCGGCGGCACGACGATCTGCACCCTGTCCGCGCCGACCTCCTTGATCGCGAGCAGCGCCTCGTTCTCCCAAGCCAGCAGTACGTCCCCGAGGCCTCGCTGCACGAACGTAGTCGTCGCACCGCGCGCGCCTGTATCCAACACCGGCACGTTCTTGTAGAGCTTGCGGATGAACTCCTTGGCGCCCGCTTCGCTCCCTCCGGGTTGCCGCAGCGCCCAGGCCCAGGCCGCCAGGTAGTTCCAGCGAGCGCCTCCGGAAGTCTTGGGGTTCGGAGTGATCACGGAAACGCCCGGGCGAACCAGATCGGCCCAGTCCTTGATGCCCTTCGGGTTCCCCTTGCGGACCAGGAATACGATGGTCGAGGTGTAGGGGGAGCTGTTATCGGGAAGGCGGCTCGCCCAGTTGATGGGCAGGAGCTTGCCCAGCCTTGCAACCGCGTCGATGTCCGCTGCCAGCGCCAGCGTCACGACATCGGCCTGCAGGCCGTCGATCACCGCTCGCGCCTGTTTGCCGGAGCCGCCGTGCGACTGGTTGATCTGAATGTCCTGGCCGCCCTTGCTCTTCCAATAACGGGCGAAGGCGGCGTTGTAGTCGACATACAGCTCGCGTGTTGGATCGTACGAGACGTTGAGCAGAGTGACACTCGCCGCGCGCGCGGGTTTGGCACCGAAGATCGTCCCTGCTGCCAAGCCGGCAGCCGCGCCGGCTGTCAAACGCAACCAATCACGCCTGGAATGCATCAAAGTGTCTCCACTGCTGGTTTGTTGCAAGCCTACGCGAGGCTTGGGCGCGCGGCAGTTATATAGCGGTTACGAAGGCGGAGCGCTGTTGGATTTGCGTGGTTGCCACGAGCCTGTGGCCGCATCACCGCACAGCGCATCGATGTCTTTTTGTGTCGGCCACGCCGCGGCGCGTTCAACCAGCGACCGAGATGGGCGCAAGCACTGTTTGATCCGGGTCATCATGGGGTTACAGAGAGGTTATGGGCACCGTGGGCGCGGTCCCAGACCGGGAACACGGCCGCACGAAAAAAATTCTCGCACCACTGCATCCACACGTCCCGCTCTTCCGTACTGGCGGGTGGACCTACCAATCCACCCTGAAGGGAGGGCACCGCGATGCGACACCGCTCCAGAGCCGCCGTGGCCGCAACTACTGGCGTCGTCAAGGGCGCCGGCACTGTGGCCGCCGCCACTGCACTGACTATCTCCCTGGCGATCTCGATGGCCATCTCGGGAACGGTCCGAGCCTCGAGCCATCGCGAGGCGCCGTTCATCACGACTCAACCGAAGGTCGACGGAAGCGACTTCTACATGTTCCGCAGCTACGAGCCGGGACGCTCGGGCTACGTCACCCTGATCGCCAACTACCTGCCGCTGCAGGATGCCTACGGCGGACCGAACTACTTCACCCTCGACCCGCGGGCGCTATACGAGATCCACATCGACAACGATGGCGATGCAGATGAGGACCTGACTTTCCAGTTCCGCTTCACGACCACTCGGGAAGGTCTTGCCGTCACGGCGGGCGGGAAATCCATACCGGTTCCCCTCAGCAACATCGGGCCGGTCAGCGCCACCGACACGAGCGCGCAGAACGTGTTCGAGACGTACACGCTGACGCTGGTGAAGGGGGATCGCCGCCACGGCTTCCCGCAGCCGATCGTCGACGCCTCCAGCGGCAGCACGACCTTCGCGAAGCCCCTGGACAACATCGGCAACAAGTCGATTCCCGACTATGCCGCCTATGCCGAGAGCTTTATCCACGAGATCAACCTGCCGGGCTGCGGCATGCCGGGCAAGGTGTTCGTCGGGCAGCGCAAGGACGGTTTCGTGGTGAACCTCGGCGAGACGTTCGACCTGGTGAACATCAAGTTTCCGGTGGAGGAGCTGGCGCCCGCGGGCATGAATGCGCGTGCGCTCGAGCCCAACACCCTCGCAGATAAGAACGTCACCTCGTTGGCGCTGGAGCTCCCGATTGCCTGCCTCACCAACGGCAAGGATCCGGTCCTCGGGGCATGGACGACCGCCAGCCTGCGACAGGCGGCGATTCTCAATCCGCTTCCGCAGAGCAACAAAAGTGTCGCCAGTGTCGGTGCCGTCAACCACCCGATCGGGCCGAACCTGACGGGAGGGGCCTGGGTGCAGGTCTCCAGGCTCGGGGCGCCGCTGGTGAACGAGCTGGTGATCGGCCTGCCCGACAAGGACCGCTTCAACGCCTCACGACCGAAGGATGACGGGCAGTTCGCGGACTACGTGACCAACCCCTCACTGCCGGTGCTGCTGCAGGCCCTCTTCGGCGGCGCGGGAGTCAAGGCGCCCAATGTCTATCCCCGGACCGATCTGGTGGCGGCGTTTCTCACCGGTGTCAGTGGCTTGAACCAACCGGTCAAGGTCAAGGCTTCCGAGATGCTACGCCTCAACACCTCGCTGGCCGCTACACCGGCCACCTCCCAGAACGATCTGGGAGTGCTCGGTGGGGATACGGCAGGCTTTCCCAACGGGCGACGGCCAATCGACGACGTCGTCGACATCGAGTTGCGGGTCGCCATGGGCGTATTGCTCTCGCCGTTCGACGGGAGCAAGTCTGACCCGGATCCGGCGTCGGATGCCTCGCGACAGTTGCACTACACGGATGGGGCGCTACCGAACCGCGCGGACTACCTGACGGTATTCCCCTACCTCAATACGCCGATCCCCGGTTCGCCAAACAGCGCCTCGGGCGACTGAAAGGAGTGCTACCCGTGAAAGCACGTAACACAGCCCTGCTGTTGATGATCGCCATCGGCCTGTACGCCTGCGGAGGCGGCAGCTCAGGCAGCCCGATGTCGCCGCCGACTTCGTCGACCCCGCCGCCGGCGATGCCACCCCCATCTGCGTCGATG
>Ga0105240_10000987_pt1 | contig 50763 bp, 42 predicted proteins | sample KBSC54metaG_FD_80426 | JGI IMG/M metagenome (GOLD analysis project Ga0105240, IMG submission 80426) | Corn rhizosphere microbial communities from Kellogg Biological Station, Michigan, USA - KBS C5-4 metaG | ecosystem: Host-associated > Plants > Roots > Rhizosphere > Soil | place: Michigan, USA... | reverse complement strand
GATGAGGTCCAGAGCGGCATCGGTCGCACGGGCCGGATGTTTGCCAGCCAGCACTGGGATGTTACCCCCGACATCATGACCCTGGCGAAAGGCCTGGGGTCAGGGCTGCCTATCGGGCTTACGGTCGCTCGCCGCCGTCACATGGAGAAATGGAAGCGCGGCGCCCACGGCAACACCTATGGAGGGAATCCGATCTCCTGCGCAGCGGCGCTCGCGACGCTAGATCTGGTCGAGCACGAGTACGCAGCCAACGCCGCCAGTGTGGGCGAGTATTTCATGGGGCGGTTGCGGGACCTGCAGTGCCGCTTCGGGTGCATTGGCGAAGTGCGCGGCAAGGGTCTCATGCTCGGCATGGAGCTGGTGGAGGATCGGATCAGCCGCAGGCCAGCCCGGGAGCTGGCTGACAAGCTCCTCACGCGAGCCTTTCACAATGGCTTGCTTCTGTTATCGTGTGGCGTGAGTACGGTGCGTTTCATCCCGCCCCTCATGATCAACCAGGCGCATGTCGATGAGGCGATGATATTGCTCGAATCGGCTCTGACTGAAGCGCTCGGCGCGGGCTGACCGGCGCGTCCATGACGGCCAGCCCGCCAGAGTCACCTCGGATCCTTGGTTTCTGGACATGCACGGCCCTGATTGTCGGCAACACCATCGGCATCGGCGTCTTTCTTCTGCCGGCTGCGCTGGCACCCTACGGCTTGAATGCCCTGTGGGCTTGGCTCATCACTATTGTCGGGTGTGTCTTTCTGGCCGTCGTGTTCTCGGGACTCGCCCGCACTTTCCCCCGGGATGATGGTCCCTACGCTTACACCGCGCGCGCCTTCGGCCCTGGAGTTTCGTTCTTCCTGCTGTGGTGCTATTGGCTCTCGAGCTGGGTAACCAACGCAACCATCGCAATTGGGGTGGTCGGGTACCTGGCCACTGTGTTTCCGGTGCTGCAATCGGTTCCGTGGCTGGCGCCGTATGTTGCGCTGGGATTCGTGTGGTTGTTCGTGCTGGTCAACTGCTTGGGTCTGCGCGCCGCGGCCTGGACCCAGATGGTCACGACGGCATTGAAGCTGCTCCCGCAGCTCGCGGTCGCCGTTCTAGGAGTGTGGCAGCTGTTGGCTGATCCAGTGGCCTTCACCGCCCACGTGCCGGAGAATCCAACCTCACTGGGCGATGTGACGGCCGCCGCGACCCTTGCTCTCTTTGCCATGTTGGGAATCGAGTGTGCAATGATCCCCGCGGGTAAGGTACGTGATCCCGCGCGGACCATACCGCGGGCGACCCTGACCGGTATGCTGGTGACGGGCCTCATCTACCTGTGCATTTCCCTCGTGCCGATGCTGTTGATACCGCAGGCCGAGCTGGCCGCATCCAACGCACCCTTCGCCGACCTGTTTGGCCGCTATCTGGGCTCGCAGTACGGCCGTTGGCTCGCTTTCTTCGTTGTCATTGGCGGCCTGGGTGCCCTGAACGGCTGGACGCTCATTGTCGGCGAGATGACCCAGTCGCTGGCTCTGCACGGTGACTTTCCCGCCCCGCTCGGGAAGGTGAATTCACGCTCAGCCCCGGCGGCTGCTTTTGTACTCACCGGTGCGCTGGCGAGCATCATGCTCGTGCTGAACTACAACTCCTCGCTGGCTACTGTTTTCACATTCCTCGTCAGGGTGGTGACCGCCGCGACCCTGCCACTGTACGTGGCGTGCTGTTTGGCAGTCGTGGTGTTGTGGAGGCGCGGGGAGATCCGGCTCCGCGGCTCGCGCGAAATTCGCTGGCTTGGCGCTGCGCTGCTGGCGACGGGCTATTGCGTCTGGGTATTCGCGGGTGTGGGTGCTGTACCGCTGTTGTGGACTTTGGCTCTGGCCGCCGCGGGCATCCCGTTCTGGTGGCTCGCGCGCGCGGCTCGCGTCCGAACCGTGTAGTGCGTCACGACCTGTCCGATGCCAATACGTAAACTGGGGCGTTGCAGTATTGCCCCAAAGCGGAGTTGGCGCACGCATGAGACGTCTGGTGGTCTGGGTTTTGTTGGGAGTCGTGACGGTGTTGATGGCGCCGCGGTCGCAGGCCCAGGGATACAGCCCTCATCCGGGGCTTGGCGCGGTCGTGGAGGCTGCCGGCGAGTTCGGCGGTGACAACCTCGTCCAGGTGTTTTATACCAACGGCCGCACGCAGGACATCCGGGCTGGCCAGGGTGCGACCGTCTCGGTGGGCGCGCACTACCAGCCGGTCTCGGTGCCTATCGACTTCGCGGCGACTGTTGGCTACAAGTTCGATCGTACATCGGACTACGGGACGGACCTCGGGGTCTATCGAGTCGTCCTCAAGTTCACCGGCACTTACGGGCTGCCAAATCACTTCTGGGTGGACGCGGGGCCAGTCGTGCATACGGATACCCGGCTCAATGGTGATGGCTATGTGCCGGACATCGATTTTGATACCGCCGTCGGGGTCACTGTCGGTGCGGGCTGGCGTTGGATTGGCGTCACATATACCAACATTCATTATCACAGCCCGCTGACCGGCACCCTCGACGCGAGCAACGGCGGCGTGACATTCACCTGGAAGTTCTGACGGCGCTCAAGCGTAGCGAAACAAAGCTTTGAAGCCGTAGTCCATGTGAGCCTGGATGTGACAGTGGAACAGGCTGAGTCCCGGCTGATCCGCGAGCAAGTCCACGGTTACCCGTCCATACGTCGGCACCACCACCGTATCTTTCATGATGCCGCTGCTGGGCTTGCCGTTCACATTGACGAGCTCGAACAAATGGCGATGCAGGTGCACGGGATGGGCATCGTCCGTGCGGTTGCGAAAGTTGATGCGATAGCGCCGGCCCTGTTGTAACACGAACTCGCGCTCGTGCGGGTAGGCCTTGCCGTTGATGGTCCAGAGATTGAATGGCGCGGCACCGCCCGGGATCTTCTCGAACACCATATCGATGACGTGGTCGGGCGCGCGTCCGTCCGCGGCGTTCCCACTGCCCGACGCGGCCCGTCCAAACTGCGTGTAATCCCAGAACACACCGGGCTCTGCTGCCCACTGTGGCTCGCGGTGCTGATTGGCATACTCCACCACTACCCCGAGTCCGGCGTTGCGCGTGGGCTCATCCGTGGAGCCGAGGATCCAAACACCCGGCCGATTCATTTCTACATAGGCATCCACTCGTTCCCCGGGACCCAAGGTGATGACCTTGGCCGGGCCAGGGGTCGGCACCGGGTTGCCATCCAGAGCGATGACGTGAAACTCATGGCCGGGCAGGGCGATAGTGCGGTTCTCCAGCGCGCTGGCGTTCAATAAATGGAGCAACACGCGCATTCCCTGCCGCACCCGGATCGGTGGGCCAGCCCCGAGCGCCTTGTCATTGATAGAGTAGAGCTGCGAGACCGCTTCGAGCCCATTCGCCCGCGTGTCGAGGCGGGCGGGTCGCTCGGGCTGTGGGCCCGGGGCATTCGTCTCGTCCATATCAACGAACTGGTCTGTATAGAAAGGCTCCCAATCCCGCAGTGCCAGGTAGATCTCCTGGTCGTAATGCCCCGGATCGGTCCCCGAATCGATCATCAAAAAGCCATATTGCCCGGTGTACGAGCCTCGGTGCAGATCGCCCATGGCCATGGCATGTGAGTGGTACCAGCGGGTCCCCGCCGGGTTGGGCGTGAATTGATAGCGGGTGCGGGCGCCGGGCGGAATGGGTGGCGTGCCTTCCTCTGCTGCACCATCAATATTCGAGGGCAGGAACAGGCCATGCCAGTGAACGAGTTCCGCCGTGTCGGTGTCATTAATAACATCGACGGTGACCGGTTTGCCGGCGCGCATGCGCAGGATCGGGCCGGGGGAGGTGCCGTTATACGCGATGGTGCTGACGAAACGACTGGGCGCAATCTCGACCGCCACCGGAGCAATGCGCAAGGTGAAATCGGCTCGGGTCGCACCAGCTCGGGGCGCGCCGGCTTTGCTCGTCTGCGCAAGGATCGGCGGCATCACAGCCTGACAGAGCGTCGCACCTGCGCAGGTTACAAAGTCGCGACGCCTCATAGTCCGCTTATCTACCGGCTGGTGGTGCCGTGCGCGCAAAATGCTCTCATGGTGTAGTGACCGGTACAAGTAAAGACTAGGATGTGACCCAAGGGTGAAACGATGCAACTTCGTCGACGTCACCGGATGGCAGCGCTGTTGCTCAGTCTGGGTTGTGGACTGCTCGCCCTGTATTGCCTGCGCGTCGCCTACTCACAGGACGCCGAGTCCCGCGACCCGAGCCGTGAGAAAGCGGAGTTCTACTGGTCGCGATTGCGCTATACCTCCAGTGGGAGCGCCCGCGGTGGCTTCGGCTACGGCTATGGGTCCGGTTATGGCTACGGATGGGCAGGTTGGTCCCGCGATTATCCCAAGGCCGATCGTCAGTTCCTGCTCGCACTGAAGCGCCTGACCCGCATCCAGATGCGCCCCATCGAGCAGATCGTCGATCTCGACAGCGACGAGATCTTCAACTACCCGTGGGTTTATGCCGTACAGGTTGCGAACTGGACGTTCACCGACGCGCAGGCGAAGCGCTTGCGCGACTATCTGCTCAAGGGTGGCTTTCTCATGGTGGATGACTTTCACGGCACGGCCGATTGGGACCGCTTCATGGCCGGGATGCGCCAGGTGCTGCCTGACCGACCGGTGGAGGATCTGAGCGATGACGACGAGATCTTCCATGTCCTCTACGATCTCGGGCAGCGTTTCCAGGTCCCGGGCGAGCAGTACGTCAACACGGGACGGACGTACGAAAAAGACGGTTACGTTCCAAAATGGCGCGCCATCCGCGACGAGAAGGGCCGCATCATCGTCGCCATCTGTCACAACATGCACCTGGGCGATGCGTGGGAATGGGCGGACATGCCCGAGTATCCCGAGACCTTTGCCTCGATGGCTTACCGGATCGGCCTGAACTATATCGTCTACGGCATGACGCACTGACGAGCTCGCGCGCTCCAGGGGCGCCGGAAGAGCCGACCCGATGTTTGAATTCCTGCTCAAATACCCGCTCGCGGCTTTTCAGAAAGGCGATCTGGTTCTGCTAGGCGCCGGTCCGCGCTGGCTGTTGTTTCTGCTCATCGTCGCGTCGGCGGCGGGATTTGCGGTGCTGGTGGGAGCGCGTGCCCGGCGCGGCGGCGCCATCGAGGCGGGTGCGAACGACTCGGTCGGCGACACCAGGCGGCGAATCATACGGCTGGGTGTCATATGGTTCCTGCAAGCGACCACCGCGGCAGTGCTGTTGCTTCTACTCTGGCAGCCTGCCCTGGTGGTCACCGAGCTCGAGCCACGGCAGAACATCATCGCAATCCTCGTCGATGACTCGCACAGCATGAGCCAGCAGGCCAACGGCTCTACCCGGGAAGAGCAGGCCGTCCAGGCATTGAATGCCGGAGTGTTGACTCAGCTGCAAAGGAAATTCCAGACGCGCCTTTACACCTTCGATGCGAGCCTCGCGCGCGTCGCGGATCCCCGGAACATCGGCCCGCCTACGGCCACGGCTACCCACATCGGCGCAAGTCTGAAACAACTCATGACGCAGATGGAAGGCCTGCCGCTGGGGGCGGTGGTGCTCTTGAGCGATGGCAGCGACAACTCGGGCGGCGTTGATCGCGATGCTATCTCTGCCTTGCGCAGTCATCGCATTCCCGTGCATACGGTGGGATTCGGGCCGGAACAGGTAGACCAGGACATCGAGATGGAGGATGTCGTGGTGCCGACGCGCGCCTTGGCCGGCTCGCGCTTGAGTGCGACCGTGAAATTCCAACAGCGAGGCTATGCAGGCCGCCGTTCACTTCTCGAAGTGGGCGACGGCGCGCAGGTGCTGGGCTCGCGCGAGATTACTCTGGCCGCCGACGGCCAGGTCCAGACCGGGAATCTGGTGTTCAATATCGGTCCTGCCGGTGCGAAAGCATTGCGGTTCTCGGTAGCGCCCGTCGCGGCAGAAGCCAATCGTGCCAACAATACCGTGGCACGGTTGATCGACGTGGAGCCGCAGCCGCGCCGTATCCTGTACTTCGAAGGGGAGCCGCGTTGGGAGTACAAGTTCATCCGGCGTGCCGCGGAAGACGACTCCATGATTGAGCTCGTCTGCCTGCTGCGCACGACCGAGAACAAGATCTATCGCCAGGGAGTGGCACAGCCCGGAGAGCTCGCCAACGGCTTTCCCACTCGCGCCGCGGATCTCTTCGAGTATGACGGCCTCATCATCGGATCGGTAGATGCCGGCTATTTCAGTCCGATACAACAGCAACTCATCCGTGATTTCGTCGACCGGCGGGGCGGTGGCCTGTTGCTTCTGGGTGGCCGGCAGTCTCTGGCCGATGGCGTGTGGGGCGGCTCGCAAGTTGCCCCCGTGTTGCCGGTCAACCTGCCTGAGGGCCACGATACTTTCCATCGCGACCCCGCCACTGTCAGCCTTACTCCGGCGGGGGCCGACAGTGTGATCACGCGGCTGGTTGACGACTCCACCCGCAATGTCGAGCGGTGGAAAAAACTCCCCTATCTCATGGACTACCAGGACCCTGGCAAGCCGAAGCCCGGCGCTACGGTGTTGGCCGAGATGCATGACGGTGCGCGGGCCATGCCGTTGCTCGTGACCGAGAGCTATGGTCGCGGCCGTACCGCAGTGCTCGCGACCGGGGGCACCTGGCGATGGCAGATGAGCTTGCCGTTGGGGGACAAGAGTCACGATCTGTTCTGGCAGCAACTCCTGCGCTGGGTTGTGGCGGGTACGCGCGGACGGGTGACTGCGGCCGTTCCCAAGGTCACTTTGCTCGACGAAGACCATGTTGAGGTCACCGCGGACGTGCGAGACAAGGACTATCACGCGGCCGCGGACGCCCGTGTCTCGGCACGCGTAATCGGTCCCGGCGGATTTTCGGCGGCGCTCGAGCTCACTCCCGTGCCCACTTCCCCCGGACGCTTCCGGGCGGATTGGACGGCCCCCGTGCCCGGGCTGTATGTGGCCGAATTGACAGCTCGCCGCGGGGCCGAGGAAATTGGGGCCGACACCGTGACGTTCCAACGTCTGGACGGTATCGCGGAGAGTTTTCACACGGGCCAGAATCGCGCTCTTCTCCAGGAGCTCGCGGCCAGCACCGGAGGTCGATACGTCAAGCCTGCCGAGCTGTCGAGTCTCGCCGCCGATATTCCGTATTCGCAGGCGGGAGTCAGCGTGCGTCAGACAAAGGAGCTGTGGAACATGCCTGCGGCGTTCCTGTTGATACTGGCACTACGCTCAGGAGAGTGGTTGCTCCGGCGGAAGTGGGGAGTCGTGTGAGGCGGTTTCGGCACATCCGGGCGCCGTTGTGCTCCGCCTTGCTGCTCACGGCGGCTGCGGCCGTCCACGCTGACACGTACTTCGTGACCATCGCCGGGCTGGGGGGTGAGCCGGATTACGAGCAGCGCTTTGCCAAGCTCGCGACGGATCTGGACCGCGTATTCAACAGCGCCGGTGCCACGGGTCACGTTTTCACGCTGTCGGGTAAAGAAGCTACGCGCGCCCGTTTGCTCGCGACGTTGGACACTATCGCAAAACAGGCGAAACCTGAGGATGACTTCGTACTGACCCTCATCGGTCATGGAACGTATGACGGCGTGCAGTACAAATTCAACGTGGTTGGTCCGGACATCTCGGCAGCCTCTTTGGCGGAGGCCTGTGCGCACATTACCGCGAAGCGCCAGCTGATCGTGAACACGACGAGTGCTAGCGGTGGCTCAGTCGCCGAGTTGGCCCGGAAGGGCAGAGCCGTCATTGCCGCGACCAAGAGCGGCACCGAGAAGAACGCGACGGTGTTTGCGCGCTATTGGGTGGATGCGCTGCAGGACTCCGGGGCGGATGTTGACAAGAATGAGGCAATCAGTGCACTGGAGGCGTTTAAATACGCCACGGCCAAAACGGCCGCCTTCTATGACTCGCAGAAGCGGTTAGCCACCGAACATGCGGTATTTGTAGATACACGCAGAGGTGGCCCGGTGCGCGTCGCCTCCACTGACACGGGCGCGGGGCGGCTGCTCGCAAGTGTGACGTTGGTCCGGTTTGGCGGAGGTGTTGCCAAGCCGAGTGCGGTGGCCGGTAACCCGGCGAAGCGCAGCTTGCTCACGAAGAAGGAGCAACTCGAGCAACGTATCGACACGTTGAAATACCAGCGCGCGGCGCTATCGCCCCAGGAGTACAAGCGGCAGCTGACGGAATCACTGGTCGCGCTGGCCAAAGTCCAGGAGGAGCTGGACAAATGAGGCTAATATTCCGGGCAGCGGGTGTTCTGTTGGCCGCAGGGGCGCTGGCGCTATCATTGGGGCCATCACGGGCCGCGGTGCCCGGCACTCCCGACTCCTCCGATTCCGCAGCCGCCCCCGAGCGCTGCCTGGCAATGGAGCGCCACGGCCACCACCCCGAAAGCCGCGCCTGCTATGAAGCGCTCCTCCGCGAAGCCAATCCCTACCTCCGTGCGGAAGGCTATTGGGGGCTGGGCCAATACTCCAACGCCAATGAGGAGTTCCGCGCAGCTGTCGCCCAGTCCCCGAACAACTCTCAGTATCGAGTGCGCTGGGGCAGGCTCCTGCACGAGCGCTTCAACGATCAGGAAGCCCAGGACCTGTTCAAGGAGGCGCTGGCCAAGGATCCCAACAATGCGCAGGCGTACATTGGATTGGCGCTGGTGAGCGCCGACGGATTCGACAATGGCGCCCTCGAGTGGGCGCGTAAAGCGCTGACTATCAACCCGCAGCTGGCTCAGGCGCACGAGTTGTTAGCCACACTCGCCCTGGAGGACTCTGAGCCCGAGCAGGCGGCCACAGAAGCCGACGCGGCGCTCAAGATCTCCGCGGACGCCCTGGACGCAATGGCCGTGCACGCCAGCATCGAGCTTCTCGCGGACAGAGCGCCGGACACCTGGTTCGCCAGGATCGCGGCGATCAATCCATCCTACGGAGAAGGCTATGCGCTCGCCGCGCACCAGTTGATCATCAAGGGACGCTACACCGAGGGCGTGGCTTACTACCGAAAGGCTATCGGGGCAGACCCGCGGCTTTGGCAGGCCCGCGCGGAGCTTGGGGTCAACCTGATGCGCTTGGGACAAGATGTCGAAGCCCGTCAACAACTCCAGAAGTGTTATGAGAATGGCTATCGCAACGCCGCGACGGTCAACAGCCTGCGGCTCCTGGATAGCTACAAGAATTTCGTGCTCAGCAAGGATGAGACGACGGTTCTGAAGTTGCATAAGAAAGAAGCGGACTTGCTGCGCCCCTATTTCCTGCCGGAGCTGAAGCGCTCTATCGCGGTCTACGAGCAGAAGTATCAGATGAAGTTATCCGGCCCCGTGCAGGTCGAGGTGTATCCGGATCACGAGGACTTTGCTGTACGTACGCTGGGAATGCCGGGCTTGGGAGCCCTTGGAGTGACCTTTGCCAACGTCGTTGCCATGGACAGTCCCTCGGGCCGCAAGCCGGGTGACTTTCACTGGGCAAGTACCTTGCGCCATGAGATGAGTCACGTGTTTATTCTGGCTGCCACGCATCATCGCGTACCGAGGTGGTTTACCGAAGGACTGGCCGTACACGAAGAGACTCAAGCATCACCGGAATGGGGCGATCCACTGACTCCGGATATCGTGGCTGCCCTGCGTGAGAAAAAGCTGTTGCCGGTCGCTGACCTGGATCGTGGCTTCGTACGCCCGCAGTACCCGGCGCAGGTATTCGTCTCCTATTTTCAGGCGGGGCAGGTTTGCGATTACATCCAAGCTCGCTGGGGGGCGGCGAAACTCCTCGATATGGTGCATTCCTACGCTCATGTCGTGAGTACCCGGGATGTGATCCGCCAGCAACTCGGCGTGCGCGCGGAGGAGTTCGACCAACAGTTCCAGGCGTGGCTTTACGACCGACTACGCGGCACACTGGCGTCGTTTGATGAATGGCACCAACGGCTCGCGGGCATGGTGAAGGTCTCCCGTGACAAACAGTACGACAAGGTGATCGAGGACGGGGACGCTGTCATCCGGCTGTATCCGTCATACATCTACGATACGAACGCCTATGAGCTCTTAGCGGAGGCGTATCTGGCGAAGGATGAAAAATCCGCGGCTGCCAAAGTACTGCAAGCTTATGTCGAGGCGGGTGGGCGCCGACCCGCAGTGCTGGAGAATCTTGCGCAGATTCAAGAAGGGCTCGGCGACCGACAGGCCGCCGCCGCGACGCTGGAACGAATCAATTACATCGATCCTGCGTTTGACCTGGAGCAGCACCGGCGCCTGGGCGCCTTATGGCTCGCACAAAAAAACTACGATGGCGCCGTGCGCGAATACGCCGCGGTTCTGGCATTTCATCCCGTCGACGCCGCCGGCGCGCAGTTCGATCTCGCACGGGCGTATTTTGCCGCGGGCCAACGCGACAAAGCCGAGGATGCCGTGTTGGCCTCTCTCGAGGCAGCGCCCAACTACCGACCGGCGCAAAAGCTGCTCCTGCAGATCAAGGCTCCCGCCGAGGCGGGCCAGGCGAATCAACCTTGAGGTCCAGCAATCCGCATGAATACCGTAGCCGTCTCCGAGCTGAGCTCCACCGACCTGCAGGCGCGCGTCCAGCGCTTCCACCTCGTACGCGACCGCATTCTCGAGCAGGTTCGTAAGGCGATCGTAGGCCAGGACGATGTGTTGGACCAGATACTCATCGCCCTGTTTGTCGGCGGGCACTGCCTGATCACGGGCCTGCCCGGCACAGCCAAGACGCTGATGGTTCGGACCATCGCGCAGACCCTCGGGCTGCAATTCCGGCGCATCCAGTTCACGCCCGACCTCATGCCGGCCGACATCACGGGCACCGACATTATCGAGGAGGAGCCAGGCACAGGTCATCGGCGCTGGACGTTTGTGCACGGACCGATATTCGGGAATGTGGTGCTGGCGGATGAGATCAACCGCACGCCCCCGAAAACCCAGTCCGCCCTGTTGGAAGCGATGCAGGAGCAGTCCTGTACGGTGCGGGGCACCGTCTATCCCTTGCCCAAACCGTTTTTCGTCCTGGCCACCCAGAATCCCATCGAGCTCGAGGGCACCTACCCGTTGCCCGAGGCGCAGCTCGATCGGTTCCTCTTCAACACGGTGCTCGACTATCTCAGCGCCGATGAGGAGTTGCGCGTCATCGACCGCACGACGACCACTCATACGGCGCACATCGAGGCTGTAACCGATGCCGCGGAGCTGCTGGAAATCCAGGATCTCGTGCGCAGAGTACCGATCGGGGAGTCCGTCGCGCGCTATGCGGTGGAGTTGGTGCGCGCGACGCGATTCAAGAACGAGTCGGCGCCGGCGATCGTGAAGAAGTACGTCAGCTACGGGGCGAGCGTACGGGCCGCCCAATTCATCGTGCTCGCCGCCAAGGCACGTGCCCTATCGCATCGACGCTATCACGTCAGTTACGAAGACATCGCCTCGCTGGCGATTCCGGTGCTGCGCCATCGAATCCTCGTGAACTTCCACGCGGAATCTGACAGAGTCGACACCGACGAGATCCTGCGTCAGCTCATTGCACAGCGGCCTCCGCGGGGCTGACATGTCGCGTTTTCTCGACCCGTCGATGTTGAGGTCTCTATCGGGCCTCGATCTGGTGGCCAAAACAGTGGTCGAGGGTTTCGTGGCGGGTCTGCATGTTTCCGCCGACCTGGGCTTCAGTCAGGAGTTCGCGGAGTACCGGGCGTACGCCGCCGGCGACGACTTGCGCAACATCGATTGGAATGTTCTCGCGCGCACCGATCGGGCGTTTGTGAAACGTTATCGGGGCGAGACCAACAGCCTGGTGACGATGTTGCTGGATGCCAGCAATTCCATGCAGTATGCATCCCATGCCGTCAGCAAAATCGATTACGCGCGGTTCATGGCGGCAGCTATCTTCTATCTTGCCTTGCGCAAGCAGCGCGACGCGGCGGCTCTCCTGGTGTTCGATGACGAGGTGCGAAACTACATCGCACCGTCGGCGCGCCACGGTCAATTCCTGCGGCTGCTTGCGGGGCTGGAGGCGGCAGAGCCGCGCGCTCGCACGAACTTTACGGAGCCACTGGAGCGTATCCAAGGCCTGGTGCGCCGTCGCGGCATTGTGGTACTGCTCTCCGACTTCTACGCACCGCCTGCCGAGCTCATTCGTGGGATCGAGCCTCTGCGCGTGCGCGGCAATGAGGTGGTGCTTTTCCATGTCCTCGATCCGCAGGAGCTGAGTCCGCGGCTCCGCGCTCCGACCGTACTGGTCGATCTCGAGACGCACGCGCGTATCGAGGTAGCGCCTGAGTACGTGGTCAAGGAGTATGGAGGACGTGTCGCCCGGCATATCGAGGCTCTCCGCGAGAGCGCGCAACGTGCTGGGCTGGGCTATCACCTCCTACCGACTGACCGGCCGCTCGACTACGCCTTACGTGAATACCTCACGCTGCGGCAGGGGAGGTTGTAGGCATGGGCTTCCTGGCTCCCGCCTTTCTGGTTGGCGCCTTGGCGGCCGGGTTGCCGATCTATCTGCATTTGCTGCGCCGGGATACCAGCAACCCGCAGCCTTTCAGCTCTCTGATGTTGTTCGAGGCGCATCGTCAAAGTACGACACAGCGGCGGCGGCTGCGGTATTGGCTGCTGCTATCGCTGCGCCTGGCACTACTGCTGCTGTTGGTGCTGACCTTCGCGGAGCCTTACATCAAGGAGCTCTTGCCGGGCGGCACTGTTAAAAAGGTACTGGTGGTCGCGATCGACAATTCCTTCAGCATGCGGACGGGCACGCGCCTGCAGGATGCCAAGCGCGCTGCCTTGGCACTTCTTTCCGGGCGGCGCCCGAGTGATCGCGCCCAGGTCCTATCGATCAGCTCACAGGCGCATGTGCTCACGCAACCTGTACTAGACGGCGGCATTCTGCGGGCCGCGGTTGCGGGAATCCAGCCGAGCGACTCGCGTGGGAGTTTTGCGGTGTTGTCTACCGCGATCCGCTCCATGGCGGAAAGCGAGCACGCGCCGATCGAGTTGCATTTGTTCAGCGATCTACAGAAAAGCAACATGCCTGCGAGCTTCAAGGAGCTCGTGCTACCGCAGAATGTTTCCCTGCAGCTGCATACCGTAGCGTCCGTTGTCGTCCCGAATTGGGCCGTCGAGAGTGTCTCGGCGCCCGCTTTGGTGTGGGACCCGCACACGACCCACGTCCAGGCGGTCATCGCCGGATACAACACGCCGGCCACTGTCCGAACGGTCTCCTTCGTGGTGAATGGCAAGACACTGGCGACTCGGCAGATAGACATTCCAGCCTCCGGGCGAGCTACCGCTGAGATCGATTCGCTGGAGCTTCCCTATGGCTTCAGCCGTTGCAGTGTGAAGCTCGAGGGCGGCGGCGATGCGCTCCCGGCCGATGATGAGTATGTCTTCTCGATCGATCGGGCAGACCGCAAACGCGGCCTGTTCGTTTTCCAACCCTCGGACACCCGTTCCGCACTTTACTTCGAGAGTGCGTTGGGGGCGGCCGCGCCCACTGCGGTTGTGCTCGACAAGATAACGGTCGAGCGCGCGACGGGAGTCGATCCTGCCGCATATGCCTTTGTGGTGGTCTCCGATGTTGCAGCTTTGCCCGAGGCGTTTGCGCGTAGGTTGCTGGATTACGTCCGCGGCGGCGGCAACGTCCTGGTCGCGTTGGGTGCAGTAGCGGCGCAGCAGCGTGAGATTCCCATTTTCGGCGGCGGCGCACCCGTGCCGCGCTTATATTCGCGGGACGCCGAGCGCTTCGCGACAGTGGGCCAGGTGGACCCCGCTTATCCCGCGGCTGGCTCTTCGGCGGAGTGGGAGGGCGTGAAGTTTTATTATGCTGCGCGAGTGGACGAGCGCGGGTCCCGGGTAGCCCTGCGTCTACAGGACGGGACGCCTTTGGTACTCGAGAAGCCGGTAGGAGAGGGGCGCGTTGTGATCTTCGCCTCGGGGCTGGACAACCTGACCAGCGACCTGCCACTGCACCCGGTCTTTGTAGCGTTCTCGGAACGGTTGGTCCGCTATCTGTGCGGAACCGATACGCAGACAGGTCCACACCTCGTGGACGAAGCCATTGCGCTGCGCAGCGCAAGGGAGCAGGCGGTCGGCGTCGAGGTCATCGATCCGGCCGGCAGAAGACCACTATCACTACAGGAGTCCGTAACCGCGCAATCGTACGAGCTCCCGCGGGCGGGCTTTTACGAAGTTCGTCTGGCGAGCGGCCGCCGGGACCTGGTCGCCGTGAACGTCGACAGGCGGGAGTCCGACCTGACTCCTGTAGAGACCGAAGTCCTGGCGCTGTGGCGTGGCAGTTCAGCCGCAATCCCGGATCACGGGCCGCTCGGGCACCCCTCACCGTCTCAGGCGGTTGCAGTTCCTCGCAGCCTATGGTGGTACGCTATGTTGTGCGTGCTGGTCGCGGCGCTTGCAGAATCTGCGCTCGCCAGCCGATACCTGACGACGCGATGGGACGAGCCGTGAGCGCGACTGAGGCACTACGTTCCTACATACAGCGGCTGCACGGTCGCTTCAGGTTGGGCGTGATCGCGCGCGGCACCGCTATCGTGGCGTCAATAGCCCTGATTGCAACCCTCCTGTTGGCCGCTATTACCAGCAGGTTCGCCTTCTCGAGCGGCAGCTTGTGGAGCGCGCGGGTTGCGTTGGTCGGGGCGCTGGCGCTCGGGGCTGCTTTCGGCCTCGTCGTCCCGCTGTGGCACTGGGGGCAGCGATGGTGGACCGAGCGCGCGGAGCGCGTCTTTCCCCAGTTCGAGCAACGCCTGCTGACCTTTACCGAGCGCGATCGCGGCGCCCAGGACCCATTTCTCGAGCTGTTGGCCGCCGATACGCTGCACATTGCGCGAGCGACCGATGTCCGGACTGCCGCGCCCGATCGCCTGTTGAGTGTCATGTTTGCGGTTGGAGGAGTGTCGCTCGTCGGGCTCTTATGGTTGGTCCGGGCGGGTTCCGGTTACCTCGGATACGGAGCTGCCGCATTGTGGACCGGCCTGCCGGCAGCTCCCTTCTATACCGTGCATGTCAGTCCCGGAGATGCGCAGGTCCGACGCCATGCCGATCAGCTCGTGACGGCCGAGCTGCCGGGCTTGCAGTCCCGGCAGCTGCGCATCCATGTGCGTTACCAGAGCGCGCAGAAATGGGAACAAACGACCATGCAACGGCGCCTCACGGGAGAGGGGTTCCAGTTTTTGTTCGCCGGGATTCCCGAAGATCTCGAATACTATGTGGATGCGGGCTCGGTGCAGACGCAGCATTTCCATCTGCGTGTTGCCGATATCCCAGCCGTGAAGCAGATACGAGTAACCTACCACCATCCCGACTGGATGCGCCTGGCCGACACTGTCGAGGAGCACGGGGGCGATTTACGGGCCATCGAAGGGACCGAAGCACAGCTCGAAGTCATCACTGACGGCCCGCTCGCCAAGGGCGTTCTCGCCTTGGATGACGGCCAACGGATCGCACTGACTCCCGGGCCCGGCAACGTCTCTTACGGCACTATCAAAGTAGAAAAGGACGGCTCGTACCACCTCGCCATGCGCGACCGAACCCACGAGGAGCGTATCTCCGAGGACTATCTCATTGCGGCCAGTGCTGTGAAACCGCCGGAGGTCGCACTGGTCAGGCCTGAGAGGGACTATCGTGCAACACCCATAGAGGAAGTCACACTTGCCGCGAATGCCAAAGATCCCTTCGGACTGAGTGAGCTGAAACTGCGCTACTCGGTCAATGGCGGACCGGAACAGACGGTCGATCTCATGAAACCCACTCAGGCGGGCGTCAGCCAGGTGAGTGGGACGACCCTGTTGAGCCTGGAAAACCTGAAACTGGCGCCCGGTGATGTGGTCGGCTTTTATGCCACGGCCAAGGATGCGCGCACCGAGTCGCACACCGACATCGCTTTCATCCAGGTTGATCCCTTCGAGCGCGAGTTCTCCCAGTCCCAACAGTCGGGCGGCGGCGCCGGCGGGGGTGGCGGGATCGCCGCTGATCAGGCGCAGATCGCCGCGCGCGAAAAGGAAATCATCGCCGCAACCTGGCAGCAGGCAGGGCGAAAAAATGGCGCCGCGCGCGAGTCCGCAAGCCAAGCCAAATTCCTGTCCGATGTGCAGACCACCTTGCGCTCGCAAGCTCTGTCGCTCGCGGGCCGGCTGGAAATGCGTGACCTGCAGCTCGCGAACGAGCAGTTCGGGAGCTTCCAACAGGACATGCAGGCCGCCGCGAACGCCATGCGACCGGCGGCCCGGAAGTTGGACGAGCAGCACTGGAACGAGGCGGTATTTGATGAGCAGAAGGCGCTGCAATACCTCCTGCGCGCGGAGGCGACCTTCCGGCAGATCCAAGTGGCTTTTGGTAGCCGTGGCGGCGGCTCGGGCGCGGTCAACTCGGCTGGTCGGGACCTGGCGAGCCTGTTCGATCTCGAGTTGGATACTCAGAAGAATCAATACGAGAGTGCGCAGGCACCCTCTGCTCCGAATCAACATTCGGGGCCTGTGGATGAGGCTCTGAAGAAACTCGACGAGCTGGCCCGCAGGCAAACCGAGCTCGCCGCGCAACATCGTAGCGAAACGGAGCAGACCGCGGAAGAGCGTTGGCAGCAGGAGATGTTGCGACGGAAAGCCGAGGAGCTGCAGCGGCAATTGGAGCGGTTGGCGCGCGCTGGCGGGGAGAGCGGCGAAGGGCCGCGTAGCGAAGGCGCGAGCAGTGACGATCCGGGCGAGGCGACCGCAGCCGATGGCAATTCCGGCAGCGGACGATCCAGCGCCGGGAAGCCCAACGGGTCCCGCTCGCGCGGCGCGGCGAACGGCGAGAGCGACCCTGACACCGCCATGCGTGCAGGCGCCCGCCAGGCGTTGAATCGCCTGCGCGAGGCCGAGGAAGCCATGCGACGGGCTGTCGATGGACAGTCGCCCGCGGAGGCACGGCGGGCTGCAGAGCAATTACGTGAGGCCATGAACTTCCTGGGCGGCATCCAGCAGCAAGACGCCTCGAGGCAACTCGATTCCGTAGCACGCGAAGCTGGCCGGCTCGAAGGTCAACAGCATGAGCAGGCGGAACGCATGCGCGAGCTGATGAGCGCACGCGCGAGCGCACAGGGTGGAGCTGGTGCGCCGAGGAGGGGTGGTATCACTGGCGACGGTGCGGTCGAGGGACTGATCAACGATCGACAAAAGCTCGCCGACGATCTAGCGCGGCTTACACGAGACATCCGCTCCGCGGAGCACGCGGCCGGCGCGCACGATCGGAACGCGGCCAAAACGCTGCATGACGCGCTCGGTGATCTGGAGCAGGCAGACACAGAGACGCAGCTTCAACGAAGCGCGGACCAGCTGCGGCGCGGTTACGTTCCTTTGAGCGACGCCGCCGAACAGGAGATGGCTGCCGAGCTCGCTCATTTGAAGGACCAACTCGGTCAGGCTCGCCAAACACTGGCGGACGCGCGGGGGAAGTCACCCGCTGACGGCGAGGGCAGTGCCGAGGAGGCGATGCAACGACTGCGCAGCCGCCTGGCGCAACTGGATCCGACCCGGCGGGCGGACGGCCGTGGTCGGAACGACGGCGACCAGAGTGAGGGCGGCCGACGCGGTGGCGCCGACGACGCCGCGGCGAGCTCCCAAAACAACGGCGGCGGCCGAAACGGCGCCCCAGGCCCATGGGCCGGTCCCGTCGGCCGCGGCGACGTCGGGAGCAATCGCGGCGGCCCCGTGAACGGCGGCTGGAACGCAGGCAACAACTCCGAGCTTCCACGTCCGGTCGGCCCCGATCATTCGCCACTGCCGGGTGACACCGAGCGAGTGATCGGGCAAGGCGTGCACGATCTGGAGGAACTGCGCCGCGCCGTCGCCGACGACCCCGCGGCACGGCGCCAGGTGGACGATCTCATCCGCTCCATGCAAAACCTCGATCCAAAGCGTTTTCCGGGAAATCCCGCGATGGTCGACGAGCTCTATGCCCGTGTCCTGAGCGGCGTGGACAAATTGGAGTTGCAACTCCATCACGAGCCCGATTCCGCAGCCCCCGAAGAGATTCGCAGTGATGGCCCTCAGCCCATCCCTGCAGGGTACGAGGCGGCGGTCGGGGAGTATTTTCGGCGTTTGAGTCGCAATCCCTGAGGTGATTTATGTCCGAGGCCAAGATCACCATTGCCGGCCGGTTGCTGACCGAGCAACAGTCCGAAATCATTCGAGTCGCCATCGATCGCTGGATGTCGGACGAAAAAATCGATGTGGGCTCGGAGGACCACGAGCGGGTGCTCGAGATGAAGGCACTCCTTGATTCAGCGCGCACCGCGAGCGGCTGATCGCCTATTCTACGGATCGGTCATCCAGGGAGGCGGTATCCGTGCGCAAGTGGCGATCCATAAGCGTGCTCGTGTGTCTTGCTGCCACGAGCCTGACATCCATCGCAGAGACGAGGTCCTTCACGCGCTCGAGCGCGGAAATGGACCACGATCTGATGGAAGTTACTGTTCCGCAGCTCCAAACCTACTATAAGCAACACAAGTACACTGTTACGCAAGTAGTGGATTGGTACCTGGATCGCATTGCTCGTTATAACGGTGTTTACCGTGCGATTGAGGAAGTATTTGCAGATGATGCGCGGGCGGCCGCCGCGCGCGAGGACGCCGCAGCCACAAAATCCGAACCCCGGGGTCCTTTGTGGGGCGTGCCCATCGTCATCAAAGCAAACACCAGCGTCGCGGGAAAAGTAACGACCGACGGGTGGGATGGCTACATCGTTCCCGGCCATGAGCTCCTGGCGCCGCGCGATGCGACGATCGTCGCACGTTTGCGCGCCGCGGGTGCTGTCATTCTCGGCCATACCAACATGCCAGACTTCGCCAACTCCGATACCAATCGCAGCAGCTCGTTCGGACGCACTGGAAACGCCTTCGATGTGCGCTTCTCGCCAGGGGGATCCTCGGGCGGGACGGTCACTGCGGTCACGGCCAATCTGGCCTTGCTCGGCACCGGGACCGACACGGGCAACTCAATCCGTATGCCTGCCGCAACGAGCGCATTGATCGGAGTTTTTCCAACGCGCGGACTCGTCAGCATCGCAGGTATCGCTCCGCTGGATTGGCTGTTGGACAATACCGGCCCGATTGCCCGCACGGTCACCGACGCCGCGATCGCTCTTGGAGTCATGGCAGGCGAAGATCCCCTGGATCCACGGACCCGAGGCTCGGCCACGAAGGCCCAGCCGGGGCCTTATCTACAATACCTCGAGGCCAATGCACTGCAGGGCAAGCGCTTTGGTGTGCCTGCATTCGTCCTGAAAGGTACAGGCATCCCGTTTCACGGCCTGCCGGCGGCGTTGTCGGACGCCGATTTCAACAAACAGACCGCGCAAGCGGCCGTGCCGCTCGATCCGAGAACGCGCGCTGCATTCATGCAAGCGGTGGCGAAGCTGCGCGCGCTGGGCGCGACCGTGGTGACCGATGATTCGGTGCTACCGGAGAGTTTCGCGCAAATGGCGGCTCACATCAGCACGTATGCCTATGTGCGCCAGGGGACTGACCAGTTTCTGAAGGAGTTCGGGCCTGCGCAATACCACTCCGCGGCAGACTACGACCGGGTGATGGGGTCGCCGTTGGGTGCCGCGGTGATCGGCACGGAGCCGACCAACTCGCAACCCGGCGACCTGAAGATCAGCCAACGGGTCCTGGAGAGCGACCCCGACGCCCAGAAGAACTACTTCGCTCCACGCCGGCGCGCACTCGACGTGTACGTCGAGACTCTCGACCGGCTGCGCCTGGACGGCTACGTCTATCCCGCGATCCAGATGCCGCCGGTCGATGAGACATTGCCCCAGGACGGCAAGCTCAGCGAAGGTCCGCACTCGGCCACCAGCTGGGTCAACATGCTGGGCATACCGGCAGTCGTGGTGGTCGGCGGATTTTACGATAGCGGCCTGCCTTTCGGCCTCGAGCTCGCGGGCCGGCCTTTCAAGGACGGCGACTTGTTAGGCTACGCGTACGCATGGGAGCAGGGTACGCATTACCGCCACCCGCCCGAGCTCGTGGGCAAGGGACTACTGCCCAGCGCGCATTGAGGAAGGACCCCGCTCCGGCCGTGTCCGCGGGGTCCCCTCAAGCGCGTACGTTCCGTTTACTTCGGACAGTTTGTCCGGGCCGCCCCCTGCCTCAGGAGCAAGTAGTTATGTTGCGTCCCCCCACCCGAGGCTGGTGTGCCGGTCGCCGCGATGTTCCCCTGGCAGTCGATTCCGTAGGCATCCGATAGCAGCACCGTCGGACCGCCGACGAGGTAGAAAGTGAGGTTGTACATCGTTCCATTGATGTAGACGAAGGCCCGGTCCAGCACCTCACCCGTGCTGCTCGAGATGGTCTCGGTCTGGCCGACCACTTCGCGGGAATCATTGATGCCTTCGGCCGTGCTCTCGTAGTTGACTCCCGCAATTGGGATCAGCTCCGTCCAATTCCCGTTATTGTAGATGAAGCCATGTCGCGCGTAAGAGCGGGACGGCTGCACCGGTACGGGGTAACGGGAAGTCGACTGACCTACGATGTCGCCAAGTGTGTTGAAGTCCCACGCATAAGCAAAGGGAAAGTCGATGCCTCCACCGTTGTTCGCCCCTGGCAAAGCTCCGAGCGCGGTTAGCGTGACGGTACCTCCTGAGAGGGTCCACTTCGCAGCCTCTTCACCCCCGTCCTGCAGACAAGTTGCCCCGACCGCGACATTCCCGAATTCGGCACCCAGGAAGTTCTTGGGAGGATTGCCGTAACACGAGGAGCCGCCTGCGGCGGGCCAGCCCGCCGGTGCCAGCTGGGAGTACGGAATGTGCGTTTGCCAGGCAAGCCCGGCCCCTGCAACAGTCGCCGAGCCAAGATCTACAACAGCATACTGAGGTGCCGCCGCTACACACACAGCACTGAGACAGAACGGTAACGCGCCGAGCGACGCACGGAAGAATTGGCGATTCATGATCGAGCTCCTTGCTACTTCGGACAGTTGGTGCGCGCCGCCCCTTGGCGGACGAGCAGATAGTTGTGAGTGGTCCCGCCCGCGGCCGGCGTGCCGACAGCGGCGATGTTGCCCTGACAGTCGATCCAGAGCGCGCTCGACAGCAGTACTGTCGGCCCGCCGACCAGGTAGAAGGTCAGGTTGTACATCGTTCCGCCGATGTAGACGAACGCGCGGTTGAGAACCTCTCCTGTGGTGCTCGAGATGGTGTCTGTAACGCCTACCACCTCGTGCGAGTCGTTCACGGCGTAGGCGATACTCTCGTACGCCGGGCCGGCAATGGGGACCAGGTCCGTCCATGTGCCATTGTTGTAAATGAAGCCATGCAGGGCCACGCAGGGGCATCCGGCATGGTTTTGCTCCGCGTTGGATTGCGACACACCGACGATGTCTCCTACATTGTTGAAGTCGTAGGCCGCGCTATACGGACCATTCACATCGCCGCCTGCACCGGGCAAGCGACCGAGATCGGTCAGCGTAACCGTCCCGTCGGACGCCACCGTCCACTTTGCGGCCTGATTACCGTAGTCAGGCTCACAGGTCGCGCCTACCGCGACATTCCCATATTGGGCTTCGATATAGGGGGCCACGGGTCCAAAGCACTGACTCCCCCCGGAGGAGGGCCAATTGGCTGGGGCGGGCTTGGACTGTCTGCTTTGCCACGTGAGCCCGGAGCCCGCCACATAAGCGGCACCGAGATCGACGACGGCATACTGAGGTGCCGCTGCAAAACAAACAGCGCTCGTAGGAAGTGCCAGCGCGCCGAGCAGCGCGCGTAAGTTGCGAGCCTTCATTGAGAATTCCCTTGCGTGAAAAAACTGGATTCATTCCGAGATCTCGACCGGCGGCCCGGTCGCGCCATGCACCTCCTGAGGTCCCTTGCACGACTGATCGAGTTGATTGTTGAGAACGACAATGCGCGCTGCACGGGCCGGTTCCCGGCGGCTTGTCGCACTGCGATACAACTGTGACGGACGTCACAGATCGTGGCGGCGGAGAAGAGCCGAGGCTTGTTCGTAGCTGTGGACCGCGACTCCTCTGAGCTGCGAGAATGCATCGACATTGCGATTTCCGGGGCACGCAAGCCAGGTGATGAGCTCCTCAGCATGATGAAGATCGGCGAGACCGCGCTGCTCAGCGCGTCCGATCTCGTTGCTTACCTGAACTGCCGCCATCTCACCGAGCTCGACATTGCTGTCGCTGCCGGGCGGTTGCGCAAGCCGAGCGCCTGGGACCCACTGCTGGAAGTGCTCTGGCAGCGTGGCGCGCTTCACGAGCGCAACTATGTGGATCACCTTCGCGACGCTGGTTTCACGGGAGTCCTCATCGAAGGCGTCGGGATCACGCCAGCGTTGGCTGAGCAGACACTCGCGGCCATGCGTGCCGGCGCTGAAGTCATTGTGCAGGGCGCCTTCTTGCACGGCGTATGGAGCGGACGAGCGGATATCCTCCGCCGCGTACGCACGCCTAGCGCCCTTGGCGAATGGTCTTACGAGATCATCGACACAAAACTGGCACGCGAGACGAAGGGCGGTACCGTCCTGCAGCTTTGTCTCTATTCAGATCTCTTGTCAGTTGTGCAGGGACGTGTGCCTGAGCACATGCATGTGGTGACGCCTGGCTCAGGCTTCCAGCCGGAGACGTACCGGACAGCTGCGTTCGCGGCGTATTACAGACGGGTGAAGAAGGGTTTGGAGCAGTCGGTCAAAGACAGTCGAGCTGAGATTGAAACCTATCCCGATCCCCGGGAGCACTGTGAGATCTGCCGGTGGCGTCTCGCATGCGACGAGCGGCGCCGCAGCGACGACCATCTTTGCCTGGTGGCCGGCATCACCCGATTGCAGATTGCCGAGCTCAAGCGACACCAGATAGCCACACTCGCGGACCTTGCGAGTTTGCCTGTGCCCATTCCGTGGAAGCCCGAGCGCGGCTCTCCTCAAGCGTATGTGCGCACTCGGGAGCAGGCGAGGGTGCAACTTGCGGGGCGCACTTCCCGCCAGGCCATCTATGAGACCCTGCTCGCGGCTGCGGCCCCGGCATCGACTATAGGACTCGCGCGTCTTCCCGCACCCTCTCCCGGCGACATCTTTCTCGATCTGGAAGCCGATCCCTTCGTGGGAGAGGACGGCTTGGAGTATCTGTTCGGCCATGTCAGCCCGAGCGCCACGGGCGAGCTGCGCTACACCTGCGAATGGGCACTCACACCTGCGCAGGAGAAGGCCGCCTTCGAGCAGTTCATTGACTTCGTGATGGCTCGTTGGGAGCGCTACGGCGATCTGCACATCTATCACTACTCGCCGTACGAGCCTGCGGCGCTGAAGCGCTTGATGGGCCGTTTTGCCACCCGCGAAGAGGAGTTGGATCGCATACTGCGAGCCGAGCTTTTCGTCGACCTCTATGCGATAACCCGGCAGAGTATCCGGGCGAGTGTCGAATCGTATTCTCTCAAGAACCTGGAAGCATTCTACGGCTACCAGCGTCAAACACCGCTGTTGGATGCGCGTCGCGCGCTGGCCCGGGTGCATGGCTGTCTGGAGTTGGGTGATCCGGCCAGCATTACCGACGAAGCGAAGACCGTCGTCCAGGACTATAACAGCGACGATTGCGTATCGACGCTCAGGCTGCGCGATTGGTTGGAGGGCATCCGCGCGAGGCTGATCGAGGAGGGCGCGTCCATTGCGCGGCCGTCGCTGTCCTCTCCAGATCCTACCGAAGAGCTCAGTGAGCGTCAGCGTAAAGTCGCGGCCTTGGCACAGCGCCTGATGGCTGACATCCCCGTGGCGGAGATGGAGCGGACCGAAGAGCAACAGGCCCGTTGGATTCTCGCGCAAACGCTCGATTGGCACCGGCGCGAGAACAAGTCGACATGGTGGGAGCTCTATCGTCTCGCGGATCTCCCCGCCGAAGAACTCACCGACGAGCGGGCCGCGCTCTGCGGGCTCAGTTTCGTTGGCACCGCTGCTGGCGGTACCACGCGAGCCCCGATTCACCGCTACGCCTTTCCGGCGCAGGAGACGGAGCTCCGCGGTGGGGAAACCCTGTACTGCGCCGGCGGCGCGAAGCTTGGCAAGGTGGAAGCCATTTCCCTCGAGCATCGCACGATCGATATCAAGAAGCGGCTCGACACGGCCGCGGTGCACGCCGAAGCGGTATTCGCGCACGACATCGTGTCCACGGATGTACTGGCCGATGCCTTACTCCGGGTAGGGGAGTACGTCGCGGATCATGGGATTCTCGACGCAAGCGCTCAGGAAAAGGCAGGGCGCTATCGCCCGGCGCGCGATCTGCTTTTGCGGCGGTCGCCCGGCACAGGCGGCCAGCCGCTGCGCATGCCGGGTGAGTCGGTTGTAGATTCCGCAGTCCGAATCGTCTCGCGGCAGCTCAGTGGTGTCTTACCGATCCAAGGTCCACCGGGCGCGGGTAAAACCTACACAGCCGCGCAGATGATCTGTGCTCTCGCCGCTGCAGGCGCTCGGGTTGGCATCACGGCCAACAGCCATAAAGTTGTTCGTAACCTCCTCGACAAGGTTGCCGAGACCGCGAAAAGAAAGGGGATGGAGGTCCAGTGCGTGCAGAAAGTCTCGGAAGCAGGGGAAGACGGCCAAAGTGTCCGCTGTGTGCGGAAGAATGAGGAGGTGTTCGCGGCATTGGGAGGAACTTGCCGGGTCGCGGGCGGTACCGCTTGGCTGTGGGCACCTCCCGAAGCGTTCGAATCGGTAGATGTCCTGTTTGTGGACGAGGCGGCGCAGATGTCGCTGGCGAATGTTCTCGCGGTCTCGCAGGCGTGCAAAACGCTGGTGTTGCTCGGTGATCCGCAACAGTTGGAGCAGCCGATGAAAGGCAGCCACCCCCAAGGTACCGACGTCTCGGCGCTAGATCATCTTCTGCAGGGTAATGCGACTATCGCGGATCAGCAGGGATTGTTCCTGGAGGAGACCTGGCGGCTGCATCCTGACATCTGTGCCTTTACCTCCGAGCTGTTCTACGAAGGCAGGTTGCGCTCGCGGCCTGGTCTCGAGAGACAGACCGTACGTTCCACGAGTTGCGTGCGAGGCACGGGGTTGCGCTACTTTCCCGTAAAGCATGAGGGTAATCAAAGCTCCTCCGTCGAGGAGGCGGATGCGATTCGCGCCCTGGTCAGCGGGATTCTCGCATCGCGGTCTACCTGGATCGATCCCGACGGGGTGGAGCGACCCGTTGGCCTGCAAGACATTCTGCTCATGGCCCCCTACAACGCCCAGGTATTCGAGCTGCAGGAGCGTTTACCGGGGGCACGCATCGGTACGGTCGACAAATTTCAAGGCCAGGAAGCCCCGATCGTCATCTGCTCCATGACCAGTTCGTCCTCCGCTGAGGCGCCCCGCGGCATGGAATTTCTCTATAGCCTGAATCGACTCAACGTGGCGACCTCGCGCGCGCGGTGCCTGTGCGTGTTGGTCGGCTCGCCAGCGCTCTTCGAGGCGGAGTGCAAGACTCCGCGCCAGATGCAACTGGCGAACGCGTTCTGCCGCTATCTGGAATTGGCCGAGCTGTTGCCCGCGCCGGGCTGACTCGCAATGGTCAACCGCTAGGAGCGGCGCCCGCGAACTTCATCTGGATGGAGCCGCGCCGCTCGAGAAACTTCCACTCGTTGTGTTCCCGCACAAAGCGATCCAGGAACTGCCCGAAGTAGATCGGCCCCTGAGAGAGGAAGGGCGGCTCCGCATTTCCCGGGGTCGTGCCAATCATGGTCAGGTAGGAATGGCCACGGGCCGTATCGCGACTCTCGACATCGATCATGACATTGGTGGCGAGATGCTTCGTCAGGAGCGTTTCGGGTCTCGTCAGCAGCGACGCGCGGATGGTCTCGCGACCTTGAATGACCTGAGTGGGTGCCATGGGTCGCGCCATCGATCCGTTCGCCGCGAAAAAGTCGGCTGCCGCGCTCATGTCACCCATATCGAGCGCCCGGGAATATCCATGCACCAGGCGCTCGCAGGCGCGCTCGATCTCCAGCTTTTCAATGGGACTCAAAACTTCTGACATGGTACGGCTCCTAAGGAATAGCTGATGAGGCCGGGGCGAGCGGCGGACGTCCGAGCAGCATGTCCGCCGCCTTTTCCGCCACCATGACGACCGCAGCGTTGGTATTTCCGCCGATGATGGCGGGGAAGACGGACGCATCCGCCACGCGCAGCCCTTCAATGCCGAGCACCCGCAACTGGCTGTCCACGACAGCCATCGAGTCGTTTCCCATCCGGCAAGTGCTGACAGGATGGTGCACAGTGTAGGCTTCCGCGCGGATATACGCGATCAGATCGGAATCGCTCTGCGCGGCCCCACCCGGGGCGGCTTCACGCAAGCCGTATTTCTCGAAGCCGGGTGCGCCAAAAATCTTGCGGATCAGGCGGATCGCACGGAGCAGCGGCTCGGCGTCCAAGGGCACGTCGAGGACATTCGGATCGATGACCGGCGGGGCGAGGGGATCCGCACTCGCCAGTGTGAGACGTCCCCGGCTACGCGGGTAAAGTCCGACCGGGCTGATTGCGCAACCGTGGCCAATGGGAAATGGAAAGCGCGGCGACGGACGCTTGGCGGGCTGAAAGACGAGCTGTACATCGGGCCGCTCGAGCCCGGGCTGTGTTCTCACGAAGGCGGCGGACTCAAAGATGTTATTCGCCAGCGGACCGCGTCTGCGCAAAGCGTATTCGATGATGTTGCCCAGGTTGCGGGGCATGGCCCGCAACGAGATCCCGTAAGAGGCCGGTCGCGTCATGTCCATATGAACCGGACTGGCGAGATGGTCGTGCAAATTGCGTCCTACGCCAGGGAGATGATGCCGTACATCGACACCCACATCCTGTAGATGCGCGGCGTCACCGATTCCGGACAACATCAGGAGTTGGGGCGACTGCAACGTCCCGGCAGACAACACAACTTCGCGCCGGGCTCTCACGACCTGCACGCCTTCGAGCATGCGCATCTCGACGCCTATTGCACGTCTGCCCTCCAGAATGACGCGAGTAACGTGAGCGCGAGTCAGCACTGTGAGATTGGAGCGCTGCATGGCGGGCTGCAAGAACGCGGAGGCCGAAGTCTCCCGTTTGCCGCCGCGGATCGCGAGCTGCCGCAGAGCCGCGCCTTCGGTATCGCCGTCGTTCAGATCGTTGCGCGTGGGCACACCGAGGCTGCCCAGCGCCGTAAAAAAGGCAAAATTCAAAGGATTTGGATGCGTGACCCGGCGTACCTGCATCGGGCCGCCGCGGCCATGAAACTCGCCGTCGCCGAAGTCGAGATTGTCTTCGCTGCGGCGAAAGTAGGGCAGCACCTCCTGGAAGCTCCAGCCTGTGGCGCCCGCGCGCGCCCAATCCTCGTAATCGCGCGGATGGCCCCGGAAATAGACCATCCCGTTGATCAGTCCGGAGCCGCCCAGACCACGCCCGCGAGGGAACCCGAGCCGGCGGTGGTTCAAATGGCGCTGGGGGGCTGACTTGAATCCCCAGTTGAGCTCGGCGGAGCGCTGTGCCATGGCAACAGCGGCCGGGACGTCCACGACGGCACTTTGGCCTGAGCCGCCGGCCTCGATGAGACAAATTGTGGCGCCGCGGTCTTCCGACAAGCGTGCGGCGAGCACGCAGCCCGCCGAACCACCGCCGACGACGACAAAGTCAAAGGACTGTGATTCGCTCAAATATCTCTCGGCAGCGTCGGTAGCTGCCAGTCGCCGAGCTCCATCTGCTTCCGGCGTACTGGAGTGATGAGGGTTCCCAGGCCCGTGATCTCGACCTGCATCGGGCCCTCGACTCGCTGTAGGTCGGCGCTGTGGAGCGAGCGCTTCGCGCCGGCCTGCTGTCGGAACGCCGTTCCCATGGAGATCACGTCGCCGGGCTCCAATGTTTGAAAGCGGGAAAGAAAGGCCAGAATCTCAGGCACGGAGTAAGTCAGGTAGCGTGTGCTGTCCTGCGCGACGACGTCGGCGCCCACTTTGCAAATCACATCGAGTATGCCGGGATCGGGGATCTCATCGCGTGTAACCAGCCAGGGACCCAGAGGCGCGAATCCATCTGTCCCTTTATAACGCGCCGCATATGACAGGTGCTGCTCCCGTTTTTCCACCTGCGTCGAATCCGTTTCGCCAGCGTACAGCGCGTAGTAATGCACCCTGTCCTGGCTACGCATGCCGTTGCCAGTCACGTCATTCATGATGGTATAGCCGAAAACGCAGTCGAGAGCGGATCGCGGATCCAGATCGCGCGCGCTTTTCCCGATGATCACGGCGAGCTCGGGCTCCGGGTGCACGCTGCCGTAGTACGATCGGATTTCCAACTCGTTGAGATGTCCCAGCAGACTGCTGCGCGGCTTGAGAAAGAACATCGGATGGTTGGGCGCGCTGATCTTGCGGGCGTCGGAGGCGGAGTTGTTCATGGCCACGCCGACGATCTTCCCGGGACGACGTACCGGCGGATGCCAGCGGACGTCGGCGATGGGAATGGTGCGGATATCAGCCGGAAGAGGTGCGGTGTCCACAGGGCCGAGCGCGTGGTCGCGGCGGGTCAGCGCGTTGGCCGCCCGGCCCAGCGCCTGATGCACTTCGGGTCCCGCAGTGATCAAGGCCAACATCCCATCCGCGAGCGCGCTGGCACCACTCGCCAGCGGCGCCGGGAGAAGCTCATCCACTGGAACTAGCGCATCATTACCCCACCTGAGGACCACCAGGTCCCGGCCCGCATGGTGGCAACTGGCCAGATACATGCTTTATCGCTCCCGTTTCCCATCCAGATTCAGCGCTAGCAGCACATTACCACCACTCGCGCACCCCGATCTGCATAGGGCCATCTGGAAATTAGATCATCGTCCGGCGCCTCCGGGGTCATACTCCTCATATGAGACCTCGCAGAAGAGAAGCGCAGAAATCAGGCGCCGCCGAGGCGGCGGAGCGCTCCGCCCGTTACCGGCATCTCGTCAATCCCTTCGAGCCAGTCCGGATCTTCTCGGCCGATCAGGTCGAAAGCATCCATCTTGCCGCACTGGGTATGCTCGAGAGCAAGGGCATGCGGGTGCTGTCCCCGCGAGGCCGCGCGGCCCTGGCGGCTGCCGGCGCGGAAGTCGATGATTCCAGCATGATGGTGCGAATCGACCGGGGGCTGGTCGCCAAGGCGTTGGCTACCGTGCCGGCTGAGGTTGAATTGGTCGCACGCAATCCGCAACGTTCCTCTCGCGTTGGCGGGCGTCACGTGGTTTTCGCGCCAGTTGCTGGACCGCCCAGTGTCCATGATCTGCAACGTGGCAAGCGCACGGGATCGCTCGAGGACTTTCGCAACTACGTCCGACTCGTACAGTCGTTCGACGTCATGCACGTGCTGGGTCAGATGGTCGAGCCCCAGGATGTCCCACTCCCGGAGCGGCACCTGGAGACCAGCCTCGCGCAGCTCACGTTGGGAGACAAGGTCCCATACTTCTATTGTCGCGGCTCGGGTCAGATCGCCGACTGTTTCGCGATGGCACGCATTGCGCACGGCATCGATGAAGCGACATTCCGCAGCCGGGCAGTGTGTTACACCATATGCAATACCAACTCGCCGTTGCAGTTGGATATTCCCATGACCGACGGAATCGTCGACTTCGCCGAGCACGGGCAGTTGGTGATCGTGACGCCATTTACCTTGGCCGGCGCGATGGCGCCGATCACGATTGCCGGCGCGTTGACCCTGGCGCATGCGGAGGCTCTGTTGGGCATCGCATTGACGCAGGCGGTGCGGCCCGGGACGCCTGTCATGTACGGCAGTTTCACCTCGAACGTCGATATGAAGTCAGGGTCTCCGGCGTTTGGCACGCCGGAATACACGAAGGCGGCTTTCGGTGCCGGTCAACTGGCCAGGCACATTGGTGTGCCCTGGCGCTGCTCGAGCGCGACGGCGGCCAACACTGCCGATGCACAGGCGGCGTACGAATCGCAAATGAGCCTGTGGGGAGCCTTGCTCGGTGGATGCAACTTCATCCTGCATGCCGCCGGATGGCTGGAGGGCGGCCTGACCGCATCGTTCGAGAAATTCATTCTCGACATCGAGATGTTGCAGATGTTTGCCGAGGTTTTCCAACCTGTGGCCACTTCGCCGGATGAGATCGCGGTGGCAGCGGTGGAGGAGGCCGGCATCGGCGGACACTTCTTTGCGACCTCCCACACCATGCAGCGCTATCGGGATGCTTTCTACGCGCCGCTGGTCTCCGACTGGCGCAATTACGGTGCTTGGTCTGACGATGGCGCCAAGACGGCGACGGAGCGCGCCGGTACCAAGGCACACGACACGCTCGCCGCCTTCCAACCCCCGCCAGTGGACCCTGCCATTCACGAGGAGCTCGAGGAGTTCGTCGCCCGCCGCCGCAGTGAGGGCGGGGCGCCGCCCGTGTCGTAGGACGGACGCTGCGCTCGAAATACCGCCTCGATTCGCTCGGTCAGGACCCAGCCTGAACCGTGTTGCGGTAGACTCTTGCTCCTTGCCTCCGAAGCGACAGGAGTTGTGTTCGATGCGTTACCCCATCGTCGTCGCGCTCGCCTGCGGGCTGGCCTCCCAGGCCATGGCGGCTGAGACCTATCAGCTGGAGAAGACCCACGTCGATCTGTTGTTCTCGATCAACCACGCCGGCTTTACAGAAAAGCATGGGGCCTTCCGCGAGCTCGACGCGACCTTGCAGTTTGACGAGCAAAAGCCCGAGAGCAGCCATGTCGCGGTGACGGTGAAGACCGATTCCATTGACACCGGCTTTCCCGCGCGGGACGCAGATCTGAAGAGCGCCAAATTCCTCGACGTCGCCCAGTATCCCGAGATGCGCTTTGTCTCGACGAAGGTGACCCGCAACGCGGACCAGACATTGCGCATCGACGGCGAGCTCACGCTGCATGGGGTGACGAAGCCGGTGACCCTCCAAGCCAGGCTCAACAAGGCCGCTCCAAATCCATTCGACAAGCGGCCCACGGTCGGCTTCAGCGCCACCGGCTCGCTCAAGCGCAGCGATTTTGGAGTCGCCACCTATCTTCCGATCATCGGTGATGTGGTCTCGATCACTATCGACGCGGAGTTCAATCGCCCGCTCTAACAAGCCCAGGGCGAGCGCACGCGCCTGTCCATACCCGCGGTGGGCCGCCTCGATTGTCGGCGGCGCGGCTTCGGGCGATTTCGACCGGCTGATATCCTGCCCGAAGGTCCTTCTGAGGTCCGCGTGCCGCGGGCGCGTCCATGCTTGCCGCGTACACACCTGGATTGACACCGGTTTCCTTGGGCCGATATCCTCTTTGGCCATCGAAGGGGGCAAAAAACACGGCGATGAGTGCGCCTGACCAAAGCATCGCCAAGGCTGTCGAGACTCGAGGCCGCGTCGGTCGCTTTCGTGCTGTCATTTGCGCGCTGATCTTCGCGGCGATGGCGATCAACTACCTCGATCGGCAGATGATCGGTGTCTTGAAGCCGCTCTTGCAGCAGGAGTTCGGCTGGACCGAAATCACCTACGGCGACATCGTCTTCTGGTTCCAGGCCGCCTACGCGGTAGGCTATGTGCTCTTCGGCCGCGTGATGGACTGGCTGGGGGCCCGCTGGGGCTATTGTCTCGTAATGGCGCTCTGGACCGTTGCCCACATCGCACACGCCGCTGCGCGTTCCGCGGGCTCGTTCATGACAGCGCGCTTCTTTCTGGGTCTGGGTGAGTCCGGCAGCTTTCCCGCCAGCCTCAAAGCGGTCGCCGACTGGTTTCCCAAGCGGGAGCGCGCGTTGGCCATCGGCGTCTTCAACGCGGGGACCAACATCGGCGCGATCCTGACACCGCTGTTGGTCCCGACGATCACTCTGGCCTTGGGCTGGAGAATGGCCTTCGTGGTGACGGGCCTGTGCAGTGTTGTGTGGTTACCGATCTGGTGGGCGGTCTACCGGGTCCCGGAGAAGCATCCGCGCGTCGGGGCCGCCGAGCTGGCTCACATCCGCAGTGATGTGGAGCCCCCGGCGGTAGCCGTTCCGTGGCGCCGGCTGCTCACGATCAGGGAAACCTGGGCCTACGCTCTGGGCAAATTCCTGATCGACCCGATCTGGTGGATGTTTCTTTTCTGGCTGCCGGACTTCCTTGCGCGTCGGCACGGCTTGAATCTGCAGAGCTTCGCGCCTCCACTGATTGCGATTTACGTCATGTCCGATGTCGGGAGCGTCTGCGGGGGATGGCTGTCTTCACGGCTGATGCGGCGTGGGACGAGCCTGAACCGCGCTCGCAAGCTCGCGATGTTGATTTGCGCGCTCTGCGTGGTGCCGATCGTAGGCGCCACCAATGTCGACAACTTATGGGTCGCTGTCCTGATCATCGGGCTCGCCACCGCTGCCCACCAGGGCTTTTCCGCCAACCTATACGCGCTGCCCGCGGATGTTTTCCCCAGAGGAGCGGTAGGCTCGGTGGTGGGCATCGGGGGCGCCGCCGGTGCGGTAGGCGGCATGATCATGTCACAGTATGCCGGTTGGGTCCTCGATCGGCTGGGCACGTACACGCCCATTTTCATTGTGGCGGGCAGCGCGTACCTGATCGCCTTGCTGCTCATCCATCTGCTCTCACCCCAACTTGCGCGGGTACGCATTGCCTGAGCGACGCTGCACGCCCTGTCAGCTCATCGGCTAGTGGGGCACTTCCACCCAGAATGGCTTGCCCGGGTCGACTTGAGTGGTCGTACCGGGCCCCTCGCCGATGATCTGCACGATGACGCTCTCGTTCGTGCCCGAACCGTCCCAGTGAGCCGCTTTCGCGGGGTGCAGCATGAAACTACCCGGCTTGAGCCGAATCATGCGACTCAGATCGAAGGTGTCACCCGTGCCCGCGTACCAGGTCCCCTCGAGCACCGTCACGTACCGGGCGTTGGGGTGCCAATGAGGAACATCCATGGTGTACGGCGGAAATTTGATCCGGACGACGTACATGCCGGGTTTATCCGGATTCCCCAGCAGGATGGCTTGTTGTACACCATGCGCGTTGGGGACAGTCTGCCAGTGAATATCCGCCGGCGTGACTCGAAGGAAGCCGGGGTTGCTCTGCGCCAGGGCGACGACGGCCCCTGTGGCAATCACGGCGAACACCAAGGCGCGATTGATTTTCAAGTCGTCTGGCCTTGTTATCTGCCCTTGGGTACTCCGAGATAAGCTTCTCCCGCACGGACGTAATGCCATACCTCCTCGGGGTTCTTCGCCAGCGCCTTGCCGAGCAATGCCTCACCCTGTTCGCGCTCTCCATTGCGGATGTACCACGCGCCGATTTCGGATTGCCCCGTGTCATCCTTGGCGTCGGCAGCGAGCGCTTGCTGGAAGTACTTCTCCGCCTGCGGCTTGTCGCCGGCATCCGCGTAAACCTCTCCGACCCGCTGGAAGTCGGTCGCTTTGGGCTTATGGCTGAGGGCGCGCTGGATCAGGCTTTCCGCTTTGGCATGCTCGCCTGCGAGATAATAGACCCGGGCAATACTGATCAATTCCCAGGACCCGTTTCCCGCCAGCTGTTCCGCCTGCTGCAAGGCAGCCAACCCCGCCTCCTTGGGTGGTTTGCCTCGCATCAGCTCGATGCCCGGGAGTTTGTCCTTTGCGGCCAGCCCGATGCAGACGCCGAGAGTCGCAGTTGCGCACAGGAGAGCGAGCAGGCCGGATTTCTTCATGATTGTCGCTTGCTACCGATAGAAGGACGGATGCTAGCGAACGGACAGCTCGATTTCCAGCCATTTGGAGTCAACGACACTCATGACCGTCAGCACGGTTGTAATGACGGGTACGGCCACGAAGACGACAACACCCTCCGCTATGGGTAGTGGTACTCCAACGTGATGCCGTAAGTCCGCGGCGGTTCGTAGCCGACCGTGCGCAGTCCGCTTACTAGCGTGCCACCGTAGCTGATAACAGCTTCGTTGGTCAGGTTTCTCCCCCAGAGCCTGACTGCATAGCGATGGGTCGAAGGTTGCCACTCGACGGAGGAGTTCAGCCGAGTGTAGGCCGTCTGTCGCATGACGTTGTCGGGCTCGAGGTAGAACAGCCCCGAGTGTTGCATTGTGGCGCTCACGGCCAGCTCGCTGCCCGGCAGCTGCATAACGTAATGGCCGCCGATCGAGAACGAGAAGTGCGGCGCGTACGGGAGCTGGTTGCCGGCAGCGGACCCGGTGACGACACCGGTGGTCGGGCCGAAAGTGGGATTGGACAGGGGCGCCTGGTCGAAGGAGGTGAACCGGGTATTCAGGTACTCTGCCGAGAGATCGAAGCTGAGGGCCTCGGTGGCGACATATTTGAGATCCAGGTCCGCTCCATCCAGTTTCGCCGCGCCGCCGTTGATGATGCCCGTCGCGGCGCCCTCGATTTTTTGCACCTGGATGTTTTTGTAATCATAGTGGAAGGCGGACACATCGGCCCGCAACGTGCGCTGGAGGAGATCGCTCTTGATACCGAGCTCGTAGGCTTGCAAGGTCTCCGGACCATACGCCGGATCCGCGATCGAGCCAGTGTTGAATCCTCCGGCCTTGAAGCCTGTGTTGAAGCTCGCATAGATCATGGTCGCTTCCGTGAGGTGATGATCGAGCGCGACCCGGAAGGTGGGTTTGGCGAAGCGCGCCGCTCTTTCGGGATGGACGGTGTCCGTGAATACGCTGCCGTCGGAGAGATAGAACGTCTGGCGGCCAATGATGGCGTGCGTCTCGTTGGTATAACGGCCGCCCACTGTCAGGTTTGTTTTGGCCGGCAGCGGGAGGGTGGCTTGACCATAGCCGGCGATCGAGTTGGCATGTTGCTCATCGGGGGAGAAGATCTGCCCGATAAAGTTGAGCTCCGGCGGCCCGAAGATGACGTGGTTGGGGTCGTATGCGGACTCGGAATGGAAGTAGTAGAGTCCGGCGCTCCAGATGATGGGTGACCCTTGCTCCGAGGAGAGCTGCAATTCCTCGCTGAACTGACTTTCGGAAGCGTCCAACAAGCCGTCGAAGTAGAGCGGCACGCCTTCGTACAGATCCCAATCTATGGTGCTCGAGCTCTTGCGGTAGGCGACGATGTCCATGAGCCGCGCGAAGCCCAACTGCTGGTCGAGGCGGATACTGGCGCCGCCTGCAATGTTGCGGTTGAGTGGCTCGATGTTCTGCGCGGCATCCCAGGGACCGGTATAACCGGGAACCGTTTCTCCCGGCAGATTGTCCGCTCCCGGTGGCAGCCGATCGGCGAGGAGGCTGTCACGCCGGTGCGAATAATCCGCCGCGGCCGTGATCGTGGTGGTGTCCAGCGGCGACCAGACCCACTTTGTACGGAGCCCCAGGTTGATATCGTTGCGATTGACTTCGTGGCCGGTCAGGAGATTGCGGCCATAGCCCTGGCCGGAACCGCTAGCCTGCGCGGTGAACGCAGCGGCGAGGGTGTCGAGGAGGCTGCCCGCCACGTAGAGATCCGCCTTGGCGGATTGATAGTTGCCGTAGCTCAGGTCGACATCCATGCGGGGAGTTTGTGATGGTGCGCGCGTGGTGACCTGGATGAGACCTCCAGTAGCATTTCGTCCGAACAGCGTTCCCTGTGGGCCCTTGAGCACTTCGACATTGTCGACATCGACAAAATCGAACAGCGAGGATGTTGTGGAGGCGTAATAGACACCGTCCACATAGATCGCAATCGGTGTCTCGACACCCGGAGCGAGCGTCGTGCTGCCAACGCCTCGCAGGTGTGGTGTGGCAAACCCCACGGCATCGCCGATCTGCAGACCTGGAACGACCATGGAGAGGTCTTTGATGTTCTCGATCCCTGTCGACTTCAGCGTGTCTGCCGATACGGCCGCAACGGTGATCGGCACGTCTTGAATGCGTTCCGAGCGCCGCTGTGCGGTTACAACTACCTCGCTCACCTCGGCCGTAGGAGTCTGGGCCTGCGCCATGGCCGCAATGCTGACGAGAAGGCCGAGCCCCGCGCGGGCGTGACGAAGATGAGACGTTCGCATCGTTACAAGCTAAAGCCAATGCCCCTACCCAGTCTTGCTCAGGAATCGACAAGCACTTGCTCAGGAGTTCACGCGCAGCTCACTTGGCGTGATACCGAAATGGCTGCGGAATACGCGGCTGAAATGGGGCAGGCTGTTGAACCCGTGCTCTAACGCGATATCCGTGACACTGCGCCCTGACTGCATACAGTCACCCAGACACCTACGGCATTCCTCCAGGCGACGGCGCAGGATATAACGGGCGACGGACTCGGTTCCATCGCAGAAGAGACGGTGCAAGTAGCCTGGCGTGATTCCCAAAGCGTCCGCGATGGCTGTCGGCGTCAGCTCGGCCTCGCGCAAGTGCTCTTCGATGTAGGAACGGATACGCACCCGATGCTCGATGAGCCGAGAGGATCGATCGGGCCGCGCGCCGGGGATTCCGGCGTAGGCGCTCGCGACCATCTGCAAGGCGATCTCCGCGAAGCGAGGCGCGAGTGTTGGCGGCAGTTCCCGCTCGGCGCGATACCAGAAATCGCGCAAATAGCTGGCGACCAATGCCCCACCGCCGGATGCGCTCGATATGACCAGGGAGCAGGCGGCTTCCGGACAGGCGATGTAGCGCGCCAGCCGTTCCCGTGGCACACACAGCGCGAGGAGCGAGACCGGCTTCGACAGGTGCAACTCCGCGCCCGAGGAGGTTCCATACAGCCAGAAGTCCCCCGCGACCAACGTCGTCTCGCGGCCTTGCGAGCGGCAGATGACCTCACCCGAGAGCATCAGTTGTAATACAAAGCTCTGCTCGCGGCCGTGGGCCGCGTAGCGCCTGACATTGGATGCTCCACCGCAGATCTCGGCGATTCGGATGTCGCCGACATCGAGCCGCTTCAATCGGCCCTGAAAACTGTCTTCATCCAGAGGGTCGGCCGCGGCGGCCGCTACTGCGGTGGACACCGCCTCGTTCCAGAAACGGATTTTCCTCCTCCGTGCGATGTTGGCGGTAGAAACCGTCTCGAGCCTCTGCATGAGTGTCCCCCCTGCGATGTCATCTTCGCGACCCTGACACACAGGCCCATGCTTTCACGAGTGCGGCGGTGCTGCAACCGCCTTTGCCGGCGTTGTTGTTCGAGCACTCGGCCAAAGCGCTCGGCTCGCGAGGGCCGCGCCCTGGGAAAGCGCCTGCAACTTCGCCCAGGCGATCTGCGGATGGCACCGCAACCCGAGCCCGCAGTCTGTGGAGGCGAGCACGCGCTCCCGTCCAACGAGATTCGCGAACCGTTGGATACGCGTCGAGACGAGCTCCGGATGCTCGATCAACGCGGTCGCGTGACTCACCACACCGGGAGCGAGAATCTTGTCGCCGGGCAGCCGGGTCTGCTCCCAGACCACATATTCATGTTCGTGGCGTACGTTCGCCGCTTCGAAGAGATAAGTTTGCGCGTTCACCGACAACAGGATATCCACCATGTCACTCAGTGGGATGTCGCGAGAGTGTGGGCCGTGCCAGCTACCCCAACACAGGTGATAACGCACCTGTTCGGGCGGTATGCCTTTGAGAGCGTGATTCAACGCTTCGACCCGCAGGGCGCAGTACCGTTTGTACGCGGTCAACCCCATCTTTATACCAATCCGATCCCACAGCGCCGCCAGCCACGCATCGTCCACTTGTAGCAGTAGCCCGGCCTTGGCAATCGCCTGGTATTCGACACGCATGGCCTCGGCCAGCGCGAAGACGAATTCATCCTGTGACTTGTAGTAGAGGTTCTCGCGGCCAGGCTCGAGGCTCGCGGGTGCCGTCGATGTCAGGAAGGCATCTCCGGGCGGTATCTCCCCCAACGCGTCTTTCAGAGAATCGATCTCTCTCTGCAACGCTGCTTGACCGCAGTAGGTGATCGGACCGGTGCAGGTCCAATCGAAAGGTCTACGGGTCCCTTCTGGCGCGGCGCGTGTTTGCTCGAACAGCGTGCCGCCCTCCACGGCGGCGTTGTAGAAGTCACTGAAGTCGGCCCAGTCTGCGCTGTCCTTCAGCAAGGAAAGGGAGTCGCCGCGGGGTCTAGATTCGAAACCCGTAAGGCGCTCGTTGACGAACACGACCCAGCTACCGCCTTTGGTGATCTCGCCCTCGTTGACGATGTCGACGCCGTTAGTGCACTGGAGCCGCACCACTTCTCGAGTCGCCTCCCGCAGGCGGCTCGTCTCGACTCCGTGGAGACTCCACAGGTCGCGAGGGGCGGGCAGGGAGCCCACGTGTGTGGTCAGAATTCGCTCGGTGCTGTGTCTCATGGGAGGCCCCTTTATCAGCTGCGTACGACTATAGGACCGTTCGGGATGCGAGTATTGCCTCGGCGTCTACTTCGGCTTGTCTTCGGGGTGACTCGGAGACCGGGACAGTTCAATATTGCACTTTGGCCCCAGTGCGAGCGGGAGATTTTGTGGACGGCATCGATGTTGGCCGACTGGAAGCTCATCTGCGCGAGCACATCCCGGGTTGCACCGGTCCGCTGCGGCTGGAGCGTTTTCCCGGAGGCCAATCGAATCCCACTTTCAAGGTAACAACGCCGAGCGGATGTTACGCCATGCGGTGCAAGCCGGCTCCGCGGACGAAGCTATTGCCTTCGGCGCATGCGATCGAGCGCGAGTTCCGGGTGCAGGCGGCATTGGCTGGGACCCAGGTGCCGGTGCCGCGAATGCACTATCTCTGTGAGGACGAGACCGTCATCGGGTGCGCGTTCTACGTCATGGAGTTGGTGGTGGGGAGGATCTTCTGGCAGTCCGACCTGCTGGAATCCTCTCCCGGTGAGCGCGCCGCGATCTATGACGAAATGAATCGGGTGATTGCCGCACTCCACTGTGTGGACTGCGTGGCGCTCGGGCTGGCCGATTATGGGAAGCCCGGCAACTACTTTGCCCGGCAGATCGATCGCTGGACCCGCCAATATCGCGCTTCGGAAACCGAGCGCATCGAAGCCATGGAGCGGCTCATCGAGTGGTTGCCGCCGCACATGCCGCAGGAAAGCGAGCCGCCTACCCGTATCGTCCATGGGGATTTTCGGCTCGACAACCTGATTTTCCACCCTACCGAGCCACGGATACGGGCTGTCATCGACTGGGAGCTCTCCACTCTCGGACATCCGCTGGCCGATTTCGCTTATCACACCCAGAACTGGTACGTCCCGCCGCCATACTCGCACGGGATCGCAGGCCTCGATCTGCAGGCACTGGGGATTCCCTCGGCAGATGAGTATTGGGCGGCCTACTTGCGCCGTACGGGGCTGCGGATTGGCGCCGATCGCCGCTTCTACCTCATATACAACCTGTTTCGCAGCGCCGGGATTCTGCAGGGGATTGCCAAACGCGTGCAGGAGGGAACAGCTGCGAGCGTGCGCGCTGCGGAAGTCGCGCGCTCCACGCGTCCGCTGGCTGAGCTCGCCTGGCAACTGGCGCAGGAGATGGACAGTGGAATTCCCGTACCCCGCTCGTAATTGCGACTATCTGCATCTGCACGCTTCAAACTTCGCACTCAAGGGACATTGATGAAAATCGCCTCGAACCGCGCATGGCTCATGACACTCACGCTGCTGCTGTTTGCCGGCCCGACGCTGGCAAGCGCGCCCCTCCAGAAGACCCAGGGTCCGGGGTACTATCGGCAGATGCTCGGGAACTTCGAAGTGACAGTGATTTCCGACGGCACCCTGCCTTTCAATGTGCATCAACTGCTCACCAACACGACACCGGAGCGCATCGACGCGGCGCTCGAGCGGGCCTTCCAGAAGGAGCCGGTCGAGTTTCGGTGAATGCCTATCTCGTCAATACGGGTACCAAGCTGGTCCTGATCGATACCGGCGCGGGGAGCTTCGGGCCGGGGGTTGGCCAGCTGCTGGGTAACCTCGAGGCTGCCGGCTACAAGCCGGAGCAGGTCGATGAGATCTATATCACCCACATGCATGGCGACCACATCGGCGGCTTGACTCGGAACGGCAAAGCCAACTTTCCCAACGCTACCGTCCGTGCCGCGAAGGCGGAGGCCGATCACTGGTTGAGCCAAGCGAAAATGAGCGCGGCTTCCGAACAAGCACGAGGGAGCTTCAAGAGTGCGATGGCTGCCCTGGAACCCTACATCGCCGCGAAACATTTCCGCCCTTTCGATGGAGACGTCGAGCTCGTCCCCGGCGTGCGCGCGGTAGCGGCTCATGGCCACACGCCCGGTCACACGTTGTATCTGGTCACTAGCAAAGACGAGAATCTGCTGGTGTGGGGCGATCTCATGCACGTCGGCGCCGTGCAGTTTCCCGATCCCGCGGTCACCATCAACTTCGACTCCGATTCGCCCGCCGCCGTCCGCCAGCGTGCCCATTTCTTCGCCGAGGCCGCCGCCAGGAAGTACATGGTTGGAGGCGCGCACCTCTCTTTCCCTGGCCTTGGCCATCTTCTCGTCAACGGGGGAGGTTACGACTACGTGCCTGTCACCTATAGCCTGCCTCATTAGCAAGAGCTATCGGTGGGATCCCGGTGACCGCTTCCATGTTGACCGCGTCGATCCTGTTGGCGCCGCTGTCGGGGCGGGGGGCTCGCGTGGCTGCTATTCAGCGGCCTGGCGCCTAAGCGGTAGGTCTGTGAGAGCGCTGTTTCAACAGTGCGCCCGCGCGGATACCGCGGCCTCTGATCAGATTCGCAACGACGAGAGTGAGGATCGAGGCCGCCCCCATCGCGGACAGACTGGGCATCCGCAAGCCATTGTCACCAAATATTTCCAAACCCACACGCGGCAGCAGCAAGCCGGCGACCAGCGCGCCGCCCGCTGCTATCAAGAAGTCGCGCGCCTGCAGACGGGACACATCACGCACGAGGCACAGCGTGCCCAACCAGCCCAACACCAGCGCCACCAGCAACAGGGAGATTGTGCCCATCTGCGACCTCGTCCAACTTGAGTGAGTGTTGGATTCGAGGGTGCGCGTGGCCCGAACAAAATACTGTGCGCCGGTGCTCCTTCTTGCCGCGAGGATGTTGGAATGCCTGCCGCTGTCGTCGCTCGCTGACGGATGCGAATTGTACTGCCTCGGAAGCCTCGCAGCGGAGTAGACCGTTGGCGACAACCAGCTGCATTATGACGTACGATTGACCCTTTCCACCGCAGAGTGGTCTTGGCCATGTCGTGTACCGGGACGCGCGCGCTGACCGTTTTACTGGCGCTAGGGTTCTTTTCTCGAGCTATCGGAGGGCAAGCCGTCATGCCACAGCCTGTGCTGTATAGGACCGTCAAAGTTGCCGGCCTGGACATCTTCTATCGTGAAGCCGGGCCGAGCCAGGCGCCCGTTTTGCTGTTGTTGCATGGGCTACCCTCGTCGTCGCGCATGTTCGATCCGCTGTTTGCCAGGCTCAGCGACCACTACCACCTCGTGGCGCCCGACTATCCGGGCTTCGGGCATAGCCAGTGGCCCGATCCAAAACAGTTCACCTATACGTTCGATCGGATCGCCGCGGTGATCGATCAATTCACGCAGGCGCTGGGCTTGCGCCATTACACCCTCTATATGCAGGATTACGGAGGCCCGGTCGGATTCCGGCTCGCGCTGGCTCACCCGGAGCGCATTACCTCGCTGATTGTCCAGAACGCGGTCGCCCACAACAGTGGACTCGGAGAAAGCTGGAAGACCCGGCGCGCATTCTGGGCGGACAGACCCGCGTATGAGGCCGCGCTGCGACAGAACCTCCTTTCCCTCGAAACGACCCGTATCCGTCACGTGGGTAAAGATCCGGCTGTTGAGCAGTACAACCCCGATCTCTGGACCGACGAGTTTGCTTTCTTGAGCCAACCCGGCCAGGCGGACATTCAAACCGAGCTGTTCTACGACTACCGGAACAACGTGGCAGCGTACCCGAGCTGGCAAGCTTGGATGCGCAAGGCACAACCGCGTCTCCTGGTGATCTGGGGGCGGTACGACCCCTCGTTCGATATTTCAGAGCCGGACGCGTATCGCCACGACGTCCCGACGGCCGAAGTTCATGTGCTGGATGGGGGGCACTTCGCGCTGGATACCAAGGCCGATGAGATCGCCGCGCTGGTGCGCGGCTTCGTACGAGAGTAGGCCCGGCCCCTGCCTGGCGCCTTTTACCCGACCAACTTCGTCCCGCAGCTCCCGCAGAACTTACCGCCATGGGTCTCGTTGCCGCAATTCGGGCAGTGGGCAGGAGCGGCCTTGGCGACAGGCTTGCCACATTCGGGGCAGAACTTCGAGGAGCCCACTTCGGCGCCGCATTGTCCGCACAGTGTCTTGGCAGCCTGAGTGTTGGTTGCAGCTGTGGGAGCCGCGACGTAGGCGTCGCCTCTCATGTCGACACCACTGACGTAGTCGACGGTACGCGCCTTTTGCTCGAGTTGCTCGCGGGAAGCGTCGACTTTCGCGTGCGCCTGATTGGCAGCGAGTTGCGTCGTAAAGTTGGGCGCACAAGTTTCACACAAGTTCGCCTCGGCGTTCCAACAGACCTGGTGGCAGACCCAGTGGCCGCAGCTGCGGCACTGCCGAAAATTGGGCCGGGCTTCCTCGACCGCCCGTGCCAGCGCTGCGTCGTGAAGTTTTCCCCCGACCACGCGCTCGACCTCGTGGGCCGCGGAGCTTGCCCGACCCCAGCCGCTCAGAAAATCACTCGCGACGTTCAACAGCGACTCGGCGATGCCGACGGTCGACGCCTCAAACTGGGTCATGTACCCGTTGCCGCACTTGTCACAATGGAATTTGAACTGGTATCCACGGTCCGTGGACAGGTCATCATAGTTGTGAACGAATTGAATGAGCGCCATGTGCTTACTATAGTAGGCGAATGAATTTCCGCGACCCCGCGATTATAATTCCAGCGGCCGCCGGTGCCGGTTTTTTATTCTTACCCGGACGCGGCTTGCTGATACCCCTGGTGCTGTTCGGCCCACCCCACTGGGGGCTGGTCATCCCCATGGCCCTGGTTATTTTCGGGGTCGTCTATTTTGGCGTGCTCGCCTTCTGGAAGCTGTTGACTGGCGAGAAGCTCGGAAAGCCGTTTCCCGCCATTCTGGCTTTGTTTCTGGTCATCCGGTTGACGGTGGATTGTGCGCGCATCCTGATGTGGCGTTAGGACGCAAGTTTCACCTGCAAGTATTTGATACTCATAAAATATCTTTTCCGCAACTGCCGGCCTCCGATCAGGGTCAGCCCCAGCGTCCTTCTGTTGAGGCTCTGAAGGAACGGGAATGCTATCGATCTGGTTTCCGATTGCGGTGATCGCCGTAATCGCCTCCATTGCCGGGAGTGTCGCTATTGCTCGACACCCGCGGCGTTCCTTGCATGAGCGCAGATCGCGAACAGGACTATTTGAGGTATCGAACCACCAGGCGCGTAGCTTCGTCGACGAGCATTTCAACCGCGTCGTCCGGGAGGATCTCAGGGTGATGCAAGACCGCTGTATGCGCGAGCGCCTCGATCGAGGTCACACACACAAATGCTGCAACCCCGAGGTCGACGGCGCGAACCTCATCCCTGTGAGCCTCGAGGTAGCTGCGGAACAGGGTGTAGTTTTCCTGTCTGAAGCCTGCAATTTTCTCGAGTCTTCCCGTACGCGGAATCTGCTCCGTCAGCACGCGATGTAGCTTGGGATGGATGCGATGCGCCTCGATCGCTACAGCGACGAGCTTGCGGACCGCTTGCTTCAACGGGAGATCCCCAATCTCCGCGATGCTGCCGCGGACGACACGCATGGTTTCCTGATTGTGGCGATCGATGACAGCGGCAACGAGCGCCTCTTTGCTCGGAAAATATTGGTATAGCGAGCCAACGCTCACGCCTGCAACCGCGGCGATACGGTTGGTACTGGCTTTGTCGAAACCTTCCTGGACCAGAATGCGAGCAGTCGCTTCGATCAACGCATCCACCGTTGCGCGGGAGCGCTCCTGAGAGGCGTGTTTTCTGGGGTTCGTACCGGGTTTGCGTGCCATGTTTTTGCGGGCTCCCCGCCCCCTCCAAATGCGAGTAGCTTAATGCGAGCGATCGCTCGTATTATACACGTCATGAAGAAACCTTACTCCCAACTCGTTGCCGAGAAGCGCTGGGCCGACCGCGGCCTCTATGAAGTGGTTGGTCGAAATTTCGACGCGCTGAGCGCCGCGGATGCCTCGATCATGCTCCGCATTCTCGACCATATGCACGTCGTCGACAGAATCTTCCAACATCATCTGCAGGGATTGCCGCATTCTTTTCAGGCACCCCGGTCCGAGAGAATGCCCGATTTGCAGGCGCTCGCGAACGACGTGAGAGAAGTCGACGATTGGTACGTGTCCTACGTGAGTTGCTTGGCGGAAAGCGATTTCGAGCAGCCCGTCGATTTCGTCTTCACTAGCGGCAAGGCAGCGCGCATGCGACGTGGCGAGATCCTTCTGCATGTTTGCCTGCATGGCAACTATCATCGCGGGAATGCTGGCGCGGTTCTTCAGTTGCGGGGCATTACCCCGAGCCGTGATGCGATCACGGACTTTCTCGAAGACACGACGGGAATGCCGGCGAGCAGCCGCTGATTCGCTTGTACGCACATCTACTTATGGATGCAGATCGGGCGGGCTGGCAGCCTGTCGCAGGAGGAAGAGTGCGATGTCAAGTGAGCGATCTGCCATAGTCGAGTTTGTCAAACGGCACCTCTATGCAGTGCAGGCGTCGACCGATGTCACCGGCGCACCCCAGGCGGCGCTGATCGGCTTCGTTGCGAATGATGAGTTGGAGTTGTTTTTCGACACGTTCGAATCGACCCGCAAGGCGGCCAACCTGGAGCGCGATCGAAGGATTGCTTTCGTCATTGGCGGCGGTAGCGGTGACGAGCGGACCGTCCAGTACGAGGGCCTCGTCGACGTGCCGAGAGGGTCGGAGCTCCAGGCGCTCCAGGAGCAATACTTCGCGAAGTTTCCCGACGGCCGGCGGCGCGCGCGTTTGCCTGGGATCCGCTACTACCGCGCGAGTCCGCGCTGGATCCGCTTCAGCGACTACAACCTGAACCCGCCGCTGGTGCAGGAGTTTTCAGGCGCCGTGTTTACGCACTGGGGCTAAATATAGTCGGCGCCGCCGAACAGGCGATGCAAGAGGGCCGTCTCACGAGCCCGGATGGCTTCGACCAACACACGAGCGTCCCCATCTTACGGAATGCGGCGAAGCCTCGCTCCAGAGAGGCCCGCAAGGCCCCAAACCCCCGGGGCAAATTCATCATCTCGGCGCGGGAGATCCTGGGGTCCACATAGAGATCGGTCAGGAAGAAATCCGCCGCGGCCATGCACCGCTGATCGCTTCGCAAATCTTCCACTTGTCAGACATCGGAGTCGCGTGCACGATCACCAGATGGCAGTTCAGGGACGCCAGGTCCGTTCGATATTCGTAGTCGCCGTCCGGGTCCTGGTCCTGGCGGTCGCCGCCATGCTTGTAGCGCGCGCGGCCGATGCGCCGCGCGAGTTCCGTGTCTACCCCAGCTTTGAAGGCGAGGATGCCGCTGCGCCACTACCGCCGGATTGGAAGGTTCCCGGCGAGTTCGTGCTCGGCCGCCTGATGTATCCCAGCCGCGGGTTCGGCTTCTTCGGTGCTGGGGACTGGAGACAGGGCGGCACCAGCTGGACCGACGACTACCCCCGTGGCGATCGGACGATGATCAAGATCGTTCGACGCTTGAGCCGCATCAGCGCTCGTGCTGTCGAGCAGCCCGTGAATCTCGACGAGGGTGACGCGGAATTCTATCCCTTTCTCCTCGTTGGTTTGGCGTGGGCCTGGGAACTCACCGATAGCCAGGCAGCCGCGCTGCGGGCGTACCTGCTGCACGGCGGCTTCGTGTTCTGCGACAGTTTCTTCGGCGAGAGGAATTGGGAAATTTTCCAGGCGAGTTTGCGGCGAGTCTTTCCTGACCGGCCCATCATCGACCTCACCGATGACCACCCGGTTTTTCACACGGTGTACGACCTACCCAACATGACGTCCGTGCAGATTCCAAACATGAACTCTCTCATGGGTGGCGGCGACGGGTCCCTGTTCGACGGCCACATTCCTCGTTGGCGCGGGGTCGAGGACGACAACGGCCGGCTCATGGTGTTGATCGCATTCAACAACGATGTCGCGGATGCCTGGCAGTGGGCTGACGACACGCGCTACCCGGCCGACAAAGCTAACCTCGCACTGCGGTTGGGTGTGAATGTGGCCGTGTATGCCATGTCGCACTAGGGGCGGCGATCTCCCGGGATAATACCTAGGAACCCCGTGCCGCGGACCTCACGCGTTTTTTCGGACGTAGCAAGCGTCGATTACGTATGCGAGGCCGGAGGGCAGCAGCGTAGCCAGTTCGACAGCGCGTAGCACGAGCGCTACGACCAGAGCTTGGGGAGCCGACACGTGAGCGAGGGTGAGCGCGGCGACCTGTGCGCCCTCCGCAACGCCGATTCCGGCCGGTATGGGCGCAAATTGAGCAAGTGCTTTGCTCAGCGGCAGAAGGGCGCACAGGGCTAACAAATTCACATGAACGCCAAGCGACGTCAGCACAGGTACACACATGAGGGTCCGGATGAGCTGATTGCCGATTGACAGGACAAAGAACCAGACCAGCGGGCGCACACCTTTGCTCAGGGCAACATACTCATTGTGTAGCGAGTGCAGTACTTTAGTGACGCGATTGCCGCGCATGCGGCTGGTTACTTGCCCCAGAAACTGGTAGAGGCGGTCACTCATGGAAATGGCGGTCAACACTGAGCCAAGCAACAAAGCCGCGAAGACCCCGGCGAAAAGGGGCATCAGGTCGGTCCTGCCCTCCAGAACGGTGCAGAGCAGTCCTGCGCACGACAGCGCGAGGATCGCCAAAAGCCCGAGCACCCGCTCCAGGACGATCGTGGCAGAGACCCCGCTGCCGGACTGGCCTGCAATCGCGAGCCGAGCTGCGCGAAAGATGTCGCCGCCGACCGTCGCGGGAATCGCGTAGCCTACGAAACCGGACGCTAGATAAAGGCGGAATGCATCCCAGTGCGACAACCAGTATCCACGCGAGCGCAGAAGGATGTTCCACTTGAAAGACATGCTGAACCGGTCGAGTAGGTACAGCACGGTGGTCAGCGTGATGGCCATGGGCGTGAGCCGAGACAGCGCTGTTAGCGCGGCATGGACGTCTATAAAACGCGCCATGAGCGCAATAACGCCTACCATGAGAACCCAGGGCACCAGCTGTTTGAATAGACGGAGACGCTCACTCGCCACGACGGGCGCTTCTACAAGCACGGGCTGGGCTACTTGGCTCACACGGCACTCTCCTCGATGCGATCGCGGCATTCTTTCGTGATCCTTTCGAGCAGCAAAGCAAGTGCCTCGTCAAGACGAGGTCTGTGCGGGTGGTAGCGGGTGCTGGACCGCCACGGCTTCATGTGCTGCGCGGGACCTGAGGGGACAACCTTTTGCGAAAGCTTGTGCGATCGCGTTACGGCTCGTGGGCGGTGGGATGGATGGCCTCGGTACCTTCGTACGACCCATGCTTTGCGTTGCCAGCCCAAGGACTCTACGTCAATGTTGATTTCGTCACGATGACGCGTGTCGACTGGATGAGCTATCTATGGAGATTCCGCGTTGTCCGAAGCCGTTCGATTCCGATGTGCTCGGCGAGTTCAAGCAGTGCATCGAGGTGCTCGTCTTCGCACAGAGGCTCGCGATCGACTTCGACTTTGAACGCTGATGCCGAGAGTCGATCGCCGAACAAGGCAACGGCGCGCGCGGCATCGTCCTGCCGCGAGGTCCAGAGGAGTCCGGCGGCGGGTGTAGCGCCGTGAAGGCATTCTGCCCAGTCGCGCGTCAATGGGTAGGCTGTCACCGGGTATCAATCAGGTTCGTGCGATGTAGGCCCAGGCGGTTGAGTCCCTTCGTCGAAAGGTCGACAGCTTGCAAACGACGCTTCGGTCGGATGCGCGAGGTGACGAGGTTCTGCTCCCGCAATCTTTCGATATCGAGTGTGTATTGGCCGGGGGGAGTTGGAAGACGGTCTCCATCTTGAAGGCCATTATCACACCATAGGACGGGTCGCCAATCCGATTTGGTGGGCGACATGGCTCACGTGTGTCGCGCTGATCCAGACCTCAGTGCGCCCGTGGCCGTCCTATATCGCTGGGATTTTCTTTTGTGCCTACTTGATTGTGATCGCTCGGATTGAGTGAAACAACACTGGAGCTGACGGCCGACGACTCATGCATGCACTCCTGACGGCAAGCAAGGTAAAACCGCACCGCTCAGGCCCACGGTAGGCACTTCGTAAGGCCCGAGGACTCGGACGAGCAGGTCAGTCATGGGATGGGGGTCTCGATGTTGTCAGCGAGCAAACATGTGTGAATCTGCGGCCGGTGCGAACTGCATCGATCAACGAGGGCGCGCGGCCCGGATGGTGGCTCTTCATGTTGCGGGAACAACTCTGTATGACGCGGTGCAGCAACGGGGTGCAAATGAATTCGTTCCAAGCGTTTCGATCATTTCGGGACGTTGCCTGTTGCGATCTGGCGATTCGATACGCAGTGCCTGGCGGGCCGATACATGCTATGTGTGGTGTAAGAATCCTCAACTCGGCATCCTGTAACAGGTGGATTGTTGGAATATCATGATGCGATTCGCTTTCACCTGGCCGAGAGGACATAGGTGCAATGGAGTGTAAGAATTACGTTCGAGGGTTACGGTGGGAGGAGTTTGAACTAAAATAATGTTATGTGTCATATCTGCCTGGGTATGCGGATCTGAGGGGTTTGCTTGATTGTAGCGTTTGCGGCGATTGGTGCGATTACAGGAGTGCGCCCAATCTGTCGTCGCCGGACCCCGGTCAGGGGATGTTGGGCTGCGGGCGGATCTGACGAAACCCCGTAGTGAGTCCGGAATAGAACTTTCATCGACGATCTGTGGCGCCATTCGCGCCTCGCCCAGCCGCTATGTGATCTCATGAGCGGCTCCGAATGGGTCTGCGCCAACCGCGTACGGTGGTCGCGAAGATCTGAGATGAGCTTGCGAAAAAATATGGAGTTCCGGGAAACCCTGTCGTGAATGTCAGGCACACCACCTGCGAGTGCGTATGAAATAACAGTGCACGCATAGCGTGTGAACTACGGATGGGGAGGCACACGCATGGATATGCGAAGCAGCAACGTGGTGAATTTGTCGGAGTCTGATCCTCCACAGCGTTGTTTTCGCGACACGAGGGCTGAATCGCCGAGCACCGAGGCCAGTCGCCCCGCCGAGCCCAATCCTGTCACGATGGTTGGGTTATCCCTCGAGCTGGCGAGCGTACCAGGTGCAGCGGCGAACGTGTTTGATGTCTGTCCGCTATCAGCGTTGCAGGAGGGGATGCTCTTCCATTGCCTCCTGAATCGCGATAGTGACGTGTACGTATTCTCCACCCTGTTTGAATTCGACTCGCGCGCGAACCTGCTGCAATGGATCAGCGCGGTGAATAGAGTGATAGGCCGTCACGATATTCTCCGGACTTCGATTCGCTGGGAAGGCTTGCCGAAGCCGGTGCAGGTCGTTGCCCGTGTGGCGACGCTGTCGGTCGAGGAGTTGACACTGGATGAGGGACAGGATGCAGTAGAGTACCTCGAGAACCGCCTGCGGCCGGGGCATCAGCCCAGAATCGACTTGCGCCATGCGCCGCTGGCGCGACTGCTCGTTGCCTCGGGCGCGCACGGCCGGCAATACGGCCTGCTTGCACTTCATCATCTGATAAGCGATTGGAGTTCGCTGCAGCTCTTGATTGATGAGTCGTTGCATTACCTCGAGCATCGCGAGCGGGAGCTGCCGCCACTGCAGCCTTACAAAGAATACGTCGCATATACGCTCGCGCACGCGCATGTGGACGGAACCGAAGAGTTCTTCAACTCAAAACTGGCGGACGTCGAAGATCCGACGATTCCATTCGGGCTATTACAGCCCCATAGCCCAGGCGTCGAGCTCGAGGAGGCGAGTCGACTGATCGGCCGGAGCGTGGCGCGCAAAATCCGCGATCAGGCGCGTCGTCATGGAGTCACCCCCGCCAGGCTGTTTCACGCCGCATGGGCATTGGTGGTTGGCCGTACCAGCGGGAAAGACGATGTGGTGTTTGGGACAGTGTTGTCCGCCATGCAGAGCAGGTGTTCCCTGCAGCTTCCGGTGACCATGGGATTGCTCGTGAACACCCTGCCACTCAGGGTGAGGATTGCGGATCTGACAGCAAAGGAATTGGTGCAACATACACATCAAGAAATATCAGAATTGTTGGAGCACGTACATACTCCATTGACGACAGCCCAGCGCTGCAGTGGTATCCGTGGCAACGAGCCGCTGTTCACTGCGATCATCAGCTACAGGCACGGCACGCATGAGATCGAGCGGCACTCTCGCGGCGGCGTTCGGATCCTAGGCCGGGGCGAGGCGCCCACCGGCTATCCCATTTCTCTCTGTATAGATGACCGAGGCAATGAATTCCTGATTGCCGCGCAGACAGACCACCGCATCCCGGCCGCCCGGATCGTTCAGTATGTCGAGACAGCGATACAGTCGCTGGTCCGTGCGTTGGAGGAGCGGCCGGATACGCCCGCCATGCGATTGGCGATTCTACCGGAGCAGGAGCGGCATCAGGTCGTCGAGCAGTTCAACGCGACGGAGGTGGCTTATCCGCGCGAAGAGCTGATCCACGAGTTGTTTGAAGAGCAGGTGGAGCGTACGCCGGATGGCGTAGCCGTGATCTGTGAGGATCAGTCGCTCACCTACGCCGAGCTCAACGCCCGAGCCAACCAGTGGGCACGGTATCTGACTGAGCAGGGCGTCGTCCCTGGACAGCTCATCCCGATCCTCATGCCCCGCAGCCTGCATATGCTCATCGCCCAGCTCGCG
>Ga0105240_10000986_pt1 | contig 50790 bp, 54 predicted proteins | sample KBSC54metaG_FD_80426 | JGI IMG/M metagenome (GOLD analysis project Ga0105240, IMG submission 80426) | Corn rhizosphere microbial communities from Kellogg Biological Station, Michigan, USA - KBS C5-4 metaG | ecosystem: Host-associated > Plants > Roots > Rhizosphere > Soil | place: Michigan, USA... | reverse complement strand
CTGGTCAAATTCCACAACGGGTTTTTGTTGTTCGTTTTCCATGATCATGAGGTTTCCTTTAAGTTACGAATTCTCCTCATTTTCATGCCCCTGTGTGTTTTAATTAATCATGGTGGCTTCATAATATAAGTTTTGCTGTTATTGGAGATAGTTCACCCACCAGCTCGTCTATAGCAGGCCGAAAACTGGCAAGATCCGTTTCCGATATCTTGATTGACGGCCCCTTTCCGGCGCTCTGCTTCCTGTTTTCCGGCAGCCAGTCCCGCAACGCCAGCTGCCTGACGAATAAAGGCGGTTTTCCGGCCAACCTGCTCAGCTGTCGCTCCATCTTCTCCTGTTGCCCGTCCCGTCCCCCGCAAAGCGTTACATATCCGTAAGACGGAATTTTCCCCTTCATCCATCCTAAAAAAGCAGCGACCGGCGATGCGATTTTCGCATTCCACACCGGACCGACCAGTACCACCCGGTCATACCTGGTAGCCGTCACCGGCGGAGGATTGATCTTAGGCTTTCTTCCGAATAAAATGTCCAGCAGGATAGTGATACCCCTTCTGGGCCTCGGCTCGGTGATCTCATAAAGGTCAGCGCCCAGCCTTTCCTTCAGCAAGGTGGCGAGAATAGCATTATTCCCGGTAAATGAATAGTATGCGATTAAGGTCTTCATAAATGATCTCTGTTATTTCCCCGTAAATGTCCGCAGGACGCCACCGCCAGACCATGACCGCGCTCATCGGGTCCCTTGATTACCATCACCCGCCCCAACAAAAATCCAGCAGGTGAACCAAAACCAGAATTCGGTATCTTTAATAGGTATGAAAGACAATTTCTCCACCCGGTCGGCCCGGTATGCCCAGTTCCGCCCAACCTATCCCGGGGACCTCTTTGACTACCTCCTGTCAATGGTCCCCTCCACCAATAGCGCATGGGACTGCGGCACCGGCAACGGCCAGGTCGCCCGGCAGCTGGCCCGAACATTCTCCACCGTCCACGCCACCGACATCAGCCAGCAACAGATCGACAACGCAGAGCCCCTGCCGAATGTCGAATACACGGTTCAACCCGCAGAACACACCTCCTTTCCCGATAACAGCTTCGACCTGATCACCGTCGCCCAGGCCATCCACTGGTTCGACTTCGACGCCTTCTACAAAGAAGTCCGCCGGACGGCAAAAGACCGATCTATCCTGGCTGTCATCGGATACAACCTAGTTCAGATCACACCCTCCATCGACGAATTGATCAACCATTTCTACAGGAACGTAGTCGGCCCCTATTGGGACAAGGAAAGAAGATTCGTCGACGAGAGCTACCAGACCATCCCCTTCCCTTTCGGGGAACTAAAAGCCCCCGGGTTCAAAAACAAATTTGAATGGACACCCGACCACCTCATCGGCTATATCGGGACCTGGTCCGCCGTAAAACACTATGAGAAAAAGAACGGTCAGGACCCCGTTGACCTGATCCGTGAGCCGTTGCTGCAGGCCTGGGGCAGCGACGCCACAAAGCCGGTCGACTTCCCGATCCTGCTAAGAATAGCCAGAATCACCAAATCATAACCATGGACACTATCCCAAAACATATCATCGACTTCGCATCCATCGCTGCCCAAACCACGGAACTCTATAAGAACATTCCGCTGACTGGTGTCAACGATCACGTCGTCAGACTAAGCATAATGACCGAGCCTTATTTTTGGCACCGCCATCCCAACTCTGACGAAACCTTTCTGTCGGTCGAAGGATCGCTGATCATCGAGCTCGGCAACGAGGCCATCGAGCTGACTCCCGGCCAGCTGTTCACCGTTCCCAAAAACGCCAGCCACCGCACGAGACCCGGCGGCGCACGCTCGGTAAACCTGACCTTCGAACTCCAAAGCATAGAAACCATCAGGATCGATCATCTATAAAATCGCTTGCCATGACATCCAGAAGAAAATTCCTCCAGCAATCCGGAACATTTGCCCTGTCTGCCCTTTTAATCCCGCAGCTGGGCCGCGCCACCAACTACAAGTCCTCAATGCCCATCGGCCTGCAGCTGTACACGCTCGGCGACCTGATGGTCACTGACCCAAAGGGAACGCTGCAAAAGCTGGCAGCCATCGGCTTTAAAGAAGTGGAAAGCGCTGCATCGGAGAAAGGCAGCTTCTACGGCTTCACCCCAAAGGAATTTTCCGCGATGGTCAGGGCGGCCGGCATGCACTGGCGCTCCGCACACGTGATCGGCGCACCCTTTTCCCTGGCCCAGATTCTGAAAGCGGCTAAAACAAAGGAAGACTCCGCCGCCACGTTGAAATATGCGGAACGGTTTAAGGGCAGGCCGAAAATGGCTAACCTGAAAGAGAACTACCAACAGCTGGCCGACCAGGCAGCCGAAGGAGGCATTAGCTACCTCGTCTGTTCCAGCATCCCCGTCAGCACATTGGACGAGATAAAGACCGCCGTCGACATCTTCAGCAAAGCAGGAGAAGCATGCAAAAAGAACGGCGTACAATTTGCCTACCACAACCACGTATCGGAATTTGACGAGGTAGAAGGCCACCGCCCATTCGACTACATCCTCAACAATACAGACAAAACAACAGTGAAAATGGAGCTCGACCTTGCCTGGGCAACCAAAGCCAAACAGGACCCCGTCCAACTGTTCAAGCTCCACCCCGGCCGCTATCCGCTGTGGCACGTAAAAGACCTGAACAAGACAACGATGGCCCCCGCCGAAGTAGGCTCCGGCATCGTCGATTTCCGACGCATCTTCGACAACGCAAAAGAATCGGGGATGAAATATTTCTTCGTAGAGCAGGACCAGGCGCCCCAGCCGCTGCAGAACGTCACCAACAGCTATAACTATCTGAACAAAATGCTATAAACACCCGGACTGGCCGGATCACCATCATCATCCCGGGCGGCTACTCATAGCTGCGACACATCCTTCCCATCGGCGATATCCTGCTTCAGCCGCCCGATATACTCCTTCGTGCCCTGATCCTCCGCCAGTCTCAAACAAACATCCGCATACTTCAACGCCGCGGTCTTATCGCCCATGGCCGCATACCCCTTTGCCATTCCCAGATTGGCCAGCCAGTCTTTGGGCGTACGGTCATAATTGATCTTGAAAGCATCCAAAGCCTCCTTGTTCTTCTTCATCCGCAGCAGCTTGCTGCCATAAAAATAGATATCCCGGGTGCTCCCTTTCGGAAAGGCCAGCTTCAATGCTGAATCCGCCTCACGATGACGTCCCGCCGCATCCAGCAACCCCGCATAAGTGCTGAGTGTGCGAAAATTGGCCTCCCCGAACCAGGTATTGATAGACCGGTCCGCCCAGGAAAGCCCCTCTTCGAGATTGACGTTATTCTCGAGGCAAAAATCCGCCGCCTGCTGCATGTTCTGCCAGTACTCGTAGAATTCGCCACTGTTGAACGCATACCGGTAGGCATCCACCTGCGTCTTTCGAAGGTCCACACCGACCGTAAAAAGGATCCTGGCCTTCTCCCACCCGAGCACCACCACGGCGCTGCTATCGGTCTCTGCGCCAAACTCGTACTTCAGCCGCTCGACACTCTCGGTCGCCCGGGTCACAGGCACTTCCACCCGCAGCGCATCGCTGGCCGGGTTATAATAAAAGGAACCCCAGGCATTATTGTCTTTCGAAAAGACCAGCGTCGCCTTTTCCTGTCCCATGGCGATAAAGAAACCATATTTCCCCGCCGCCAGCGGCCTCCCTTCGATGGTGACATCCGTAGAGAACGCAATGGTCGTATTCTCATTGGCCCCTGCCCGCCAGGGCGCCGCCTTGCTGGTCCCATAGTGATAGTCTACAAAGCCGTACGGCACCAGGTCTCCCCATATCTTCCCTTCCCGCCCGTTGACAGCCGGCCGGCTATAGCTGATCGTGACATCTGTGATGCCTACCTGTTCCGAAACAGCCGCCATTTTACTTCCCCGGGGAGTTTTTACCTGTTGCCCCTGTACCGCGAGGGACATAGCTAAGACGATAAGCAATGCAATAGTTCTCATGGGCCGAAAATCGAGGCATCTCCAAAAACCTACAAAAAATTTCGACCAATTCGGTAAAATCTTCGCCGAATCCGACTAGGGAGCCTCGATGGAAAAACGGGTGTATTTCTCTTTCTGGTGGTATTCCGCCACTACAATATGTCCAGCTTTTGCCGGATAAACATTGGTCCTTATATTGCCGTTCTTATGCGGAACGGTCCTTAGGACCTTTTTGCTGCTGATATTGTAGATGAATATATTCTGCGCATCGTCAATGATCATATAGTTGATCCTGGTATCCGGATTGACCACCGGATAAAAATCCTTGAAATCAACGTCATTCAGCTGCTTCTCCGGATCAATGCCCCTGGCTACATCACAAAGCACATTGTTATCAAGAACGACCTTACCCGACGCCTCCTGCCGGACAAAAACACCATCCGCCAGCCTGTAGCTGCGCCTGCCCATCGGCGAAAGCGCCGTACCGGTAAAGATGGTATTACCGTTGAAATCCTTGGCGGCGGAAGCGTATTTTACATAAAAGCCCTTTTCCAAAAAATAGCCGTCTTGCGAAAGTCCCGGAAATTTCCCTTCATCCCAATAGCTGCAATTGGCCTTCATATCCCTTCCCGGACCACCCAGATCGATCGTAAACAGCCCGATATATGGACCTTTGGGATAGTCCATCGCCATGAGAATATCCCTCTCCATTTTCGGATTAATGATACAACCCGCTACAAACGCATCCCCTGTGACCGGGTCATTGTCAAAGCTCAGAACTTTCAACCAGTTGCCCTTCGAATCCCTGAGATCGAAATCGATCACCGGGCTAAGATCCCCCGGAGAATAGACAAAGAGCTTATATCCTCCTTCCGGAATAACGCCGATCTGCTCCAGGAGATAGATGTAAGTCGCCGACGCGTGCAGCTCATAATGGCTGGCACGCTCCGGGACCGCCATTTGCTGTAGCAGAGATCCCTTGTCGTCAAACAAGACCACCTCCTGTTTTCTGCCATCGCCATAAAACAGACAAAACCCCACCTTGGGGACATTCTTTATCTGCATCCCATGTATTAATACATTTTCCGCCTTTGTTATGTATCGATAACTTCCTTCTACAACTGGCTGGGTCGACAGTATAACCTCTTGAGACCAGGTATTGAGTACCTTCCCATTGAGGCTGATCCATTGGACCAGCACCTGACTGGAAGACGCTGCATCGCGCATTTTTTCAACCGTACTCTGGTTCTTTATCTGCTGAACCCCCGTCAGAGAGGTCTGGATATACCCCAGGCAAATTGCATTCTGCTCAAAAGCTACGGTCTGGAGTTCGAGGTTGGCTCCCCGAAAATTGACGGCACCCAGATCATTGAGGTTTTCATCCATGATCGTTACCCGGTAATTGAAGGAGTCCTTGCTGGCCTTTTCCAGCCGGGTAAAGGCCAGATAGCCAACAAGCTCATTATCCTGCCTGATAGGCTTGAACTGCGTGGAGATATCTTCGTTGACTTCTTTGAAAACTTTGGATTGGGCCTGCAATACGGCAGTAAAATGCACGAAAAGAGCTAGAAAAACTAATTTCTTCATGTAGGGGTATTTGGGAGTCGGCGCAAATTAAATATTTTTCCTCACACCCAACTCTTCATTCGCTTATCCACTTTGCTCGCCAAAAATTCGACAATATTCACGACCCCCGCCAGTTTCCCTTTCACGAACGGATCCTGCTTCATGATCCGTTCCACCACAGCCGTATTCCTGCCCCTGACAATGATAATTTCCCCCGTCTCCGGCGCTTGCTGCCCCGCCACCAAAAAATCACCCGCAGCAAAATGCTTGTCCAGGAACGCCACATGCTTCTCCATCACCGCTTTGATCCTCACCATGGGAACCAGATATTTCAACGAGACCACAAACAACGAAGGATATGCCTTCGCCTGAGCCGCCGCCCGCTTAGCCTCCGCCTCCATCGTCCTCAATTCAGCCGCAGCCTTTTTCTCCGCCAGCCTGGCCGCCTTTTGGGCTTCTCTCTCCTTCTGCCGCTCACGCACTTGTGCCTCCCTTTCCCGGGCTCGTGTCTCCCTTTCCCGCACCAGCCTCTCCCTCTCCCGAGTCAACCTCTCCTTCTCCCGCGCCAACCTCTCCTTCTCCCTCGCAGCCTTTCCCTTTTCCCGCGCAGCCTTCTTCCCCACCGGCCGCTTCCCTCCTCCTACCTTCTTCTCCAACACCCCCTTCCTCTTCAATAGCTTCTCCACCAACGGGTCCGTCCCATACGCCGTCAGACTCTCCCCTCCCAACGTCCGCAATACCTCTTTCCCCAGCTTAGCCACCCCCGGATGTTCGCTGATCCACCTGTCCCTCGCCGCCTTATCCCGCTGCGCCACGGCCCCCAGGGCAGCCTCGATGACCCGCAGCTCCTTCTGATGCTCCTTCAGCCGCCGATAGACCACCAACAACCGCCCCACCACCTCCTGGTTCCCGCGATCGGCATCGAATACCCGCTGGTAAACCTTCGCCGCATCCTCCAGTTCGCCGGCCTTCTCCAGTCGCATCCCTTCCTCAAACAGTTTTTTATTCATACAATTTGATAATTTTACCCGGCACGAATATTGGATCGGCTTCCACATGCTCGCCATAAAAACATCCATCCTCGAAATATCCTTCCTCGATGAAGGTCCCCGCAATGGTCCCGTCATCTTCCTCTTGCACGGCTGGCCCGACGACATCCGGGCCTGGGGCCAGGTCGCCCCAATCCTCAACACTGCAGGCTTCCGGACCATCATCCCCTACCTGCGAGGCTTCGGCCCTACCCGTTTCCTCGCAAAAGACACCCTCCGCGATGGCCGCGGCGTCGCACTGGCGCAGGACGTTATCGATCTGGCCGACGCACTGGGCATAACCAGCTTTGCCGTGGCCGGACACGACTGGGGCGCACGCGCCGCATATCTGCTTGCCGCCCTATGGCCATCGAGGATCAGCAGGATTGCGGGGATGGCCCTGGCCTTTCAGCCAAGAGGAGAATTCCCCATACCCTCCCTCCCACAGGCCCGCCTGTTCTGGTATCAGTGGTTCATGTGCACCGATGGCGGAGCAGCGGCTGTAAAAAGAGACCCGGTTGGCTTCTCGAAGATACAATGGGATACCTGGAGTCCCGAAGGCTGGTACAGAGAAGAAGAATTTGAAAAGACCGCCGCAAGCTTCGGGAATCCCGACTGGGCAGCAGTGACCCTGCACGGCTACCGAAGCCGTTTCCTCCACGAGCCCACAGACCACCGCTACGATGAATTACAGCACCGCATAAAGACCATTGCCCAGCTAAAAACATCGACCCTGGTCATCAACGGCGATTCAGATACTTGCGACCCTCCGGATAGCTTCGAAGAAATGGACCATAGCTTCACCGGCGGCTACGAATTGCTGACGCTCGAAGGCATCGGACATTTCCCCCCGCGCGAAGCCCCCGACGCCGTAGCAAAGGCCCTGGTCCGCCATTTTAAGGGCTGAGCACCCCTCCCTCCGCATATTCATGCAACGCCCCGGATTTCGTAAAAGCCCCCGCAAAGAACAATAAGATGATCATTCCCACAAATACCGACACCCCAAAACCCAGGAACAAAACATTATATGCAAACACATATCCTGATACCCCCGAGACCTTCTTCACGACCACTCCGGACAACGACTGAAACACGGCTCCCCCGATACCATTGCCGATACAGGCGAGTCCCCAGGCGGAAGCGGTAGATGACTGGGGAACGACATCCGCTGTCAACGCCAGCGAATTCGCCGTATAGGAGGTATAACCAAACCCCGCAAGCCCAAGGACGATCAGCGCGGACATAGGCCCCCCAATCACCCATGGCCCCATCAGCAATGGCAGGACCATCAAAACGCCTGCCACCGCCAGCGACACCCGCCTCGCCTTAGGCGTGGCCATCCCCCTTCGGATCATCACCTGAGTAAAGTATCCCCCGACGATGTTCCCGACATCGGCCATGATGAACGGTATCACCGCATACCATCCGATCTCCTTCAATTTCCAGTGATGCACGTCAGCAAGGTAGCGGGCAATCCAAAACGTTACAAAATACCATACAGGCTCGATAAAGATCTTGGCAAACAATAACCGCGACACAAACCTGTTCTTCAGCAGCTTCAACGCCGGAACGATCCTCGCTTTTACCTCGCCGCTCTGCCCTGCCCGCGATGGCGTATAATAGACGAACCAGAAAATAATCACCCATAAATATCCTAATCCTGCAAGAATGATAAAGGAGGATCGCCAACCATATGCCGCCGCCATTAAGGCGATCATCGGGGGAACAATAATAGCTCCCAGCGCAGAACCGCTGTTGAAGATACCGGACGCAGTCGAGCGCTCGTGCGGCGGGAACCATTCACCGGTCAGCTTCAGCGCCGCCGGCCAGTTGCCGGCCTCTCCGATACCGAGGAAAAACCGGCATACGCCAAACTGAAAAGGACTACCCGCGAACGCATGTAACAGGCCCGCGGTAGTCCAAAAGACCATACAAAGGGAATAGCCCAGCTTCGTCCCGAGACGATCGATAACCAGGCCAGACAGCGAATTCGATAGCATATAGGCAACGAAGAAAGCCGCAGCTATATAGCCAAACGCATCGTCAGGAATTAGTTTCCTCAATTCTCCATCTGCGCTTAAATAATTGAACGAAAGCCGGTGAACATAGTTCAACGTCGTCGCCAGGAAAGCGAAACCGATCATTACCCACCGCATTCGTAAGGATCGGCTGGCCAATGGAGTGATGCTATTCATAAAACAGATCTCACTTCGATCAATATTTCATCCCCCTTTTCTTCAATGACCGGATTGACCAAAGCACGGCCCATCCCTTCCCATTGAACTTTCATTTCGTCCTTATCTTCCAACGAGACACCTGCTCCAAAACTGAAAGCATCTGCGCCAAAGAAATGAACATGCGCCTGCAAAGGGATCCGGTGCTCTTTATACTTAAAGTGATGGTGCTCGAGATTGGAAAGCGAATGCGCCATATTATCTTCACCGGTGTGCACAGGCGAGGACCATACGGCTGTTCCTTTCCGGAGAACGCTTACTACCCCCTCAATATTTGTAAACTTCATGTCGATGACCAGTTCGGGACCGATCGAACAATTGCGCAGCTTCGACGGGGCCAGATACAGATAATTCTTCTTCTCCATCACATGATCCGAGAATTCATTTGCAGGAGTAAATCCGATCCTGAACGGTTGCCCGTGCTGATCGACGACATAAACTCCGGCGACTTCGGGCTCTTCTCCACCATCATTGGCATAGGAAGCAACCGGCAAGGGCTGACCATGCGCCCGAAGATAATTGCCATTGCCTTTATAAAACCACTCCGGCTGTACTCCAATACCCCCATGCGAAGGCCTTCCCCCATCCAACCCCCACTGATAGATCCGCATACTATCCGTAAGCGTTACATTCTCTGCCTGGTGCATCACCTGCCTGTTGAGCGCGCTGTTCTTATGCGTGAGTCCCGTCCCGGACACCAGGCAATTGAATTGATTCTCCGGGCAATCAAAGGAAGGCAGCATGCGCCAATCAGCCAGGCCATCATAAACCTTGTTATAATCCAGCTCATCTCCGCCAAGATGCCTTTCAATGATCGCCGGCATGCTTATTTGCAACTCCAGCGCTCGTACCGCAAGCTCATAAACCGAATGAACACCTTCCAGCAGGAGCAATGCCGGCTCTTTCACCAGCGCCACCTTTCTCCCTACCGCAGGATGAACGATCTGAACCAGTCGTATAGTTTCTTTCATATGGCTATTTTTAAATTGCGATCCACCCACCATCAATAGATATACAGCTTCCGGTCATAAAGCTCGAAGCCGGACTCGCGAGATACAATGCGATCCCTCCTATCTCGTGCAGATCTCCCCAACGACCCATCGGCACCTTGGAAACAAAGGCCCGATACTTTTCCGGATCATTTAATAAAGGAAGGTTGAGTTCCGTCGCAAAAGGTCCGGGCATCAATGCATTTACGGTGATTCCCTGCGCCGCCAGCTCAATAGCCAGCGACCGCGTCAGCTGCAGAACGGCCCCTTTGCTGGTTGCATAGGGCGTTCTTTCCGGAATGGCCGTCACAGAAAGCATCGAGCCGATGTTGATGATCCGCCCATAACCGTTCTTCTTCATTATAGGAACTACCTCCCGGCACGCCAGCCAGGTACCGGTGACATTTACCTGTTGCACCTTATTGAACTCCTCCGCGGACAGATTCTCGATAGCACCCCGGATATTGATACCCGCAGAGTTGATCAGGATATCGATCTTACCAAATCGTTCCACTGTCTTCCGGACCGCTTCTTTCACGCTTTGTTCGTCGGTAACATCACAATAAACAGACATACATTCCACATCAAACCCGGCTATCACCTCTTCAACCGCCTTCTCACTTACCTTCTCGTCCCGGGCAGCAATGGAAACAGAAGCTCCGGCCTCGGCAAGCGCCTTTGCCATTGACAGTCCCAGTCCGCGGTTGCCGCCGATGATCAATGCAATATGCCCATCCAGCTTAAATAAGTCTAAGATCTTCATATACTTTCGTTTGTCACGATATTGAACTCATCCAGGTAGTCTTTTTTCAGCGTCAGCCCCATCCCCGCCCTGTTGTCGTCCAGCTGAAGCTTGCCGTCCTGGGCAATGACCTCCCCGTCAAAAATATACCAGAACATTTCGTTGCCTACCTCGATCTCGGTTTGAGGGAAATATTCCGCCATCGGACAGGCAAATGAGCTCATGACGACATGTAAATTATGCATCTGGCCACCATGCGGGATCACTTCAACCCCATGAACAAGGGCCATATTACAGATCTTTTGAGCTTCGGTAAACCCTCCTACACGGTTGGTATCGAACTGGAAAATATCCAACGCTTTCGCCTCCAGCAGATCATGAAAACCATACCGCGTATACTCGTGCTCACCGCCCGACAGCGGGATAGACGTGCCCTGTTTTAATTTGGCGAAATTGTGGATCTCATCGGGCAGCAACAATTCCTCCGCCCACCGGAGATTATAGGGCTCCATCGCCCTCAGCAGCTGTTTGGCATAGGGCAGACTGAAGCCCATGTAAGCCTCCAGCATGATATCCACGTCATCGCCAACCGTCTCACGTACAACCCTCACCATTTCCACATTCTTCTTCAACCCCTTTATTCCTTCCGTCATCGGATAGCCGCAACGCATTTTCATTCCGGTGAAGCCCTGTTGCTTAAAATCCGCAGCTTCCTCCTGCAGCGCATCCAGGTCCCGCGTATACAATCGGCTGTAATAGGCCGGGATCGATGGCTTGGTCCTTCCTCCCAGCAACACAAATACGGGCTGATTCATCACCAGGCCCTTGATATCCCACATCGCGATGTCGATTGCGCTGATGGCGGCGATGACCGCTCCCTTCCTCCCATAAGCGACCGTCGACCGATACATCTTTTCGAAAAGATATTCCGTATTGAGCGGATTCTCATTTAATAATAAAGAGGAAAGCTTGGCATCGATGATATGCTGCGTCACGTCCGGACACAGACCCGCGTTGCCATATCCGATATGACCTTCATCCGTCTCCACTTCGACAACCAGCCAGCTGAAGAACCGGAAAGGGGCCTGCGCATCGCTCTGGAACGGCAATGCGCTCAATGGCGTCGCGAAAATAGTATCGCTGGTTTTTACGCTCCCGCGCCACTGATACAATCTTGTTCTGATCGACTTGATTTTCATATGCTGCTTTTGAATTACGTCAACTAAACGAAGACATCCAGATACGTCACCTCATTGGAGACCGGCATGATCCCGTGCTTTTGTATGGAATTAAAATACAGACTGTCCCCGGTATTCAGCAAGTACTCTACCTCGCCTACCTGGACCTTCATCTTCCCATTGATCACATAGATAAATTCCTCTCCTTCATGCGACAGCTCGTGCGGCACGACTTCGCCTTTTCTCGCAACGAACAAAAAAGGCTGCATCTTCTTTGCGTGATAACCAGATGCGTAAGGATGAATAAAATAACCCTTGTCTGTCTGGGTTAGATTTTCAAGCGCTTTTTTCCTGGTAATATGGATGGCATTCAAAAATCCTTCCTGTTCCAGCAGACCTGATATGGAGGTGCCGAGTGATTTGGCGATCTTGACAAGCGCCGCTACGGAGGGAACGGCTTTATTGTTCTCTATCTTGGAGATCATGCTTTTGGAAAGCTCGCTCGCTTCAGCGATCTCCTGCATCGTCCGGTTCTGCGACAACCGGAGCATTTTGATCCTGTCACCGATATTCAGCTTGCTCAGCTGTTCTTCGACCATTGGCTCACTCATGGAATCATTGTTTACCCTAATTCAACCTTGTTGAATAAAGATAACACATTTCACCATACTTCCAAATTTATCGTTCTTTCAGCAGCCGATTCAGGCTTCTCAACGTAACACCGAGGTAATTAGCCAGCTCCTGTTTGGTACAGGGCAGCTTTTCGTGTTCCAGTGCCTGGAGTAATTGCGCCAGGCTATGCTCCAACGGTCTTAGCTGCTGCCGGGCTGATCGCTGGGCCGTGTCCGCCAGTCGCTTCGCCATCAGCTGCAGGATCGCGGCATTTAGGTCTTCATATCGCTTTAGCAGATGTAAAAAGCTCTCCTTATCAAACATATACACAGAAAGATCGCTGATCGCCCGAACGCTGGAGATGGCCGGTATCCCCGAGATGGCCTCGATCTCCCCTAGCACCTGCCCTTCCCCCAGGAACTCCAGGATATACTCCTTCTCGTCATCCTCGGAAAACGAACATTTGACGATCCCCGACCGGATAAAGAATACGCTCGCGACATCGGTCCCCTGCCCGATAAGCAAATGCCCCTTTGGGAATTTTCGTAACAATATGCCGGCCTGTCCCGAGGCTGCCAATTCGTCGATTATCCGCAGAATAGATGAGTTCTTCCTGATCATATGGACAAATGTCCCAAATTAACCCAACCAGCATAATAAATTTGTGCATGGCAACAAAATACTCGCTCATCTGGTCACTCCTCCTCTTCCCTCTGATCAGTCACGCCCAAACCCAAACCGAAATCACCTCCTGGCCCAAAATCGAACTCCACCTGCACCTCGATTGCTCCCTCAGCTATGACGTTGTCCACCAGCTAAACCCCGCAATCACCCCACAGGAATACCAGGACCAGTTCATCGCTCCGCCCATATGCACCAACCTGGCCGACTACATCACCCGCGCTGACCGCTCTGTCGGTCTCATGCAAACACAGGCGGCCCTGCGCCTCGTCACTTTGGACCTGTTCAACCAGCTGAAAAAGGACCACATCATCTATGCCGAGATACGCTTCGCGCCCCTCAAGCACCTCAGCAAAGGCCTCACGGGCGAACAGGTCGTCGCTGCTGTCGACAGCGCCGTAGACGAAGGCATCCGCCAAACCGGCATCCAGGTCGGAGTGATCCTCTGCACGCTCCGGCACTTTAACAGCGAAAAGAGTATTGCAACAGTAAAGCTGGTAGAAAAATTCCGGAACAAACACGTCGTCGGCTTCGACATCGCCGGCGACGAAGCAGGCTATCCCATCAACGAGCACGTCGCCGCATTCCAATACGCCAATACCCACGGCATCCCCTGTACCGCACATGCCGGCGAAGCTGCGGGACCTAACAGCGTCCGGGAGACCCTGGAAAGCTTTCACCCCTCCCGCATAGGCCACGGCGTCAGAAGCGCAGAAGACACAACCCTGATCCGTCACCTCCGCGAAAAGAACATCCTCCTCGAGGTCTGCCCTACCAGCAATCTCCAGACAAATATGTACGCAAGCCTGGCCCAACACCCGGTAAACCGTCTTTACACCGCAAAAGTCCCGCTGAACATAAACACGGACTGCCGCACCATCTCGAATACGACCCTCAGCCGGGAGTATTTCCGAATGGTCGAACAATTTCACTGGAAGAAAGCAGACTTCCTCGTCTGCAACGTCGAAGCCGTGGACCACGCCTTTACAACCCCGGCCATAAAAGCAGGCCTGAGATCGCAGCTAAAGGCCGCGTACAGCCGGTAAATACATTATGGAAACGTCTTATACTTCGTGTCAAACACCCCATTGGTAACAGTGATACTGTCATTCGGGGGCACCGAAGCTATCTTACCCGAGAAACTGCCCGCTATCTTCTCCGCGTTTCGATCCCATGAAGTGATGTTGATCGTTGTTGATGGGGCCTTACAATAATAGGAGGTGTAGTTGGCCGCCGAGTTTGTCGCCGCGTCCCGGTGGAACAGCTGCAGCATGAACTGCGTACCGGATGGATCAATGTATGGGCTGTTGACGGTCAGCGTATCAGGAAACGTCATGTCCAGCTGGATAGAGTCCTTCCCATTGATCGCAAACGCCAGTATTTCGAATTGCTGATTGGCCCGGATGGAATACTGGCTGACAGCAGAATTGGACTGGAAAGAAGTACCGAAGATCGAACCCGCCGATAACACGGCATCGATCTCTCCCTTGTCGGCAGGGTCCGTATGTTGATCTTTTTTACAGGAAAAGGCCAGGACAGCAACCGCCATCCACAGAGTAGACATCATTTTCATTTGAGAAGGGTTTAACGCGCGCTAAAATAGACAAACACGCGATACCCATGCTATACACCAAGGTTAAGAATTACCTAAAATATCCATTACCGTTAGTGGTCAGCTACCCATGAGGAATTATCGGCTCACCCCCACTACCTCGATCCCATACCCGCTAAGCTCCACCCCCTCCTCAGAGAACCAGCGACCAGGTCAATGGCAAAGATCTCCGAATAGTCGACACCCTGGCCAAATCTTGTTCCACTCAGAATAAGGATACCCTTTTCCATCACACCGTTCAATTCGTTAAAATGGACCGGCTGCTTTTCTATTTGCCAAAGCCTTTTGACTTTTCCCTTCACCGGATCAATAGAGCAGAATATCTTATTCTCGTTCCCCTCCGATGGATCGCCAACAACAAAATAGTCATTGCTGCTCCGGGAAAGACAGTGATTGCATCGGATGATCTCCTCGGGAACGAGTGATGACAAGGGAACAGAATAAATAACATTGCGGTCTTGCGCCCTATCGCGAAACCAGCAATTGACCAACAACGCCTGTTTCGACGAATTCAGGAACACCTGTACGCAGGTACCCTCTTCCGGCATCCTGATTTCCCTGACTTCGATCGTTTGGGTATTCCATATTTCGATAGTAGCATTATTCCGCGCAGCTACAATATGATTATCATCCAGGAACAACAATTCGCAATACCGATCCAATTTTTCCGCTAGTCCACAAATGAATCATACGGCGCCGTCGTTTCCGGGAAGCAGGCATTGGATAAGGTTTTCCCGAGGACTGATATGGGCATGGAGAATTTTATTCTCAATATACCGATTTCCGAAATACCTTAGCATCATGAAGGAGCTCTTCAAGATCATTTAAAAATCAACGACATGAAAAAGCCAATTCTTGGAAAAGCAGCAATTTTGACTGTACTGATCTTCGGTATCAGCGTTTCCGTCTTCGCCCAAAAGACCGATAAACAGGCAGACCAGCTGGCTGCGGCCAACGCCCTGGTCACTAAGTACCTGGCAACCTTCGATACGTTGGATTTTACCGTGTTCAGCAATCGCGACTGGGCAAGATTGCACGAAAGCCATGCAAAAGATATTCTCGTTCATTTTCCGGACGGCCACATCGAAAAAGGACTCGACCAGCACATAAAAACGTTGGATGCCATGTTTGTCTATGCACCGGATACCCGCATAAAAGAACACCCCATTCGCATTGGCAGCGGCAATATCACTGCCGTAATGGGATGGATGGAAGGAACCTTCACTCATCCCATGCCCATTGGCAATGGCAAATTCATTCAGCCCACCGGCAAAAAATTCCGCATCCCGATGGCGACCATCGGTATCTGGAAAGATGGGGTAATGAGCGAAGAATACCTTTTCTGGGATAACAAGACCTATATGGATCAGATCATGGGGAAATAAACACTATTTCGGTACAACCTGCGAAGCATTATACCCAAACTCCCGCTTAAATGCAACCGAGAAATGGGCCAGATTCTCAAAGCCCGCGTCAATATACACGTCGACGGGCTTTTGCTTTTGGATGGCGATCTGGTAATGCGCCCGCTCCAACCGTTTTTTAATAAGCCATCGTCCGGGCGTAGTGTGAAAAATGGCCGCGAAGTCCTTCTTAAAAGTAGTAAGACTCCTCCCCGTCAGATAGCTGAACTTTTCCAGCGGCAGATTGAACATAAAATTGCGTTCCATAAACCCTGCCAGGTCGACCTTTCCCGGTTCTTCCAGGGCCGCCAGTATTCGCCTGATGCGCGGATCATAACGATCCAGCACGACAAGACATTCATTGATCTTGATCTCCGCCAGGTCGGGGGGCAGCTCATCCTGCAAGCTGAAATAAGGTAGCAGCGACTGGAAAAAACTTTCCACCAGCGGATGCCGGTCCACTTCCATAAGCCCCGTCCACCTGCTTTCTGCTGCACTCAACGGCCGCATCCTGTAAAACCGTTCCAGCAGATCGGCCGGAAACAACAACGAAACAGAACGAAACGGCTCGTCACCCGCAGGTACTTTTGCCAGTCTCCCCAACTGATTGCGCGGAACGATCACGACTGCACCCGGCCCAAAACTATACGACTCGTCTCCATGAGCGATCTCCAGCGTTCCCGCGAGGACATAGACCAATGCATGCTGGTCCAGCACGAGCTCGCGGCTATAGTGCTTCTCGCGTTTGCAGCTGACAAAGACTCTTCCCTTCGTCGTCCCGCCTTCTTGAAGTCTCTCCATGCTTATCGGTTGATGCACAAAATTCGGTTGACGCACAAATTTAAGCCAATCCCAGATCAACCAGGCTTTGGCCGGTCGCCAAAACCGCCTCCCGATTGCTCCGGGGATGCCAGCCCAGCAAGCGGCTCGCCTTCTCATGACTGGCCTCCTTGGCAATCCCCAGATGAGGAAGAACAAGCCTTACCCTCGGGTTAAAAAGCGCAACGACCCGGATCAGCCAGCTCGGCAATTCCTTCCTGGGCACCCTGGCTGCCTTCGCTCCCAATCCGGCATGCAATATATCCGCAATATCCTGCATAGATATCGCCTTGCCCGAAGTCGCAAGAAAACGCTGCCCATTTGCCGCCGGAAGTACCATCGCCTTAAGGTGCAGATCCGCAACATCCCGAACATCCACGTAGCAAAAACGTATTTTCGGCAACCCCTTCGTCGTTCCATCCAGCATCCCCCTTATGATCCGTATAGAATGCGAATGATCCGCTCCCAACACCGGGCCTAACACCGCCACCGGGTTGACGACCGCCAGCTCCAGCCCCTTCCCTTCCCCTGCGATATACTCCCAGGCCGCTTTTTCCGACAAGGTCTTGGACTTTTGATACGCAGGGATATCCCGGGTCAGATCCGACCAGTCTTCTTCCGTATAGGGCGTTTTCTTATCGGTCCCCATGCCAACCGCGCCAAAAGCTGACGTCAGCACCACTCGTCTCACCCCCGCCGCTTTAGCCGCACGCAGTAAGAACAGCACCCCATTGACCGCGGGTACAACATATTCATCTTCGTGCCTTGCAGAAGGGTTCGGCGTCGGCGAGGCCGGATGAATGACATAGCTGCAACCTTCTGCAGCAGCCGTCCATCCCTCTTCCCGTGAAAGATCAGCCTCGACAAAGGACAAATTATCAAAATCGCGGATGCCCCCGACAGACAACATCTGCTTTACATCCTCAACGCGACTAAGCGACCGCAAGCTGGCCCTGACTTTATACCCCTTGTTCAACAAGGCCATGATACAATAGCTGGCAATAAAACCAGATCCGCCCGTCACCAACACCGTTTCCGGCACCTTTACATTCTCCATGTCTTTTTTTGACAAAATTACCACCCGCCAGCCCGGCAGGCTTTGCTGTAAAGTCGTTTTTACTTTGCTGAAAAGTCGCGCTGCCCTCCCCCAGGACAAAGATGCAGGTATTTCTTTTGGCTTCCACATAACTTTCAAACGCTTTCCTCCCTTTAGGCGTCACCGAACAGACGGTAAGCGGATAGTTCCCCCTGAAGGTCTTTTCAACATGAACATATCCCTCTGCGCTAAGGCGTCCGTGGTGATAATGTCTGCACCATGGCTCTATCACCACGCGCTCAACAAAAAAGGGTATTAATACGGGGGCATGCCGATCGAAAATGAGCTACTTTGCCCATAACCCCCTTTTTATGAAAAAGATATACCCATTAACCCTGATCCTATTGGTGTCGACTGCAGTCTTTGGCCAGAAAGGCATATTCTACCAGGCAAAATACCTGCGCGACCACTATACTGCCGGGACAGTTACTACCGACGACAATCTTGCTGCAGCCATGAACGGCCTGTACAGCGGTTCTGAAGATGATATCATTAACGCATTGCACGCCAATCCATTCTTTACAAATATTCGCTTTGAAAGAACGAATCTCGTCAGCATGGCTCGTTTTGGTTTTTCCGCTGCTTCGCTGGCGGGGCTGGACGTCACGAATATAGCTAACGGGGTCGCCGACCTGCTGATTGAGCGGGCAAAGGAAGAGCTTACTGCGGCATTCTTCGATCGGTTTCAGAGCTTTGCGAAGGCCAACCCGGAATTTTCCATCCTCTTCCCAAAGACGACACAGAACCTGGCCAATCTCCTTACCTACAGCTATCCTCAAATGCTGCCGGCACTGCGGGCAGGTTTTCTGGACGACATCAGGAACATCACCCTTAACCTGGGAGCCGTGATGGATCTCCCTCGTTATAGATCCCTGTTAAAAAACTTCCCGGAAGTAAGGATCATGATCCGGTCGCTGAGACTGGTACACGAACTTGAAACAGGGGCCTCCAACGCTGCAGACATACTGGTAGAGTTCTCGGGCTTCGCTGAATGGACCGATCCTGCAAGCCCGGTCGACTTGCAGAATGCAGGCAGTGGGATTAAAGTAGCCAAAGTATTTTCAGAAAGCATTCGCAACAATGGCAATGGATCCATCTGGGTACCAGGCAGCTCGCTGAAACAGCTTTTCTATGACGATGTATTCCTGAATTTCTATCTCGGTCTGCTATACAGGCAGTTTACTATTGATGACGCCAGCTTCCAGACAGCCAATGGAAACAGGGTCTTGTTCTCCGCTGTGCTCCTTCAGCAAAAGGGGAATGTCTTTCTTTTCCAGTCCAAGCTAAAAGAGTTCTTCGACCTGGCCTCAAAAGTGGATGCCACGCTCTCGGATATCCAGGCAAAAAAGGACGCCGGAAACAGTCCCTCAAACGACGACTGCTATAACTATATCAACGTCGCAATCGATGCAGTCGACTATGGTTGCAGTCTCATAAAAATATTCGATCCCATACCGACTGCCGATACCTATCTGTCGATAGCCCGCCGGTCGAACCAACTGTACAAGGATATCTATACAAAACAATACACGCAGGCTATCAGCGATGCCATCGAGATCTTCAGACAGCTCGATACGGTGATCGCCAAAAAGGTCAGCCCCGCGGCCAGCAACGCCGTAGCAGCAGCCCTGCAATACAACGGCCCCGCGGCAGAAGATCTTAAGAAACTGGCTGAAGGAGACGGATTCCTCAAACCCATCACGCAAAAGAATATCGATGCGGTAGTACAGGCTCAGGCTGCAGCGAAGCCCGATGCGCCCATCAACGCGCCCGACCTCGTGCAGCTTACACAATTGCGGGTACTGCAGAAATTCTTTACTTTCCTCGAGCAGTTGCGACCATATGCGCTCTTCATGGCCAACGTTGTAGAAGCAAAGAATGAGGATGCAGTAAAAGCTGCGCTCGAAAATGCCATACTGCCGGTCGGCAGCAGCTCCATCAAGAAGAATACCATCTGCAATATATCGGTACAGGCCTATCTCGGAGCATTCTATTCCGGGGCCAATGGCAACCACGCCGTGCTCAGCACCTGGCAGAGCGCCTTTGGAGTGATCGCACCGATTGGCCTTTCCTGGACACCGGGCTGGCTGAGCTGGAAGAAAGGAGGATCGCTAAGTGTGTTTGGCAGCATTTTCGATCTTGGCGCGATCGTAGATTACAAACTCAAAAAAGATCCTTCCGTAACCGGCGGAGACAGCGTCGTTTCAAAAGACTATTCCGTAAAGCTGGGACAGCTATTCTCCCCGGGCGCCTACCTGGTATATGGAGCTCCGTTCAACCTGCCTCTGTCCCTCGGATTTGGCGGGCAATACGGTCCCGGCCTATCGAAGATCGATCCGGGAAATGGCGTGGCTGTCACAAATCCATACTGGCGCTGGAGCATCTTCCTGACAGTAGACCTGCCGCTATTCAATATTGTAAACAGGACGAAAAAGAATTAGATACATTAATAGACAACGCACCGCCCGATATTGCCTGTGCCTCCGAATAATAAGATTTTCATTTTGCTGTTTTTATAAAAGAGCCCTTTAATCAATAACAGAACCGCAGGTGACATTGATAGCGGTACCCGTAATAGCAGAAGCGTTGTCTGATGCCAGGAATACGGCTGCACCGGCTACTTCCCGCAGGTTTGGAAGCCTTTTCAGCAGGGTGAAACTTTCCATTAGGCCCTGAAATTCTTTGTGAGAGGGCATGCCATGAGCTTTTGCATGCAGACTGAATACTTCGGTGATGGTATCCGTTTCCGGTATGCCGTCGGCCCTCAAACAGGCTACACGCACTCCGTAACCGCCCATTTCGCCCGCCAGCGTACGGGTCAATGCTTCTACTGCAGCCCAGGCAGCCGCCATCCCGCCAAGCATCGGCGCCGGCAGTTTGACCGGAGCGGCCGTAAGCGTGATGATCACCCCCTTCTTCTGAGCAGCCATCTGTTTGGCCGCAGCTGTAGCGGTGATAAAATGAGACCTGGAATAGTGCAACACAGGATTCACATAGGCTTCCGGCGAAAGCCCGGTCAATGGGATGCCCTGTACACCCTCCTGCCCGATGCCCGCCGCGTTCAACGAAATATCGATTTTCCCTTCCCTCTTTATTACCTGCTCCAGGTGGCTTTTCACGGCCTGCTCATTCAGTACATCTACTTCACCCGCTTCGGCAACACCACCCACGGCTGTAATCTCGCTAACCAGGGCGGCAATCGCACCCTTGTTTTTAGCGGTCACGAACACCCTGGCCCCTTCCCGGGCGAAAGCTTTGGCAATAGATGCTCCAATGAAGCCGGATGCGCCGTAGATCACGGCTGTTTTGTTTCTTAATTGCATGTGTGAATTTTTAATTGAATAGTGAAAATCATTCGACAAAGCTATGTCTGATATCCCTACTAAATGGGGTGCTATTTCGACATTCCAGGGGGGTGGTCCGGACAGTATCTTTCGCTATCTTTATAAAAAAAGAAATGAAACATCTAGCGCTCATCTGGCCGGACGGAGGCACCATCATAAGTAGTATGGTACTCACAGCGGAGGTGATCGATACCGCCAACCTGTATTATCGATCAAAGGGCAAACGGCCGGTGTTCGCTGTTTCGATTATTGGCAGCAGACAGGACCAGGCCAGGCGCAAAGGGCCTTTTTTTATCCAACCCGACAAGACCCTGCAGGAGACAAGCCATGCCGACCTGATTATCATTCCTTCTTTGGGCTATGATATTGCCACGGCTTTGCGCCAGAATGCAGCGCTTATCGACTGGGTGACCCTGCAATACAAGCTGGGCGCAGAAGTGGCCGGTCTTTGTACCGGCACATTTATTCTTGCCGCGGCCGGCCTGTTAAAAGGAAAACAATGCTCTACACACTGGAGCTTTGCCAATACTTTCCATGCTATGTTTCCCGAAGTGGACCTGGCAATAGAAAAAGTCATCACGTCCTCGCACGGCGTATACAGTTCCGGCGGGGCCCTCTCGGCCATGAACCTCGTTTTGCACATTATTGAAAAATACTACGACCGGGAAACAGCCATCTATTGCGCCAAGATATTTGAAATTGACCCCAACCGCAACGACCAATCGGGTTTTATAATCTTTTCAGGTCAGAAGAACCATGAAGACAACGAGATCAAAAAAGCGCAGCTGTTTATCGAGCAGAATGTCGAGAGCAAGATCGTTATAGAAGAGTTGTCATCCCAGCTCGCCATCGAGCGGCGCAGCTTTGACCGCAGGTTCAAAAAAGCAACGGGCAACACACCGGTCGAATATATGCAGCGCGTAAAAATGGAAGCGGCCAAGAAGTCGTTTGAAACCACCAGAAAAACAGTAAATGAAGTGATGTATGATGTCGGCTATTCAGACATAAAGACTTTTCGCGAAGTGTTCAAACGAATCACCGGTATATCGCCGGTCGCCTACCGGGTCAAATATAATAAGGAAGCAACATTGTAAGTTAATCCCCCGCTCATTTTCCCCCTTAACTTGGAATACACAGAAAGCGGTTTTCGAACCGCTCACCTCAACGAGGTCATTTCCACTATATACAGTCTGGACGCGGGTTTTCAAAAAGAAAAAAGCGCACAAAATGGCGCTTGTTCCATCTTGTACGCTAGAGAGGTTTCGAGCGGATTACCTCCGGCGCTATCGCGCCTCCGGTGATCCGCCGTTTGGGGAGGCCCAAAGGGATATCCTCATTTTAACCAGCCAGGCTACGCCTGTCCGGTTTTTATTGTACGCTGCGGCATCCGCGAGCAAGCTCGCTCCTGCCTCCGCTACCAATAAAAAAACCGCCTTACGGCGGTTTTAAAATGAGAATATCCCTTTGGAGGTTTCGAGCGGATTCGAACCGCTGTAGAAGCTTTTGCAGAGCTCTGCCTAGCCACTCGGCCACGAAACCCTATATTTCAACTCCGCCAAACTGCAATCCGGCGAAGCCGTCCCACCAAAACACTCCCCGAAAGGGGCCGTATTTTTTGGGCAGGTGCAAATTTACGGTAATTTTGAAGAACTCGAAAAAAATTATCGCAATTTATGCAAACTATCGCTGAAAGTGAGCTTATTATCAACAGTCGCGGGGCCATCTATCACCTTGACCTCCGCCCCGAAGAGCTGGCAAACACAGTCCTGACCGTAGGGGACCCCGATCGGGTCGCCATGGTATCTAAATATTTCGATACGATCGAACACCAGGCGCAACACCGCGAATTTGTCTCCCACACCGGCTATATCGGCAAACGACGCCTGACCGTCGTCTCCACCGGCATCGGCACCGACAATATTGATATCGTCCTGAACGAGCTGGACGCGCTCGTCAACATCGACTTCACCACCCGCACCGTCAAACCCCAGCTGACGCAGCTAACCATCATCCGTATGGGCACTTCGGGAGCCTTACAGGCAGATATACCCGTGGACAGCTGGGTCGCGTCCACCCACGGCCTGGGCATCGATAATCTCCTGAATTTCTACCGGCACGACCAGAACGACGAAGAAAATCTACTGCTGCGCGCCTTCTCCACCCAAACACAGCTGCACCACCGCCTCGCCCACCCCTATATCAGCGGAGCCAGCGCAGCCCTGCTAAAACGCTTCACCGAAGGCTTCTACCACGGCATCACCGTCACCTGCCCCGGCTTCTATGGACCGCAGGGACGCGTCCTGCGACTGGGCCTCAGCCAGCCCGAACTCATCGACAGGCTCACCGGCTTCGCCTACGGCCCCCACCGTATCACCAACTTTGAGATGGAGACCGCCGGCATCTACGGACTCGGCAAGATGCTCGGCCATTCCTGCCTCAGCCTGAGCGCCATCGTCGCCAACCGGGTGCGGCGACAGTTCTCGAAGGATGGCAACAAAGCCGTAGAAGGCCTCATCCGCGAGACCCTGCGGATCATCGGCCAAACCAGCTAACCCCGGCCGCCTAACCGCGAACGCACAACCCCGGCCCTGCGGCCGGGAAGCCGGCCTATTCCGCCCACCCCCAATTCACCAAACCTTCGTAAATTCAGTTCGTGAAAAAACATCTCGAGCTCCTCGATTCAGTCGAAAACATCACCACCGGCGACCGCTTCCGCACGGAGATCACCCGACTGAGAACAGACGAGCTCAAAGGCATCACAAAAAAATCAGGCTGGACCTTCGACTGGAAAAAAGAAGCCAAAAACCCCGAGCGCGAGGTCTTCAAGCTCACCATCGAGAACAACACCCAGATCATCCAGGGCCTCCTCAGCCTCTCCGTCGAACCCGACCACGTCGCAATGCACCAGGTCGAAAGCGCCCCCTTCAACCGGGGCAACAAAAAAGTCTACGCCGGCGTCCCCGGTAACCTCGCCGCCTTCGCCACAAAGCTCTCCTATCAACAGGGCAACAAAGGCGATATCACCCTCACGGCAAAAAACATCACCCCCGAAGACAAACGAACGATAAAAGCCTTCCTCCACTCCGATAACCCCAAAACCAAACCCTTCCAACCCGCCGCTTCCACCCGTCCCAAAAAAAAGCTCCCCGCCAAACACCCCTTCTCCGAAGCCAAACTCTCCCCCGAACGCTAACATCGGCCCACCCCGCCACCGCGCCTCGGCCGCTAGGCCGATTCCCCCAAATCAGTTACATTTGTCAGATGATCAAGATGAACTTCTTCAAATACCAGGGTACGGGCAATGATTTCATTATCCTCGATAACCGGAACTGGTCCTACACCTCCCTAACCACCGAAACGATCCAGCGACTATGTGACCGCCGCTTCGGCATCGGCGCCGATGGCCTCATGCTCCTCAATCCTAACCCCGCCTATGACTTCGAAATGAAATACTACAACTCCGACGGCCGCGAAAGCTCTATGTGCGGCAACGGAGGCCGCTGCCTGGTCAAATTCGCCTATGACCTCGGTATCCGCAGGAACGAATATAAATTCATCGCCGTCGACGGCCCTCACCTCGCCGAGATCGACACCGACGGCACCGTCAGCCTCAAAATGAAAGACGTCCATAACATCGACGAATACCACGGTGACTTCGTCCTCGATACCGGCTCACCCCATTATATAAAAATGGTCACCGACGTAATGGACCTCGACGTCTTCCACAAAGGCATGGACATCCGCTACAACAGCCACTTTGCCAAAGAAGGCATCAACGTCAACTTCGTCGAGCAAAAAAGACCCGACGAGATCATCGTCCGCACCTACGAAAGAGGCGTCGAAGACGAAACCCTCTCCTGCGGAACCGGCGTCACCGCAAGCGCCCTGGCCAGCTACCACAACGAGGTCGGCTACAACCACGTCAAGGTCATCACCAAAGGCGGCAGGCTGGTCGTGCGCTTCGACCGCAACGGCAACAACAGCTTCGAGAATATCTGGCTCTGCGGCCCCGCAATAAAAGTCTTCGAAGGAACCATCGACGTATAAGTCCACTCTCCCCCTAACCAACACATGATCCAATTTTTTAAAAACATCAACCACCAGACCGTCGAAGTCGATCATCCCGATGACAGCGTCTGGGTGAATATCCTCCCCCCGCTGAAACAACAGGAGTTCACCAACCTTTCCGACCAGCTCGACATCCCGCTGGACTACCTGACCGACTCGCTCGACATCGACGAAAGAGCCCGCTTCGAAGAGTACGACAATGTCAAGCTCATCGTCATCAAAACCCCGACGGAAAACAATTCCTTCAACGAAAGCGATGCGTATTATATCACTATCCCGATCTGTATCATCCTTACCCACAACCAGATCGTCACCGTCAATTCCTTCGAGAACGGCGCCATAAAAAAATTCCTCAACACCTTCCAGAACCGGCACCACGATAAAAAGAACATGATGGTCCTCAAGGTCTTCGAAAAGATCACCCAGACCTACATGGAGTACCTGAAGGAGATCAACCAGCGCCGCAATCTGATGGAGCAAAAGCTCTACGCCTCCAACCGCAACGAAGAGCTGCTCGAGCTGATGCGGATCCAGAAGAGCATGGTCTATTTCATCACAGCCCTCCGCACCAACGAAATGCTGCTGCTTAAGCTGGCGCGGACCAACTTCCTGGGACTAACAGACGAAGAAAAAGAATTCCTGGACGACCTGGCCGTAGACATGTCCCAGGCCCTCGAAATGGCGAACATATATACAAATATCCTCAGCAGCACGCTGGATGCCTTCGCCAGCATCATCAACAACAACATGAACCTCGTCCTGAAGCGGCTCACGTCCATCACGATCATCCTGTCCCTCCCCGCCCTGGTCACCGGCATCTACGGCATGAACGTCCCCATCCCCTACGCAGATTCCCACTATGCATTCTATATTCCGATCTTATTGTCTATCGGGATCTCGATCATCATCAGTTGGTATTTCATGAAGAAAAAATGGTTCTAACTATGTGTGATCAACCCAAATTCTTCTAACTATGTTCAACCTCCGAGTATACGGTCTCCTGATAAACGATAAAAAGCAAGTCCTCGTCTCCGACGAATACATCCGCGGCGGCTACTACACTAAATTCCCCGGCGGCGGCCTCGAATTCGGCGAGGGCACGCGCGACTGCCTCAAACGCGAGTTCAAAGAAGAGATGGACCTGGACGTCGAGGTCACCAACCACCTGTATACGACCGACTTCTTCCAGATGTCCGCCTTCAACCCCGAGCACCAGATCATCAGCATCTATTATTACGTCCGCGCGCTCGAAACCATAAAAGTCCCCCTTCGCTCGAAGCCCTTCGACTTCGACGACCAACAGCTAGCCATATACGAACAGAAAAAGGAAATAGAAACCTTCCGCTTCATCGACTGGGCCGAATTCACCGAAGAATCCGTCACTCTTCCCATCGATAAGGTCGTCGCGGGCCTGGTCAAAAAAAATTATTAGGTCAGCGGCAATAGTATTATTATACATCCGTTGCGACCTGTTCATCGGCAACAATCCTATTCCCCCGCCGCGCCGCCCGCGCAGAAATAACACTCTGCAACACCACCGACGCCCCCACAAACACCAACCCTACATAAAACGATAAATTGACCTCCCGCCCCTCCCCAAAAAACCAAAACGCCATCACGATCGCATAGATCGGCTCCAGGTTAAAACTCAAATTGACCGTAAACGCCGGTATCCGCTTCAACGACTCCGCAAACAAAATATACAACCCCACCGTACAGAACAACGACAACAGCAACAGCCAAACAACATCCCGAACTCCCGGAATCAGCCGCGCTACAGGAAAGAACCAAAGATAAACCGGCATCAATACGCCCAATCCAACCGTTCCCCCAACCATCTGATAGTAATTAATCACCCTGCTGTCATACTTCTTCACCAACCGCTCATTATAAACTGTATAAAGCGCGGCAAACGCCGACGAAACCACCCCCAGCACGATCCCCACCTGGTACGATGAATCAAAATGAAAGATCAGCGCGATCCCAAACAACGTCAGCATACTCAACAGCAGCTGCGTCGGCACAAACTTCCGCTTATTGATCAACGGCTCAAAGATCGCCGTATACATACTGGTCAGGCTATAACAAACCACCCCGATAGATACATTCGAATATTTGATGCTTCCGTAAAAGAACACCCAGTGTATCGTGATCAGCATCCCAACCTTGGCAATGTCAAACTTCTCCCGGAAAGAGCTCACCGGCTTAACCGGGAACAATTGTAAGATCAAAAAAAGCCACAGCGCAGAAAAGAACACCCTGTACCAAACCAGAAGCCCCTCATTGAGCGAGATCAGCTTCCCAAAAACGCCGGTGAACCCCGCAAGGATCACGGCGATATGCAATAAAAGATATGATTTTTTCATAGCGTTAGCCATCAATAGGCCTCTCCGGCCCATCCAGCACCAGCTCCAAAAACTTCAGATCCAGCCACCGCCCGAACTTGAACCCTACTTCTTTGAAATGCGCGACCTCCCGGAACCCAAACTGCTCATGCAGCCGCACGCTCGCATCATTGCTCGCATCGATGCCCGACACGATCGCATGTATCCCGCGCGCCCGCGCCGAATCGATCACCGGCTGCATCAACATCCGACCGATCCCCTTCCCACGCTGTCCATCCGCCACATAGACGGAATTCTCGACAGTATACTTATACGCCGCCCAGGCCCGGAAAGGCCCGTAAGAGCTGAAGCCCACGACCTTCCCATCCTCCTCGGCAACAAATACCGGATACCCGTCTTTCATCTTGGTATCATACCAGGCCCTGCGCATCTCCAGGGTTTGCGCCACGTACTGGTAGACCGCCGTCGTATTCAAAATAACATGATTGTATATCTCGGAGAGGGCAGGAATATCGCTCTCCCGTGCAGGACGAATTGTAACCATTCTTAGTGTTTAACCTTTAGCTTTTCAACCATTTCTTCGCCAATCCCCTCGGCCGATATGCCAAATCCGGTAACCAGCAGCCCCTTGTCGCCCCTCCTCGATTCGATGGCATAAACAACAGCCTCGTCAGCCGGATCACTGTTCCCTTCAAAACGATAGAACTCCGTGATCTCAAAATCCGACGGCGTCAGAGTCAGCGGCGTCTTCGTGCAGCAGATATTATCCGCCTCCAGGTTGAAATCGATGGTATATCCTCTTTGCTTGAGACCGTTCACGGCCTCGGCTACAGTATCGTAAGTAAACATAATGACCAAAGTTACAAATTACTCAGGATATCAGCTGGTGCGTCTGCTTCACCACCCCCATGACAAAGGTGCTCTGCACATGCCCTATATTCTCTACCTGCCCCAGCTTGTTGACATGAAAATCATAGTAGGCGTCCATATTCTCCACAGCTACCTTCAGTAAGAAATCAAATTCCCCCGAAATAATAAAACACTCCGTGATCTCAGGGATCTCGTGTACCGTGCGGATGAACCGCGCCCCCGACTTCTTGTTGTGCTCCTTCAGCGACACATAGCAAATGGCCAGCAGCCCCCGCCTCACCTTGGAATGATCCAGCAGGGTAGCATACTGCCGGATGACCCCCGTCTCCTCCAGCCTCCTTATCCGCTCGTGCACCGGCGTAGTGCTCAGATGGACCTGGGCCGCGATCTCCCGGACCGTGATCTTCGCATTATCCTGCAAAAGACGCAGGATCGCCTTGTCCTTTTCATCCAGGTCGACGGGCTCGTTAGCCGGTTTTTCTTTTAGAGGGTCTTTTTCCATGGCATACATGCGTTTTGTTCCACAAAATTACCTTAAAATATACTTTTATTCCAAATTTGCCAATATTCCCTATAATTTTGTTCTACAGAATTACCTTTGCAAAAATCATTAAAAGTATTCTAATGTCAACAAAAACGCAGAGCATCGACCTGAAGCTCCCTTATAAGGTGAAAGACATGAGCCTGGCTGAGTGGGGCCGGAAAGAGATCCGTCTCGCAGAAGCCGAAATGCCTGGCCTCATGGCGATCCGTGAAGAGTATGGCAAACAGCAGCCCCTGAAAGGCGCCCGCATCGCAGGCTGCCTGCACATGACCATCCAGACGGCCGTGCTGATCGAAACCCTCGTTGCGCTGGGCGCCGAAGTCCGCTGGAGCAGCTGTAATATCTTCTCCACCCAGGACCAGGCCGCTGCCGCTATCGCAGCAGCCGGCATTGGCGTTTTCGCATGGAAAGGACAGACCCTCGAAGAAGCCGACTGGTGTATCGAACAGACCCTGTTCTTCGGCAGCACCGACCGCCCGCTGAACATGATCCTCGACGACGGTGGAGACCTGACCAATATGGTTTTTGACAAATACTCCGAGTTGGTGCACAATATCAAGGGCCTCAGCGAAGAGACCACGACCGGTGTCCACCGCCTGTACGAGAGAATGGAAAAAGGCACCCTGCCCATGCCCGCTATCAACGTCAACGACTCCGTTACCAAATCCAAGTTCGACAACAAATACGGCTGTAAAGAATCTCTGGTTGACGCCATCCGCCGCGCCACCGACGTCATGATGGCCGGTAAGGTAGCCGTCGTAGGCAGCTACGGCGATGTAGGCAAAGGCTCCGCCGCCTCCCTCAAAGGCTCCGGCGCCCGCGTCATCGTTACCGAGATCGACCCCATCTGCGCCCTCCAGGCCGCTATGGACGGATTCGAGGTCAAGAAAATGGTCGACGCTGTAAAAGAAGCCGACATCATCGTCACCGCTTCGGGCTGCCGCGACCTGATCACGGAAAAACACTTCCGTGCCATGAAGGACAAGGCCATCGTTTGTAACATCGGTCACTTCGACATCGAGATCGACATGGCCTGGCTGAACAAGAACTACGGTGATACCAAGGATACCATCAAGCCCCAGGTCGACGTCTACAACATCGACGGCAAGGAAGTGATCATCCTGGCAGAAGGCCGCCTGGTCAACCTCGGCTGCGCAACCGGCCACCCCTCCTTCGTAATGAGCAACTCGTTCTCCAACCAGACCCTGGCCCAGATCGAGCTGTGGACGAACTCCAGCAAATACAAGAACGAAGTCTACGTCCTGCCCAAACACCTCGACGAGAAGGTAGCCCGCCTCCACCTCGCCAAGATCGGTGTCGAGCTCGACGAGCTGACCCAGGAACAGGCCGACTACCTTGGCATCCCCAAGAACGGCCCGTTCAAACCCGAGCATTATCGTTACTAAGAATAACAACAAAAAGGGCCGCCCCAAACAGGCGGCCCTTTTTTGAATCCCCCGGATCCTTAAACACTCGGCCCCGCACCCCGCCAAATCGTCTTTTTTCCCGACCTTCAACCAATGAGATCCGCCTTCCTTATCCTGTCTACCGCCTTCCTGATTACAAATCTCCCGGCAAACGGACAGTCATTGCAGCTTAGCGTTCCCTTCATTTCCTCCCCCGTCAATATAAAGGACAGCCTGACCCTCTACTACGAACTCTGCCTGACCAATCATTCGACCGATACCATCCGGCTTGATACGCTGACCATACTCGATGCAACGAACAAGACCGTTTTCCACCGCAAGCCCCAAGCCGCCCTCCTCCTCCCCGGCGACTCAGCCATCGTCTTTATTGAGCTTACCCTGCCCCACGACCCGCCGCCAACATCGCTCACTATGGTCACTCTCGCCTCTTCCACCACGATCACCATCCCCCCTCCCACAACGATCACCCTCGGCAACCCGCTCCGGCAAGGCCCCTGGTGCGCCGTATACCTGCCGTCCTGGGAAACAGGTCACCGCCGGAAGCGCTTCACCCGCGACGGCATAACGCGGATACCCGGACGCTTTGCCATCGACTTTATCCGGCTGGACCAACAGGGGAAATATACATCCGGCAACAGCGACAGCGTGACCTCGTGGCTCGGCTATGGCGCCGATGTACTGGCCGTCGCCGATGGCTCCGTCGTCGCCGCCCTCGATACCTTTCCCGAAAGCCCCACCTTGTCCGGCCATCCCCGGTGGCCTCCGGAAAAAGCCACCGGCAACTATATCTGCCTGCAGCTCCGCGCCAATGAATTCGTTTTCTATGAGCATCTCAAACCCGGCTCCATAAAAGTAAAGGCCGGACAACGCGTGAAAAAAGGAGAACCGATCGCAACCCTCGGATTTACCGGCCAATCCACCGGCCCCCACCTGCACCTTCACATGGCGAACGGCCCTTCCCCGCTGGGGTCCGAAGGAATACCCTTCGTATTCGAAAACTTTAAGCTCCTGGGTTCCTACGACAATTTCGGGGACTTTGGACGGTCACGATGGTCCCCGCTGCCGGACCAGTTTGTCCCCGAAAGACGCCGGGAGCGCCCTCCCCCTAATGCGGTGATCGTATTCCCATGATCCGCCCGCGTCAACCACTAAGCAGCGAGTCGGCACCCAACTACTTCACCACACTCACAACCGCCCACAACGCCGCCCCGGATATCAACACCCACAACAACACCCCCTGCATCAGCGGCCTAACTCCTGTATTTTTCAATACCTGCCTCGACAATCCCGACCCGATCAGGAACAGGGTCAGTGTCAACCCCGCATGCGCCGCTCCCACAATGGCGTGGCTCAGCACCGGCACCTGTACCCAGGTATTCAAGAGGATCGCCACCACAAACAACCCGATAAACCACGGTATCTTCACCTTACCACCGCGCCCCCCAAAAGCCAGTGCCGCCACCAGCGAAACGGGGATGATCCACAAGGCCCGGGCCAGTTTCACCGTAGTCGCGATCTGCAAAGCCTCCGGACCATACCTGCCCGCGGCCCCTACAACAGAAGAAGTATCATGAATAGCGATCGCGCTCCAAAGCCCAAACTGCATTTGCGATAACCCCAGCCAATGCCCCACCACCGGAAAAAGGAACAGCGCCACAGAGTTCAGAATAAAAACGACCCCCAGCGCCACCGACACCTGCCGCTCCCCGGCTTTGATCACAGGCGAAAGAGCCGCAATAGCGCTCCCGCCGCAAATAGCCGTCCCGCCGGAGATCAGCAGCGAGGTCTTCTTCTCTATTTTAAAAAAACGTCCCATCAATAAACCCACCGTCAGCGTCCCCAATATAGAAACCACCGTAAAGTAGAAGCCCTCGCGACCCGCCTTCAACGCGGTAGCCGCATTCATGCCAAAACCAAGCCCGACCACAGATACCTGCAGCAGAACATGCGTCGCCTTATGATTCAGATGCAAAAAAGGATGCCCGATAAAAAGGGCCACCACCAAGCCCAGTACCAGGGCCACCGGCGGCGTCACCCAGGGCGTCAGACATAAAAGAACAGCAACTGCAAAAAGCAGCTGCCGCGCGCCCCCGTGCCGATCGAAAACTTTTGTTGTGTCCATAGTTCATTCATTTTTCTATGACACAAAGCTCGATCAAACATCCCCGCCGGAGAAATGGCCATTGGTAATGGCCTATAACCTAATGTTATCAGAGGATCTTCTTCCGGTGCCGCTGTGAAGCCGGCCGGCCCAGCGCAAACTTCATAAATAGCTCCGGCAGCGCCTGCGTGTCCCCCTGCAGCCGCGCAAAATAAAAACTCCTCTCGATATCCAATCCCTTCACATCCAATATAACACACTCATTATTCTGCAATTCCTTCGCGACAGCATATACCGACAGGAACGCCATAACCGGCGCATTCAGCATATACGACTTGATGACCTCGGTACTGTTCAACTGCATCTCCTTCTGCAGCTGCGACAGCTTGATACCCACCCCCTTCAGCGCATGGCCCAGCACTTCCAGCGTCCCCGACCCCGGCTCCCGCAGCAGCAAAGGTATCCGCGTCAATTCCTCCGGCCGGATACTGGCCCGACGAGCCATCGGATGCGCAGGATTGCTGACAAGCACGATCTCGTCCTTCATGAACTCGGTATACTTGATAGCCGGATTGCGGGAATACCCTTCCACGATCCCCAGGTCGATCTGCTGTTCTTCCAGCGCCTGCTCTATCTGCTGGGTATTCCCCGTGGTCAGGCTGACCTGTACTTCGGTATAACGGCTATGGAAGTCCGCCAATATCGGCGGGATAATATAGGGCGCCGTCGTCATGCTGCCTCCCAGGAAAAGCCGGCCCTTCTGCCCCTCCGTCAGGCTGCTCATGTCGAATTCGAGATTGCGATAGACTGCGAATAGCTCCTCTGTATGATGCAGCAGTCGCTGACCCGCCGGCGTCAGCCGGATGCGGGTGCCATTCCGCTCGAACAGCTTCACTTTGAATTGCTGCTCCAGCTCCTGGATATGCCGGGTCACCGCAGGCTGCGTAATGAACAGCTCCTCCGCGGCCCTGGTAAAGTTCAGCCGTTGAGCCACCGTATGAAAAACCTGCAAACGAAAGTCAAAAGTCATAGGCGAATTCCTTATCGTAGGGCCCGCGGCCACTAGGGAAGCACCGCCGCCTTCAGGCCTGCAATATAGCTTATCCGCGCCTCCTTTACCAATTCACTTCCTTTATCCGACTGGTAAGAAGGTCCGCCATCCATATATCTCACTACCTCTACGGCATGCACCGCCGCAGGGATCCTCCCCCCAAACCAGTGCGGATCATCCCGCTGCTCCCAGGTCACGAGCGTAACCACCGCCCCCACGGAATAAGGCCTGCCAGCCCTGGCATCCTTTATCGCCACATCGTTCCCATACAAAGTAGACATGCTCCCCTCCCGCTGATGAACTACCGTCGTGATCACCTTACCGGTCATCGGGCGCAAGGTATCGGAGGCCCCCAGCCCATTCACCGCCAGGGTATCCGCCAGCGGGATCGTAAAGGTCTGATCATTCGGCTGCATCGGCTTATGACAGTTGATACACTCCATGGTAAAGGAAGCATCCTTCCCATAAGGCTTCATTCCAAGTCCACCTACCCAGCGGGCCCAACCCCATCCACCGGTTGTCGAATATTTCTGCCCATCCCGGATCATGAACTCCACCTGCTTGAATGCCCCCGTACGTATCTCCCCCGCTGAATCCGGCAGCTGATCCCAGGCGACCTTGGCAAAGACAGCTCCCTTCGGCCAGGGATTCGTATGCCCCTCCCGGATAGCCCGCTCGACCACGTCATTGCCAAGGATAAGCCGCAAAGTCCCGTTGTCATATCGTTCAGTAGTGCTGATCGCCGTCCAGTTCCGGAAACCGGCGAGATCGGAATAGCCTATGCCGTTGTATTCGTCGGCAACAGGTCCCCGGGAACCGACAGCCTCGATTATCCACTTCTCATACTGCTCCACCGAAGCCCGTTGTTTCGCCGTATCCGGCGCGACCCTTGGGGTCAGGCTCAGCAGGTATTGCCGCAAAAGGGCAATCTCCTCCGGCGTCACTCTTCCCCCATGATGAAAAGCGGTATACTGCGACAGCGGCATCACGTTGTATTCTATCTGGTTCAACGACTCATAGAGCTTGCCCAGCTGCTGCCCCTTCGAAAGACTATCCCAGTTGGAAAAATTCAGCACCTTCCTCCCCTTCTTCACGTGGTCTGCCACCAGCCAGTAAGCAGGCGCCGGCATATCGAACCAGGCCAGATGGGTCTCATTGGAATGACAGTCATAGCAGGCCCGCTGAATGACGGCCTTCACATCCGCAGGCGCTTTAAAGTCCCCCGTCACCGGAGGATTGTCAAGGCCGGGGCGTACGAACTGGATACAGACAAAAAGGATCAAAAGAACGACGACAATAGGACGCAACTTCTTCCAAACGGACCGGACGGAGATCATATGATTGAGCTTTAGATGCCGCAAAATAGCAAGCCGGACACTCCGGCTAAATAAGGATATGCCGGAACAGGCAATTTAGTCGTTGAGCCGGGCAATTCGATCGGCGAACTACTTCTTCAACACTTCAGGATTGAACACAGATGGAGGATGCCCTGCCTGCGGCCCAAGTCCAAGCGCCGCGATCAGGTTATCTGCCGCCAGGCTGGCCAGTCCATGCTGCGCCTCCGCCGTCCCCCCGGCGATATGAGGGGTAAGGACCACATTCGGCAGCCCCATAAGCCCGGGATGGATAGCCGGCTCGCCCTCGAACACGTCCAGCCCCGCCGCCGCCAGCTTTCGTTCCCGCAATGCCGCCGCCAGCGCCTCCTCATCGATGAGGCCGCCCCGGGCGATGTTGAACAGCATGGCCGAAGACTTCATCAGCCCCAGCTCTTCAGCCCCTATAAGATGGTAGTTCCCGGGAGACATAGGCATCGCCAGCACTATAAAATCCGCTTCCTTCAGCAGCTCTTCCTTCGTGCGATAGCTGGCCCTGCACTCCTGTTCAAGCGAAGGGTCAAGCCGGCGCCTGTTGTGATAGAGGACGGTCATCCTGAAACCAATGGCCCTGCGCGCAATAGCCTGGCCGATGCGGCCCATGCCAACGATCCCGATCGTCTTGTCGCAGAGATTGACGCCAAAGAACAGCCTGTTCGCAGATCCCTTCCACTGCCCCTGCTCTACCCAGAGAGAAGCTTCTACCAGCCTCCGGGCAGTGGCGATCATCAACCCCCAGGTGAAGTCGGCAACAGTTTCGTCTGCAGGACCGGGGGAGTTGGTCCCGATGATACCCGCCCGGGTCAGCGACGCCACGTCTACATTATTATATCCCGCAGCCGAGATACAAATAGCCTTTAACCCCGGCAGACCCGCCACCACTGCATCATTGATCTTCTCCCCTCCCGCTATGATCGCGCCGCTCTTGTCACGCAACGCCTCGCGCAGCTGCTCTGACGTATAACGGGGACCTTCATTAACTGTAACGTCAAAATATTCCCGCAGCCTGTCGACAACATCCGGGAACAAAGGCCGGGAGATCAGGATCTTTTGTTTCATGGTCTGTTAAAGGTATGCTAAAGGCCCAGTACTTCAAACCGTAACCGCGATCTGTATAACTAATAAATCAAAAAGTGGCTTTATGATTTCTTTAATAAACCCCGTGAACCTTGCACAGTCTATTATACAAACACCAAAAACATTAACCTTTAAAATTTACAGTTATGAAATACGAAGTATTCTCGAACCCCACTGAAAAGACGTATTCGATTGTGAGTAAACTCTTGATAACCCTTCTGATGCTGACCTCGATAGTAGTTAATGGTATGACCAGCTATCACCTGTTCAGGGCTTCTTCTTATGATCTTTCAAGCCTGCTGATCATCGCCTCCTATCTCTCTATCGTACTCGGTATCTATGTGGTGACTATGCGCAAACCTAAAGCCGCCATCAATAAATAAATAACCCTCTATAACAGACCTCAAGGCCGGCCCTAAAGCCGGCCTTTTATTTTTGATATCCTTTTCTTACCTTTCCACTGACCCGCCCTGCCGCGCCCAAAACCTTCCATATGACGAGATCCATTTTCCGATGGTTCAAAGATATCTCCATTGCCAAAAAATTGTACTTCACGGTCGGGATCATGGCCTTGCTCATCGCCGTCGAGCTGGCCGTACTCTTCTTCTCGATCAATACGCTGTCTTCCGTCCGCGCCTACGTCGGCGGTGAAGGCCTATGGTCAAAAGCCCAGAAAGACGCGCTCTATCAATTGCTCAAATACGCCCGTACCCACGAAGAGGCCGACTATACCAAATTCGTGGGCTTTATGCGGGTCAACCAGGGCGACCATAAGACGCGGATGGAGCTGAGCAAGCCCAACCCCAATCTCGACAGCGCCCGCCAGGGCTTCATCGAAGGCCGCAATCACCCCGAGGACGTCGACAGGATGATCAATCTCTTCATGAGGTTCCATAGCAATAAATACATTCACCGCGCTATAGTTGCATGGACGCAGGCCGACGAGGTCATCACCGGCTTTATGGCTATCGGCGAACGGCTGCACACCGCCATCAACGCCAAACCCTATTCACAGGACGAGGTCAACCGCCTGCTGGCAGCCATCGACCCGTTGAACGACCAGCTCACACCGCTGGAAGACGAGTTCTCCTATGCGCTGGGCGAGGGCTCCCGCTGGCTCGAGAAGGTCGTCTTGCGGCTGCTGCTCATCGTCGCCTTCTCCGTCGAATGCACGGGTCTGCTGCTGGCCATCACCGTGAGCCGAAGCATCCAGAAAGGACTGCGGGAAATACTGCTTTCCGCAAAAGCCGTGGCGAAAGGAGACTTCAGCCGAAAAGCCAAATCCTTCTCCCGCGACGAGATCGGTACCCTCGCCAATAATTTTAACTCGATGGCCGATGAGCTCAACCGGCTGGAAGAAGAGAACAAAGAGGTCAACAATTTCCTGGAAAAAAAGGTGAGACAGCGCACCGCCGAAATGGAGAGCAAGAATAAAGAGCTGGAACAGTTCGCCTACGTCGCCTCACACGACCTCCAGGAGCCCCTGCGTACCATCTCCGGATTCGTGGACCTCCTGCAAAAAGAATATCGGCCGACGCTGATCAAAGGCAACGGGGAAAAATACCTGACCTACCTCTCACAGGCCTCCGACCGGATGAAGATCCTTATAAAAGACCTGCTCGACTACTCCCGCATCGGCCGCGAAAAACAGGCAAAGCCCATCGACTGCAACGTGCTGATGGACGAGGTCCTCGCCGATCTGGGCAAAAGCATCAGGGACAGCGGCGCCATGATCCACGCCGGCGACCTGCCTTCCCTCTATGCCTACCCGACCGAGCTTAAACTGCTGTTCCAGAACCTCATCGCCAACGCCATCAAATTCCGGCACCCCGACCGTACCCCGGAGATCACGATATCGGCAGCCCGCGACAACAGCCACTGGAAATTCGTCGTCAGCGACAACGGCATCGGCATCGAACGCCGGTTCCTGGACAGGATCTTCATCATCTTCCAGCGCCTCCATACAAGAGATCAGTATGAAGGCTCCGGCATCGGCCTGGCCCACTGTAAAAAGATCGTCGAGCTGCACGAGGGAAATATATGGGCCGAGTCCGACCCCGGAAAAGGCAGCAGATTTTACTTCACCATCAATAACGATTTGTAAATCATGCGGAATCCCACCGTAGATCACCTTTTTTTTACCGTATCAGGAATGGTCCTGTTTTTCGGCATTGTGTCGGTGATCGGCCGCGTCTTGTCCTTCTCGTAGCTGGTATCGGCCAGCGAAGGATTGTTAGCGCTGTTGTTGTCCGGGGCCGGCCCGATCGGCGCAGAAGTCGTATCCGCCGCCGTCGGCACTTTGTGGTTAGAACCGCCACACCTGGACAGGACGACACCGCCCAGCACCAGGATGGCGATAATGATAAGATAGATGCTGGAGCTTTTCATAAAATCCGTTTCTCCAGCAGATAAAAAAACTATGCCACGACATCCTCTTTGGCGGTCCGGACCCCCACACTTAACTTTGTAAAAAAGGCCATAAAAAATGGATTTTATCGACTACTATAAAATATTGGGGGTAAGCAAAACTGCCACACAGGATGAGATCAAGTCCGCTTACAGGAAGCTGGCCCGGAAACACCATCCCGACCTTAATCCCGACGATAAAGAAGCCCACCGGCGTTTTCAGCAGATCAACGAAGCCAACGAGGTCCTCTCCGATCCGGACAAACGGAAAAAGTACGACCAGTACGGCAAAGACTGGCAACACGCCGAGGCCTTCGAAAAAGCACAGCAGGAAGCAGGCCGCAGCGGACAGCGCAGAGGCGGCAGCGGTAGTTTCCAGGGCTTCGATACCGGCGGAGGCGGATTTGGCGGAGGCAGTTTCAGCGGGGATGACAGCGGAGAGTTCTCCGACTTCTTCGAATCCCTGTTTGGCAACGCCGGCGCGCGCAGCGGCCGCCGCACCAGCTTCCGCGGACAGGACTACCAGGCCGAACTCCAGATCAGCCTGGCCGACGCCGCCACCACCCACCAGCGCGTACTCACAGTAGACGGGAAAAATATCCGTATTACGATCCCGGCTGGGGTAGAGAATGGACAGGTGATCAAGCTCAAAGGATATGGCGCCCCGGGCTCCAACAATGGTCCCGCAGGCGATCTCTATATAACTTTTACCATCGAAGAAGACCCCCGCTGGAAAAGAGACGGCAATGATCTGCACGCCAAAGTGCCGCTCGACCTTTACACGGCCGTTCTTGGAGGTGAGATAACAGTAGATACGCTTGGCGGAAAAGTAAAGCTCAAAGTAAAGCCCGAAACAGCCAACGGGACAACAACCCGTCTCAAAGGCAAGGGATTCCCGGTCTACAAGAAAGAAGGCAGCTTCGGAGATCTTTACGTCACCTTCGACCTGCAGCTTCCCAAAAACCTTTCTGAAAAAGAAAAAGAGCTGTTCAGAGAACTACAAAAATTAAGCAACAAATAATTTATCATTATGCAGTCGGAAGAACTCATCCCCGCTGGCGATTTCTGCACCTACCATCACGTGGAGCTGTCCTTTGTCCAGCACCTCCACGAATCCGGGCTCATCGGCATGACCTTCCGGGAAGGCTCGGCCTACCTGTCCGCAGGCGAGCTGCCGACCCTGGAAAAATTTGCCCGCTGGTTCTACGAGATGGACATCAACCCCCAGGGGATCGAAGCCCTCTCCCACGTCCTCGACAGGATGCAACAGGTGCTCGAAGAGAACAGAGTCCTGCGCAACCGGCTGCAACGCCTCGAAGAGAATACCGCAGCCGAACCCGGGGACATCTTCTAACCCTTGGCACAGGACTTGCCCTTTCCATGGAAACGCTTCCATGTACAACACTATAGTCACCAGCCAGGACCAGGCCATCTGCCACCTCTTCTTCCACTGCTGCCTCGAAGACAACCGGTTCAGCGAACAGGAAATGAATGATCTCTCCGGCAAGCTCGTTACACTGGGTCTGCGCGACAAGCTGCACATCAAGGACGAGCTGGTGTCCTATCGTAGCTATAAGCCCCAGATTACGGACGAACAAGCCTATATTCGCTGGCTCCTCGGCCTGATCAAGCCGGTCAACGAACTGGCCCTGTACTCGTATTGCGTCGAGCTCTGCATCGACGATCCGGTCATGGACGCCAAAGAAGAAGCGCTGCTGGTAAAGATCGCCACGGAGCTGGACATACCGATCGAAGCCTCTCTCCTCATCAACCGCCTCATCGCCCAGTGCAGAGCAGTCGAGCTGCAGAAGATATTCTAACGGCCCCTGAACTGAGGAATATTTTACCCTCCGGAGGCCCCGCGGGCCTGGCACGATTTTACCAATAAATGCAATTAAACTGTTCATTATGCAAACTACATCTGAAACTATCGAGGTGTTGAACGACCTCATCCAGATCAATAACGATCGCATCGCCGGCTACGAAAAAGCAATTCGGGAAACGAAGTCGGAAGATGACGATCTGAAGGTGCTCTTCGCTACCATGATAGCGGAAAGCCACCGGATCCGGATAGCGTTGTCAACTGAAGTTCAGGCGCTCGGCGCAAACACCGAGCAGGGCACCACCGCCACCGGCAGGATCTACCGGGCCTGGATGGATGTAAAATCAGCTTTTGGCGGCAATAGCCGCCATGCGCTCCTGGCCAGCTGCGAGTCGATCGAGGACTCAGCCCAGAAGGCCTACAGGTCGGCGCTTAGTCACGACCTGCCTTCTTTTATCAGGGACCTGCTGCTCCTGCAACAGGAAGCGCTGCAAACCTCTCACAGCGAAGTAAAAGCGCTGAGAACTTATGCTTAAAGCTCCTCTGAACACAACATCTCCCTCTGAACGCAAAGAACACCCTCTGGACACAATTAATGGCGCGGTCGGTACCGCGCTATTATTTTTTCAACGCTGGGCTACCCCCGCGCTATTATTTTCACCGCTACTTCCTGCCCGCTGGTCAGCGCCGCCTCTATCGTTCCCGGCGCGATCCCCTCATACAACGCCTCGCCCGCAAACCAGATCGTCCCCTCCACCGACGCCGACAGCCGCGTCCGGGCATCCGCCGCGCCCACCGTATCATAGCTGTATCCACCCAGCACATACGGATGTTTGGCCCAGTCCACGATCTGCAAGGCGACCACCTCCTTCCGAAGCAATTCGATATCCATGGAAAAGATACGAGCCAGTGACCGGAGACAGGCATCGACCCGCTGAGACTCGCCCAGCTGCAGAAATGCCTGCATCCTGCCTCCCGCCAGCCACCCCGTCAGCAGCCGGTCTCCATCTTCCGTCTGCGTCCACCAGGTAGGCACCTCCTCCTCGCTGATGACAAACAGCGTCTGCCCCGCAGCCTTCCAGAATGCCGTCCTGAACTCTATCAGGATCTTCACCACCGAGCCATAGCCCAGCAGCGAAGCAGCTTCCATATGCCCATCCACAGCCGGTGAAAAGCGCAACAGCCCGGCCTGCAGTACCCCCAGCGAGGCCGTAACGACCAGACCGGAGGCGGTATAACGTCCACCACTAGCTGCAATACACTCCACCGAACCCGGCCTCCAGGAAACCTCTTCTACCTGCGTGGAAAAACAAAAGCGGCAACCCAGCCGCGAACATTCACCAACCAAAAAATCCACCAACCCCTGATATCCGCCCTCCAGCCGGTATTCCTCATCCTCCCCTTCCCTCGCCCATTCGTTATAAAGCGCCCGGGTGCTCACCCGCCGGATATCCGCCAGATCATAGCCCTCGGCAAACCGGAATACCGACTCCCTCAGTCCCTGATACCGCTCCCCCGCAAAATTCTCGCCCATAAAACGGTCCACCGGCATATCCTCCTCCAGCCCTTCCATCTTCTCCATCAGCTCGCCCCAGTCACGGCCCAAAAATGCATTGTCTCCGCTATCATCAAGACCCCGCCCCTTCTGAAGACGCACCATATGCCCATTGACAGGCTGAAGACCCAAACCCGCCTCCTTCGCCAGCTGCAGACTCAGCGGCAGCTCGCCATGGATGAACTCGGCGCCCCCTTCCACAACGGAAGAGAACCCCTTGGTCAATGTCATTATTCTACCTCCAGGCTTCCCGGAAGCTTCAAGTACAGTCACAATAAATCCGGATTCGCAAAGCCTTCTGGCCGCCAGCAACCCGCTGACCCCAGCTCCTATAATGATGATCGATGATGCCATTCGTCAAAAATAGCGCATGATAGCTTAATTTTGCAGTCAGTCATGCCCCAGCCAAAACGTAATTCATTTTTTGTCATTCTGATCCTCGGACTGCTCTCCGCCATCGGTCCCTTTTCCATTGACATGTATCTGCCCGGCTTCCCGGATATCGCCAGATCAATGTCGACAACCATCGCAAAAGTTACGCTGTCCCTGTCCAGTTTCTTTATCGGTATCTCAGCCGGGCAGTTCATCTACGGCCCGCTGCTCGATCGGTTTGGACGCAAAAATCCACTCTATATCGGCCTCTCGATCTATGTGGTCACATCCGCCTGCTGCATCTTCGTCCGCAATGTTGAGTCCCTGATCGTGCTGCGCTTCTTCCAGGCAATAGGCGGCTGTGCCGGCATGGTAGCCTCCAGGGCGCTGGTCCGCGACCTCTTCGACGTCAGCGAGAACGCAAAGGTTTTTCATTGCTGATGCTGGTCATCGGGGTATCCCCCATCATCGCGCCTACCCTTGGTGGCACGATCTCGTCGACCCTGGGCTGGAGATACATCTTCGCCGTGCTCACCACGATCACCGCACTGATCCTCGTGGCAGTACATTTCGCGCTGCCCGAAGGACGCCAGCCGAATAAAGACCTTTCCCTCAAACCCGCCCCCATCATCGCCGGCTTCTGGGCCGTTGCCCGCGAACCCCGTTTTTATACCTATGCCCTGACAGGAGCCATCGCCTCCGCCGGCCTCTATGCCTATATCGCCGGTTCGCCATACGTATTCATGGAGCTGTTTCACGTATCCGAACGCCAATATGGCTGGATATTCGCCATTATCGCCATAGGACTCATCGGGAGCAGTCAGCTCAACAGCGTGCTCCTTCGAACCTACAAAAGCGAACAGATCATCCGCGTCGCGCTTTTTCTACAGGTGGCCACCGGGCTCACCCTGCTCATCGGCAATCTGCTGGGGATCCTGGAGCTGTTCAGCACCATCTTCCTGATCTTTCTTTTCCTCTGCTGCCAGGGCTGCGTCTTCCCCAATTCCTCGGCCCTGTCTCTTGCGCCGTTTGCCCATAATGCGGGCACCGCTTCCGCCCTAATGGGGGGTATCCAGATGGGTATCGGGGCGCTTACTTCCGCGTCAGTAGGCTGGCTCAGCAACCAGACCGCCGTGCCCATGTCCGGCGTCATGGCCGCCTGTGCCGTTTCGGCCCTCACTGTCCTGCTTTTTGGAAGAAAAATTATTCGATTTCAGGCTGTTGCCTCCTAGGGGCATTTTTGTGGGATTTTTATCCAAAATGGGGACAAAAAAATTACCATTTTGTCTTCCCTTCGCGGCCTTTTTTATTATTTTTGTAGTCACCTGTCTATTCCCTGCGTAAAAAAATTCACTATTCTTTAGGAAGCCTGACCCAACCTGTAGCACAAGAATTGAACAACTAAATTCAAAGGCATCCTTATGCAAATACAATTTATCCGTAATATTCAGTTCACCAAGCTGGTGAAGGCCGAAGGCCGTCTGAGAGAATTTAATTTTCGTAAATCCAACGGCCTGCAGGAAGGCCTGTTCACCGTGGACGTCAGCGATGACCGCGGTAACCGGATCGTACTGAGAATGCAACGCGAAGATGGCGTGTGGAAGATCGTCAAGCAACAGCTGCCCGCATGGATATGGGAGAATGAAGCTACTTTTCACACACTGATCGAAGAAGAGCTCGGCGCCACCGGAATGGTGAAATAACAACATGTTCCCTTTCCCCACTCACTTTCTACACGGAAGCGGCCATTATTTGCAGCCGTAAACTCCTGGCAAAGCAACATCCCCAGGCCGGTGCCTTTCTCCTTTGCAGTACCATAGCTGGTAAAACTTTCCCTGCGGCGGATCCGCTCAAGCGCATCTTCCTTCATCCCGATCCCGGTGTCAGCAATGCGGATCTCTATTTCGTCTCCCACCCGATCTTTCCCCCCGCTCACCCGACTGGAATAGATCGTAACACTATCTCCCGGACGACAGAACTTTATCGCATTGCTGACCAGGTTGCGGATCACCACCTGCACCATGTCCTTGTCCGCATAGGCCTCCAGCGCAGACTCTCCTTCCGATGACAAAAGCTCAACCTTTTTCTCTTTGGCCTGGTGCGCAAACAACGCCAGCGTATCCTGTACCAGCGGCTTCAGCGGCAATACCACCGGCTTGGCGGATATCCCATCCAGCTGGCTGCTCGCCCAGAACAGCAGATTGCCGACCAGCTCCGAAGAAGAATCCACATTCCGCCGCAGCTCGGTCAGCATATTATTGATCTCCTGTTCCGACAGCTGCTTTTCCTTCAGAAAATCCAGCAGCCCCTTCAGCGAATTCAAGGGTCCGCGAAGATCGTGAGCGACGATCGAGAACAGCTTGTCCTTCTGCTGATTGTTCAGCAGCAGCTGCACAGCCTGGTGCTCCAGCGCCTCCTTCTGCTCTTCGATCTTCTCATTCTTTTCCCGCAACAATTGATTGTTCCGCCGGTTGACCCGGCGGCTTCGCCACAGGACAAAGGCCAGAAGACTCAGCACGACAATGACACCAACGGTGATGGATATCTGCTGAGAATCCTTCCGCAGCCGCAGCTGATATAGCGCCTCCTTCTCCGCGGCCTCAGTGCGAAGCTGCGACTCCCGCTTCTCGAAATCATACCGCGCCGCCATCGCCACCACCTGCTTCCGGGACTGATCGTTGAACAGGCTGTCCGAATAATCTTTGAATAGTTTGTAATAGGCCAGTGCCCGGCGATCATCGCCCTTTGCTTCGTAAATATCCGCCAGCACCTTGGCCGCCTCGTGTATCTCCTGCTTGCGGTGTAGTTGCCGGGAAAGGCCCAGTGACTGATCGGCAAAACGCAGCGCCTTGGGATAGTCTTTCAGGGAAAGATAGACCTGCGCCAGCAGATTGGTAGTGGCCGTCAGCCCCAGTTTCTCATCCGATTCCAGGTAAAAGGCCAGCGACCGCTGATAGTGTGACAGCGCCCCGGAATAGTCCCCCTTCGCCGCCAGTATCTTCCCTAAAGCATTGCTATAGGTCGCGACAGCCTGTACATCCTTCATCCGGCTGGCAGCTTCCAGCGCCTGTCCTGCCAGTCTCTCCGCCAGGTCATACTGCCGGCGACGATAGGCAAGGTCTGAAAGATCGGCCAGTACCAGGGCCGACTGCACGCTGTCACCGCTTTTTTTAAAGCTCTCGCCCACCTCTTCCATGATCCGCTGTGCCGCATCGTATTCCCCTTCCTGCTTATAAAAAAGGGCTATATTGGAATTGGCCTTGGCAATGAGACGGTTATCTCCAACACTGTCGGCAATCTTCAGGGACTGGTGATAGCTGTCCAGCATATGGGCATAATCCCCTTGCATCTCATAGGTGTTGCCAAGCATCCGGAACCCCTCCGACTGCCCCCTGGCATATCCCGTTTTCGCCGCAAAATTGATGGCATTCCGCGCATAAAAAAAGGCGCTGTCAGCGTTAATACCATAGAAGGCATGCGCCAGCCGGTTGAGCGTGTCGACATAGGCCGTATCCGATATAGAATTGGAGCTTTCTCCGGGTGCCCTCAGCAGGGTTCGGAGGCGGGATATCTCCCCGGCCTGCGCATAGGTCGTTCGGGGAAATGCGATACAGAGCAGCATTAACCAGGCTACAATACAGAAAAATTTCATTCTCGGCCTTTTATCCGGCAGTTTGATTTAAGGGTAAATTTTTGTGGCTCAGCACTGGAATGCAGGGTAATTGCTACGAACAAAATCGTAAAACAGTTGTTATCTTTTTAGACCTGCAATTGAGTAAGGTAGCAGTCAGCAAACATAGGAAAAAAATCGAAGGGATCAATATTCACACGCTGTTAATAAGAATTGTCTGGAAATCAGGTTCGTCCGGATTATATTTGGTTAACAACACCAAGAATCCCTTTAAGTCGGACAGTACCCGGGCTGGACGACCTCTTTTGCGAAGTGTAAACTTTTTTGTGCAACTCTAAAAGACTTGAATTTGACAGAAACTATCATCAACCTGGAAACCGTTAACCCCATTGAATTTTTCGGCGTAAATAACGGAAAGCTGGACATCTTAAAAAAGAAGTTTCCCCTGTTAAAGATATTATCAAGAGGTACCCAGATCAAGCTAAGTGGTTCGCCCGAACAGGTGGAGACAGCAAAAGAAAAAATCGATCTACTGGTGCAATACCTTGAACGAAATGGTCACGTAAGCGAGAATTACTTCGAGCAGATCCTCGGAGGCGACGACGCCGAGACGGTAGACCATTTTGTCGACCGGCACCCCAACGACATCCTCGTCTTCGGCCCCAACGGCAAAACCGTACGGGCCCGGACGATCAACCAGAAAAAAATGGTCGGCGCCACCGAAAAGAACGACATCGTATTCGCCGTCGGACCAGCAGGTACAGGGAAGACCTATACCGCAGTAGCCCTCGCCGTACGGGCGCTCAAAAACAAAATGGTCAAAAAGATCATCCTTACCCGGCCAGCAGTAGAAGCCGGCGAAAGCCTCGGCTTCCTCCCCGGCGACCTCAAGGAAAAGATCGACCCCTACCTGCGGCCCCTCTATGACGCCCTGGACGATATGATACCCGCCGACAAGCTGGGCTATTATATGAGCACCAGGACCATCGAGATCGCCCCGCTGGCCTACATGCGCGGCCGGACACTCGACAATGCCTTCATCATCCTTGACGAAGCCCAGAACGCGACCGACCTGCAGCTGAAAATGTTCCTCACCCGTATCGGTGCCAACGCCAAAGCAATCATCACCGGCGACCTTACCCAGGTCGACCTACCCAAGAACCAGAAAAGCGGCCTGGCCAAAGCCCTCTACATCCTGAAGAACATCGACGGCATCGCCCATATCGAGCTCGACGAAGAAGACGTAGTCCGCCACCGTCTGGTCAAAGCCATCATCAGGGCTTACGACAAAGACAAGCAGGAACAGGACGAACGTGCCGAGAACAACACCTTCCCAAGAAAATAACTATCCTCGAATTAACTGGCCATCGACCTTTCCCTACAGGTGGCCAGTTTTTTTTTCGCTACATTTGGTCCATGAAAAAATTCATTGTCCCGGCCATCTCCTTCCTCTTCCTGACCGCCTGCAAAGAATCCTTCAAACAACCCGAAGACGCCCAGGACGCCGGACGCGAATTCATCCGCGCCTCACTGGATGGCAACTACGAAAAAGCCAGCTTCTACCTCTACCCCGACTCCACCAACAAAATGCTCTTCACTAAGTGGAAACAGGACCACGAACACCTCGACCACGAAGAACAAAAGAAATACCGCGACGCTGACATCCTCCCCGTCAACATCCAGGCCATCAACGACTCCGTCACTACCTATACCTACGCCAACTCCTACAAGAAGGACACAACCACCATCAGGATCATCCGCATCAACGGTCAATGGCTGGTCGATCTCAAAGAAATTCTTAACGGCAAAAACTAACCGCAACCACCCACCACCCGCGACGGGTTTGGTCATCCGGGAATGAACCACTATCTTTACCGTGACAAGGAAATGGTGTCTTCCTTCACTACAACCGCTCTCCAAACGTCCTTCAGACGTTCAAAAAATTAGAACAGAGCTGATGGCGCCTGCAAACAATAACCCGCTCCACAAAGAGCGCAAAAAACCATTGCAGGCATGCGACTCAATCGAACGCCCGAACAACTCTTTATTTTCAATCACCTCATTCGCTGGACCATCCTGGTCATCCCCGTAGCCCTCTCCGTCGGCTCCCTCATCGCCCTCTTCCTATGGCTGCTCGACAAAGCCATCCACCTGCGCTGGGACCACCCCTGGCTCCTGTTCCTGCTGCCCCTGGCCGGCATCGCCATCTATTTCCTCTACAAATACCTCGGGAAGAATTCGGAAGCAGGCAACAACCTCATCATGGACGAGATCCACACCCCCGGAGGTGGCATTCCCGCCCGGATGGCCCCCCTGGTTCTCTTCACCACGGTGGTCACCCACCTCTTCGGCGGCTCGGCCGGCCGCGAAGGCACCGCCGTCCAGATAGGCGGCTCCCTGGCCCAGTGGTTCTCCCGCCGGATGCGGCTGTCCGCCGCAGACACCCGCCTTCTCCTGATGACAGGGATCGCGGCAGGGTTCGGTGCCGTCTTTGGCACCCCCGTGACGGGAGCGATATTCGCCCTCGAAGTGCTGGCCATCGGCCGCATCCAATATGACGCACTCCTGCCCTGTCTCATGGCCAGCGTCCTCGCCGACCTCACCTGCAACGCCTGGGGTATAAGACATACCACCTACCATATCCAGCCCATTGAATTCAACTTCTTGCTGCTTGCCGAAGTGATCCTCGCCGGCGTGGCCTTCGGCCTCGCCAGCAACCTCTTCTCCACCCTGTCCCATGCGATCAAGACCTATAGCAGGAAATGGATCCGCCCCTCCTGGCTCATCCCTGTGGTAGGCGGCCTGCTCATCATCGGCCTCACCTTCCTCATCGGGACGCAGGACTACCTCAGCCTCGGCGTGACCGGAAAAGACGCGGGTTCGGTCTCCATCGTCAGCAGCTTTCATGCAGGCGGAGCAACCTGGTTCAGCTGGTGGTGGAAGCTCCTGTTCACCGCCCTTACGCTGAGCACCGGCTTCAAAGGCGGCGAGGTCACCCCCCTCTTCTTCATCGGGGCGGCGCTCGGCAATACCCTGGCCACCCTCAGCGGAGCCCCCATCGACCTGATGGCCGGGCTCGGCTTCATCGCCGTATTCGCCGGAGCCACCAATACCCCCATCGCCTGTACCCTTATGGGGGTGGAGCTCTTCGGCCCGGCACCTGCCATCTACTACGCCGTAGCCTGCTTCACCGCCTATTATTTCAGCGGCCGCTCAGGCATCTACACCGCGCAGCGCACCGCCGTACCAAAATTCGGCCCCCTCAAATGAACTTTTTTTCCTCCCCCTGATGCAGTAGCTTTGCGCAACTTAATACCATTTCATAATTATGATGACAGTTTCACACCCCTGGCACGGAGTACCGGTAGGAAGCAATGTCCCCAGGGTCGTCAATGCGATCATCGAGATCCCGCAAGGATCGCGCTGTAAGTATGAGATCGACAAGGATAGCGGCCTGCTCAAGCTCGACAGGGTCATTTACTCCTCTTTCTATTACCCCGTGAACTATGGCTTTATCCCACAGACCTATGGAGACGACAAGGATCCCCTGGATATCCTCGTGATCACCTCTCTCCCCGTACAGGCCCTCACGCTGATGGAAGCCAAGGTCATGGGCGTCATGCAAATGGTCGACAGCGGCGACGCCGACGACAAGATCATCGCAGTAGCAGCCAACGATCCGGGCGTCAATCACTACAACAACCTCGAAGAGCTGCCCAAACACTTCTTTGAAGAGCTGCGCCATTTCTTTGAAGAATACAAAAAGCTCGAGAACAAGACCGTAGTCGTGGAAGAATTCGGGGATAAGACCACGGCCCTGAAAGTCATTGAAGAAGCCGTCAAGGCCTACAACGACAACTTCCGCAAATAACCCTGGACCAATAACCTCGCAAAAGAAGGTCCGTCCCATCCGTTGCTAGAATCTCCACTCTGTCCTTTTTTTCAACGATTGCTGTACTGTTGCTGTTAGGCCTGCTGGCCGGCATATTATGCGGGCTGGCAGGCCTTCAGTGGCGGTGTGAATTATTTTTTGCCTATACGGTCGGGGAGTTTACTATACGCTCGGCAGCATCCGCTTGATCACCCGCAGATGATGCGTCCGCAGAAACGTCTCTGATTGCAGGATGCCTTCATTGTCTATCTTATCCACCCGCACCTTCCCCGATGCGTGGATGATCTCGTGTGAGTTCAGCAATATGCCGACATGCGTAATCTTGCCTTCCGCATTGTCGAAGAATGCCACGTCACCGGTCTTCGTCTCCTCCAGAAAACCTACCGGCTCACCCTGCGAAGCCTGCTGATAAGCATCCCTCAATAATGGCACATTCAGGAATTTAAAAACGGTCTGCGTAAATCCGCTACAGTCAAAACCAAAAACGCTTTTCCCTCCCCAGAGATAGGGAATGTTCAGGAATTTATAGGTCAGCTGCCGGATCGACTTGGCATCGGTCGGCGTAGCCCCCGGCTCGACAGGCTTCCCCTTGTAATGCACCTGGTTCTTCCGCCAGTGCGCCCTTCCATTCTTCATCGCCGTTAAATGACTTCCCATCGGCACCATCATCGGATGACCATTGTACTCCAAAGCAGTTACCCAATCCGGCGTCAATGCATACCCATCCGACTCATATTCCATTTCGTCTATCTCTACCAGATGGGGCGTCGTACACCATCCCTCATAACCGTCATACTTAACCCTGATCCGCTGCCATTCCCTGGTCTGCTCCAATATCTCACAACACTCGCCAAAGATCAGCTGACTTACCATTTCTGTCCGGTGAGAGGGCTCCGCCCGTAAAGGGCTTACGGGGACGCAACATATTGCTCTGATCATGTCGGAAAATTAAAGAATGCCGGG
>Ga0105240_10000984_pt1 | contig 50843 bp, 38 predicted proteins | sample KBSC54metaG_FD_80426 | JGI IMG/M metagenome (GOLD analysis project Ga0105240, IMG submission 80426) | Corn rhizosphere microbial communities from Kellogg Biological Station, Michigan, USA - KBS C5-4 metaG | ecosystem: Host-associated > Plants > Roots > Rhizosphere > Soil | place: Michigan, USA... | reverse complement strand
CCTCCCATCCAAATCGGTGCCAGAAACACTGTGACCCCGAACGCCTGCAGCAGAACGTCACTGACATACGACCCCAGCAGCCCGATCCAGTTATGAACCGCATTCCCAGGCTCCGGCCCGGTAGCCGTGTTCATCGAGGGATCAGAAGGGTGATAAGTCGCGAGCGCCAGGAAAAGAAGAATCGACGACAGCGTCAGCACCGCGCCCATAAACACATTCAGCGCACGGCTGCGTGTCGGCGACAAACTGATCGGAATCGGCTTCATTCGAAGGGATGCCTCCGCGCCCCGGACCGCCCCGCCATTCGAGCCCCCAGCAAAAACTGCTTGCTGAAGCAGGATGAACACGATCAACGCGACCGGGCCGCCCGGCGGAAACAATTCCCAGAGCAGCCTTCATTATCCCCGTTGCCAATTACGATCTACGCCCAAATCCCTCCACAGGAACCACCGAATCCACCCCCAAAAGGCCAGCCCCTGCACCCCACCTCTGACACTTTCCAGCCAACTGTGCCCCATTCATCGCAAAGCAATGAGTGGGCGTCTCCCTCATCTCCTCTGCCCCCTGATCCACTGATCCGACCCAATCACCGCCGCAAGCCACACCGCCCCCACAAAGTACCCTCCCGCCACATCGCTAGGAAAATGCGCCCCCAGGTAAACCCGACTGAAACCGATCCCCGCCATCATCAACATCGCCCCAACCACCAGAGCCACCTTAGCCCAAATGCTGCGCAGCTTGTCCTGCGTCTTGTACACGATCACGCCGTACATCACGAGCGCCAGCACCGAGTGCCCGCTCGGAAACGAGAAGCTGTGCTCATGCACGAAGGCCCACGGCACATCCGGCCGCAGCCGCTTGAAGTGCAGCTTCATCACCTCATCCAGCGCAACTCCGCCTAGCGCGGCCGCCGCCACCACCGTTGCGTTGTCCCTGCGTCCCAGCCGCCACATCAGCGCGACAGCGACCGAGACAATCGGCACCAGCGCAAATGGCGATCCGATCCAGCTCAGCCCGCGCATCGTTTCCGTCAGCATCGGGCTCGCAAAACCGTGAGCCCAGCTCTCCACCGCCACATCCTGCCGTTCAAACGAGGCGTTCAGAATCTCGTCATGCAGCAGCACCAGCCCTGAGGTCGTCACCAGCGCCACCGCGAACCCCACCAGCAGCAACGCCGCAAATAACTTCCGCTTGCGCAGAGTACGCATCAGCCGCAAGGTATCACAGCAATTCGCCTTCGCCGGCCACTTGACTACCGGGAACTGAGCACGAATTTATTGCCTTCCGGATCCTCGAAGATCGCCGAGACGCCCCAGCTCTCTTTCTTGGGATCTTTGAAGAATCGGACGCCGCGCTTCTTCAGAACATCGGCTGTCTGAAAAACGTCATCACACCAGAACGAAATCGGCTGAAACGTACCGATCCGATCCTCGTGTCCCTCCGGGGTGAAGAGCGATAGCCCGCTGTCGGCGCCTGGAATACATAATTCAATCCACCGCTGTCCGCCGGGCATGAATTCCTGGTCGGTCATCACTTTGAATCCCAATGCGTCGGTGTAAAACTGCAATGCCTGATCCTGATTCTTTACTGGAATGCTGATGAACTTGATGCCTCGAATCATTTCGCGTATCTCCAGAAATCAGCCTATAAGCCGATTTGCATAGAGGCAATGTTCCAATTGTTGCTATATCATCTAGAGGTATAGCCATGAAGAGCAGCATCGTTCTCGATCCCTACATTCACGGAACGTTATTGCGCGACCTGGTCGGCCACGATCACAAGCCCGCCGCATTCTTGATCTATTTCTGGCTGTATGCAGAGCAGCAACGTACCGGCGGCCCTATCGCGATCAGCTATGCCACTCTGGCCGAAGAAACAGGCCTGTCACGCTCCGCCTCTCAGTCCGCGGTAGCCTGGCTCATTCGCAGGAAGATGCTCTCTGTAAGTAAGGAGACATTGACCGCAACGCCGATCTATTCAGTCCTGCGTCCATGGAGGCGATAAGATGCGACGCCAGCCCCGGAGGGGCGGCCGAAGATAGCCCCAGGAGAAGCCGCCAAAGCGGCGCCTTCCTGGGAAAGATTCGAACAACCGATCCAGGCCCCATAGGGCAACCGAAAGGTCCCTGCATGCTACCCGTCTTCGACGGAGCGAACGGGCCCGAACGTATTCTTCAGGAGTCCCCAAGAGGCAACTTGTGCTCTTTGGGGCGAAGTTCGGGGGTGGTGAGTCGAAGGATCTGCAGTTGCTCCTCAAGCTTTGTTCGCAAGACTTCGATCAACTCCCGTATTCGCGATCGATCGCCCCTTCGGAATCTATGTATCAGGGCACGACTTAGCCTGCCCTGAGCGAAGCCGACGGGTGCCGCAAAACCGAAAAGAGAGCTCGGGCGTTAGCCCTTGAGAGCTGTTCTTTTGCTAACTTCCGAGTAGACGAGTAGACGGCGATCCAACCGGAGTCCGGATTCATAATCTGTTCATGGCCTCTTTCACTGATCGCGGGATTCTGTTCGTGCTCTCGGCACCCTCAGGTACGGAAAAGAGCGTGATCACGAAAAGGCTCCTTGCCTGGGATCCACAAATCTTTCTCTCAATTTCGGTGACGACCCGCTTGCCTCGCACACATGAAGTCGACACCTCCGATTATTGTTTTGTCAGCGAGCACGACTTTGACGAGATGATTGAGAGGGATGGCTTCCTTGAATGGGCGAAGCCGCTGCGCGGACCAGCGCTGACTCATTCTGAGCTGGATTGTCCCCAATCCGTCAATAACCGACCGGTTAAATTATTTGCGGACTCCTGTCGCATCTCAATCAGTCCTTCACCAGCGTGACTCGCCAACAGGGATCATCCCACCCGTTTTGCATGCAATTTCACCCGAATTCGGCACAATAGAAGCATGCTTCATCTCAACCAGACGAGCCGCCCCTGCAGCGCCGAAGCTGCCGCTCACTGCTTATCGTTGGCGGCTGCTAAGTTCTTTGCTTACTAGTCTGTGACGTTAAACAGATGAAAACAAGATCTTTACAGCGCACCCCTCGCTGTAAACCTCTGAAAGTAGGATCTTTCCGCACACAGACCGTCAAAAATATTTTTCATGCAGTTAGTAGATAGTAAACAGCGCTCTGCGATAAACCCCCAAAGGACCAGCAACCTGATGCCAGCTGAATACCGCGCAGCGACGGCCTGAAGGGACATCCGAAAACAACTTAGGGTGAGACCCTGGGATCACGCTTCCAATTTCGCGGAGGAAACCTACGACCCGAGCAGTCTGCTTCCAAGCACCAGCAGCACGATACCCAGCACGATCCGATAGACCGCAAAGGGCGTAAACCCGTGCCGGCGTACCCATGCCAGGAACCACTCCACCACGCCCAGTGCGACGATGAACGACACCACAAACCCGATCGCCAGCACGATCCACCGCTGGCTGTTCATCGAGACCTCAGCCATCGGAACCGCTCCCGAGGCCAACGCCGTCTTGCTGGGATGAACCGACTTCAGCAGATCCCACGCGGTTGCCGCAATCATCGTAGGGATCGAAAGCAGAAAGCTGAACTCAAGCGCGGATGGCCGGTCCATTCCCACCAGCTGTCCGGCCGCAATCGTCGACATCGACCGCGACGTTCCGGGGAAGACCGCCGAGAGCGACTGGCACACGCCAATCCAGATCGACTGGGGGAGGCTCATCTCTTCCACATGAATCGTAGTCGGCTCGAACCGCGATGACCGCGCGTCGATCACCCACATCACGATGCCGCCGATCAGCAGAGTCCATGCCATCACCGCGATGCTCTGCAGATGCTTCTCCGTGATCTTGTGCAGCGGCAACGCAATCACTGACGTGCAGGCGAACGCGATCAGAGTCAGCGAAATCGGATGGTTCTTCCACGTCTTGTCGCCGCTCTCGCCCCGCGGGAAGCTCTTGATGAAGGCAACAATGCGACCCAGATAAAGAAGAACTAGCGCCAGAATCGCGCCCGCCTGGATCACGATCGTGTACATCTTCCAGTACGCATCATCCAGCGGAATGCGCATCGCAGCTTCGACAATCCGCAGGTGCGCCGTCGAACTCACCGGCAAAAACTCCGTAAGGCCCTCAACAATGCCTAGAAGAAGCGACTGAATATAGACGTTCAAAGAGCCTCCGCTCCAAATCCTACGGGCTGACCGGCACAAGCTGTATCAAACTGTGATCTATTCCTTCTCGATGCCGTAAACCGCAATGCCCTGATCCAATTTGAACACGAGCATTGCGGCCCGCGCGGTGTAATCCGACTGAGGAAACTTATCCTTCAACCGCGCCGCAAGATCGCGGGCATGACCGTGCGCTGCCTCGCTCTTCTTCTCGTTCTCCTCGCCCGCATACATGTCCTTCAACACGGCCTGCCGATAGACCGCGAGATACAGCGCCTGCGCAGTTCGCGGTCCATCGGGATGTTCCGACGCGAACTTCTCGTAGATCTCCGATTCCTTCTCCGGACACTTCGGCTGCCCCTGCCAGTCGCCGCAGAGCTTGTTATCGAGAAGTTCAAAAGCTGCGTAGTCAGCCTGCTTCGTGTGCGGATAGTCGCGGATCACGTGCTTGAGCGAATCCTCATCGATCTGCTGCCGCAGATATGGCTCCTTCTCCTTCGCCGACGGACGCGTCGAAGCGTCGGCTTTCTGGATCTGCCAGGAGATATCCGCAGCTCGCCACGCTGCCTCTGCTGCGAGCGGCGAGTTCGAGAAGATCTCCGCGAGTCGCCGATAGATGAGGTGCGCGGTCCGCGCCGCGTTCACCGGCCCGCGAGGATCGCTTGCCTGAGCCTCTTCATCGGCTCCCGCTCCCATCAGTACCTGATCGCCATTCGGAGTGGACTCGATCACAACGCCCTTCGCCTGCATCCATCCTGAAATTGGCGGCGGAACATCGTTCGTATCGAAGATCGGCTGATCTGCGCTGTGCTCTTCTTCAACGTCCGTATTCGCGTAAACGCGCAGCCATTCGCCGCTCTTCTCGGCAACCACGAGCTCTCTTCCAGGCTGCACGCGATCCACCTTCTGCGCCTCGGTGCTCGCCGAAACATACAGCCAAGTCACCCGCAGCGCTGTGGCTCGCGGCCCTGCAATGGGCTTCTGGATCTGATCCTTCTTCTTCTGGGCGGAGAGCGGAAGCACACTGATCATCAGCAACGTCGCAAGCAGTCGCACACTGCGGAAAGGAGTCTTCATCTCACTTAAGATCATAGTTCAAGGGACGTTAAGTGCCGGACTCCGTAAGCACCTCGGCCAGCAGCGCCGGATCAACGTTCCCGCCGCTCACGACCGCGACAGCCGTCCTGAACTCCGGCAACTCCGCCCGATGGAACATGAGCGCTGCCGATGTCACAGCTCCGCTCGGCTCCGGCACAATCCGCGCCGAACCAACGATCGCCCGCATCGCCGCTCGAATCTCCGCCTCGGTGACTGTGATGATCCCATCCACAAACTCCCGGATATGAGCAAAGTTCCGCACGCCCAAACTCTGCGTTCGAAGCCCATCTGCGATCGTCCTTGAAGTCAGCTCTGCGGACCACGTCGTGAGTTTGCCGCTCCTGTAGCTCTCTGTTGCATCGGCTGCCAACTCCGGCTCGATGCCGAATACCTTCGTGTTCGGGCTGATCCGCTTGACTGCCGTCGCAATGCCGCTGAGCAGCCCTCCGCCAGAAACGGGCGCAAGCACAAGGTCAACATCCGGGAGCGCTTCCACAATCTCCAGCCCGCAAGTCGCCTGCCCTGCAATGATCTGTTCGTCATCGTACGGCGGAATCACCACATAGCCATGCTGGCGAACCAGCTTTTCGGCCTTGGCCAGACGCTCGCTTGAAGCAACGCCGACATCCACCACCTCGGCTCCGAGCGCCAACGTCGCTGCCCGCTTGATCGCCGGCGCATTTCGCGGCATCACAATCACCGCCTTCGCACCGACCTTACGCGCGGCATACGCGACGCCTTGCGCATGATTCCCGCTCGAGTACGTGATCACGCCGCGCGCGATCTCATCCTTTGATAGCTGAAGAATCTTGTTCGCGGCGCCGCGCAGCTTGAAGCTCCCAATCGGCTGCAGGCTCTCCGCCTTGAGCCAGATCTGTCCCGGGACTTCGGGGAAGTATGCGCTCACCAGCGGCGTCTTAACCGCGATGGCGGCAATGCGTTCGGCGGCTGCGCGGATCGCTGAAAGGGAGACGAGGGAATCGACGGCACTCATGACTTGTAGCTCTCCGGAGTCAACCTTCGCATGCCGCGCGATGAACGGGTCGTTCAAATTTCCAGAATCACGGGAATGATCATTGGCCGCTTACCCGTAGACTTCTGGATCAGCCGCTTCAACTCCACCCGGACCTTTTCCTTCACCATTCCGTAGTCGGTCCGCTGCTCGCCGCTCAGCCCATCCAATGTCCTCAGGACGACCTCGCGCGCTTGCTCGGTGATGTCGGCGCCGCCGAAACCGCGCATCACGATCTCCGGCTCGCGCTCCACCTTGCCCATGCGCTTGTTGATCGCCAGGATCGCCAATACGATCCCGTCTTCCGACAGAATGCGCCGGTCGCGCACAACAAGGTCCTCAACGATATCGGCCGTAGAACCCGAGTCGATCAGCACTCGGCCCACGGTAACCTTATCCTTCTTGCGCGCGTCCTGCTCATCCAGTTCGAGCACGTCGCCGTCCTCGATGACGATCGCGTGCTCCACGGCGCCCGTTTCCATCGCCAGCTGCGCGTGACGCCGAAGGTTTCGATAGTCCCCATGAACAGGAATGAAGAACTTCGGCCGTACTAGATTGATGAGCAGCCGCAATTCCTCCTGGCAACCGTGTCCACTCACGTGAATGAGCCCGTGGGACCCGTCATCGAAAATCACGTTCGCCTCGCGCCGGCTGAGGTGATCGATGACCCGGTAGATGCTCTTTTCGTTTCCAGGAATGATGCGCGAACTCAGCACGACCGTATCGCCGGCATCGATCTTTGCGTGCTTGTGCGTGTCCACCGCAGCCCGGCTCAGCGCGCTCATCGGCTCGCCCTGGGTCCCGCTGATCAGGATTAGCAACTCATCCGGCGGAAAATCCCGCATCTGACCTGGATTGATAATCAGCCCAGGAGGAGCGTCGATGTAGCCGAGATCCTGCGCGATCTCAGTGCTCTCCATCATCGAGCGGCCCAGCACTACAGCTTTTCGGCCGTGCTTGCGTGCCAGCTCGAAGGCGATCCGGATTCGGTAGATCGAGGAGGAGAAGCAGCTGAAGAACAGCTTCTTCTTTGTCTGAGAAAAGATCTCATGCAGCCGCGGAATCACCGCTCGCTCGCTCGGCGTATATCCCGATCGCTCGACGTTCGTCGAGTCCTGCAGTAGCGCCAGCACTCCGCGTTTCCCGTACTCCGCGAACGTGTGCAGATCGAACGCCTTGTCATCCAGCGGCGCCAGGTCGATCTTGAAATCGCCCGTATGGATGATCACGCCCACCGGTGTTGTAACAGCCAACGCGACGCAGTCCACCAGTGAATGGGTTACGCGGATCGGCTCAACCGTGAACGGGCCAATCGAAAACTTCTCCTTCGGAGTGATCTCGATCAGCGTCGTCTCATCCAGCAGTTCGTGTTCTTCGAGCTTGCCCTCTACGTAGGCGAGCGTGAACTCGGTGGCATAGACGGGAACCTTCAGCTCGCTGAGGATCCATGGCAAGCCGCCGATGTGATCCTCGTGCCCGTGCGTCAGGATGATGCCGCGCACATGCTCTTTGTTCTCGACCAGATAGGTGATGTCAGGAACGACAACGTCGACGCCGAGCAGTTCGGTTTCCGGGAACATAAGGCCGGCGTCGATAACGATAATGTCGTCTTCCCAGCGAATCGCCAGGCAGTTCATTCCGAATTCGCCCAGGCCGCCAAGGGGGATAATCTTCAGCTTTTTGCTTTGCATCTGTCAGTTTTGATGCTAACACTCGCGTTTGTGCCTCAGCCCCAAGTGTTCCGAAACCTGCGGCATGCACGAGCACTTGAGACCGACCCTTTGGCCGTTCTGGGGCGGCAGGGACTATGCTTGTTGACGCGGCTGGACCCTGAACCGCGTTCTCGGAGTGATGCATGAGACTCAATACTTACCTCAACTACGGCGGGAATTGCGCTGACGCGTTTCACTTTTACGCGGAACACCTTGGCGGCCGGATCGGCATGATGATGAAGCACGGCGACATGCCCGATCCGAGCAAAGTTCAGCCAGAGATGAAGGACGCCGTCCTGCACGCGCAGATCACCATTGGCGACAGCGTCATCATGGCGAGCGACGTTCCAACTGATCGCTTTAAGCCTATGCGGTCCGCTTATCTCGCGCTCAATGTCGAAAGCGACGCCGAGGCCGAACGCATCTTCAGGTTGCTGGCCAAAGGCGGAGAGATTTACATGCCTATGCAGGAAACGTTCTTTGCCTCGCGGTACGCCATCCTGCGCGATCGATTCGGCACATCATGGATGATCATGCACGAGCGCGCAATGGGCAACCGTCCCTGATTGGCTACGGTGAACCTGCCTATGCCGCACCTCGGACGTCTTTTGGCGCTGCTGCTTCTGCTCGGGGCGACTTGCTTAGCGGCGGCGCAAGCTCCGGCCACGCGCCCTTATGTGATCACCGGGTACGTGTTCGCCCGCGGAGGCGCGCTGAGCGCCGGGCAGTTCGACGCAACAAACCTTACGCGCATCAACTATGCGTTCGCCAACATCCAGGACGGCCGGATGGTCACCGGCTCTCCCGCGGATGCGGAGAACTTCGCCTTCCTTAGATCTCTCCGGACTGCCAAACCCAATCTCACTCTCCTCGTCTCCGTCGGCGGGTGGTTGTGGTCAACGAACTTCTCTGACATGGCGCTCACGCGGGAGAGCCGGACAGTTTTTGAAGACAGTGTGATGCAGTTCCTTACCCGCTACGATCTGGACGGGCTCGACATCGACTGGGAATACCCGGGCTTGCCCGGCGCGGGACACCCGTTCCGTCCGGAAGACAAGCAGAACTTTACTGCGCTTCTTCGCGATCTCCGTGAACGCTTCGACGCCTCGGCGCGGCGCGGGCGGCGGCTTTACCTTACGATCGCCATGGGCGCGTCTGATGAAGTCATAGCCAACACCGAGATGCAGAAGGTTCAGCGATACGTCGACACGGTCAACCTGATGACCTACGACTACTACGAGCCGGGCTCAGAATCCATTACCGGCAATCATGCGCCGCTCTATGCCGATCCCGCCGATCCGAAGGCTGCTTCGTCCGCTGACACCGTGCGCACTTTTGAGAAGGCGGGAGTTCCGGCCGAGAAGATCCTTCTCGGGGTTCCGTTCTACGGACACGAGTGGGGCCAGGTGAAAGATCAGAACCACGGCCTGTTTCAGGTCGGCAAGGCAGTTCCCGGCGCGTACACCCCGTTCAGCGTCATCGAGCCGACGATGCTCGGCCACGGCTTCACGCGCTACTGGGACGAAGCCGCGAAGGTCCCGTACCTCTACAACCCGGATCAGAAGATTTTCGTGTCCTACGAAGATCCTGAATCGATCAAGCTCAAGTGCCAATACATTCGCTCTCTGAAACTAGATGGGGTCATGTTCTGGGAGTACTTCGGCGATTCGAACGGCAAACTGCTGAGGACCATTCATAGCGAACTCGGCAAACGGCAATGATCAGCTTCCGATGTGCCGGAGCCCTGTTTACTAATTGCGGAACTACGAATGTTTTTTTGGACGGTCTGTGCGTGTAAAGATGCCGTTTTCAGAGGGTTGCGGCAGGGGGTGTGCTGTAAAGACTCAGATTGAATCACTTAGCCGCAAAAATTAGATGACAAATGACCTAGCGGTTAAGAAGGGCGACATGCGGCGGCGGTGAGAGAAGCGGTACGGGACGCGTGAGATGAAGCATGTTTTTATTGTGCCGGATTTGACTGAAATAGCCTGCAAAGAGGACGGAAGAGATTTTGCGTGGTTTGCAGCTGAGGGTAGCGGAGCGTAGCCGCGGTCCTTCGGTCTTCATGTGGCGGCATTGGAACAGGGTTTCTGTTTTCTGGGCGAGTGCTCCCTGGCGCGGCTCGATTGCAGAGCCTTGGCGTGGAAGGGCGCCCGGTTTCTGGTCTGACTCTATTGTGGAGATTTTGGCTAATTGGAATGCAAATACGAGGGGACGAGTTTTGCGTCGAGAATGAGTTGTCACTGCTTAGTAAGATTGGCAGGCTCCGGCAAGTGCTGGGCTAGGGTTTTGCTGGGTATTTAACCGAATGGTAATTAAAAATCTTGGACGATTCGACCGGAACAGAAATCACAGTCGTCAAAATAGCCCGTTCTGCTGTCAGACGACATTCCGATTCACGCTCGATGAAGCATTGGTGATCACATACTCACATTAATTTAGACCGTTTTGCTGACTCGAAAGAGCGTTCCAGGCGCATTCTCGAGTGTTGCGTGTTGCCGGCCCTTTGCAGGATTCGGAATCGTTATGATGGAGTAGGGTCTGGAATGCCGAAGCTTCGAGGAAAAGTTGTATCCGGGATGGGAAACTTCTCGATCTGGATTGAAAGACTTCGAGATCATTACCACCGCAAGACGGGGATGGTGCTGTTTCCTGGCACACTCAACTTGCAACTCGAGCAACCCTGGTTGGTACCGGCAGGTAGCTTGCGCCTCGAAGGTGCCGAGTATGAAGGGACGGTTACCGTGAACATTGTCCCGTGCTCGGTTCTGGGAAGACGGGCGTTTATCCTTCGCACCGCAGCCAATGATGAAGGGCGTGGGCATCACCCGCAGACCATCATCGAGATCGCGACCGATGTTAAGCTGCGCGACGCCCATCAATTGAGAGATGGCGATTGGGTAGAAGTAGAGATCATGGACAAGGCAAACGCGTCGTGAGTGAGCACGTTGCCAGCGTGGCCATCATCGTCCGGGAATATGACGAGGCTATCAAGTGGTATTGCGGGACCCTTGGGTTTCGCCTGGTTGAGGATACGGTGCTGACCGACACCAAAAGGTGGGTCCGAGTCGCTCCGCCCGAATCCCGGGATTTCAGTTTGCTTCTGGCGCGCGCTGTGACCCCCGAGCAGAGTTCGAGGATCGGAAACCAGACGGGTGGTCGTGTATTTCTATTTTTGAACACGGATGATTTCTGGCATGATTACGATGCACTCTCTCGCAAGGGTGTGGTCTTTCGCCGATCACCAGCGGAGGAATCGTACGGTACCGTCGCTGTTTTTGAAGATCTCTACGGAAATCTCTGGGATCTCATTCGGCCTCGAACCGCCGCGCCATGACTCAGGACCGCATCAGCCGACGATCGCTGTGAGTTGAAGAATGCCCGCAGCCAGAGCTTCGTCCCCCTCGACTTTGACCTGTGCAAGAGCTGAAGCCCGAGGAATGCCTTTCGTAAACATGCGCCACGCAATTTCCTCCGGTACAGTAACCCTGCAATCAATCTTTTCCGGACATTTGTTTAAGAAGCCCCAGCGATCCGCACCTTTTGAAAGAGCCCACATTCCTCCGCATTCGCCAGAGATCTCGAGGAGCAAGCTCGTGCGAACCGGAGCATCCAGATGCCGATAGCAGTGTGGTAAGCCGCGCACGAAGCAGTCCAGCACGGGATGATAAAGCTCTCGCGTCATAATGCCTGGCCGGTCCGTTGCAAGCCGAATTTGCTGTTGATGGTGCCAGCGCTCCGTCAGTTCGCGGGCGGTATCGAACCAGTTGAGAGATACCTCTTCACCCGCCCAACTGACATTGAACGTAGCTCGCGCAAAGGGATCAAGGGATGCATGGAATTCCGCCGATTGGGCGCATGCGATTGACATGAGGCTGACCAGAACGGACGGGCTCAGGCGGCGGTATACCTGAACACCTTCTTCGTTCAAGCGGTTAACGAGAGTAATCACATCTTGAGGAGACCGAGGATTGACATTCTCCACAAACCAGGAATCGCGAACCAATGATAGCTTCCGCAGAGCCGTATCCAAGAGGTGGGCCGCGACATCACGAACCTTCCACCGAGGCGCAGTGGTCTGCAGATCCCACTCTGCCGAAGTGAGCGAACGGAGCAAGTCCAGGAGTTTTCCATCAACTACTCGCAACAGGTTTGCACAGAGGATCGGGTCACACCCGCCAAGTCGGATACCGGCATTCATCTCAACCAATCTAGCAAACGAACAAACAACCAGACTGATGAGATCGCAGCCGCCAACAGATTACTTGAGCTTGGAGCAAATCCAGCACCTAGGAATGAATTGGGTCAATGCGCCCAAGATGTGGCCTATATCGCGGGTCACGACAGGCTCTCGGCGATTCTGAGGACCAGCCGCAAGTAGCTTCGCTGTTGCTGCGAACTTGCCAAAACAAAGTTGGAACGACGATCAGCAAAACTTCGTCATGGGAGTATTACCGCATACTCTTTCTTTACCGACTGGTTATTCATCGGTGGGCGACAGACTTCTCTCGCGGCTCATTAAGGTCAATTGGTGCGGATCGCGGGCATGCCCGAGCTGACAAAAAGTCCTCGCGTCACTCCCGGCAGCGCCTTCTTCTTGACCACCCACGTCGTCATGCATCGCTGCCCCTGCACGACCGTCGTCTTCAGATGATCCACTAGCTCCCCGTCCAGACTGCGCGTTAGTTCCATCAGCAACGGCTCATCGACCAGCAACCACTCTGCCCCATGCGACATCCGGTACCGCCGACCACCCACCGCCTCAAACGCCATCCCCTGTACCGCCCCAATTGTGGATGCCAGCCGGCAGAACAGCATCCCGCTCGGCCGCAGCACCCGCCACAGGCCTTGCACCATAGCCTCCAACTGCTTCTCATCTCGCGCAAAGTGCAGCACCGAGTTGCACACCACCACATCCGCAAATTCATCGGCGAACGGCATCGCCTCCACGCCTGCAACCTGGAAGTTCTCAGCAGGCAGTCCCGGCGCCAGGTCGCTTGCCATCTTCCTCACCTCTGCCACCGCCTCGGCGCTGATGTCCACGCCAAACACTTCGCATCCTTCGCGCAGTAGATACTGAATGTTTCGCCCGCCGCCGCAGCCCGCGTCCACCACTCGCGCCCCGGGCGTTATATTCCCTCGCAATATCTGGTCGAACAGGTATATATCAATCTGACCAAACTGCTCTTGCAGAGTCATCCTCACACCTTCCATCAACCTCGAACTCAAACCATGTGCGCTTTCCTGCGTCTGTCGTGACGAGTCTAGCAAAGCAGGATTGTGGGCGAGTGACCGCGCACTCGGAAGTTACGCAGAACCACTCTCGCAGGGGCTGAAGCCCGGAACGTCTTTGGGCGGCTTTGCGGCATCCTTCGGCTTCGTTCAGGGCAGGCTAGGTCGTGCCCTTTCAAAACACGCCCACACGGGCAAGTACCGCGGGCTCGGAAGATGAGCGAATTACTGCTCGGTCGAAAACGCGTACAACGAGCGGGGACATTTGGTCGGCCCTGCGGGGCTGGGAGACAGCAGCGGCAATTTCATGCATTTCCGCGGGCGTTCGTGTCCAAGAGAGTCAGCATGACAGGGCTCTCGCAAGAGAGAGATGGTTATGCGCCGCGTCGTCGGACATTGTACGAGGAGGATGACCATTGATCTGCATCACTCTTCTCCTGGGAAACTGACGCCAATCTGCTTTCGAGCTTCTTCTAGCAGGCGTGCCATTCCGAGCGATAGTTCGTAGGTGATCACCGGGCTCTCGCGCTGGCCTTCTCGTACGAGTTGGCAGAAGTGTTCGGTCTCGTAGTTGAAGCCGCCTGCAGCGTACGGCTCATTCAGCTCCACCACGCGTCCATCCACGTTGTGCACGGTGGCTCGCGCGGGGTTCCACCAGTTTGCGTGAATGATGACGTAACCGCGAGGGGCAGAGAGTACCGCATCGCCCTGGCTGAGCAGATCGATGCCGGTGTGCAGCTGCGCCATTCCGCGCTCGTGTTCTGACTGGAAGATTGCGAATGTATCCACGCCTGCGGCATTCACGCGGCCCAGGGTCTGCACACGCTTGAGCGGCCCGAGCCAGTCAAGGGCGAGGAATGCTTCGTATGGTCCGATGCCGAGAATTCCACCGCCGCCGAGTTCGCGAAAGTGCAGGGGATAGTCCGGGCCGATGGACGAGTCGCAATGGCCGGCGCGCACGAATCCGACCGGGCCGATGGGGTCTGTTTCAAGGTGTTGCCGCAACTTGCGGTAGAGCGGAAAGAAGGGAGGCTTCATTGCCTCCATGAAGATCCGATCGTGCCGCCGCGCCGCGTCGATCACTCGCTGAACCTGCGCGAGATTCAGCGCCGCGGGCTTCTCGCAGAGCACGTGTTTGCCGGCCTCGATCGCCGCAATGCAAAGCTCTGCATGCGTGTCCGGGTGAGTAGCAACGTAGACCGAATCCACATCTGAGGAGAGGAAGGAATCGAGGGTCGGCGCGGCCGTCGGGATGGAAAACTTCGCAGCGTAACGAGCTGCGCGTTCTGAATTGCGGCCCCAGACCGCAGAAATTTCTGCGCTGGGGACTGCCGCGACACCCTCGGCAAATCGCGTCGCTGCTCGCCCCGGCCCGATCACACCGAATCGGATCAACCTGTCAGCATGCGAGGCCATCGGATTACCGCAGCAAGTCTTCCAGTGTCGTGCTCAGGTCGGTCTTCTCATCCCGGTATTTCACGATCACCGGCGCATACAGCGACAAGCCCCACCCCTGCGCATTCGGGTGCCCCTTGTCTTTGCCGATTGCGCGGGATCCTGGAACCACCACTGCCTTCTCCGGAATGATCAGCGGCATCTCGGGCGTCGCGCGGATCGTTTCGCCCTTCACAAGATCGAAGACGGGGGTGCCGCGGGTCAGGATCGTTCCTGGCGCAAGCACCGCGCCCGAGCGCACAATCGTTCCCTCATAGACGCCGCAATTGCCACCGACCATGGCGTCATCCTCAATGATTACTGGACTTGCGTTGATCGGCTCCAGCACTCCGCCAATCTGCGCAGCGGCGCTCAGGTGTACTCGCTTGCCGATTTGCGCGCAGGAACCCACGAGCGCATGAGAGTCCACCATCGTTCCCTCATCGACCCACGCGCCGGCGTTGATGTACATGGGCGGCATGCAGACTACGCCGCGCGCCACGTAGGCTCCCGCACGGATCGAAGAGCCGCCCGGCACAATGCGCACCCCATCGTCAGCCGAAAACAATCGCACCGGATACGTGTGCTTGTCGACAAACGAGAGTCCGGCTCCAGCCAGATCGTGCAACGCGCCAAGACGGAAGCCAAGCAGAATGCCCTTCTTGACCCATGCATTTACACGCCAGCCGGTTGGGGATTGCGCGTCGGGCGATGCTGAGCGGACTTCGCCTTTCTCCAATGCACTGCGGAGTTCAAGAAAGGCCGCCATCGCCGCGGGATCGGAACTTGCCGCAGCGCCCGCAGCAAAATGCGCCTCAATAGCTTGTTCAAGCTGAAGAATGTCCATATCTTGCTTGAGTCTATCGAACGCGGTTCCGTTGCTGTTTGAGGATGGCGTTGCCTGGGCTGAGATTATCGATTGGGGTCCATAGGAACGCGCCGGTCGCGAACTTGGCAACGTTTCCTTCTAGAAAAAACAAGAACGGCGCCAAAGACTGACTGGCGCCGTTTGCGAGGAGAATAAGCGTGGCCCGAGATTATGCCGCGGAAGCTGGCGGCACCTTGCTCCGCACCCGCGGGAGTACCGAAACCGGTTGCAACTGAAACGAATTGTCACCCGCCGGAATCATCGCCATCGGAACCGTTCGATTTGCCGTCCCATGCAGGTTCTTCGACTCCAGCCAGGCGCACAGCCTGGGATCGAAGATATCCGGCTGACCCTGCCAGAAATCCGGCTTCAATCCGCACTGAATGCGAAGATGCCCAAGCTGCAGTTCAATGTTTTTGGTTCCCTTAGGAAAGTACCGGCGCACATTGTTCGAGCCCACGTGCAACCCGGTAACACCATGGCCTTTACTCTGCGTTTTGACCACCATAACGTACCTGCTCTTCACATCGGTTGAGATTTGGATCGGTAACAGAACCGAGGTCAACTGAAAGCAAAGCCGAACCCGTCAGCCCTCAAACGGGACTTAAATCCCGAAGAGGTTAAGAAAGGGAGGTAAATCGAACATCCAGATGAGATATGTCTGTTGGAAGGGGGCGGCCCTGTCACGATACACATGGCCTTATGAGACGAAGATGCCTCATCTGGATGAGAAGGTTGTTTACCCTCGAAGAATTTGCGAAGAATCATCCAGCGCAGAGGTGTTTATTGCTGAGGCCTCGGGTCGGCGGCTACGCTGCTTCGTCACTTCTGAAGAGCCGCTGCAAGCCTCGAGGCGACGGTCCTCTGCTGTTCTCCGCTGATTCTGGTAAAGAACGGCAGGGCGAGAGTTCGCGGCCCGACGGACTCGGCAACCGGCATAGGTTGTGCGTGGAAGCGGCGCCATCCGGCCTGCTGATGGATGGGCTCGAAATAGGTGGCTGTTGCGACGCCATCCCGTGCCAGGGTTTGTCTGATCAGGTCGCGATCGGCGCCCGGGGCGAGTCGGACAACGTAGACGAACCAGCTGATTTCGACGCCGGGGAGGGTGAGGGGCGGCAACTCGAGTCCGGGTACCGACTGCAGCAGCTGGTGATAGCGTTCAGCTGCGGCGCGGCGCATGGCGAGGATATCTTCGATGCGCTCGAGTTGTACCCGGCCCAGAGCACAGGCGATGTCAGACAGGCGGTAGTTAAAGCCTAGCTCCGGCGCGAGCGGCCATTCCCGGTCGGCCTGGGCTTGCTGGTCGGCTGACCATGCCGCAGAGCGTGTGCTTCTCCCTTGGTTGCGCAGGCGTTCGAGGCGATCTGCGTGGATTTCCGAGTGAGCCAGTACGGCTCCCCCCTCTCCGGTTGTGATCTGCTTGTTGGGATAGAAGCCGAAGACAGCGAGATCTCCGAAGCTTCCGGCGCGGCGATCACCGATCTTGCCGCCGATCGCCTCGCATGCGTCCTCGATGATGAAGAGACTATGGCGTTGCGCGACGTCTCGCAGGCCGGGCATGTCAGCGGGGATTCCGAATGTGTGCACTGCGATCATTGCCTTTGTGCGTGGCGTGATGACTGTTTCTACGGTAGCGGGTGTCAGGTTGAGGGTCACTGCATCCACATCTGCGAAGATTGGCATCGCCCCGACTTGAGCTACGGCGTTTGCGACGGCGATGAAGGCAAACGACGGGACGATGACTTCGTCGCCTTTGCCGATGCCGAGGGTCAGCAGGGACATTTGCAGCCCGGCCGTTCCGCTGCTCACAGCTACGGCATGAGGGACCGCATGAAAGTCCGCTAGCGCCCGTTCAAATGCGGCGAGTTCGGGTCCCATGCAAAGCTGCGGCGTTCGCAGTACGGCTGTTACGGCCGCGATCTCCGCATCGGTGATGTCGGGACTGGAGAGGGGAATCATCTAGCGTATTGACCTTGATATGGGAGCGGGCGCTTTCACGAGAAGCTTGTCGAGCGGAACGGACGCCAGCACTTTCACAATCGTTTTCGACGCAGTGCCACTCCCGTATGGGTTCGTCATTCCTCGAAGTCCGTTGCGGAAGGCGGGGGCCAGTGCTCGCTTGAGGGCCTTGTTGATCGCAAGCACTTCGGCTGGAGCATCGATTACGTTGCGTGCGCGCTCGCGGCCTTGCTGGCGCATTCCGACGTTGATGACTGGGAGGGCGAAGGAAGCTGCTTCCATGATCCCGCTGGAGGAGTTGCCGATGATCGTGTCTACCTGGCCGAGCAGGCTCCAGTAGGTGACTGCGTCGAGGTTTACGAAGAGGTGGGCGTTCGAACGCGATGCGACGAGCGTTCGCGTGCGCTGGATCAGAGCGTGGCTGCCTGCGTCCGTGTTCGGGTAGACAAAGATCAACTGCCCTGGCGCCCTTTCGATGGCTGCAAAGAGGGCGTCGGCCTCTGCGTTGGTGTCCTTGAGTATCGTGACGGGATGCCAGGCGACCAGGAGGCTGGGGTTCGGCAGGGTCAGTTTTAGTCGTCGCTCCAATTGCGTCCGAGTCAGCAGCTTCGAACGGCGCAGATGATCGAGCGACGGCGCGCCGGCATGGTGTACCCGCCAGGGCTCCTCTCCCATCGCGATCACCCGACGCCGGGCAGTCTCCGTGGAGGTGAAGTGAATATGGGAAAGCTTTGTGATCGCGTTTCGGACCTGGTCGTCGATTGCGCCCTGGCTCACCTCGCCACCTTCGATGTGCGCGATGGGAATGCGCATTGCGACTGCGACGCTCGCGGGAGCCAGCATCTCGTAACGGTCTGCGATTAGGAGCAGGAGGTCCGGACGCCAGGCTGTGAGCGCGTCGGCCAGCGACTGGATCGCGATGCCGATGGTCTTGGCCATGCCGGTGTCCGTGTCCGAACTCAGCAGGCATTCGATGCGGGCTTTGATCGGGAAGCCGTCGCGGTCGATCTCTGCAGCCGTACTGCCGTAGTGCGGAGAGAGATGCGGGCCGAGGGCGAAGACGCCGAGTTCGATTGCGGGATGCGCCTCGAGTTCGCGGAGCGGCCAGTAGAGATGGCTGTAGTCGGCGCGTGACGTCGTGACCACCGCGATTCTTCTGCGGGCCTCCATCTGCTTAGTCATGAGCTACCGCCGGTTGATCAACGAGCGCAAGGACGGCCGCACTGGGTTCGTAATCAGGGACTAGTGCGCGCAGGGAAAGCAGAGCCGAGTGCACGTGGCGCGACTTTACGCTTTCTTCAAGCGATCGAAGGTGCTCTCGCAAGGAGCCATACAGATGGACCGCCGGCTGGATCCGAGCGATCCCTCTGGCGGAATCCTCGATTGGCTGTTCGTCCTTCGCCCACAGTTGCTCCTTTACTCTCTCACCAACTCGCAACCCTGTGATTTCGATTGGAATCTCAATTTCCGGCGCAAGCGTCTTAGCCATAAACTTCGCGAGCTCAGAAATACGGTGAGCCTGCGTCAGCAGAGGAACCTGGATGGTGGCGCGCTTCTCCGTTGCCGCAGCAGCCAGGAGCTCGACCGCCTCTGACAACGTCAGAAAGTATCGTTCTGACGCGGGATCCGTGACGGTCATCGCGTGACCGGATGCAATTTGCTTGGCGAACACCTCGCTTACGCTCCCGCGCGAGCCGAGCACATTCGCCAGCCGAACCACAATGCCATCTGAGGCGAGCACGATCTTCTCGGCCACATGCTTCGTGGCGCCCATCACCGAACTCGGAGCCACGGCTTTGTCTGTCGAGAGCAGCACAACGCGCGTCCCGTGCGCCGCCGCCTGCTCGGTAACGGCTTCAGTCCCGAACACGTTGTTGGCGATTGCAGCGAGTGGTTGATCTTCCAGCATGGGGACGTGCTTGAAGGCCGCCGTGTGGAGCACCACGGCTGGCCGGTGCCTTGCAAAAATATCTCTCAGCAATTCGTGGTCTGCAGTGCTGCCCAGATAGGAAGTGGAACGTGCCTGAATTGCGCCACGGAGTTCATACAGACCAGCCTCCGAGGCTTCCAGCAGAATGAGTTCGACGCCCTCGCTTGCGAGCCGCCGTGCAACGCCCGATCCGATCGAACCGCCTGCTCCCGTAATCAGCACCGGCCTCTGTCTGAGTTCTTCAATGCTCTCGACCGTCGCGCGCGGGAGCGGCGCACGCTGCAAAAAGCTGTGCCAATCGATGTTGGGCTGGCAAGGGGTCACTGAGCGAAGTATAAATTGGCAATGTATCGCAGCAACTCGCCCGCCACTCCTCCGTTTGATCCCCACAGCAAACCCTGGCACTCCCCTTTGGCCGCATCGAATCTGCTCGCGCCAGACACCTTCTGATCGAACCCTCTACTCGCATACACTGAGATGTTCCGCATTATGCAGTCCGTCATTCGCCGGCTGCTCGGGGAGTACGACTTGGCAAACGACTGTATACGACGGGCTGGGTGCTTCGCTTTTCCACTTTTGGCTGTGGCGCTCACCGCCGGAGCACAGACTCAATTCAACGCTGATGCTGTCCGCCTTAACAATCGTGGCGTCGCGCTGATGGGGCAGCAGTTCACAGAGAAGGCGGAGCAGTCGTTCGCGGAATCGTTTCAGAAAGATCCCAAGCTGGCGCAGGCTGCCATCAACGAGGGCATTGCGCTTATGACGCTTCAGAAAGTCGATGACGCAAAGAAAGTACTCAAGCAGGCCATTGCCCTTGACCCCGATAATCCGCAGGCGTGGTACAACCTGGGGCTTGCGCAACATGCAGACAATGAACTTGACGATGCTCTCAAGAGCTTTCAGCAGGCAGTCAAGCTCGATCCGCGCGACGTAGACTCCTACTACTTCGAGGGCGTCTGCTATCGCGAGCTGAAAGAGTTTGACAAGGCCATTTATGCGCTGAGGAAGGCGCTCGCGGTTCAACCCCTTCACGCTTCCTCTGAGTTCGCGCTTGCTCGCGCGTTGCAGGCGACCGGGGACAAGGAAGGCGCCAAAGAGCACTTCAAGCTCTTCCAGCACATGACCAGCACCAAGATTTCGGCGGCGATCGGACTGGCCTACGGAGAGCAGGGGCACTACTCGACCGTGACCCCTGTCGAAGAACCGCAAGCTCACCAGCGGGCCATGATCCCGGTGAAACTCGTTCCGGAAACAATCGGCTCAAACGTTACTGCCGCGACGGGCGGAGCCTGCATGCTTGACGTTACCGATTCAGGACAGATGGATCTGGTGCTGACGGCCAGTGGAGATCGCGCGCTACGCATCCTTCATGGAAATGGGAAGGGGAAGTTTGTAGATGTTGATCCGGTCGCGACTGGGCTTAATGTCTCGGGTAGCGCGATCGCATGCGCAGTCGGCGACTATGACGCCGACAACCTCAATGACCTCGCTGTTGCAACCGAAGATGGTGTCCACCTTTTTAGAAACCTAGGTAAAGGGAAGTTTCAGGATGTGACTGCCGAAGCCGGGCTCTCGCCGCGCAATCACCCCACTGGGATCACGTTTGTCGATTTCGACCACGACGGCGACCTCGATCTCTTCGTAACCGGATCACCGCTCAAATCCGGGGACACCCCGAATGTTCTGTGGCGCAACAATGGTAATAAGACCTTCACCGAATGGACCGAGCCTACCGGGCTGGGCGGATCCGGCAAAACCTCCGCAGCCATCCTCACAGACTTCAACAACGATCGCGCGGTCGACATCGCAGTCACAGGCGACAGTCCTGCTCCTGTCCTCTTCGTCAACCCTCGTGAAGGCAAATACCCGCAGCAGCCGCTTTACGACGAGAAGCTGCCAGCCACTGAGGGGGTTGCCGTTCTCGACTTCAACAAAGACGGCTGGATGGACGTTGCGGTGACCCACGCCGGTGGTCCCGGCCTGACTCTCTGGCGTAGTGTTCCTGGCACGAAGGATGGCGGGCGCCGTTTCGAACGCGCTGCCCTCCCGCTGTCAGGCGCAACCCGCGGCTGGGGCCTTACGGCCGTCGACATGGACAACGATGGCTGGATCGATCTTGCGGCGATTGTTGAGACTAGTTCCGGGCCGCGCGTGAAGGTCTTCCGGAACAAAGGCGATGGGAGCTTCGAAGACGTGAGCCACACGCTGGGGCTCGATGGAGTCAGTTTCAAGTCACCGCGGGGTCTTATCGCCGCTGATATAGACGGTGACGGCGCAGCCGACCTCATCGTGACGCAGCTCAACGCGCCGCCAATTCTTCTCCACAATCGGGGCGCGAACAAGAATCACTTCGTTCGACTCGATCTCGGCGGCTACGCCGACAACAAAACCGCTCTGGGGTCCAAGGTCGAAATCTTTGCCGACGGCCAATGGCAGAAATGGGAGCTTGCCGGAGCTTCGGGTCTGGCCACGCAGGCGCCTCCACAACTGCTGGTCGGACTCGGCCAGGCGGATCATATTGATTTGCTTCGAATCCTCTGGCCAACGGGCATCCTTCAGGACGAGATCGATCTCCCGCACACCCCCGTGATCGCCATGAAGGAAGCCGACCGCCGCGGAAGCTCGTGCCCGGTCCTGTTTGCATGGGATGGACACAAATACAAGCTCGTGACGGACGTGATCGGTGCGGCAGTCGTAGGCCACTGGTTTACACCAACGCGCCGCAATATTCCGAACTCCGGCGAGTGGATCAAGGTGGATGGGGAGCGGCTGGCGCCGATCGACGGCAAGCTCAGCCTTCGCTTCATCGAGCCGATGGAAGAGGTGAACTACATCGACCAGCTCCGCCTGGTTGCCATCGATCACCCGGCCAACGTTGAAGTCAATCCCGACGAGCGCTTCCTTGATGATCCGCCGTTCGCATCGGGCCGCGTGATCGCGTCTCGCGGCACGCGCCTGCCCGTCGCAGCATGGGACGGCAACGGCAATGACGTCCTTGATGTTCTCAGCCGCCGCGATCACAAATTTGCCAGCGGGTTCACGCCGACTCCCTATGACGGGTTTGCGAATACTCACTCGCTGACGCTTGATCTGGGACCGTTGAATGCGCAGTCTCCTCTCAAGCTGCTCATGACCGGGTACGTCAATTACTTCAGTGCCAGTTCTCTTTACTCGGCATGGCAGGCGGGCATCAAGCCGATCTCACCTTACGTCGAAGTGCAGCGCGCGGATGGCTCGTGGCAGAGGATTCCCGGCGAAGCAGGATTCCCGGCCGGGCTCCAGCGCACAATTGTGGTTGACCTCACCGGGAAGCTTCCGGCCGGAACTCGGAAGATCCGCCTCGTTTCGAACCTTGAAGTTTTCTGGGATCAGGTTCTCATCGACAACAATGCCGAAGCCGAAACCCACTCGACCGAGGTTCCTCTTGCCCTTGCAACGGAGCGCTTCCGCGGCTATCCGACCCAGATTGACGGCAAGAGCCCTGGGGACCTCGACTACGACTACGATCGCATCAGCCTCACTGGGCCATTCCAGCATCAGCGCGGCAATTACACCCGCTTGGGCGATGTCACCAAACTGCTCAATGGCATCGACGACCGCTATGCAATTTTCGGCAGCGGAGAAGAGATCGCAATTGAGTTTGACTCCGCGAAGCTCCCTGCGCTTCCCCCAAACTGGAAGCGCGATTACTTCTTCTACGCAAACGGATATGTCAAAGACATGGACTGGTGGGATGCCATGCCATTCACCGTCTCGCAACTTCCGTTCCACAACATGTCGAAGTATCCCTATCCATCGGGCGAGCAATTTCCGGACGATCCGAAGGCTACGGATTACCAGCTCAACTACAACGACCGCTTCGATTCCGGCGAGCCGGTTCGGTCATACCGCTTCGACTACAAGCTGATACCGTCCACTCCGGCAGACGACACAAACTGCGGTCCGGCAAGTCCGGCTTGTCCGTCGACTTCGGCCCAGACGAAGCATGACTGAGCTGGTCCTGCAGCCCGCAACTGAACAGTTGCGTATGATTCGCAGCGGCGAGATCTCCATTGGGGAGCTCGCCGAGGCTTATATCCGGCAGATTGAGCGACTCAATCCGCAGCTCAATGCATTCGCGGATTTCGATCCGGAACGGGTTCGTACGCAGGCAAGGATTCTGGATGCGAAGCCTCGGGGAGAGCGTGGTGGTCTTCACGGGCTGCCGGTGACCGTGAAATCGTCGATTGCGACGGCGGGGTATCGATGCGAGATCGGCAGTCTTAACCACAAGGGCGATACTCCGGCCGAAGACGCCGTTGTGGTCGCCCGGCTTCGGGCAGCTGGGGCACTCATCCTGGGTACCACGAATTGCCCTGAATTCCTGATGGCGTATGAGACGGCAAACGATCTATACGGGCGTACCAACAATCCGTGGGATTTGGAGCGGACGCCGGGCGGGTCTAGCGGAGGGGAGTCGGCGGCGATTGCGGCAGGTATGTCGGCCGCGGGGCTTGGATCTGACAGCGGCGGTTCGGTTCGCGTTCCTGCCCACTTCACTGGGATCTGTTCGCTCAAGCCAACACCGGGGCGAATCCCCGGACGCGGCCATCTTCCTCCCTGCGTTGGACCGTTCTCCACGCTGGGAGCGATCGGCCCTATGGCCCGCACGATCGCCGATGTTCAGCTCTTGTTTGCTGCGCTAAGCGGTCAGGATGACGCTGACCCTGCGAGTCCGCCAATTCCTTTACGGAAACCGAGCCTCGAAGAGCTGCGTAGCTGCACGATCGGTGTTTTCGAAGATGACGGCCTTACTCCTGTGACGCGCGAGACGCGCGCAGCCATCCACGCAGCGACAGAGGCGCTGCGCAGTGCCGACTTCCGCGTTGAGCCCTTCCGTCCGCGCACGCTTGAGCAGCTGCGCAAACTCTGGTTGACCTTCTTCGTCCAATGCGGAGCCATGTTCTACGAGCCCGAATTCCGCAATGGACGTCGTGACAAGCTTAGCCCCCTCTTCCGCGAGTTCCTCGACATTGCAGAGCAGTCAGGCCCACTGAGTTCGGCTGAACTGCTGAACGCGTGGGCCGAGATGGACATCCTTCGGTCGAAGGCGCTCGAGAAGATGCGCAACCATCCGGTTCTGCTTTGCCCTGTCTCGAGCACTCCCGCCTGGATTCACGGCGAGCGTGAATGGGCCATTGATGGACAGCGTGTGCGGTACCTCGATTCCGTTCGCTATACCCAATGGTTCAATACACTCGGTGCACCCGGTGTCGTGGTTCCGGTTGGGCATTCTCCTGAGGGTCTTCCGATTGGCGTACAGATCATTGCGCGGCCGTTTGAAGACGAAATCGCTCTCGGCGTTGCGGCAATCGTTGACGCCGTCTTTGGTTTTTCTCCGCCGCCTCTTGCTCGCGACCGGAATTCGTAGCTGCTGACGACAGGCTTCCGAAAACTCCACAAGTTTACTTGCGATCTTAGTCACAAGGATTAGCGGGCGATTGTCAGCTCAATCAACATTTGAAGGCCTAAACGACCGTACCGTCATGTTTATCCATCACAGACAGGTGATAAGGCATGGGTCTAAAACCGGAGTGTGACGTGCGGTAAGTTGTTGATTCTTCACCTCAACCTTTGGATGGAGGCACAGCCGCGCTGCCAGCGCTACTCTGAGCCTTCCCCGGAATGGAGCGCATACGGGTGCGCGCAAGTTGGCAGCAACGTTTTGTCGAGACCAGTGATGTTCTAAAGAGTTCACAACACCAGCAGACAATTGTGCGGGTGTTGGACCTTGAGATCGGTGGCAGCGATTTCATCACCATGGCTGGTCCCTGCTCGGTGGAGACCGAGCAGCAGATTCTCTCCATCGCTCACCACGTCCGCAGACACGGCGCCCGAATTCTCCGAGGCGGCGCTTTCAAACCTCGCAGCTCGCCCTACGCATTCCAAGGACTTGGTCTCGCAGGTCTCAAACTCCTCGCCAAAGCACGTTCAGAGACGGGTCTCGCGATTGTCACAGAAGTGATGAGTGAAGAGGACGTTCCGCTGGTTGCCGAGTACGCTGACATTCTCCAGATCGGCTCGCGCAGCATGGAGAACTTCGCGCTGATTGAAGCCGCGGCCCGGTCCGGCAAGCCCATGCTCCTCAAGCGCGGCATGATGGCAACCGTCGAGGACCTGATGCGGTCCGCGCAGATCGCGCTCAGCAATGGCAACACGAATGTGATTCTGTGCGAGCGCGGCATCCGCACGTTTGACACCGTACTCCGCAATACGTACGACCCCGCCGCGATCTCGCTGCTGAAACACATTTCTCATCTGCCAGTGATCGCCGATCCCAGCCATGCATGCGGACATCGCGAACTGGTGCCGGCTCTTGCGCGAATCGGGGTGGCTGCGGGAGCTGACGGCATGATCGTCGAAGTTCATCCAGAACCAGAGAAGGCCTGGAGCGACGGAGAGCAGTCCCTCAGCTTCGACGAATTCGCCGAGATGATGCACATGCTCGGGCCCTACATCAAGTTGCGCGAAGCAGCGCACAGCACTCTCGTGGAGACCGCTGGATGAAGCTCGGGTTCAAAGTGCTTTCCGCTGCCGGCTGCGTCGCCCTCCTGAGCTTGATCTGCGGATTCGCCATCAATCCGTCACAATCCGCCGGAGCAGATGTAATCGTCACAGCCGCTCCGGTTTATGAACCTCTTGCCGCTCTACACGGCGCAGAACGATTTCCGCAGGGAGCGCGACTCCTTCTCATTCACAACGGCACAGCCTCAACGCTTGTACCGGGTTTTGCGGCAAGTGCTGATGCAAACGTATCGTTCGATGGTTCAGCGGTTCTCTTTTCCGGGAAGAAGAGCTCCGCTGATCGTTGGCAAATCTATGAGCTCACGCTTGCAGATCGAAGCGTTCGGCAAGTCGTCACATCAGAATCCGATGCAATCCGTCCTCTTTACCTGCCCGGCTGGCGTCTGGTGTACGCGCAAAAAGGCCGCGACCACTTTCAGGTTTACTCATCCCGCGTCGTGGACTCGACAGCTCTCGGTGAAATCGAAGGGAAGGGAATCGAGCGATCCTTTCCAATCACCTTCACGCGGGACAGCGCGATTCCCTCGGATGTGATTGCTGACGGGCGCGTCCTCTTTGAAGCAGGTTTCCCGCTTGGCGAAGGCACATCGCCCGAGCTTTACCTTGTCTACTCCGACGGCTCCGGTGTCGAGTCCTATCGTTGCGACCATTCTTCAGCCTCGCGCTACGGGGGGCACCAACTCGAATCCGGCGACGTGATATTCACCCACGACACGAGCCTTGCTCGCTTCACTTCACCATTGGCAGCGGAACAGCTAGTGGCCGCGCCGCGCGCCGAGTATGCCGGACTGGTCGCCGAAACTGCTTCGCGTGAATGGCTGCTTGCCGTGCGAAACTCGGAACGCGAAAAGTTTGCTCTGAAAATCTGGAGGCCCGGATCTCCGGTCCTGCGTGCATTCTTCGCGCCGGCGGGTGAGAACCTCATTGATCCGGTCCTCGTTGCCGAGCGCAGCCGGCCACGCCGCCATCCCTCAGCTCTTCACGATTGGGATTATGGCAATCTTCTCGCGCTCGACGCGCGCATCTCGCGCGATGGTCCTCTAAGCGGCGCACCGGCCAAGGTACGTCTCGAAGCGCAGGATGCTTCCGGCCGGGCTGTCGCGATGGGCACCGCTCCTGTCGAGTCTGACGGATCGTTTTTCGTGAAGGCTCCAGCCGATCGCCCCATTCGCTTTGCACTCCTCGACGATAAAGGCAAGGTCGTTCGACAGGAACATGGCTGGTTCTGGATACGCCGGGGCGAACAGCGCTATTGCGTCGGATGCCATGCCGGTCCGGAGCACGCACCAGAGAATCGCGTTCCTGCTGTTCTAACGCGCACCACCATCCCCGTCGATCTCACCACCGCTACCTCGCAACAGCAACAAAGGGGAGGGAACTGACATGGTCCGCCGCCTAATTTCGCTCTGCCTCCTCTGGTCCATTACTTCCTACATCGCCGCCACTGCGCAGACCGCTTCAAAACCGGTAGCCTCGAGCAGCACACCTACGAAATCCGTGATTCGCTTTGAAGACGCAAGCGACAAAGCCGGCATCAACTTCACCCACAGCTTCGGCTCTGCAAAACTCGGATCTCTCCTCGAGGGCACCGGAGCAGGTTGTGTGTGGTTTGACTACAACAACGATGGCCTGCCCGATCTTTACGTCGTCAACGGGCGCCCGCTCGAAGACTCGATGCACCCGTTTCCGCTGAAAGATAAGGCAGTGCCGCCGCCGCACAATCATCTCTATCGGAACGACGGCAATGGTCACTTCACCGATGTTACGGATAAATCGGGCCTCAACCCCGACATGTATTCCATCGCGGTCGCCGCAGCGGATTACGACAATGACGGCTTCGTCGATCTGCTCGTCACCGCCTACGGCAAGACGATCCTCTACCACAATGATGGCAACGGCCACTTCACTGACGTCACCGCCAAATCCGGAATCAGTGTCGAAGGCTGGGCCATCAGTTCCACCTGGTTCGACTACGACAGGGACGGATGCGTCGATCTCTTTGTAGGGCGCTATGTCAAATTCGATCCGAAATATCGCGCCTTCTACGCTGCGGATAACTATCCGGGTCCGCTCGACTACGAGGGCGAAACGAACAAGCTTTACCACAACAACTGCAACGGTACTTTCACTGACGTATCTGACAAATCCGGGATAAGCAACTACATTGGCCGGACAATGGGCGTCACCGCAGCTGATTTCGACAACGACGGCTGGGACGACATCTACGTCGCTAATGACCGCACCGAAAACTTTCTTTTTCATAACAAGCACGACGGCACCTTCGAAGAGATCGGCAATGATTCCGGCACCGCTTACGGCCAGAACGGCGAGTCGACGTCATCGATGGGCCCCGTTTTTGCGGATATTGAAGGCCGCGGCGTGCTTGATCTCTGGGTCTCAGACGGCCACTACAATCGCATGCTCCGCAACACCGGCAAATTGACCTTCGAAGACATCGGTGCCGGCAACGGAGTCTCCCAAGCCAACGCGCAATACGTGAGTTGGGGAACCAGCCTCTATGACTTTGACAATGATGGCCTTCTCGATCTGCTCATCTTTCACGGCGGCCTCATCCACCTCATCCCCCAGGAACACACGCTATTTAAGGGTCTTGGCAACGCTCGTTTTGCCGACGTCTCCGAGACGGCCGGCTCCGTGATCAATGAGCGCACAGTCGCGCGCGGCGCATGCTTCGCCGACTACGACAATGACGGCAAGGTCGACGCGTTCCTTGTAAACCTCGGCGCGAAGGCCAAGCTGGTTCACAACGTCTCGGCTGATACCGGTCATTGGCTCGCGATCAAACTCGTCGGCACGAAAAGCAGTCGCGATGGTATCGGAGCGAAGGTCGAAATCTTCGCAGGCGCAAAGCACGAACTCCAGGAGCGCGTAGCCGGCTCTGGTTACCTATCGCAGAATGATGCGCGCCTCCACTTCGGCCTTGGCGCGACTGCTCTCGTCGACAAAATCGTTGTGAAGTGGCCCAGTGGCCGCGAGCAGGTGCTCGAGAAGCAAGCCGTCGATCGCGTACTCACGATCGAGGAGCCTAAGTGATTTCAAGCTCCTCCATCTCGGTTCGCACCGCTGCTGTCGGCGTCAGCCTGCTCGCATGCGCGTGCCTTTTTGCGTCCTACACGGGCAGCACCACTGCCCGCGCTTCGACTCCCACCGGGCAGACCGGCGAAGTTCTCGAATACGCGTCTCCTGTTGAGTTGCTCTACTCTCTCGACCGCAAACAGCTATACGTCCTCTGCCAGGGAGGCGGCGAAGTCCGCGTTCTCGACTCCTCCACGTACGCAGAGATCAGAAGAGTTCCAGTTGGACGTGCACCGCGCGGACTCTCCCTCTCCCCCAAAGGCGATCGCCTCTATGCCGCCAACTCCTGGGATGACACTCTCTCGGTCATTGATACCCGATCTTTGAATGTAACGGCGACTTGGCCAGTATCTGCTGAACCCTCCAGCGTCGTCTCCGATCGCCAGGGCAAGTATCTATACGTCGCCAACCGCATCTCCAACGATGTTGCCGTCCTGAACGCCCAGACTGGCAGCGAAGAAAAGCGGCTCGCCGCTGGACGTGGAGCCAGCTACATCACGCCGTCACCAGATGGCAGCAAGCTCTACGTTACGCACGTCTATCCAAACCCAGCGCCGCACCGCGCCGCACCGGATTCCGAAATCACCGTCATCGACACCGCTCGCGCGGTCGTTGCCGATCGCATTGCACTTCTAGGTATCGCGCACGGCTTCCACATCGCATTCTCGGCCGACGGCCGTCTCGGTGCCGCTGCCGGGCTGCATCCCCGCAACCTTATCCCGCTCGCACATGTCGAGCACGCTGGCGCCTTCACCGACACGCTCACCCTCTTCGGCGCGGACATCGGCACCCCAGTCGAACTGCCGCTCGATGAACTCGAGCGCTACTCTGTGCGTCCCTTTGGGGTCGCCATCACCTCCGACAAGTCCCGCATCTTCGTGACGTGCGAAGGCTCTGAAGAAGTGACGGTCATCGACGTTCCGCGCCTGCTCCGATACGTCCACGCGCATCCCGGCTCGCACGCCAACGATCTCTCCGCCAGCGGAAACTACGTTAACGCCCGAATCCCCGTGGGCCACGACCCCCGTGGCGTCCTGCTTGTTAAAGGTGGTGCACAACTTCTCGTGGCTAATCGCCTCGACGACACCATCAGCGTGATCGACACGCGAACGAACAAGCAGACATCAACCATCCCCCTCGCCGGCCCCAAACAAATCTCTGTACTCCGCAATGGCGAGCGCACGTTCTATACGGCGCGATACTCCTTCCAGGGACAGATCGGGTGCGCCAACTGCCACATCGACTCCACCTTCGATGGCCTCCAGTGGGACCTGGAGCCTGATGGCTTCGGCCGCGACATTGTCGACAACCGCCCCATCGAAGCCATCAAGGACACCGAACCGTACAAGTGGAACGGCGGCAATCCCAATCTCCCGACCGAGTGCGGCCCGCGGACGGAAAAATTCTTCTGGCGCGCCGACAACTACGACGACCTCACCCTTACTGATCTCGTTGTCTACATTCGAAGCCTTCCTCCGCGTCCCAATCGCTGGCGGTTGCCCGGCGGCGAGCTTACCGCTGCTCAGGAACGCGGGAAGGCGCTCTTCGAGCGCGGCACCGACAAATTTGGCAAGCCGATTCCTGAGATCAATCGCTGTAACTACTGCCACAGCGGTCCGAAGGGAACTAATCAAAAATCTTTTGACGTGGGCACGAAAAAGGTGACAGACGATTCCGGCCTGCTCGACACACCGCAACTGATCAATATCGCGATCACCGGTCCGTATCTTCACGATGGTTCAGCGCAGACACTAGAGCAGATCTGGACCATCTTCAACCCCGAAGACAAGCACGGCCGCACCAACGATCTCACCAAAGACGAACTCAACGACCTGATCGAATACCTGAGGACGCGATGAAAGCCCTCCTGAAAATCGCCACTGTCGCGCTACTGGCGAGTCTGCCCGCAGCGTTCATTACCGCGCAATCGGCCGTAATCGCCCCGAAGATCCACAAGACCGCTGCCGGAAGCGCAAGGCTGCAGCCCCCTTCCATGCCGCGCTTTCGTTTCGAGAACTTCACTACAGCCAACGGCCTGCCCGACGATCACGTCTTCAGCGTCCTCGTCGACGGCAATCGCATCTGGGCCGCCACGGAAAATGGCCTCGGCCTATACGAGAACGGCAGATGGAAAACCTTCGGCACCAAGGATGGTCTCGCGCATCGTGCCGTGCTCTCTCTCGCGCTCGACAAGCGAACTGGGGACGTGTGGGCCGGAACTATGGGAGGACTGAGCCGCATCTCTGGCGGACGCATTGACACGTTCAATCAGCTCAACTCCGGGCTCAGCAATGATGTTGTCTACGGAGTCTCCATAGAAGGCGGGCACGTATGGACTGCTACAGCAGCCGGTGCGTCCGTGCTCGATCTCCGCACCAACCAGTGGTCTCTTTACAACGAGCGCAACACGCCCATGAACGAGATCTGGGTCTACGGCGTCTCCGCCACGCCCAGCAAGGTCTACTACGCGGTCTGGGGCAGCGGAGTGCTCGAGTACGACCAGCAGAAGAAGACCTGGGATAAATACGACGATCCCGACGGCGAAACTGAGATGGTCCTCTTCAAAGACCAGGGACTTATCCACGAGATCACCACATCTGTCAGTTACATGGAGAAAGACCACATCCTCTGGGTAGCCACATATTTCGGCGACAGCCGCTACGACGGCCGCTACTGGCATAACTTTCTCACTAAAGACAGCGGCCTTCCTTCCAACTTCACCAACGTCATCAAGGGCGTCGACGCCAACCATGCATGGTTTGGAACAGACAAAGGCCTCGCCTACTACGACGGAACGAACTGGGCGGTTTACCGGCCCTCTCTAACCACGGGCAAGCCTGAGATGACTGTTCGCGACAGGAACGGAAACGTCACGCCGGTCGAGGTCACTACCGCCCCAGCACACAACTACGTTTTAGGAATCGATTTTCAGGGCAGCGACATCTGGGTCGCCACCGCCAAAGGTTTAAGTCACGGGATACATCAGCCATAAGGAGCAATAAAGTCATGATCGATCTTTCTGAAGTTCTTGAGACCATTGCAAAAGCGCCAGTCGAAAAGCGCGCCATGACCAACCACGGCGTGCTGAACGAAGCATATGCCTACGCAAAACCAAGCTCGTTTTCGCGCGGCATGCGGATCGACCTGAATGGCCTCACCATCCTGCTCATCTCCGGCACTGCCTCTATCGATGAGAACGGAGTGAGCGTCCACATTGGCGATTTCCGCGCCCAGCTCCGCCGCACCTACAACAACATCACGGGCCTCCTCGCAAGTGAAGGCTGCACCTGGCACGACATCGTGCGCACCAGCTGCTACCTCCGCGACATCGACCGCGACTACGAAGTCTTTAACGAGGAGCGCACAAAGTTCTTCGCTGAGCAGGGCCTCGATCCGCTGCCCGCGTCCACCGGAATCGAGGCGCATCTATGCCGCCCCGAACTCCTCATCGAGATCGAAGCGATCGCGATGTTCCGCACGGAGAAGACAGCGAAGTAGAAGCAAGGGGGCAGTGCCATGCGCAGACAATTGTTGATGGGCATACTCACGGCCGCCGCCGCGATCATCACATCGGGTCAGGAGCCAAAAACGTGTGAGTGCGGAAAGAATCCGCCCGGGCCGCCCCGGGATCGCGTGGTTACGCCTTATGCGGGGGAACCTGCGGATTTGAGCCCTTACGAGAAGTTTGCGCAGCCTTACGACCTCAACTACATCCGGCCGAACCTCTACGTCGGCTCGGGTCGCGACATTCCGGAACCCAAGGACATCACCGAAGTTCGTATTGGCTTTTTCGCGCCCGTCGAGCACAGTCCGGAGAAGCCCTTCGGCATTCGCATGCTCCACGGCGCGCAGCTTGCCCTTGAAGAAGCGAACGCCCGCGGCGGATACGGCGGCAAGCCCTTCAAGCTGATGCTCCACAATGATTACGACAACTGGCAGGCCAAGACGGTCTACGGGGACGATCGGCCGACCGATCCCAGCATCTGGGGCTCGCCGTCTGACGAGACCGTGAAGATGGTCTACGACGATCAGGACTGGGCCATCTTCGGATCGATCAGTTCTGAGACAACGCACATCGCACTGCGCGTCGCGCTTAAGGCGGAGATCCCGATCGTCAACTCTGCTTCTACCGATCCCACGATTCCCGAGACATATATTCCGTGGTACTTCACTGATCTTCAGGATGATCGCGTTCAGGGGCTCACGCTTGCGCGGCACATCTATACCGAGCTTGGCCTGAAGCGCGTTGCTCTGCTTCGCGTGAACAGCCGGTACGGCCGTTTCGGGGTGATCAAGTTCCGCGATGCCTCGCGACGCCTTGGACATCCTGTCGTAATCGAACAGAAGTTCTTGCCCGGCGATACGGATTACACTCGGTCGTTAAAGATCATTCAGTCCTCGCGCGCCGATGCTATCGTGCTCTGGACTGACGAGGTCCCTGCCGCCAACATCCTCAAGCAGATGCGCGCGCTTGGCATGAAACAGCGTGTCTTTGGGGCGTATCGGACGCTTGGGCCTGAGTTGCTCGCCGAGGCAGGTGCTGCCGCTGAAGGATTTGAAGCCGTGTTCCCTTACGATCCCACGCGCAACGATCCAAAGTGGCTCGAGTTCAACAAGCGCTTCGAAGCGCGGTTCAACGAGAAGCCGGAGCAGTTCGCCTCTCTCGCGTACGACGCCATGAATGGGCTCCTCGACTCGATCTGCAGGGCCGGACTCAATCGCGCGCGCATTCACGACGCGCTGGCCGGCATCGAAGAATACGATGGCGTCACCGGCCACATGGTCTTCGATCCGAATCAGAAGAACGTCGCAACCATGTACATGGGCACGGTCCACGATGGAGCTATCACGTACAAGCTCGCGCCGATGGAGAAGCTTTCTCCTGCCGCTCCAGGTCACGCGTCAGACGTTGGCAGGCCGCAGCCTGGAAGCGTCCCCTACGCGCGCGTCGGAGAAGATGGCGTCGAGTACAACGGCCCGCGTGATTCAGAATCCTCAGCAGGGACTGCTGCAAAGATCATCGTTTTCGGCAGACAAGCCGGCGCTCTCGTCGAGGCACCCGAGATCCGCGCAGTGCTCAAGGAGGCTGGAAGTGAATGGAACCTTCTGCCTGTGGCCAGCGATCAAAACTGGGGCGCTGCCTCTACCCAGTTGGTGCACGATCTGTTCGACGAGCACGCGCTTGCCATCGTTGCGCTCGATCGTGACGCCGCGCATCTTGCGGAGCAGTTGGCGCTGAAGGCATTTGTGCCGGTCATTGCATTGAGCGACGACAAGAAGCTCACGTCGACGAATGTGCCCTGGATCTTCCGCATGTCCGAGCCGGCCAGACCGGTGGATGCGCTGCGGCTCGTGCAGTTGGCTAGCGCGAACGGCACAATGGACGCAGAAAGATTGCGCGACGTTCTCGCGTCAGGCCGAGTCATCAACGGAGTGGCGTTCCTCACGACCGGTGAACCAAAACGTTAAGGTGAGCGCGGGTGCAAAAGTGAAAGGGGCGATCCGATTGGATCGCCCCTTTCGGGTTCTGCTTCGAGTTTGTTTACGGGAGGTAGTAGCGAAGCGAGGTGAAGAACATGTTGTCTGTTCCATTCGCGCGGCCGCCGGGATTGGCAGTGCCGCCCGCACCAGACCACAGATCGCGCTCGAACCAGGCGTACTGCAGGCCGTAGCGGAGGCGTCCCTTGGGGCCGTTGTACATGTTGTACCAGTAGCCCGCGGTTAACTCCTGCACGTCTTTGTTGTTACCGCCGCAGTTCGCGGGGTTGCTACCGGCGGTTGATCCACCGGACTTCACTTCAACTTTGCAGCCGCTCATGTTGGTCGTGTAAGTTCCGTAGCCGACCTCAGAGGTGCCGACGGTGACGTAGTCACGTCCGACGTAGTCGCCGCCGTAGTTTGCGTAGATGGAGAGGCGCGGATTCGGGTTGACCTCGAGGGTGCTGAGGGCCGAGAAGCCGTGCAAGGGCCGGATGGTCGCATCCGGACGAAGTGTGATGTCCGCGATGGTCGACGAGCCGTAACGGCCTACGCCTTCGCCGTATAGACCCTTAAGGCCGATGGAGAGCTTCTTGTTCGCAAGAGGCGCGCGGAAGCCGCCGCCGATGCCTCCGCCCCACTTCGTGTCGTTATAGGGCGAACCGGTGGCCGGGTAGATGCGGTCGCGGAAGCTGCGGCCGATGCCGAAGAGTTCCCAGTGTCCCCAGCCCGGCTCTGCTGCGATCTTCGCGACGAAATCCGGCGTGGCGTTGAAGGAGTAATTCGCGTTCAGGTTGTAGAGGCCGCCGCCGTTACCAGGCGAGCCGATCAGCAGGTTTGTGGGCAAGCCCGATCCCGAGGGGAAGAGCGCTTCTGCATTCTCAACGGAAATTCCGGCGAAGAACTTCTTGCCGAAATCCTTGCTCATACGGAAGCTGTACTGACGTCCCCAGACGAAGCCGGCGGTATATTGCGCGTCGATCGTCTGCGGCAGAATTTCGGTTCCGCGCGTAAGGCCTGCGGTGGTTTCAGCGGCCAGTGACCATCCCTGGCCGCCGGAGAAGTCCCATCCGTTGGTCAGCTTGGCATCCGCCCACAACTGGCGCTGACGCACCGTGTAGCTATTCGACTGGTTGTTGTTCGAGGTGACGCCGGCGCTGAGCCAGTCCATCTCGTAGTAGCCGGTGAGAGTTACATGCTCTAGCTTGCCTACAGCCTTCAACGCGATACGCGACTGACGGCCAGAACCGTAAAACTCGCTCAGGTTGTGCGCATCGGCGCTGTTCAGCGGAATGCCGGTGAACTGTGTATTGATGTCGCCGCCGATGGCGCCCTGCCGCCACACTGATTCCGCTGCCAGGAAGCTGCCTGCGGGCGAGATGGTGATGCCCTTATAGTGAAGCGCTTCAGGATTCGCGATGCTCTTTTTGATGGCCGTCGTCTCGTCGGAGATGTTGCTCACGATCGAGACGTCGGTCGCCTTGATGTCGCTGACCGTGCTCTGAAGAGTGGAAACAGCCGAAGCATTCTCAGTGACGGCCTGCTGCCCAGCTGTTGCATCTGCCTGGGCCTTCTGTGCCGCAGCCTGCGCGTCGGACGCTGCCTGCTGTGCCTGCTTCAGTTGTGAATCCTTTGTCGCGAGATCGGACTTGAGGCTGTCGATCTGCGTCTGCATCTCCTGGCGAAGAGCATTGATCTGATCTTCGACAGTCGGCTTAGGAGGCCTCTTGGCTGCTGCGTGTTTCTTCGCAGGCGCGGGGGGATCACCGGCGTATGCATTTGTGCCAACGAGACTGGCTGCCAGAACCGCGGCGGCAACCACTTTCATTTGGTATTTCATTGGGCGTCTTTTCCTCTCAAATACGGGGTTGAAACGTGCAGGCGCGTTCGCATCTATCGCGCCCTTGAACTGAGTTCAAACAACATGGAAGATGAAGCCGTGTATCCGAGTACGAACTACGAGCGACGAGTCGGGCTCTGAATGCAGAGCAAGACAACACAGGTGTGGTCTGTTCCTCGTGCTTCTGAATTTACCGTCGCAGATGTTGATGAATATTTGACGAATTCACGTACTTTTAACAGGCATGAAGTGGCTGCAACAGTGCATGTTAAAGCGCTGTGAATTCACGCGTTTTCATTTTCGGCGCGGCAGAGGAAGGTCTTCGCCTGCCGCGTTGCACGCGTGGCTCGCACTGCTTAACCGGTTGAACCGATCCTCAGTGCGCTTGTGTTCCGCTGCTCCCGGCGCTCAGCAGATTCGCGAGAAGTCTGTATGCGCCGGGGACCAACTCAGGGAGCTGACGGTAGAGAGCGTACGCGACATAAATATAGGTTCCCTTGCCTTGCCGCGTTACGAGGAGGCCGCCACGTTGCGGATCCTGGCCGGGATCGGCGGTTTCCGTCAGAGCCGTATAGCCCGGGTCCCAGGAATCAAGGAAGCCGTGTCCGCGCTCTTCTACCCAGTCATTGAAGTCTGCGGATGTGATCTTGTTGGGCGAGTTCAGGATTGGATTGGATGGGTCGAGCAACTTGACAGCGGAGTCTTCATCGACGACGCGCTCAGGCATGCGTCCATTCATGGAGAGCGGCAGCGGAGCGGGGAAGTCGCCGCTCTGATATTGGACGATCATCGTTCCGCCGTTGCGAACGAAATCGTCGAGCCGCGGCTGAGCTTTGGTCAAATCCGGACGGATTGAATAAGCGCGAATTCCGACGACGATTACGTTATAGGCGCTGAGGTCGCCGGAAATGAGGTCAGCATTGGATAACAGATGTGGCGTGATGCCCATTCCGTCCATCGCCTGGGGAACGTTATAGCCCGGTCCCATTACGTATCCGACGCGAAGATCGGGAGCGAGTTTCACGTCCACTTTTCTGGTCTTGAGTTCAGCAGGTTCGTACTGGTTGTAAGGACGAAGGCCGGGATACCCGATGCTGTGCCAACCGGACTCGTACGTACGGCCTCCGGATTGAGCCACTGCTTTGATGGCGTATGCTCCGCTCTGTGCAGCGGCTGGCGTGACGGAGAAGATGATCGGGTCGGAATCGCCAGCGGCCTTGCGATGGAATTCTGCCTGTGCGGGCTCGCAGCGCCAGCCTTGCGGCAGGTTCAGAGAGACGGTTCCGTCTGCGGGTCCTTGGGTGTGAACAGTCACGTGCATAGGAAGAGCGCTGCCATCGAGAGGCAGAACGCGTTCTGAGGGATCGACGCTCACGCCGATGGCGGGCGTGACGATGAGAGGCTCATAGAAGCCGCCCTGTCCGGCGATATGCTGCAGCGCCTGCACAACTTTGCCGATGCGGATGGGAAGGCCATCGAATGAGAATTCGGCCCAGGCGTCGAGGGGATATGGTGCGAAGGAACGGCCGCGCCATTGCGGATTTGAAACGTCGTAGTACGGCTGCTCGATGTTAGGACGCGTGAAATAGGGCGCGGTTGGAGCTGCGTTATCGGCAACGTGGACCGTGAAGACGGGATCGGAGACGGGGGCGATGGGGTTGATGGCGCCGCCGGTGACGCTGCTCTTCCACTCATCTCCGGTTCGGCTCTCGAGCCAGACTTTGTCGAGCTTAGTATCTGAGGTGGCCTGGTAGGCGTGAACCTCGATGTAAAGATCTTGGCCTGGAGAGACGCTGGTTGCGCTCTCGTCTGCTGAGGCTCCGCGGAAGACGGAACCGCCCTGCGCGTTTGGCTTGTTGTTGCGGAAGGCGATCATGTCGAGGCCGAGCGCATCGGCGAGAGCGGATTGGAACTGATTGATCTCGATGTCGAGTTCGAAGAGCAGTGCGGCCTTGCTGGTTGCGTCTAGTTCGCTGCCGCTGATTTTTTCGCGAAGTGCGAGGGTCTGGCGGTAGATGGGGGCGAGTTGTTTGGCGACCGCAGGGCCGGAGTTGCAGGGGCACTTGGATTCGAACTGATGGAGATCGTTGTCGATCGATTTGAGGCCGCTTGTGAGCCACTCGGGCGCGGGTTGTTTGATCTCATGAGCGATGCCGGAGATGGAAGTGTCGATCTGGACTCTCGAGTTTGAGTACAGACTCTTGTTGTCGCTGGACGCAGCATCCTTAGTCCGTTGAGCAGTCGGGGCGACGGCCCACAGGTGATAACTGCCGGTCGATGGTCCGCTTAGGAGCGGGTTCGCACCGCCGTATTGGGACTTCTGCTCGCCCCAACCTTCGTGCGCGATTTGCCCGTAGGTATGGCCGAGGGTGAAGTCGTAGGAGCCGACCGGGAGTTGCACGTCGCTGGTTGGAGCAGTTGAGGACCATTCGCCGGTGATGTAGTTGCGGAACTTCGCTGGAGACCACTTGCCGGTGGCGTAATCGAACATGCCTTTGCTGGTTACAGGCGCGAAGGGTGTTCGAGAGTAGATGGCGAGGGGCTGCCAGGGTTGGAGGCCGAGGCCGCCATCGGAGACTGGCTTCAACTGATCGGGGAAGACGTTTGGGTCAGGAGCGGCTTTGAAGACTTCCTGCGCGATTTCCCCGGAGACCTGGTGCTGGCCGTGTCCGTCGGTGATTCCGCCGACGAAGGTGGAGACGATAACCTGCGGGCGCTCGCGGCGAACGGCGAGGACGGCGTCATAGAGGACGCGGTCGTGTCCCCACTTCTGAAATGCTTCTTCCTGCGTCTTCGAGAAGCCGAAGTCGACTTCGGTTCCCCAGAGCTGTTTGGCGCCGTAATGTTCGTCGGCTTTGAGCAGTTCGTTTGTGCGGATGATGCCGAGCGCGTCGTAGGTATCGGCGGACATGGCGTTCTGGCCGCCTTCACCGCGGGTCAGCGTGAAGGATGTAACGCGGACCCCGAGGCCACGCGAGAGATAGGTCAGCAGCGATCCATCTTCGTCGTCGGGGTGGGCGACGATGAACATCATGCTTGCCGTGGTTCCGAGCTGCTTCAGAGTTTGCTCAAGCTTCGCTTCGCCGCGATCTTCAGGGAGAGGGAGCGCGACAACCAGCGGTTCGGATGCAGGCAACTGGAAGCTTTGCGCAGCTTGCTGGGCTGGAATGGACGGAACAAGACCAGCCAAAATGAGTGCCGCGATCGAGGCTGCAGCGGCGTGTTTGGCGGAGGCGCGAGAGACTCCCGGGGAGAAGAACATGGTTGTCGTCAGTGTACAATCCGTGCAGCACCGCGGTTCATAAACCCACCCGTGTACCCATCCAGCGAATCAGCCCAGAAGCAATCCGGAGATCTTGAACGGCGGATCGGGCTGCGCTCGGCGGTGCTCTTCAACATGCTGGAGATGATCGGCGTCGGGCCATTCATCACGCTTCCTCTGATCATCGCATCGGCCGGATACAGGCTGTCGGTGTGGGCTTGGATACTGGGCGCGGTCATCGCGGTGGCGGACGGTCTGGTGTGGGCGGAACTCGGCGCGGCCTTTCCGCGCGCAGGGGGATCGTATGCATTTCTGCGCGAGATCTACGGGCCGGATCGGGCCGGAAGCTGGCTGAGTTTTCTCTATGTCTGGCAGCTCAGCTTTTCGGCGCCATTGTCGATTGCGTCGGGTTGCATCGGGCTGGCGAGCTTTCTCGGGTGGTTCTGGCCGGGGATTAATGGTGCTCCGATCGCGGCTCTGCCCGGGCTGCATTATGCGAACTTCGCGGCGGCGATTGCGTGTCTGATGGTGACGGCGCTTCTCTACCGCAGGCTGAGCGTAGTGACTGGGACGGCGTGGGTGCTCTTCGTCGGCGTGATGGCGGCGATGGCGGGAGTGATTGTCTCGGGGTTTGCGCATGCGGCAGCAACAGGCGGGTGGCACATGCCTCCTTCCCCGGCGATGGCGGCGGGCGCGGCGGTAGGCGGGTTAGCGCAGGCGACGCTGATTGCGACCTACGACTACTGGGGCTACTACAACATTACGTTTCTGGGCAGCGAGGTTCGACAGCCGGAGAAGACGATTCCGCGAGCGATCCTGCTTTCGGTTTTGTTTGTGGCTACGTTGTACGTGGTGATGAATCTGTCGGCGCTGCCTTCGATGCACGATGCGGCGGTGCATGTGAAGGAAAGCGCAATCCTGCGGTTGCAGTTGGTGGCGGAGATTGCGCGGTCGGCTTTCGGACAGTGGGCGGGGTATACGGTTGCGGCGCTGGTCATGTGGACGGCGTTTGCGTCGGTGTTCTCGCTGCTGCTGGGCTACTCGCGCGTGCCGTTTGCGGCGGCGCAGAGCGGGAACTACTTCCGGTTTCTGGCGGCAGTTCACCCGAAGCATGGGATTCCGCACCGGTCGCTGGTGGCGCTGGGGCTGGTGGCGTCGGTCTTCTGCTTCTTCAGCCTTCAGCAGGTGATTACGATGCTGGTGATCACGCGGATTTTGCTGCAGTTCTTTCTGCAGCATGTGGGCGTGATGGTTCTGCGGGTGAAGCGGCCGGAGTTGAAGAGGCCCTTTAAGATTCCGCTGTACCCCCTGCCTCCGCTTTTTGCGATGGCGGGTTTCGTATTCATTGTTGTGAACCGGAGCGAGGCCGTCACGGGGTTGGCTGTTGCGGCGGGGATCGCGGTGAGCGGGACGCTGATCTATTTTGTGCGCGCGTGGCGGTTGGGGCAGTGGCCGTTTGGGGGAGAACAGGGATTAGGGATTAGAGAGTAATACGCGCTCTCAGTGGCCGCTTCGTTTCTTCCAGACCGCTGTTTGTATAGCAAATGTAGCTAAGAGCAACTGCGGGTCCTTCGACTGCGTTCACTTTGTGATCTTCGCTCAGGATGACAGCTTTTGTTAGCTGGCAAGGGGTGTTGTTCATTCTGTGAACTTTGCGGTCAAGACGAGGGGTTGGGGGATTCTTCGGTGGTGTTCTGGTGCATGCGCCGCCAGATGATGCGGAGGATTGCGGCAACGGGTACTGAGACGAGCGCGCCGACTACTCCGGCGATTTCTCCGCCAGCGAGAACGGCGAAGATCTGGAGCAGCGGATTGATCTCGAGCGATTTGCCCATGATGCGCGGGGCGTTCACGTAGTCCTGCAGGAGCCGCCAGACCGCGATGAAGACGAGCAAGAGCAGCATGTGCGGATATCCGGCGAGGGCTGGGATGAGCAGAGCGCATACGGCTGCGATGGCAGGCCCTACCACTGGGATGAATTCGAGAAAGCCGGCGACCGGTCCGAGGATCATGGCGTAGGGGACGCGCATCACGGAGAGCACCAGGCTGTAAGCCACGAGCGTGAGCAGGGCGAGGATCATCTGGGAGCGGATGTAAGAACCGAGCATCACGTTTACGTCGGCGGTGAGGGCGTTGATAAGGATGTGGTCTTCCCGATCCGAGGCGATGCCGCCGATGTTTGCTGCGATCTTCTCGCCGTCTTTCAGAAAGAAGATGGCAAGGATGGGGATGAGCAGCAACCACCAGATATGGGTGGCCGGCCGCGCCAGGGAGCGGGCGATGTCTCCTCCGAGAGTGCTGAGCACGTCGGCGTGGTTCTGGAGGAAAGACTGAATTGCATCGACGCGGTCGGCGGGCCAGTGGTGTTTCTGAGCGAACGATTGCAGCAATTCTCCTGATGCTGCGCGATGGAGGAATTCGGGGAGTCTAACGGCGAGGTCGTGCGTCTGCTCAGAGAGCGTCGGTGCAAGAAGGAAGATAGCGCCTGTAAGAACTCCTGCGAGTAAGAGATAGACGGCACCGATAGCAGCGATCCTGCTTCGGAGTGGCTTTTCAAGGCGGTTTACCAGGGGAGCGAGGAAGTATGCAAAGAGGATGGCAAAGAGGAAGAGGGTGAAGGTTTCGCGGGCGGCGCGGATCAGGTAACAAATGAGCAAGAAGATTGCAGCGGTATAGAGGACGCGAGCCGTAGTCCAGTGCCAGAGGCGGAGAGGGAATGGGGGACGGGCGTCATCCATGCCGGGTTCGCGGCGCATGGAGATGACTTGAGCATCTGATCTGGGGCTGGGTGGCACAGGGTCTCCTAGGAAGACATGATGGCCCGTTGCGGATCGGGATCGTCTTCAGTTGGAGGGTGATGGGGTGTTCGGGGTTGTGCGGGGCAGGACGGCTTAGGTTCATCGTCTCCATGTCCCCAAAAGAAGGCTCTTCGGCCTTGATCAGAGCAAGCTCTGGGGCACCCAGCAGGGTCTCGGGCGACCAAACCCGCTCATCGCGATGAAACTGCGATGAACGGGGCTTAGTCGGTTCCTAGTGGGTGGGAGTTGGAGGGAACTTCTGGACGGTGAGGAGGCCATGGACGCGGAGCCATGTTTCGAGCAGTTCGGGCCACTGGTCGAGGGAGAGGTCGCCTTTGCCAAGGCCTACGCCGTGGGGGCCGTTTTCGAAGACGTGGGCTTCGGCGGGGACTCCGGCTTTGATTTCGGCTTCGTAGAAGCGGAGGCCTTGCTCGATCGGGACGGTCTGATCGTTTTCCGTGTGGAACCAGAAGGTGGGCGGCGTCTTCGCTGTCACGAAGAGATCGGGCGAGTAGGCCTTGCGGAGGTCTTCGCAGCGGTCCATGACGTTGAAGAGCTTGCAGTAGCTGAGGTGCGAAGTGTCGGAGGAGATCGCGCCGATCCAGGGATAGCCGAGGATGAGGAAGTCGGGGCGCGAGGAGACGCGGTCAATCGGGTCGGAGGCCGTGGAGTCGGCGACGCCGTCGACGGGTTGGGTGGCGGCGAGGGCGGCGAGGTGTCCGCCGGCGGAGAAGCCGATGAGGGCGATGCGGTTGGGATCAACGTGGTAGTCGAGGGCGCGGGCTCGGACGGTCTGGATGGCGCGGCGGGCGTCGAGCAGCGGGACGGGAAGGATATAGCCGTCGGAGCTGAGCCGGTAACGAAGGACGAATGCTTTGAAGCCGCGGGCGTTGAACCAGTTCGCGATCTGGCGACCCTCAAGGTTGGTGGCGAGGTGGGCGTAGGCGCCGCCGGGGAAGATGACGACGGCCGAGCCATTTTCGTGACCGGGCTGGGGATCGAAGATGGTGAGGGTCGGAATATCTTGGCAGCCGTTCCCTTTTGACTGCGGTGCGGGACCGGACCAGAGACGGATGGTCTGCACGCCCAGAAAGGGGTTGTTCTCCCCTGGGGTCGCGCAGGGAGCGTTTTGGCGCTGCGCCTGGGCGAAGATGGCGCACGAAAACAGTAAGGCAATCAAGAGCTTCATGGATGGGACTCCGGCATCGCGGAAATTATAGAGGCAGGGACATCGGGACAGAGGCATCGTGGACGTAGGAAACGGAGGGACCCATGACTGAGGACCTAGAGACAAGGGCAGGGCTGACTGGAACAGATAAAATCACCCACGAATCGTCGGAGGATACATGGCAACGAAATCGGGCACGAGTGGGGTTGAGGAATATATCGCGAGCTGTCCTGTGGAGGTGCAGGAGAAACTGGCGAAGATGAGAACCGCGGTAAGAGCGGCGGCGCCGGGTGCGACTGAACGCACTGACTACTTTGAGATGCCGGGATACTCGTACCCCGGCTATGACTATGACGGGATGTTTGTGTGGTTCAGCTACAAGAAGCCATTCGTGCGCCTTCATGTGCGGCCACCGGTGATCGAAAATCATGCCGAGGAACTTGCGGGTTACCGCACGACCAAGGCAATCGTAAGCTTTCCGGCAGACAAGCCGGCGCCCGTGGCTCTGGTGAAAAAGTTGGTGAAGGCCAGCCTAAAGGCGATGAAAGATAAGAAGGGCTGAACGGATGATCAGCGGGCCACGTTACCTTTGCGTGTCTCAGTGTGCCGTTTGTGCAGCATTACCTATGAACTTTCGGCATGAGTGACGGTTTTGGTACTACAGTGCAACACTTGTGGGGTGTTGCCGTGTGCTCAATGCGAGGAGTTTGCTGACGGACTGAGCTTTGTTAAGCCTCGCGACTACCTTCAGTTTGCGTTGCGTGTGCTGAAAGTGGTGGAGGAGGGAAGGCTCGACCTGCTGGAGAGCACTTGCACGCTCGAGGCGCTTTTTAACGATGAGTGGCCGGCGGATATCGTGGAACACAATCTGGAGTGCGTGGCCTGCGGGCGCAAGTTCCAGTTGTTTGCGGATACTTTTCGAGGCCATGCGGGTTGGGGACTGACGGGGCCGCCGGTGAAGCTGGCGGCGCTGGAAGAGGCGGCGAGTTAGGAATCTGAAGCTTCGCCGTCGGGCTCTGAGATTTCAAGGACCTTGAGTTCGTTGTTGAGGCGGCGGAATTCTTTCTCGAGTTCCTCGGCACGCCACGAAATCTTACCCAAGTTCGCACCGGTGGTGGTGAGGACTGAGATGAGCTTGCGACGCTCTTCTTCGCAAATCTCGAGGCGCGCTTTGAGAGCGGCGATCCTGCCTTTGCGCCGATAGTCCATGCGGTGAATTGTGGACACTGCGGCGTAAGACGTCAATAGGAGCAAATTCAGGATTTCAGAGCCAGATGGATTTGTGGCCGGGACATGGATCGGACGCGAGTTCGGTGAGCGTTTCTGCCAGTTCGAATCCGTAGCGGGCGAGGTAGTAGGCGGCTCCGTGCGTGCGCTCCTGCAGGATCCCGCCCGGATTCAGTGCGCGTTCGACAGCGTCGGCGTGGCGGCGCAGCGAGCCTTCGCGCTGCATCTCGAAGTTGGCGGCAAGGCGGCGCAGGCGGTTCATCTGATAGCGCATTTTGTTGGCTGCCGTATCAGCGGAGCGGCCAAGGCCGGGGTCCATGGCGCTCATGTACTCGAGCAGAGGCTGGAGTTCCGCGTCGAGTGCATTGCCGGCGGCGGAGAGCTTTTGCTTGCCTTCAATGGGCATGGCGCGCGCCGCAAGGAGCTGCGCAAGGGAGTCGGCGGACTCGTGGAAGACGCGGTCGATGCCGAGGTCGTGTTTGTGGAGGAGCTCGGCGATGGCGGGCTCGATGAGGGTGGCGGAGAGGCGCGGTTCTGCCGCGGTGATGCGGCCGAGAATGCGCTCGTAGAGGACGGCCGATTGGGCAAAGTAGGCGATCTCGGCAGGGCCGCCGATGATGAGGGACGTGCCGAGGAGGTAGTCCTGGAAGATGGGGCGGAGAAGCGCGGCGGGGGAGATGCGGTGCGGTTCGGCGGCGAGGATGCCGAGGAGGTCGGCGGTGGTGTAGCGCTCACGGCCGGCTTGCCAGATGCCTTGCGGCTCGGCGGTGTTGGCGCTGGTGCGCTTGAGGGAGAGGCGGGCGCCGGTCCGTTCATCGAGAAGGAAGAGGAGGCTGGAGTCGGACGTGACCGCGACCTGGGCGTGGTAGCCGGCGGATTCGAGCGCCTTATTGCGTTCGAGCAGCGCGCGGCGAAATTCGTCGGCGCGTTCGATGGCAGCTTTGAGGACGGGCGCACCGAGGCGGTGGATTTCGGCGCTGGAGGCGTCGAGGATGAGGAGCCCCTGGGCAGCGAAGACTTTGGAGTAGAAGTCGGCGAAGGCCTGGCCGAAGGTGCGGCCCGGCTTGTACGCGGCAACGAGCGCATCCATGGCGTCGGATGTGCCGAGTAGTTCCCATGCCTGGTCGATGAGGGGCTCGATGCTCTCGTCGATGACGACGCTGCCCACGGGGACGGGAGCGGCCGGTGCTTTGGAGTAGACGAGCTTGCGAAGTTCTTTGCGCGAGGGGAAGACGACGTGATTGATTTCGGCGAAGTCGTGGTCTTCCGTTGCGAGCCAGAAAATGGCGACGTGGGGATGCCCGGCTACGGTGGCCTGTCGCGCGCGGGCGAGGGCGGTAGCGGCTTTGAACGGGGTGTAGAGGGGTCCGCCAAAGAGGCCGACCTGCTGTCCGGTGAGAACGGTGGCTGCGTCGGCGCGGAGCGCTGCGATGGCGGAAGCGGCGGAAGGGGAGGGGTTCTGCGCGGCCAGCAGATCTACGATTTCGTTCCAGTGATCAGGGCGCGGACATCGGTGCCGCCATGCGGTTTCGCGGGGTAGCGAAGGGTAGAAGGTCCGGAGGGCCGGATCAGCGGCGCAGTAGTCGAGAAAGAGCCGACTCTGGCCGGGAGCCACGTCGATGGGGAAACAGTCGGAACTCGGCAACACGTACCTTCTGGGTGGATTCGTCGAGCTGAACCCCAGGGGATGGATCCGGTCTGGCGGCGCAAGACGGCTACTTTGCTGCGCAAGGCGGCTGGGATAAGGATGCCATGGCGGGGGGATTCGATGCACGAAAGCAAGGGGGAAGAAAGCAGGGAAGAGGGATCAGGGAATAACAGACTGCGGGGCTGCGGGCACTGGAGAGATCTGAGCGGCGAACTCTCCGTTGAGGGACGGAACCGTTGAATGCCGGAACTTCAGGCGTAGGCTTTCTGCTTGGCGGGGAGGCGAACGGGCTCGGCGAGGCGGGAGGTCAGCTCGGCCTGCTTGATGCGGCGGAGAAGGATGCTGCGGAGCTTATTAGCGGCTTCGTCGTCGAGACCGAGGTGGGAGTTTTCTTCCATGACATCGAGTGCGTAGCGGAGTTCGTTGGCGAGTTCCGGTTTCGGTGCGCTGATCGACATGAGTCCATTGTAGCGGGGTAGTCAATCGGTTTTCTTGCGCTGCTTTTCCACAGAGAGTCCTCGGGCGGGTATCCCGAATGGAGTAAACAGGTTGGGGCTGAGGGTGTGAAATTCTGCTCGTTGAGGGCGAATAGATTGAGGCGACAGGTACGACTGGAATGGCTGTCTCCCGCCATCGCTCAAATGCATAAGAATCTGGAGCAATGTCAGTGTGCTTGCGCTCCAGCCGACGATGCTGGCCCGGATCTCAAAGATCAATCTATCAGCAGTTCTCCTTTCGAGGATTTCAGACATCCCATCACCAGCGGCGCGGCAGATTGATGTATGCAGCGCCTGGAGCGAGACAAAATAGACATTCATAGAAACTAAAAAGAAAAGTTTGAGTTCCACAGTTATGGCGTGCAGAACATTTGCGATTCTGATTCTGTCGGCGATGATTCTGATGTTCGCTCTCGCGTGGCAGGTCTTTCCCCACTCGAGCCCACTGAAACGCCGTCATGAGCCGTGGTCGGCGGCGCATCGGAAGTGAGGGAACACTTGTTCCCACTCATCGCATGGTGAGACTGTGCGATGAATGGGGCAGAGGTCCCTTAAACATGCTGCTGTCCTCACGGAGAGAAGGTTGCTCCTTCCCACTCATCGCACGATGAGGCTGTGCGACGAATGGGGCACAGAATGGGCACGCGCGCGGCGCATATACTTCTTGTGAGTAAAGAAGGAGAGCCTCCCCGCGATGGCGAAGAAGTCAGAAAAGATCAAGAAGGCAAAGGCGCCTAAGGCGAAGCCGCATACAGCTTCAAAGAAGAATAGAACTGGCAAGGCGCAGGGAAGCGAGACGGAGCAACTGTTGAGCTCCGAAGTGGTCTTTCAGGGACCGCTGTTCCGCGTGCTGCACGACAAGCTGATTGAGCCGGGCGGGAAAAAGAGCGAGCGCGACGTGATCCGCCACAACGGAAGCGTGGTGATTCTTGCGATCGACAAGTCAAAGAGCAAGAAGGATCCGTGGATCGTGATGGAACGGCAGAACCGGCACGCAGCGAAGCAGTATCTATGGGAACTGCCTGCCGGAAAGCTGGACGCCGGCGAGGAGCCGCTGGTGGGAGCGCAGCGGGAGCTCGAGGAGGAGACCGGGTACCGCGCGAAGAAGTGGAAGCCGCTGGTGGAGTACTACGGGAGCCCAGGGTTTTTGGGTGAGTCGATGAAGGTGTTCCACGCCGAAGGGCTGATGGCGGGAGACGCGCACCCGGAGGACGATGAGGAGATTGAGTTCCGGCTGGTGAAGCTCTCGGAGATCGTGAAGATGATCGAGAAGGGCGCGATCAAAGATGGCAAGACGCTGTGCAGCGTGCTGCTGTATGCGCGGAAGCTGGAGAAGAAGCGGAAGAAGTAGGCTGACCGCTTGGCGCAGTTGCAGATGAAAGAGGCTCCCGCTTGCCGGGAGCCTCTTGGTTTTGACGCGATTAGTTGATGGTGACGGTCAGGCTGTTGGAAGCTGATGCGCCTGGGTTGGTGGCAGCGATGGTTGCGGAGCCTTTGGCGGCCAAGTCGCTGGCCGGGATGGCAACCGAGAGGTGAGTGGCATCTACGACTGTCGTACTGCGATAGCTGCCGTTCCACGTCACGGCGACCCCTGCAACGAAGTTGGATCCGGTTAGCGTGATGGTCGTGTTGCCCGTTCCTTTGGCAATGGTCGAAGCAGAGCTTGAAGAGAGTGTTGCGGCGGAATTGGTGTTCAGCAACTGCGGTACGATCGCTGGGCCCCGAAGCAGGTAGATGTGGCCGCCGCTGGTGAGAATGGCGACACCGTCCTGGCCCCAGCGGACGAGATCGGTGAGGGTGTAGGAGCTGTTCGAACCCTCTGTGGTTGCGAAGTCAATGGATACGTTGCCTGCAGGCATATAGGTGGTGTTGTCGAAAGCCTGCAGGGTGTCGAAGGTCTGCGGGTAGCTGTACGAGATGTTGGAGTTGACGACAAAGAACGTGCGGCCGAGTGAACTATCGGGCAGCACGTCGCCGTTGTAGCCCCACATTGAATTCGCGGTCGTGGTGAAGATACCGAGCTGGGTCGCTGGGTTGGTGGTCCAATCTGCCACACCGCCGGTAACCGTGAACACCTTCTTGCCCTCGGCTTTGAAGCAGCCGCCGCGGGTGAGCGTGGAACCTACGTACTGCTGGTAGTTGTAGTACTGGAATCCGGCGGATGTGACGGTGTAGTGATCGAGCGTGGCTCCGCTGGTGTCAGTGTCAAACGAGAGCATGTCTGTTGCTGTGGGCATGAAGATGCAGGAGCCGGTATATGGCCCGGTGGCCGCACCGCGTATGGCCGCGCTTTTGTTAACCGGGTCGAAGTCGTAGATTGCGTTGCCTGCCCACGACCCAAGATCAAGAGCGATGGTGTTTTCGTTGCCGGGCTGGGTGGTGATTCCGCGCAACTGATTCGCTGTCATGTTGGGAACGGCCCACGTGAAGTCTGCTTGCTGCGTGAGCATGTTGAATCGCGCTACGCTCTGGCTGCCCGCGATGATGGTGTAGAGGATGTTGCCATCCGAGGTGAGCGCGATATTGGTTGGCTGGCTTCCGATGTTCACGGCCGTTCCGACAGAGCCGGTTTCCGGCGTGATTGGAGCGATTGAGTTGCCGGTCACGGTGGAGGATCCGGAACCGACACTGGCCATGATCTTGCGGGAGTAAGGATCGTAGACAATGTGGTTCACGCCGATGGTGATGACGCTGTAGACGGTGAGCGGAAGGGTGTTGGAAGTGCCGCCGCCCGGTGAGGAGTTGACCACGGAGATGCCTGACCAGCCCATCGCGGCGAGGTTCGCGGAAGGAACCGTGGCGTTGATCGTTGTCGCGCTCTCATAGGTGGTAGCGAGCGGTGCACCGTTGAGTTCCACTGTGGAATTGCTGTTAAAGCCCGCTCCGGTCACGGTGATGACGGTGTCGGTGGATCCAGCCCCGATTCCTGAGGGCGAGATCGAGGCCAGCTCCGGTGTAAGGTTCCAAGCGGCGCCGGAGACCGAGACTGTGGTGGTTGCTTGGTTATTCGAGCTGACGGGGTCGGTTTCAGATGCGATGACTTGCGCTGAAGCATTGACGCTTCCCGACGCGGTTTGCAGCACAACGATGGTGACTTTGGCAGTGGCCGCGTTGGCAAGCGAGCCAAGATTGCAGGCTACGCCCGTACCGGTGATGCCGCAGGAGCCTGCGGTCGAAGTGGCGGAGGAGATCACTCCGGTGGAGGGCAATTGCGCCGTGAGTGCGACGTTGGTTGCCGTGGAAGGCCCGTTGTTCACGACGGTTGCGGTGTAGGTGATATTTCCTCCTGTCGCCGTGCCACCGCTGGAAGCAAGGGAGACTCCGATGTCGGCGGAGGTAGAGGAGAGATCTTTCACCAGGTTGGAGCGAAGGCTGTAGACGCCGACGGAAGTTCGGAAGGCGAGTCCGTTGGTTCCCCAGCGGGTGAGGTGTGAGGCAGTTCCGGTGTAGGTGTAGCTATTGCTGGTGATGACTCCGACGGGAATGACGCTGGTTGAAGATGGATTGAAGTCCGCTGTGTTGAACGCCTGAATCTGGCTGTACCCCGAGTAGATGTAGCCCTGTGGATTATCGAGGATGAAGGCGCGGCCGAGGGTGGTGTCAGCTACGGTTGGGCCCTGCGCCGCGGTGCTGCCGCTGACGTAGAAGGTGCCAAGCAGCGCGCCGGCCTCGGCGTCGTAGACACCGCCCATGTCGGTGTAGGTGCGGCCTCCGGTGATCTGCAGATCATCCAGGTTGTAGGGGGCGTAGTTGCCGTTCGTGGCGGTCGTGCCTTTCTGGGTGAGTCCAGCAGAGGAGTAGGTATAGACGGCATAGCTACTGTTGGCTGCGGCGTAGACTTCGCTGTTGCTGCCGTTGACCTGCAATGCGGCGGGCACGAAGTT
>Ga0105240_10000983_pt1 | contig 50850 bp, 35 predicted proteins | sample KBSC54metaG_FD_80426 | JGI IMG/M metagenome (GOLD analysis project Ga0105240, IMG submission 80426) | Corn rhizosphere microbial communities from Kellogg Biological Station, Michigan, USA - KBS C5-4 metaG | ecosystem: Host-associated > Plants > Roots > Rhizosphere > Soil | place: Michigan, USA... | reverse complement strand
TTGCACCCCCGGCAACGCCCGGAATATCTCTCATAGCTTCACCGAGAGACTTAATGACGACCTCCTGTTTTCCGATTAAGTCGTCCACGATCAGACAGAACGAACGGCCCCCTGCCTCCGCAACGATGAGAAGGGATTCAGTGGGCTCTTCTGAACGCGGTCGAACACCAAAACGTTTATAAAGGCGAAGAACGGGCAACAGCCGTTCACGGACCATCGCCATCTCGTGCGTGCCTTCGATCGTGAAGATCATTTCCGTTGTCGGGCGGAGCATCTCTCGGACAGAGAAGATGGGAACCACGTACCGTTCAGAACCGACGCCGACGACGAGACCATCGATGATGGCCAAGGTCAGAGGAAGACGTAAAGAGAAGGTGGTTCCCTGGCCCGCTATCGACTCGATCGCGACATGGCCGCGGAGCTTCTGGATTTTCTTTCTGACGACATCCATGCCCACTCCGCGGCCCGAAACGTCAGTGACCTTGGCCGCTGTGGAGAAACCGGGATGGAAAATGAGATCGAAGATTTCGGGCTCATCGAGGTTGGCACCCTCTTCGATGATCCCCATGGTCCTGGCCTTCGCGAGAATTCTGTCGCGGTTCAAGCCACGGCCATCGTCGGCAACCTCGATGACGATGTGACCTGCCTGGTGACTGGCCCGCAGACGCAGATGACCGATCGGCCGCTTGCCAGCCGCAATTCGCTCCTGCTCGGATTCGAGCCCGTGGTCGATTGCATTCCGAACCATGTGCATGAGCGGGTCGGCGAGTTCCTCAACCACATTGCGGTCAAGCTCCGTCTCAGAGCCAACGGATTCCAATTCGACTCGCTTGTTCGTCTTTCGCGCGAGATCTCTGACGAGCCGATTCATCTTCTGGAACAACCCACAAATCGGAACCATGCGCATTGACATCGCGGTCTTCTGCAGTTCACTCGTGATCCTGGCGAGTTGTGCCAGGCTGTTCAGCACGGCGGGACTGTGCAATTCGGTAAGCTCTGGCCTGTGACGAACCATCGACTCGGCGATGACCAGCTCGCCGGCCATGTCCACGAGGTAATCGAGCTTTGCTGTCTCGACTCTGACAGACTGGGCGTCGGAGGTAGAATTTCGGCGGTCGTCCCCGCTTCGCCGGTCTTCCCCCATCCATCCGGTCGTTGGCGCAATCGCTTGCTCAGTGCCCTGAACTCTGGCAACCTCACAAGATTCGAGAACGAATGGTTTAAGGGTAGCTTCGTCGACAGAGGCAACTTCACTATGGATCCGGCTGAGCAAGAGGCCTTTATCCGGAATCGGCGTATTGTCAAATCCGCTGAGACGACGCTCGACATTCAGAATCGAACCTTTTACGAGGTCTGCCGCCGCGAGCACCACGTCTACTGTTGCCGATGAAATGATGAGCTTGCGATTGCGAGCAAGGTCCAGAAGCGTCTCTGTCTCATGGGCAATTTCCCGGATCTCATCGAGCGCGAGAAATCCGGCAAGGCCTTTGATTGTGTGAAAGGCGCGGAACACGGTGTTGACGGCCTCGGCGTCCTGGGGATTTTTTTCCAACGTGATCATCTGCTGTTCGACTTGTGCCAGATGATCTCGCGCTTCGACGATGAAGTCGCTGAGCAGCTCGCGATCTTCTCCGAGCGAAACGGGAAACTCGTTTGAGGGCAACGGCGTAGAACGATCGCCGGCCCCTTCAGTAAAAAAACTGCCAAATGCCAGCTGGATGCGCGTGATGCAGTCAGACAAAAGAGCGTCCGCAGCGCTGCTGTCGATAGCACCGCCTACAGCAGCGATTGCCTTGTTGGCCACGACGGAGATGTCGGATCTGCCGGCATTCTCGGCTCTATCTGCGATATCGCGAAGCAAACAAAGTTGTTCGCTTCGATCCAGCGTCCCGAGAACGATTTGCATGGCGACACCGTCTACCTGAGCAGAGAGAGCGTCGATAGCTCCGCCATTTCCATTCGCGACTTGTTCCGGGGGTAACATGCGAGCAGATCCTTCAATGACGAGTAGAGGTGCGCGTCTTCACTATCTACAAACGATCAACTGAAGACGCGCTGAAAAGAGAGGGGCGCAATCAGGCCATTGCTTTGAAGTCTGCGTCCATGGGAATGGATTCTGGTTTTGCAGTCAGCTTACTCATGTGAAGATTCGCCCGTGCCGGCTGGGCAAAGTGAGGGCTCGTGGAAGACTGCCAGGCCGAACGTGGAGCACGGCGGTTTTCAGATTCCTGCATTCCGCCAACCATCGCACTGAGCTGATGGACGACTTCCATGAGTGTGGACGCCTGAGCGGTGAGCTCTTCGGATGCTGCCGCACTCTCTTCAGCATTGGCTGCAGATTGCTGAGTGACCTGTTCCATCTGCGTGAGTGCTTTTGCAATCTGCTCGATGCCGCGTGTTTGCTCCTGGCTTCCGACGCTCACTTCGTCCACAAGGATCTTCACCTTGGCCGATTCGTCGGTGATGGCACGGATGGCGACAGCGACGTGCTCAACCTTTGTCTGGCCCTCGTCTGACTTGGCGATGGACTCTTCGATCAGTGCCGCCGTATCCTTTGCAGCTTGAGCGCATCGCTGTGCAAGATTGCGTACTTCGTCAGCGACAACAGCGAAACCCATCCCCGCTTCTCCAGCGCGAGCTGCCTCGACCGCTGCATTAAGGGCAAGGATGTTGGTCTGGAACGCGATCTCGTCGATGACCTTGATGATCTTCGAGACCTTATCGCTTGAATTCTTGATGTCTGTCATAGCGGCGACCATGGTTTCAAGGGAATGGTTGGTCTCTTCGACTCTTTGCTGAGACTGCATGACGAGCGCGTGGGCCGACTGCGAATTCTCGGCGTTCTTGCGAGCCATTGAGTTGATTTCTTCGCTTGATGAAGACGTTTCTTCGAGTGATGCTGCCTGCTCGGAGGCGCCCTGCGCGAGCGACTGGCTCGATGAGGAGATCTGTCCGGCCGCACTGGCCACCTGTCCGGCGCCCTCTGAGAGATCGTTGATTGCCTTGCGGAGCGAAGAATTGATCTGGCGGACAACGAACATGATTACGACGCCCGCAGCGACGGACAAGAGGAGCATGATAACCGTCGTCCAGTTACCTAGCACGACCTTTTCTGACGTTTCCTTGAGCGCAGTCGACATGAGGTCGCCTGCAAGTTGCCTTTCCTGCACTGCCTGTCGACTCAGCTCTTCGAGCCCCGGGATGAGCTTTTCTCTCATGAAGGAAGCAGCCTCGGTTTCCCTGCCAGCACTGACCATCGTGAAGAATTCCTGGTGCAGTCGAATGTCCGCTTCGAGATCGGCCTGGATCGCATTGACAACCTGATGACCGCTCGCTGTTTCGATGAGCGGTCTCATCTCGTCGATGTCCGCTTTCATCTTCGTGGTTGCGTTTTGATAGTCCTGGTTGTATTGAGCGACGAGTGCGGTCTCTTTCGTCATCGCCCTGAGCAGTATTCCCCGCTCCGCGCTGAGCATGTCGGACTCGCGCATGTCGATGTCCGCGGCAAGCAACTGCTTGCGAGCAGTCGCATTGGCTGTCTTCTGAAGACTTGCGCCGAGACTGCTGATCAGCCACAAGGAGGTACCGCCGACGATCAATGTGAGTGCGATTGACGCTCCGAAGCTTCCAAGGAGCTTCTTGCCGATTGTCATATTCGATGCCATTTCCTGCTTCCCTTCTCTTCTCTTCCAATCAGTTCTGTAACAGGGCTCCGAGCCCTTGCACTTCATGCGCGCTCAATACACGATCAATGTCGAGCAGGATCTTGACTTTGCCTTTGACTTTTGCCATTCCGAGCAGGTAGCTCGCTGCGGAGCTGCCTCCATCGCCGAAGTCCGGAGTGTCTTCGATATCACCGCCTGCGAGGTTGAGAACTTCAGAGACAGCATCGACGATGATGCCCGTGTGCAACGTGACGCCGGCAGATTGCACCTGGACGACGATGATGCATGTACGCTGCGTGTATTCCGCTTCGGGCAGGCAGAACTTCAGGCGAAGATCGACGACGGGGATCACCTTGCCGCGGAGATTGATGACGCCTTTGATGTAGGAGGGCGTCTGCGGAACCGCGGTGATGTCCTGAATGCCCATGATCTCCCGGACTTTGAGAACCTGAATCGCGAACTCTTCGCGGCCGAGCATGAAGGTGAGGTATTTGCCGGTCCGCAAATCTGCGCCCGCTTTTCTCTGCTCTTCTTTCTGCGGCTTCATTCCGGAGAGGCCGTGCAGACCCTCAGTGATCTGCCTTGCCTGAAGACTCTCTGCTGTATCCCTTAGTTCCTCTCCAACAATCGCGGTTGGCATCGTTACCCTCTTTCGACTCTGCTCAGTAATGAAATGCCCGTCGCGGATTCTCATCAATCGCGAGGTCCCCTGCGATTCGGACACATCCCAGCTGACTGCGACGACCACCGATGGCGAATACAGACTGCAGGCTGTCGTTGCTCTATCGCTTGTATCGGCAGAGTGCGGCGAAGGATCAGGCGCCATGGAGGTTTTGATTGTGCGCAGCAGCGCACGGCTCGGCAGCGAATCTGAGGCTCGCAGGATGTGGAGAATGGCTACGCCTCGGAGCGGGCCTGAATGTCGAACGAGGATTTCAACTCGGATTGGACAGGGAGGAATGCTGCCGGGAACTTTGGAGCTTTGGGCCAAGAAGGAAATAGCGCTCGATCCTTTGCGATCGAGCGCTATTCATGTGCCCGGAGTTGTCCCGGCCTTCGGCTTGCCCTTTTTAGGCCAGTGCCAAGTTCATGTTGGTGATGGCTTCGTCGATCTCCTGAGTACTCTTGAAGCCGACCGTCGCGCAATCAACGCCTGCGTTCTGGAATGCGAATCGCATTGCTTTCACGCGGTCGTCATGGCTGTTCTGGAACTGGCCGCCGCCGCAAAGCTTCATGCCGATCACACCCAGCCCTTCTTTCTTCAGCTGGTGAATGTGATCGACCACTTCGCTGACGTTGTCGGGATGATTTGTGTCCTCGTACGTCGGTCCATCCATGCGGGCGCCGCTGTGGTTGATGCGGATGAGGCCTACATCGAGCCAGTGAGTGCCAGGCATCTGCCGCAGAGCCGGTAAGCCATGCACCGAAGCGCCATGCGTGCGCACGATTTTTCGCTGCTGAGCCTGGAGGATCCCGTCTTGCCAGCGTTTAGTGGTTTCGGGCCAGTCGGCGGTGTGTTGCCAGTGCAGCAACATGATGTCGAAGTACTCGGTCTGCGAGGTGCTGCGCAGTTCGTCGAACTTTGCCTGAGGATCGATTCCCTCGTGAAAGGTCGTGACCTTGCTCATCAATTGATAGCTATCGCGGGGAAGGCCTTTGAGGGCTTCGCCCAACATAGCAGGAGTCTGGTAGGCCTCGGCAGTTTCGAAGAAGCGGATGCCGTGATCGTACGCGTAGTGGACGAGGCGGGTGAACTCCTTCTGGCCGAGTCCAGCCTGCACTGCGCCACCGTCTGTGCCGGTGCCGAAGGCCAGACGCGTGACTTGTATCTTTGAGCGGCCGAGTACCACTGTGTCGGTTGCTGTGGGCTTCGCGGCAATGGGAAGGGTGCCTACGGTGGCCATGGCGCCGGCGGCCAGGCCAGTCTTCAAGAAACTACGCCGTGTGGTTGGGCTCATATCGACCTCCGCGGCTCTAGCCCGGTGGGCGAGCCGAATGAATGGATGTTAGCACGCATCGCGGGTAAATCGTTCAAGTATGCTGGTTCCGCGGTTCGGTTCGTGATTTCACCTGTCGGGTACCCAATGAAGAAAGCAGTAGTCGCCACGCTCGCCCTTTGTCTCGGACCTTTATCCTTTGCTGCTTCTGTTATCACTACTCGCCTGGACGATCCAAAAGCTGAGTATGTTGCGAGGCCAACGAATGTTCGCGACAGTTCGGCGGATTTGCAGCGAGCCATCGACAAGGCATCGGGAACGGGGCGTGAGGGAATCGTCTTCGTCGCTGACGGGCGGTACACGATTACCAGGACTGTCTATCTATGGCCGGGGGTGCGTCTGATCGGGTACGGCGCAAAGAGGCCGGTCTTTGTGCTGCCGCCGAATACGCCCGGCTTTCAAAAAGGTATGGGCGTGATGGTGATGTTCACGGGACTAACACCTCACGAGCGCCCGCGCGCTGGAGATCGGATCGCGTTTCCGCCGCCGGGATCGCTGCCTCCAAACAACGATGTGGCCGACGCCAACCCGAATACGTTTTACTCGGCAATCAACAATATCGACTTTGAGATCGGAGAGGGCAATCCGGCGGCGGTGGCGGTGCGCTTTCATGTGGCACAGCACTCGTATCTAGCGCATATGGATTTTCATGTGGGCTCAGGATTGGCCGGGGTCTATCAGGTCGGCAATGAGGCTGAGGATCTTCATTTCTATGGCGGGCGCTACGGAATTCTGACGGAGAAGACGTCGCCGGCATGGCAGTTCACGCTGATCGATTCGGTGTTTGAGGGTCAGCAGGAGGCGGCGATCCGTGAGCATGAAGCTGGGTTGACGCTTATTCGAGATACGTTTCGCAACATCCCAAAGGCTATTGATATTGATGAGGGATATCCGGATCAGCTCTGGGTTAAGGATTCCAGGTTCGAGAACATAAGCGGACCAGTGGTGACGATAAGCCTGGAGAAAAGTCCGCTGACGGAGATCGGATTTGAAAATGCAGTGTTGAGCAATGCGACAGTGTTCGCCAGGTTGCGAGAGAGCGGCAAGACAGTTGCGGGAAGAGGGGCGGTCTACAGAGTGAAGAAGTTCACCTATGGTCTGATCGTTCCCAGCGAGGGGCGGATGGGATCCGTGGAGATGAGGTTCGATGCGTCGCCGCTCAATACGCTGCCTGATGCCTTGCCGCCGGCAATTCGAGCATTCCCGCCCAGTCCGGAATGGGTGAACGTGCATACGCTGGGCGTGAAGGGCGACGGAACTAGCGACGATACAGCGGCATTGCAGCAGGCCATCAATTCGCATCACACGCTTTATCTGCCGAGTGGCCACTATTTGGTGCGGGACACGATTACGCTGAGGCCGAATACGGTGCTGATCGGGCTGCATCCGACGCTGACGCAAATCGATCTTCTGGATGACACGCCGGGATACCAGGGTGTGGGCGCGCCGAAGGCAGTGATCTTCACACCACGGGGCGGAGAAAACATTGTCAGCGGGATCGGAGTGTTTGCTGGCGGTGTAAACCCGCGAGCAGTCGCGGTGTTATGGAAGGCCGGCGAGCAGTCGTTGATGGACGATGTGCGTTTTCTTGGCGGACACGGCAGCGGCACGAACCCCTATAACAATAACCACACCGCAGATCTGGACTTGCACAAGCGGTGGGACGGGCAGTATCCAAGCCTGTGGATTGCGGATGGCGGTGGAGGAACATTCGCCGACATCTGGACGCCGAATACTTTCGCTCAGGCAGGCTTCCTCGTATCGAATACGAAGACACCGGGGCACGTGTACGAACTCTCGAACGAGCATCACGTGCGCAATGAGTTCAAGTTCGACCACGTGGAGAACTGGGACATCAACGCACCGCAGACGGAAGAAGAAGCTGGAGAAAGTCCTGAGTCCTTGTCACTCGAAATCGATCATTGCCGTAACTTGACGATCGCAAATTATCACGGCTATCGCGTTACGCGTTCGCGCGCGCCATTCGCGGCGGCTGTGCGCGTGTACGACTCCTTTGATATTCACTTCCGGAACGTTCATGTGAATGCTGAGAGCGGATATGGCATTTGCGACGCGAACGGTTGCGGCACTTTTCTGCGGCTGAGTAAGTTCCCCTATGAGAATGCGTTTGAAGACGTGACTCATCATTTGGAGGTAAGGGAACGCGAGTTTGCGCTGCTCGACATTCCGGCAGATCCAGTGCGGCCAAATGACAGTGACGCGCCGGCAGTGCTGGTTGAGGGTGCGACCGTGAAGAAGCTCGAGGATGGCTTCTTCTCTATTTCAGGCGGGGCCGTGGATACAGCGGGCAAGCTGTACTTCGTCGATCACCATAATCAGCGCATTTACGGGTGGAGCGAGAAGGAAGGCTTGACGATAGAGCGCGACAATCCGCTGGATCCGGTAAACCTTGCCTTTGATAAATCGGGGAACCTGCTGGTGGTATCGTCGGCGGGGCCAGAGGGTACGGTCTATACGTTCAGACCCGGCAGTTCGGCGGAAGAGCTTACGGTTCTGACGCCTCAACCTTCTCAGCCGCACGACAAGGCTGACGTCGTTCTTCCGGTGAACTGGTGGAACAACGGTGAGTTCAAAGATCAATTGAATCTGGACACAATGCGGTTTACTACACTCGCCGAGATGTTTGCAGAGGATGCTTCAACCCCGAAGAAGCGCGAGTATGTGTCTCCTGATGGCAGCGTGGTGTTGCCGGCGGGGCGGGTGTTCCAGCAGGGTCCGGCGAACGACGCGTCAGGCTGGAGGTTCAGCGACAATCTCGACACATACGGCTTCATCGTCGCGCAACCCGGGCAGCAGGTGTATGTGAGCAGCGAATCGGAAGACATCACCTACCGCGCGACTGTGAAATCGGACGGAACGTTGTCGGAGTTAAAGCCCTTTGCTCAACGCGGTGGCGAAAGCGTCGCAGTGGATGAGCATGGGAACGTCTACGTTGCGAACGGCCAGATCTTCGTCTACGCGCCAGACGGAAAGCAGATTGCGGAGATCGATGCGCCGGAGAGGCCATTGCAACTCTTATTTGGCGGCTCCGATCACCGCACACTTTTCATCCTGGCACATCATGCCTTGTTTTCAGCGCATGTGCGTTGAACGCGCGAGTTTGCCTCGGATGCGATGATGGATGCGTTCGACGTTCGCATTTCGATCCAAGTGGAGTGGTGATGGTTTCTGCACTTAAGAACTGCGGTTTGGTTGTCGTCGGGTTATTGGGATGCTTTGTCGTTACATCAGCCATGAGTCAGAAGAGTGAGGTGAAGCAGAGCGATCCGGCTTCGCTGGTGAACCCGCTGATTGGCACAACCAATGGCGGAAATGATTATCCGGGTGCGACGCTGCCGTTGGGCATGCTGGCTTGGAGCCCGGAGGAGCCCAGAAATCGTCCACGACCGAAGGTACAGGGTGTCCCCGGCTCGATGCGCGACGATCGCGGAAGACCGGCGGCACCGGGCGGATATGAGTACACCGCGGATCGCATCAGCGGGTTTTCGCTGACACATCTGATGGGCACGGGATGCGCCGGAGCGAGCGGCGACATCCCGTTCATGCCGTACGTAGGTGAGATCGCCTTATCTCCGGCAGATGACCTAGGAGCGGAGAGGTACGGCTCTACCTTCAAGCACGAAGATGAGACGGCCCAAGCCGGTTACTACAAAGTGAAGCTCGATAGTGGCGTTCTTGCCGAACTGACGGCGACACTTCGCACAGGCTCGGGAAGATTCACGTACCCGCAAGGCAAGCCGGCGTTGATGCTGATACGGACTGCTTATTCGGAGACGGGGAGTTCGGATGCGCACATCCGCATCGACGTGAAAGCGAGAACGGTATCGGGGTCTGTTACGAGTGGAAATTTCTGTGGCTATCTCGGAACGGCAGATCGGCACAGTTACTACACTCTATATTTCGTTGCGCACTTTGATGCACCGTTTCTGAACAGTGGAACATGGCAAGACGCGAGCTTGCGCCCAGGAACATCGGAGGCAAGTGGCGGTACGACATACGGCACAAAAGGGTTTATTCCGCCAGGGAAAGGTTCTGGCGGCTGGGTCACGCTCGACACTTCGAAGTCCGCTGCAGTCGGGGTTCGAGTCGGCATATCTTACGTGAGCGAGCAAAACGCTGAAGCTAATCTGCGAGCCGAGAACCCGGCAGGCTCTTCATTCGACAGTATGCGAGAAAAGGCGCACACGGCGTGGAACGAGATGCTCAATCGCGTACAGATTGAAGGCGGCACCCGAGATGAGCAGGTCGTCTTTTACACGGCTCTGTACCACACTTTGATGGGAGAGAACCTGTACAGCGATGTCGATGGCCGATACTTCGGCATGGACGGCAAGGTGCATCGAGTGGCTTCGCCGCAGAAGGCGCAGTACAGTACGTTCTCCGGTTGGGATGTGTATCGTTCTCAACTGCAGCTCGTCGCCCTATTAGAGCCTGATGTCGCCGGAGACATAGCGCAATCGCTTCTGAACCAGGCAAATCAGAACGGCGGCGAATGGGACCGCTGGACTCACAATGCGGGTATCACGCACGTGATGAATGGGGATCCGGCTGCGCCGGCCATTGCGGACATTCTGGCATTTGGCGCAAAGAACTTCGATGCAAAGGCTGCGTATGAGTCGCTGGTTAAGGCCGCTACGGTACCGACTGCTCATGATCTGAGCAAAGAGGGGTGCGAAGTGGAGTGCGTGGGGCAGAGGCCGTCACTGGACAAGTGGCTGTCGCTTCACTACATTCCGGTGGGTGCCAATGCGTGGGGACCCGCGGCGGACACACTGGAGGATGCAACCGCGGATTTTGCTCTCTCTGAGGTAGCGCGCCGCTTGGGAGACAATGCTGGTCGCACACAGTTTCTGGAGCGTGCGCAATATTGGAAGAACATCTTTAATCCGCAAGCGACGCCGGACGATGGGTACATTCAGAACCGTAACGCAGACGGATCCTGGCCCAAGTTCGATCCAGCATCGGACGAAGGGTTCGTGGAGGGAAGCGCAGCACAATATCTGTGGATGGTGCCCTTCAACGAGAAGGGACTGTTCAAGATGCTGGGTGGACCGGATAAGGCGAGCCAGCGTCTCAATGGATTCTTCTACAATCCCGACGGTAGCCTGGCTGTGACCAAATCGGGCGGGTTGCATGCCGAACTGGACAACGAACCCTCGATCGAAACGCCCTGGCTCTTTGACTTCCTCGGGCAGCCCTGGAAGACACAGGAAGCGGTCCGAAGAGTGCTCAATACCATCTGGACAAACTCGCCGAAGGGCATGCCAGGCAACGACGATCTCGGCGAGATGTCATCGTGGTATGCGTGGTCGGCGATCGGCATGTATCCGGAGATTCCGGGACGAGCGGAACTCGTGCTGGGCAGCCCGCTGTTCTCTAAGGTCACTGTCCATCGCCCATCGCGAGACATCGTGATAACGGGAAGTGGTGCGGGAACGAATTCTCCGTATGTGCAGGCCCTGAAAGTGAACGGGCAGGTGTGGACAAAGACCTGGCTGCCGGAGAGCTTTGTTGAGCACGGCGGAACAGTCGACTTCGAACTGAGCGGATCGCCCAACAAGAGTTGGGGAACTGCACCGGAGGATGCGCCACCTTCGTTCGAGCGGTAAGAGCTATGGCTCCTACGACCGGGAGCGACACTGCGGAGATGATGCTCTGCTCAATCGCATAGAGTTTGCAATGACGGAGGCGCTGGAGAGAAGCATCGCGGCTGCGGCGACGATGGGCGTAAGAACTCCGGCGATGCCGAGAGTCAGTCCTACGATGTTGTAGAAGAAGGCCCAGAAGAGGTTCTGGCGCACGACCCGAGTAGCCCTCGACGAAAGCCGGAAGGTCTCGTCGATGGCGTTAAGATTCCCACGAACCAGCACAACGGGAGCAGCGCTGACGGCGATGTCAGCGCCAGTTCCAAGTGCTATCCCGAGATCGGCTTGAGCCAGAGCAGGCGCATCGTTTACGCCGTCGCCGATGACGGCGACTTTGCGGCCGATGCGCTGCAATTCCGCAACGAGTGAGACCTTCTGCTCTGGTGTCGCTTGTCCGACGAAATCAGTGAGGCCCAGTTCGGCGGCGATTGCGGCGGTGGTAGCCCTGGAATCGCCCGACACGAGCTTTAGCGTGATCCCGCGCCGATGAAGAGTATCGATCGCTTGAGGCGCACCTTCTTTGATGCGATCGCCAAATGCAAGTAGACCGTCCAGGTCTCCGTTCAAACCAAAATAGACGACGGTACGACCAGCGCTCTCCCACTGATGCGCGATGGTGACTAGCTTGTCGTTGGGCTTAGAGCGCATGGGGGCAGCGAGATCGCAGTTGCCGATGAAGACTTGCCTGCCGTTACATATGCCGTGAATGCCGCGGCCTTTCTGGACCTCTACTGAGGACACCTCGAGCGGGGAAATACCATGTTCGCGCGCAAACTGAACGACGGCACGAGCGATGAGATGCTCTGAAAGAAACTCAATACCTGCCAGAGCAGGAAGATGGTCGCGCAGGAAGGCTTCTGGGGCGTGCAAGTCGTCGGCAGTCAGTGCGAAATCGAGTAATCGGAATGCGCCAGTGGTTACGGTTCCGGTTTTGTCGAGGATCACTGTATCGATGTCTGACATCGACTCGAGAACACGGCTGTCTGAGATGAGTATCCCGCGTTGTGCGGCGTAACCGAGAGCAGTAGTGATGGCGAGTGGGGTTGCAAGTCCGAGAGCGCATGGACAGGCGATGACGAGGATGGAGATTGCGCGAAGAAGCGCTACACCTATTGGCAGGTGCAAAAGGGTGAGGAAAACGAAGGTCGCACAGGCAAGAGCGATGACTGCGGGTACAAAGATGCGCGAGACGCGGTCGACCGTGCGCTCGATAGGCGCGCGGTTGCTCATTGCGCGCTCAACCATGCGAATGATCTGCGCCAGAGTGCTGTCCTGCCCGGTGCGAAGGGTGGTGACCTTAATGAACCCGCCAGCATTGAGACTGCCGGAGATGACGGAGTCGCCAGTGCGCTTGCTGATCGGCGTTGACTCACCAGTCAAGAGAGACTCGTCTGTTTGTGTTTGCCCCTCCAGGATGGTTCCGTCGGCGGGAATACGCTCACCGGTTTTAACAACGAAGATCATTCCGGGCTGAAGAGCGTCGATCGATACGAACCGCTCTTGCCCGCGGTCCGCGATGCGAACCTTTTTCGGCAAGAGGCGATAGAGCATCGCGATCGAACGCATCGCGCGTTCTTTTGCGCCGCGCTCAATCAGCTTGCCGGCGAGAACGAGTGTCACAAGCGCGGCCGCAGTGTCGAAGTAAAGGTGGGTACGGCCCAGCACGGTTTGCGCGATGCTCAAGCCGTAGGCGGCGAGAATGCCGAGCGAGAGGAGCACCTCCATACGAAGTTGCCGGTTCCAGAGGCCGATGGCTGCCGAGCGCAGGATGGGGAGCGCACAGTAAACGATCATCGGCGTGGTGAGGGCGAATAAGATCCAGGGAGGAATACGGCTGGCGCTTGCGGAGATTTGTTCGAAGTAGCCTACATAGAGAATGACACTGAAGGCCATAATGTTGGCCCAGAGAAATGCGGCCACGCCGAGGCGCAAAACCAGATTGCGCATGTCGGCTCTCGCCCCGGCATTGTCTCCGGCGAATTCGGTTGCGCGATAACCGAGCTTGGAGATGCGCGTTGCGATTGCTTCCGGGGGAAGATAGAGCGGGCAGTAGGTTATTTTGGCCAGATCCGAAGCAAAGAGGACTTCTGCGGAAACGATGCCGGGCAACTTCTTCAATGCGTGCTCGATGAGCCATCCGCAGGCGGAACACCACATGCCATTGATCTGAAGGAGGACCTCGGCCGTTGGCGCGTTCGGTTCGATCACGACACTAGCATCGGAATCGATTTCTGGATTTGAGATCAGTCCCAGTTCGAGACTCCGGCGAAACACTTCGGTATCGCGGATATTCTGGCCGCTTGCGACGACGCCGCTCTCCAGAAGAATGGCGTAAACGTTGGCGCAACCCATACAGCAGAAATCGAGCTTGCTTGTCTCGAACGCGCGGGTGAGGGCCTGCTTGCCGCAATCCAGGCCGCAGAGTCCGCAAGCTGTAGTGACTGTCGGCATTAGTTGGACTGCTGCGAATTTGTTTGCAGCGGATGACCCTGCTGATCGAGCATAACGGGGTTGGCGCGTTTGGTTGCGGCGTATACAAATATGAGAACGACGCAAAAGAAGACCATGATCAGACAAAGTAATACCGTAAGCGGTGTGATGGGGCTGCGCCGGGGAGGCGCGATTTCGAAAGGCTGGCTTGAGTTCATACTTTTCTCTTCCTCCAGTGCGATTGGTCTGTGATCTAGATAAGGGATTGCTACTTTGTTAAGCCCGGCTGTTTCGGCGAATCCTGAGGTGCAAAGAAGTTCTCAGAGAATTGCTGTCCCAGTTTGCCCGGTGTGACATCGGCGAGAATCCTGATCTTGTTGATTCCCGGATGCAGGGACGAGGGCGGCAAGACAACATCGAATTCCTGTTGGATTGTTTGTCCGGGTTCTAACACCTTGCGATCTTCGATCTCCTCGATGATGGCATCTTTCAGGTCGACGACAGAGAGCGAAATGCTGGCCTGGATATGGCTGCGGTTGGAAGCCATCATGCGGAAGCGGTTGTGGACCTTGCCGTCTGCATCGACAGAATAGAGGGTGATTCGATCTGGCATGATACGCAGCAGAACGGGCTGACGTACGCTGATGGCTATGGACAGGCCGGTTGCGTAGACGAGCAACAGCACGAGTACAGCGACGCGCTTGCCGTCGCGAAGGCCGATACGTTGGAACCAGTTCCCTTTGGGCGCTGCCTTAGAGTCCGAGTCGCCCCAGGCGTATTGAATGATCGTCTGAGTGCCCAGCTTGCCGAGAATGCCGGAACAGGCATCGATGCATTCGGCGCAGTGCGTGCACTCGAGCTGATGGGAAGATTTGCGGATGTCGATACCCATGGGGCAGGCACGCACACACTTGTTGCACCTGATGCACTCGTCGTCAGGATCGTGGAAATGCACGAGGAGCGTGTGCTTGTCTTTCAGCATGTTCTGCAGATAACCGTATGGGCAGATTGCCGTGCAGAAGCGCTCGCGCAGCAAGGCGAAGTCGAGGAATGTGACAAGCGTGACGCTTGCGCCTACGATGCCTGCGGCGGTGCGAATGTCGAGGCTGAGAAGGCGATGGAACAGATCGAGAGGCGGGACGAAATATGAGACGAAGACGAACGTAACAAGCACCGATGCGGGGAGTAGGACAAGCCCAAAGAGGAAGGCTGCAGCGATCCGTCGCAGGCGCGGGCCGGCATTGGGCATTTGTTTATTGACGAAGCGAATGATTCCTTTTTCGAACCCGTTTGCAGTCTCGCTGAAGATCATCTGCGGGCAGAGGTAGCCGCACCAGAACCGGCCGTAGATCATGGCCATTGCAGCAATCAGTATCCAGAGAAACATCAATGTCAGGAAGACGATGGAGAACTCGCTGATCCACAGTTCTGCGCCGAAAAAGTAGAAGCGCTGGCGCGGCAGATCGATGCGCATGATGTCGAAAAGGGGGAGGGTGACAAAGATGATGAAGCAGATTGCCTGCACAGTCTTGCGAACGCGATGATGCTGCGTACCCGGAATGATGATGCGGGGCTTCTTCGGCTTTTGTATCTGCGTCGGTGCGCTCATCTTAAGCTCAATCACCCATTCACATCATGTGCATCATGTGGTGGTGCGTCATCGGTCCCGCGAATGCACCGCGACCAATCAACACCAGTCCCATGATCAATACTGTTATGGCGGAGACCGTTGTACCCCAGCGCGCGAGTTTCACGGTGGCCGCCGATGATCCAAGGCCAACGACAACGAGAGCGACGCTGGTGCCAAGTGCAAACGCCAACATTGTGAGCGCGCCTTCAACGGGAGAAGCGGTGCCGATGGCCTTCATGAGAGCGGCATAGATGAGACCGCAAGGGAGGAAGCCCATCATCAGTCCGAGCGCCAATTTGGCTGCAGGTTGCGGCGATGCTATGAGCTTACCCGCGGGGCGGAGGAGGCGAGCGGGAAGAGCGAATCCTCTCCAGCCCCGAAGGCCGGGAGCGAAGCCGAACATTGCGATTGCGGTGAGGACCATAGCCGTGCCCGCGACAATGGCTGCGGCATTTTGAAATCCGGCAAGGTGCCCGACCCAGCCCATTGCTCCGCCGGCGAATCCGGCGATCATGCCGAGCAGCATGTAGCTGATGGAGCGGCCCGCGTTGTAAGCGAGGTGAAGACCGAGAAACGAACGGCGGCCCTGAGCGGCATTGGCCGCGACGCTGTAGCTTAGCACTATGGGTCCGCACATCTGGACGCAATGAAGGCTGCTCACGAAGCCGAACGTCAAGACGAGGGAGAGGTCGCCGGCATTCATGATCGTCCCTGAGACAGACGAGAAGCAGCGGGGATTTTCAGCTTGGGATTGAGCCCGGGCAACGTGACGCACTGGCGGCGGAAGTTGAACCGCTGCATCGTGATTGCATGCGATGGGCATCGGGCGGCGCACAATCCGCAGCGGATGCAGATGGATTCGTCTTTCAGCAGAACGCCGCCGAGCGACTTGAGTTCTTCGGTCGTTATCTTGTCCATCTCGGCCGGGGGCACGCCGAGCAGTCCGGCAACATATTCCCGGCCATCGGCTGTGTTGCACAATTCGTCGAGTCCGGTGAGCCGAATAAGGTTTTCGGGGCAGACATCGACGCATCCGGTACATGCAACGCAGATGGTCGTTTCGAAGACCGTATTCACATTGCAGCGAAGGCAGCGGGCGGCCTGCTCCCGCGCGGTATCGGGCGGGAAAACGTCTTCGATGACCTGGAGAGAATTGGCGCGTTCGCGAGGGTCCGCCACCGGAGGATGCGTGCGCCGAAGCTGGTCCCAATCGTCGTGCATTGTGTAGGCGGCTTTTTCCCACGAGGAGTGCACGACTTCTTCTGTGTGGGTACCGCGCAGGTAATCGTGCATGGAGCGGGCGGCGATCTGCGCAGAGCGGATTGCATGGATAAAGAGGCGGGGGCCATGCGCGATGTCCCCGCAGGCAAACACGTCCGGGGCGGTGGTCTGGTACGTCTGCGGATCGACCTTAATCAGGCCGCGGACTGAATCGACTCCGTCTTCGGGCTGCAGGAACGAAAGATCGGAGGACTGGCCGATGGAGAAGATGATGGTGTCCGCTGGGGTTACCTCGATGTTGTTCTCATCGAAGTTCGGGCTGAAGCGTCCATTGGAGTCGAACACGGCGGTGCACTCGACGGTGCGGAGACCCGCGACTTTGCCGCCTTCACCGACGATTTCACGAGGGCCGCGGGAGTTGTGAAGTACCAGACCCTCTTCGGAACCTTCGGTGACTTCGATCTCATCGGCGGGCATTTCGGAGCGCTTCTCGAGGCAGACGACGTGCACTTCCTTATCGTCGCTGAGGCGCATCGCGGATCGGGCGACATCGTAGGCGACAGATTCACCGCGTTCCATGTCGGCGACTGTCTCGTGTCTTTCCAGAGCTTCGAGGGGGCGGATAGCGGAACGCGCAACGTCGTAGGCGACGTTGCCTCCACCGATGACGATGATACGTTTGCCGACGGGGAGCGGGTTCCCTTCGTTGAAGGCGCGAAGGAAGTCCATGCCGTCGTAGACGCCGGAGAGATTGGCTCCGGGGAGGTCGAGCTTGCGGCCCTTTGGAAGCCCAACCCCAATGAAGATTGCTCTGTACCCCTGAGCGCGGAGTTCGGCGATGCTGAAGTCGCGACCGAGACGCTGGTTGCATTTCAACTCGACTCCGAGCGAGAGGATCGCGTTGATCTCGGACATGACCAGTTCGCGGGGTAGGCGGAAGACGGGGACGCCGGCGGTCAGCATTCCCCCGGGAGTAGAGTGCGCTTCAAAGACGGTGACCTTGTAGCCGAGGATGGCGAGGTCGTGGGCGACGGTCATACCGGCGACACCAGCGCCGATCACGGCGACCGGCTCGTAGTCTCCGCGATTAGGCGGAAGCATCTCGCGATTGCATCCGGCAATGTAATGCGCAGTGTCTCCGGACTCAGGACCGTACTGGCTGGTGACGAAACGCTTGAGAGCACGGATCGAAACGGGCTGGTCGAGGGTGCCGCGTCGGCAGTTTGCTTCACATGGAGCGCCGCATACTCGGCCGCAAATGGAGGCGAACGGATTGGTTGCGCGTGCGATGCGATAGGCGTCCTCGTCTCGGCCTTCAGCAATGGCGTTCACGTATCCGCAGGCGTCTGTGTGCACGGGACAGGCATCCTGGCACTTGACCATTTCCATCCAGTACCCTGCCCCGCCGATCAGCCCAAATTGTCCGTTCGCTTCCGCCATCATCTTCCTTTGTTCTAGTGATCGCTTTTCTTGTACAGGAACGCGAGCAGCACGATTACATATGCGGCAATGAGCGCCATGACGACGTACATGAATGTGTTGGCGTTCCCGGTGACCGCATTCAACTGCTGAACAAGGCTGCCGCGCGTCGAGTGGGTGACCTCGCCGTTCATGAACATGAACAGATAGGCAATGACTGCAATCAAGATGACCGGATAGGCAAGTTTCAGGAATCCCGGAATCCCAGTGCCTTTCCGCTCCGTAATCCAGCCGTCTGCGTATTCCGTGAGTTCCGATTTCTTTTCTTCGCTCATAGTGTTCTCCGCGGATTTCCTGGTAGATCGTCCTCGTCGTCTTGCATCATGCGGTACTTCGGGTCTTCGCTGTCGCGGCCAAGATAACCGTCTTTCAGGGAGCGCGCGAAGAAGAAGACCGCGCCGCCTGCGAGCAGGAAGAAGAGGAAGTAGGAGAAGTAAACGCTGGCGTAGGTTGCGTCAATCATGATCGCGCCTCACTTCTCGTAGTCGTTATCGGGACGCCAGTCCTTGGCGCGCCCGCGGGTCTGAAGGTAGGCGACGAGATCGTCAAGTTCCTGCGGATTGTCTGCGATCCACGGGAACGGCGGCATGATGGAGCCGGGCACCAGATCCCGCGGATTACGGAAGTGGGCCGCATGCCATTGCTTGTTGTACTTGCCGCCGACGCGCGCCAGATCCGGGCCGGTGCGCTTGGTGCCGAAGGTCTGACGCCAGTCGTAGACGAATTCGTCGGGCGTGGAGACCGGCGCGTCGACGCCCTTCCAGCCGGACCGCTTTACATCGCTGGCTAGTGTACGTACCTGCTGGGTGTGGCAATACTTGCAGCCCTCGCGGATGTAGATGCGATAGCCGCGCATCTCTTGGTCGGTGTAGCCGACGAGCTTGCCGGTCGGACCCTTGGCCGGATCGCTGTTCTGAAATGGCTTGTTCCAACTCTTGTCGAGCAGGGGCGGAGCCACGGTGGTGAGCAGGCCGCCAATGAAGAAGAGGCCAAGGGCAGCGACGACGAACCATGTTGCGTTCGAATCAGTTTTTTGCAGCATACGATCTCCCTTCGCCTATGCCTTGACCGCGACAGGCTGAACAACGGAATGTTTCTGCCCCGCTCCAATTGCGGTCGAAACTATGTTGAACATAAACAGGACGATTCCGCTGAAGATCATGATCCCGGAGAGGAACCTCACCATCCACACCGGCTTGAGCGCTACCACGGTGTCGATGAACGGAATGGACGGGTTGTTCCACTGCCAGCCCTGCCAGAAGCCGCCCAGCCACAACGCGGTGAACATGCCGAGGCCGCCGATGAGGAAGAGCCAGAAACTCCAGTTGGCCAACGCTTCCGAATGCAGCGTCGTGCGGAAGACACGCGGGATGACGTAGTACACGCCGGCCATGGCCATGAACGAGAAGGTACCGAGAACGGCCATGTGTGCGTGGCCTGGGATCCAGTCGGTCTTAGAGACGATGGCATTCACGGAACGCAGGCTGTGCATCGGTCCCTGGAAGCAGGTGAGCAGGTAAAAGACCGTGCCTGACATCAAGAATTTGAGCGAGACGTTATCGCCAAGCTGGTGCCACTGCCCTTTCATGGTGGCGATGAAATTGTAGACAACGGCCCATACCGGAATGAGCAGCATGACAGAGAAGACGATGGAGATGGTCTGGAGCCATTGCGAGATCGGCCCGTGGAGCATGTGATGTGCGCCGGTCCATACATAGACGAATGCGAGCGACCAGAAGCCGATCATGGAGAGCTTGTGGCTGAAGAGCGGCGTGTTCGATGCGCGTGGGATGAAGTAGTAGGCGACGGCGAGGCCAGCCGGGGTGAAGATGAGGCCTACTGCGTTGTGCGTGTACATCCACGTGAGGTTGGCCTGGTTGACGCCTGTGATGCCCGGCAGCAATGTTGCGAAGTTTCCGGTGAGGTAAACGAACGCGGTCCAGAGGATGGTACCCATCAGATACCAGGTGGAGACATACATTTGCTGGTATTTGCGCGTGGCGATGGTAGCGAAAATGTTGACGCCGAACATGACCCACGCGATGACGACGAGGACCGCAACGGGCGTCGGCAGATCAGCGTACTCGAGACCCTTCTGGTAACCCCCTAGCAGCGAGACGATCGCGCTGAGGATAATGATGTTCCAAAGGATGGAGGTGGCGACGCCAAGCTTCTCGCTCCATAGCTTGACTCCGCAGAGGCGCGGAACGATGTAGTAGGCGAGGCCCATGTCTGCCGCAAGCAGCCAGCCGAAGAGCATCCCGTTCACGTGCAGGGGCCGCATGCGCCCATAGGTGAAGTAGGAGATCGTTCCCAAGAATTCCGGCCAAACGAATTTGGCCGCAATGATGAGGGCTATCACGCCCACAATCGCAAAGTATCCCACCGCCCCCAGCAGAAACATCTTCACCGTGGTGTCCTGGTGAAAATCCTGCCCAGCGGCCACTGGGGCAGATGCAATGGTTGGTTGTACTGCCATTCCTTCCTCCCGGAGCGGTCACCCACTCTCGCTGCTGATCACTTACCCGATTTGCTGAGACTGCGAATGAAGTTCACGATGTCGCCGACGTCGTTTTGCGACAGACCGTAGTCGATCCATGAAGGCATGGCTGTTCCGTCGACGCCATACTCGACGGATTCGAACAGACGTCGATCGGAGACGCTCTGCATGAATGCTGCATTCGTGAGGTTGCGCGGCCGGGGCGTGATGTCGATGGAGTTTGGCCCGTGTCCATCCGCCTTGCGACCATGACAGCCGGTGCAACGCTGGAGGAAGATGGCCTCGCCGCGGTGGATGGAGTCGGCGGACATCGCCATCGGGTTTACGTCCGGCAGCTTGCGTGCCTTGATTTGGCGGGGTTTCTCTTTGACATACTGTGCCCACACATAATCCAGAACTCCCTGAATCTGGGCTTCTGTCAGCGTCTTGCCCCAGGGCGGCATTGATGTTCCGGCAACACCGTCGTGAATGGAGGAGATTAGACGAGCCTGCGGCTTGGTGGACATGAATTCGGCTCGGGTCAAGTCGCGCGGTGCCGGATCGAGATAGATTGCATTTGGTCCCTTACCATTGCCATTCTCGCCATGACAGCGCGCGCACAGGGTCTGGAAGGTCTGCGCGGGAGTCATCGCGGGCAGAGTCGTTGTGCGCGTCGCCAAGTACGCCGACATGTCCTCGAAGTCTTTCTCGGGCAGCCCGAAGGCCGGCATGTTCGAGTCTGAGATGCGGGAGCGCGGATTGCGAAAGTGATCCATCAGCCAGGCTGGGTCGCGCATTAGGGCTTCGCGCGTGAGATCGGGCGAGATGCCTCCGTCGTGATCGCCGAGCTTATGGCAGGAGAGACAGGCATAGCCTCGAATCAACTGCTCGCCGCGCGCTGCTGAGCTCTTGGCGGCAGTGATGGCTGCCTGCACTTCGGTGACACTGTCGGGGACGGGAGCAGAGGTGCTTGCCTCGAGCTTGTACTGATCGACTGAAGATTCGGATGGAGTGGCGCCGCGACGGCTCTTGAGGAAGATGACGAGGGCTTTTTTGTCATCGTCGCTCAGCTTGAATTGAGGCATGACTGAGGTCGGGGTGTAGGCACGCGGATCGACGATATGGCCCCAGAGGTAGTCGAGCTTTCGCTCCTTGCCAACTTCGGTGAGATCCGGACCGATGGTTCCGGAGGAGATGCCCTGGATGCGATGGCAGCCGAAACAGCCTTCCTTGAAGAAGAGTTCGCGGCCGCGGGAGACGAGCGCGATGCCAGCGAAGTTCTTGTCCTTGTGGCACTGTGCGCAGTTGGCCTGGATGAACTCAGCGCCATGCAGATGGGCGGCGATATCCTTCTTCCAGTCAGCCTGAACCGTATAGCCGAGCATCGGAGTCGGCGAGTACTCGTCGTCACCATGAGCGTCGACCTTGGTCAGACCGCGTCCCTGGCCGTCGTGGCACGAGGTGCAACCAAATTCAGAAAACTTGTGCTTCCGTTCCCAGCGCCCATCCTTATATATGTCGCCCATCGCAGCGGAATAGGGGTGCGTCTTGAGCGGTTCTCTGCCGGAAGCGAAGCGCGGATCGTCGGAGGCGATATGGCAGCTTTCGCAGCGCTCGACCCGCGAGGCGCCGAAGGCTGTCACGATCGTCTGCTCAATCTTCGGAGTTTTCACTTCCAGTGAAGCGCGCTCGGCGTCCGTCTTAGCCTGTGCTTTCGCCTGCGTGAAGTACGCCTTCTGGTGATCCTGCCAGGTTGCCTGCGTCTCCTTGTAGACGACGGCACCCGATCCTACCAGCACCACGAGACTCACCACGGCCAATGCCAGTCGCATACCTCAATCTCCTCAGAACGGAGACACGAACTGCCAGTTCGCGCCGCGGAAGAAAGTGCCAATCACAATCAAGTAGATATTCACGAGGACAAAGAGCAGGAAGATGGAGTTTGCGAGGATGCGCTGTCGCGCGAACCAGCGGCCCACGCCTTCCTTGCCGCGATCGATATATGGCAGCAACAACAGAAGGAGAACTTCGATGCCGGGCACGCCGATGCCGCCCCAGAAGGCTGAATAGCTCACCTGCTCCTGCAGGCCGAGGAAGTACCAGGGGGCCTTCGCCGGGTTTGGGGGATGCATTACGTTGACGGGCTGCTCAAGAGGCGCGTTGAAGAAGAACGAAACCAGCAGGACGCCGGCGATTGTCAGGAGCAGGACGAAGAGTTCTGCAACGAGAAGATTGGGCCAACTGAAGACCGTGTCCTCCTCGAGCTTGCCGACTTTGACGAGCGGCCCGCGGACCAGTCCCTGGATGGTGAATCTCCGGACAGGTGTGGCGACTGCTACGCTTGCGGTTGAAAGGGCGGGCGCGGGTTCGTCCTGAATTTCGACATGAACGGGGATACGCTTTGGGGCGACCTCTGATTCAGGCTTCGCGAGTCCGCCATCTTTGCGAATCCGCCAGAAGTGAACGGCGACGAAGATCGTGAGCACGAGAGGTAGCACTACGACGTGCAACACGTAGAAGCGAAGGAGAGCCTCTTGTCCAACCGTCGCGTCACCGAGCAGGATGAACTTGATCGCCTTGCCGACGAACGGCGCGTAGCCAGCGATGGACGTACCCACCGTGATGGCCCAGAAGGCCAACTGATCCCACGGAAGCAGGTAGCCGGTAAAGCTTGAGAGCAGGGTTAGACCAAAGAGGCAGACGCCGATGACCCAATTGAACTCTCGCGGCGGCTTGTATGAACCGGTGAAGAACACGCGACACATGTGCAGGAAGACGCAAGCGACCATGCCGTGTGCCGACCACCGATGCATATTCCGCAGAATGACGCCGAAGGCGACGGAGCTGCGCAGGTCCAGCATCCGTTCGTATGCCTGAGTAGTTGAGGGCACGTAATAGAACATCAGCAGGACGCCCGTGACCGTCAGAATCCCGAACAGAAAGAAGCTGATCAGCCCCAGGCCCATCGTGTAGGAGGGCCGCAGTGCCTGGCGGCTGACGCGCACTGGCTGAATGTGCAGAAAGAAATTAGTGAAGCTGGTCGCTGCGCGCCCGCGATCCGAAGCAGGCAGCGGGTTGCGAAAGATGGAGCGCGTCACGTTGGCCGGCAGCTCAACGAGGCTTTTGCCCACAGAAGTCTGTTCTTTGCTCATACGCTCAGGTAGCTTCCCGTCTGAATCTCGTTGTCCTTATCTACTTCGAGTTCCCCACTCGGAGTGAGCGTCACTGCGTACCAGGCAAGCGCCTTGGGGGCCGGACCGCCGGTCACGTTGCCATCCACATCGAAACGGGAGCCGTGGCAGGGGCATTGGAAGCCTGTTGCAGACGGCGCAACGATGCACCCCAGATGCGTGCAGGTGGTGGAGATTGCCGCCACTTTGTTTCCTTCGCGCACGATGCAGACGCGCTTGGGATCGAGGGCAATGCGGGAACCGGGCGGGAATTCCTCGGGTCTTCCGATCTTGAAGCGGTTCGGCTGGCCATACGTGGTGCGCGGACGGATAAAGAAGAAGGTCGCGACAGAGCCGAGAATTGCCGATCCTGCGATTCCCACGCCGCTCAGCCATCCCAGGAACCGCCGCCGGCCGACCTGCGGCTCAGTGGATCTGGCTTCCGTTGCCGTTGCTCCCATCCTTCTGCTCCTGTCTTCCGATTTCCTTTTGCATCCCGTCAGGCATCTCCTGGTCTGACCAGAAGACCTGATACTTTACGTCCTCAAAGCTCTGAAACTGGTGATCCCGCACTGCCCAGATGAACAGGAGCAGGGCTCCGCCTCCCATCAGCAAACTGGCCGCAATTGCAATCCACGTCAGTTCCATCGGCTGCAATGGCCCCGTGCGCGACCAAGCCGCGAATCACGCAGGTGAGGCGCGAACCTCCGATCACGAGGGCAAGCTTTTGGACTGTTTCAATCCAAATTCCCACGAACGTGGCAACAGTATTGGTTGGCGCAAGAGAGGGTCTGTGATGGGGATTACATATCTCTGTGACGAGATCGCAACCGTTCGGACAGACAGCGGCCCATGAGTTCGTCGGGTTAGCGCTCAGGCAAGAAGAAGGGCACAGGTCTGGCCGATAGAAGGTAGAGCCGATCTCATTGACAGGTCGGCGGAGGTCTATGCCCACCGAACAAGACACGCCCCTGGTCCTGGTCGTCGACGACGACGCGAGCATTGTCGACACCGTAACGGAAATGCTTTTGCGGGCAGGTCTCCGCACGTGCCATGCCTGCGATCTTTCAGCAGCTTTGCAGCAGATCCAGAGGCAAAGCCCTGATCTGATCCTTTTAGATGTTCATCTGCCGGATGGAACAGGACTCGAACTGTGCCGCCGGTTGCAATCCGACACTGTTTCCGCGACGCCGATTCTCTTCATCTCGGCAAACAGCGACACTTCGATGAAGCTGCAGGGATTCGAAGCCGGGGGCCTTGATTTCATCACCAAGCCGATCGTTGGAGCGGAGGTCATCGCCCGAGTTCGAACACATCTCCGGCTGAAGCGAGCGTACGACCATCTCTCGGAAGTTCATGCGGACCAGTTGGAAGGGCTGGCGAGCGCGCAACAACACTTGATGCCGCATCCAAGAGACGAAAATTCTGTCCGTTTCTACGCATCTGTCCGCCAGGTGTTGTCTGCCGGAGGAGATTTCTACGATGTAATTCCACTTGAAGATGATCTTGTTGATTACATCGTGGCAGACGCCAGCGGTCACGATCTCGCCGCGTCGCTGTGGACCGCATCGCTCAAGACGCTGGCAGCCGAGCACGCCAAACCGCTCACTTCTCCAACTGACATCGTGCGCGCGATCAATAGTTCGCTGTGCCGGTTCATGCCCTCTGGCGCGTTCTTTACGTTGATTTACGCGAGGCTGAACCACCGGACCGGGCACCTGTCCCTCGTCAACGCAGGCCACCCGCCGGCAATCATTGCGCATTCCGATGAAGGCGTCCCGAGACTTCTGCTTCAGGAGGGCGATGTGCTGGGCGCTTTCGCCGACGCCATGTTCAGCGATATTGAAGTGGACCTTCACACCGGAGATCGACTGTGGATGTATACCGACGGCCTGCTGACAAACGGACTACCACTGGAGAAAGGATTACAGCGGATTGCGGATGCATGTGTTGCACGGCACAAATTGCCGCTTCCGACTGCGGTTCCTTCCGTTATCGGCGATCTGACAGGCGATTTAAGCCCGGTAGACGATCTTCTGCTTCTAGGAGTGGGCCTTTGAGTCGATCGCAGCAGAGACCGGCCGCTCGCTTCCATCAGACGGTTCCATCTGGGCTGGAGGATGTCGAAAAAGTATGCGTCGGTATCCGCAGGTTCATGCTGCGTTCTGGAGTTGCTGACCTCTGCTTTGCCATAGAGTTGCTTGCCCGAGAGTGCCTGAACAACGCTGTGGTTCACGCTAACAACAGCAAAGCCGATAAATCAGTTGATGTGACTGTCTCGATCGCCGAAAGGTGGGTCCGCCTCGAAGTACAGGATGAAGGATCTGGATTTGCGTGGCAAAAGGCATACAAGAAGGAACTCGACACGATCGAATGTTCCGGGCGTGGTCTGCAGATTTGCGCACTTTATGCCGATCGCGTGCGATTCAATCGCAGAGGCAATCGCATCGTGCTTTGGGTAAAAAAGCGCAAAGAGATGGAAAGGAAATTCGAGCATGGCCGCATTTGTATTGAGACGCGAAGGTGACCAGGCTTCCATTCGCCTTAACGGAGACCTGACTGCATTGGTCGTGCCGGATCTACAAGCAGACCTGAAGCAGATGCTCGAAGAAGGCGTGCGCAAGCTGATTTTCGATCTGTCGGACACTGCCATGCTCGACTCAAGCGGAATTGGACTGCTGATCGCATCGCTCAACAGCGCTACGAAAAACGGAGGCGAGATTCGCGTGATCAATGCCGCATCCGAGATATTTCGTCTGCTGCAGCACATGAGATTGACTACCCGGCTGAACGTGAGCGCAAGATCCGCATAGGAGAACCTTCATGGAGTCTGAAGTCAATATCGATCTCAATGACGAACTGCTCGTGGAGTTCATCAATGAGGCGAGGGAACACCTGACGAACATCGAGTCTGACCTGCTGGCGATCGAGGATGGTGGAGCAAGCATCGATGTCGAATTGGTGAACAAGGTGTTCCGCGCAGCACACTCTATCAAGGGTGCGAGCGGCTATTTCGGGCTCAACAAGGTAAAAGAGCTAGCTCATTGTGCGGAGACGGTTCTCGACATGATCCGTTCGAAGAAGATGTCACCCAATGCCGAGATTACGAACCTTCTGCTGGCTGCCTTCGATCGCCTGCGCGAGATGATCAATCTGCCGGGTGAAAGCGACCGCGCAGATATTGAAGAGCTGGTCGACAGCCTGACCGTGCTTGCATCGTCCTATCTTCCGCAAGAGCGGAAGGAATCTGTTCGGGAGACTATCAGGCTCGAGCCACAGGGAGGCGGGGTTCCGGTAGAACTCACCAGATTTGACTGCGACCGAGCAAGAGAGGTCGGCAACCGGCTGTATCTCGTAGAGTTCGATTTGATCCACGACGTTGAGCGGCGCGGAGAGACTGTACTCGAAGTTTTCCGCAGGCTGTATTCAGCCGTGGAGATTGTCGATTGCTCGCTTGACTTCGAAGCCTTAGGCACACTGGACGATGCGATCGGCAATCGGCTGCCTTTGAGGCTGGTGCTGGCCACCAAACCCGACAAAGTTGATGCCGCGTTCTCTCATGGTGGGGAGCGGGTGAAGCCGCTGGTTGACCCTTCTGCTCACTCAGAACGGAACGCGGAACCAGAAGGGCCTCCGCAGGAGACTGCGTCTGCGTTCAACGCTATGCCGGAGCGGAGTCGATGCGCGGATACGCAGAATACTGCGATGGCTCAGAGTTTCAGCGACGCATCGGGCAATGCAAAAGCAAGCCCCGCGACTAACGTCGAAGAGAGCATCCGCGTAAATGTTGCAACGCTGGAAACGTTGATGAATCTTGCAGGCGAGTTGGTGCTCGGACGCAACCAATTGCGGGCATCGATTGCGCAGAATGACGATCGTGCCCTTAACGCCGCGGACCAGCGTATCAACCAGATCACCTCTGAACTGCAAGACGTCGTGATGCAGGCGAGGCTTCAGCCGATCGGCAACGTATTCGGGAAGTTTCCACGGCTCGTCCGGGATCTGTCTGCTTCTCTAGGCAAGGAAGTCCAGCTCGAAATCCAAGGGAAAGATGTGGCTCTGGACCGAAGCATCATCGAATCCCTATCCGATCCATTGACTCACATGGTGCGAAACGCAATCGATCACGGCATAGAGTCTCCCGATGTGCGCGCCCGTGCCGGAAAGCAGAGGCAGGGATCGCTGAGCATCAGCGCACGTCACGAAGCAGGACACGTAGTGGTGGAGATTGTCGACGATGGGGGCGGCATCGATCCCGATCAGATTGCCAGGATCGCATTAAGCAAGGGACTGATCGGGGCCGAGAAACTGGAAGGAATGACGGCGAAGGACAAGACTTCTCTGATCTTCCTGCCGGGACTCTCGACCAATACAGAGGTCAGCGATATCTCCGGCCGCGGGGTCGGAATGGACGTGGTCAAGACGAACCTGGATCGGCTTGGCGGGAAGGTGGAGACCATCTCAGCGCCGGGCAGAGGAACAACATTTCGGATCAAGCTGCCGCTGACACTGGCCATCATCCCATCTCTGATTGTCTCAGTAGCAGGTGAGCGTTTCGCCATTCCCCAGATCAACGTCGAGGAGATGCGCCATGTTCTGCCCGGGGACGACAAAACGCGCACCGAGGTGGTGGGGGACGCCGAAGTTCTGGTGTTACGCGATCGCCTTATTCCACTGGTACGTCTCGCGGACTTTTTCGGGATGGCCGACATGGGCAGCGAGCGGAATGAGGCGTCAAGGATCGTCGTTGTGACCACTGGTGCGCAAAGCTATGGAATTGTCGTAAGCAGCTTTAGCAATACCGAAGAGATCGTGGTCAAGCCTCTGGGCTCGCACCTGAAGGGACTAGAGGAGTATGCAGGCGCAACGATTCTGGGAGATGGATCATTGGCTCTCATTCTCGATGTAGCAAGCGTAGCGGCCAGGGCAAACGTAGATGCAATGGCGGGGAGCACCTTATCCAGAACTGCGGATGAGGAGACGACCTCGGATACTTCGAAGGACAATCATTCGCTGGTTCTATTCGGGAATCCTCCTGACGTGTTGTGCGCTCTGCCTCTGGATGCGGTGAAGCGAATCGAATGCGTCGATGCCTCCCGCGTGGAGGTGATCGGCGGCAGACGAACGATGAAGTATCAGGGAGGACTTTTGCCGCTGGTTGCGCTGGCTGATGCCGCGCATGTTGAACCAATCTCCCAGGCCGGAGAACTTGCCATCATCATCGTCAGAGTCCGCGGTCGGGAAGTGGGGTTGGTGGGAACAATGCCAGTCGACGTGGTGGAAACCGATGGGCACATCGATCAGAAGACGCACCGGCAGAGAGGGGTGACGGGATCCACAATCATCCAGAACAGGACGGCGTTGATTGTTGATCTCCATGAGTTGGTGGATGCATCACTGCCGGAACGATCACTGGAGAGACCCATCGAAAAACCGCAGAGCGAGGCAAACACAGAGGATCGTACAGTGCTTCTGGCAGAGGACTCGGATTTCTTCCGATCGCAGATCAGACGGTTCCTGGAGGAGGATGGCTACGCCGTGCTGGCTGCTTCAGACGGCGAGGCCGGATGGGAATTGCTGCTGAAGAATATCGAGCGAGTGAATGCCATCGTGACCGATATCGAGATGCCCCGCCTGGACGGTTTGGGATTGACGCGACGGGTTCGCGCCGATCGGCGCACTGCGCATCTGCCCATCATTGCACTGACCTCGCTGGCCGCAGATGACGATGCGGCGCGAGGCATGGCTGCTGGTGTCAGCGACTACCAAACCAAGCTGGATCGGGATAGGCTCCTTGAACGATTGAGGGAGTATACGCGCCCAAAGATCTCAACAGTTGAAGATGTGACTGACAGCTTCGTAGCCGCATGATGCATATCTTTTCCATGATTCTCATCGAGCGGCGCAAAGAGAGAAGGCTAATCAAGATGAAGATGCGCGGACAAATGATGCTTGCATTCTCCCTGGTACTGGGTTTGGTGCTAAGTTCATCGGTTCTTGTCTATTGGCAATCTACGAAGATCACGGACAAACTCGAACGCTTTGAGCAGGTGAGGGTACCGCTGGTCCTTGCAGCGGGCTTGATCGACTCGGACCGTGAGGTTGCGAAATCGGAAGTGAGGGCGGTGTTCCTGGCGGTGCGCCGCGGCGACATCAGCTCAGCCAGAGCCTCCAGACAGAGATTTCAAGAAGCATGGAAAGAGATCAACTCAACGTTCGCACCGCTTCCGGAACTCAGTAAGGGATTTGTTCTACAAGCAAACAAGGACCGAGTTGCCAGGCTTGCGACCGAGTTGCCGAGGATAGAGCGCGAAGAGACCGCCATTATCGACGAATCGCTGGCCGGAAACCAGAGGCGGATTGCCGCAGTGGAGAATGACTATCTGAATAGGGTCGAGGCAATCGGGGATGCGGTTATGGCCGTTTCCGATGAACTGGGTGGTAGCGCTACGGCTCTGATGAAGAGCGATGTTGAAGAGTGCAGGCGAACTCAGAAGCAATCCGAGTGGATCCTCATCATCTCGACTCTGCTCGCTGTCGGTCTTGGACTAGGCATTGCACTCGTCTTGAGTGGAAGGATGGCGAACGTCCTGTCGCTGGTAGCGGATCGGCTTAAGGCGGTTGCAGCCGGAGATCTGAGCGGCTCAAAATTGCCGCAGAAGATCCTGGACAGGCCCGACGAGTTTGGTCAACTGGGAACCGCATCGCAAGCCATGAGCGACAGTCTTCGCAGGCTGCTCGGCGACATCTCGGGCGGGGTGCGAACACTCGCTGTCTCTGCCAGTGAATTGGCGGCTGTTGCCAACCAGACCGCTACGTCTACCGCTTCGACCATGGACAAGGCGCATACGGTGGCAGCAGCAGCGGAGGAGGCCAGCGCAAACACCATCTCGATCGCGGCCGGCATGGAACAGTCGTCGAGCAGCCTGTCAGCGGTGGCTGCGGCAACCGAGCAGATGAGCGCCACGGTCAGCGATATCTCGTCCAACACTTCCCGAGCGCATGTGATCAGCGAACAAGCTACGACGCAGGCGCAGACCATCGCCGAACAGATGCAGAGGCTCGGCCAGGCAGCGCAGGAGATCGGACATGTGACCGAGACGATCACCAACATCTCGGCTCAGACTAATCTGCTGGCACTGAACGCGACCATCGAAGCGGCTCGCGCTGGAACCGCAGGCAAGGGCTTTGCCGTGGTCGCCAACGAGATCAAGGAACTGGCGCGGCAGACAGCGGAGGCTACCGAAGACATCAAGGCGCGAATCGGAGGAATCCAGCAGTCGACCGGAGCGGCCATCACCGACATCGGACAAATCACGACGGTGATCAAGGATGTCGGCATAATCGTAACCAGCATCGCCGCTGCCATCGAAGAACAGGCTACGGTCACCAGGGATGTAGCCGGAAACATCGCCCAGGCTTCCAGCGGAGTGCGCGACGCCAACGACCGTGTCTCGCAGACCGCGCAAGTATCCAGAAGCATCGCTGAGGATATTGCGGGTGTCAATAGCGCGGTCAGCGACATTCGCAGCGGCGGAGAGCGCGTACAGGCCAGTGCAGTAGACCTTTCCAAATTGGCCGAACAGCTCGGCGCTCAGGTAGCTCAGTTCAAGATCTGAGGTTGGAAATGGCGGAGAAACTTGCCCATTCGGAATCCGAAAAGGAACTGCTGGTTTGCACCTTCGTTCTGGGAAACGAAGGTGCGTTCGGGATTGACGCAACCTCGATTCAGGAAGTGGTGATGGTGGGTGAGATTACTCCAGTCCGCCATGCACCCGCGTTTGTCGCCGGCATTCGAAATCTGCGCGGCCGCATTGTTACGGTGATCGATTTATGCGTGCGGCTCGGGCTTGGTAGCGTGCGCGTGAGCCCGGAAAGCCGTGTTTTGATTGCGGACTGGAAGGGCGAACCGGTCGGCCTGCTCGTCGATAGGGTCGCCGAGGCGGTCGTGCTCGAACCGGTCGGTCTGGAGCGGGCTCCGTCGAACCTCAGCGTGGGCAAATGCAGAAGCTGCGGGGCGTGTTCCGCACGGGCGGCCGATTGGCCGCACTTCTCGACTTGGCCGAAGTGCTGGGCGGTGACGACAGAGCGGGAAGACCTTCGTCGGACGCGGAAAGCAAAGGAGCGTAGTGTGAGGGTCCTCGTTGCAGACGATTCGGTACTCTTCCGCCGATTGATTGGCGATGTACTATCCACATTTCCGGGTGTCGAAGTGATTGGGAGCGCAGCTAACGGAAAGATCGCTCTGCAGAAGGTGCGAGAACTGAACCCGGATGTTCTGACGCTCGATATCGAGATGCCGGAGTTCGATGGTTTGGCTGTACTGGACGCACTCTTCAGTCAAAAGAGCAGGTCGGTGGAGGTGCTTGTCGTCAGTTCTGCTTCACCGCGCGCCGGTGACTTGACGGTTCGTGCTTTAGAAAAGGGCGCGTTTGATTTCATCCCGAAGCCGGAGGCGGTTGACCCTAATCAGGCGAGGCTCGCTCTCATCGCAGAGCTGTCTCCTCGTATTCGCGCACTCGCGCACCGCCTCGAAATACGATCTATCCTCGCCGGCAGCCAGACGCAGCAGGTACCCGTCGCGCCAGCGCCCACACGCAGCCAGGAAGCTATCAAGGCCGGCGCGTCTCTCGATGGGATCACCCGGCGCATGCAACGGCTAACGCATGTTGCCAAGCCCGACATGGTGCTGATCGGTGTATCAACTGGAGGGCCACAGGCTTTGGCCGAACTCCTTCCGGCTCTTCCGCAGGATATCGGTGTACCGGTCGCGATTGTGCAGCATATGCCGCCGGTGTTTACGAAGTCTCTTGCAGATAGCCTGGCATTGAAGTGCGCCATACGCGTTCGAGAGGCCGCACACGGCGAAGCGATTGTGGCCAACACAGCGTACATCGCGCCGGGGGGCAGGCAGATGCGACTGGAGCCAGGGCCGGAAGGGCAACCGCTGGTTCACCTGAGCGATGATGCTCCTGAAAACAATTGCCGACCCGCTATCGACTTTCTATTTCGCTCAGCAGCAAGCCGTTTTCCGGGGCGCGCAATTGCAGTGATACTCACAGGTATGGGAAACGATGGCACGCTGGGATTGCGCCTTCTCAAGCGGCATGGTTGTTATGCCATTGCGCAGGACGAGGCGAGTTGCGTGGTGTACGGCATGCCCAAGTCTGTGGTTGACGCGGGTCTGGTCGATGCCGTTCTGCCGATTAAATCCATCGCATGCCAGATTGTCTCTGCCATTCGCGAAGGTCATCGATGACCGTCGCAATACGACGCGAGGAAATGCCGGCATGGTCACGCTATATACAGGAGATATGCGGCATACATTTGGACGAGTCCAAGGGGTACCTCCTCGAGACTCGCTTGGGAGGTTTGCTTCCCGAATTCAATGCTTCCAGTTTTTCGGACCTGGTGCAGAAGGCAAAGACAGACGCAACGGCTCGGCTCCGCAACAAGATCATCGAGGCGATTACCACAAACGAAACCTCTTTCTTTCGCGATACGGCTCCGTTCGATCTGCTGCGGCACAAGCTGATTCCCGATTTGATTGACAGGCGAAGCAAGAGCGGGGGACGCATCACTCTTCGGATCTGGAGCGCAGCCTGCTCCACCGGTCAGGAGGCATACAGCACCGCAATTGTGCTGAAGGAACTGCTCGGCGATCTGAGCTGTTACGACATTCGAATCCTTGGGACCGACATTTCGAACAAAGTTGTGGCGCAGGCAAGCTACGGTGAATACAGCCGTTTGGAACTGGAACGCGGGCTCTCTCCGGAGGCGCTCGCGCGACACTTTACTCGTTCGGGAGATCGATGGAAGATACGCGATGAGATTCGCGCGATGGCGACGTTTCGAACAATGAATCTGCTGGCGCCATTCTCATTCCCGGCACCCTTCGACATCATCTTCTGCCGCAATGTTGCGATCTATTTCACGGATCCAGACAAGGCGAGGCTCTTCCAGAATCTCGCGAAGTGTCTCTCCAAAGATGGCGGGCTGATTATCGGCGGGACGGAATCCATTTCAGGCTTCTGCCCCGAACTTGAACCCAGACGCTATCTCCACTCGGTGTTTTACCAGTGGAGACAGCCATCGTGAGCGATGCAGTGTGGCAGGGACTCGGGTCCATCACATGGATTGACTCAAGACACGATTCAGGCGCTGGACAAAGGTGACTGGATCCTTCAGCGGTACTCCTTCGAGCAAGAGTGCCTGGTCCAGGAGAAGCCATGCGGCATCCTGCACCTTGTCCGCGCCGGGATCAGCCAGCAGCTTCTTGACGATCTCGTGGTCAGGATTGATTTCCAGGATAGGCTTTTGCTCCGGCATGCCCTTTTGACCCATCGCTTCCATCATGTGGCGCATGCGCGCTGAAGGTTCATCTTCGTCAGAGACGATGACAGATGGACTGTCGGCCAAACGAGACGATGGACGTACCTCTTTGACGGCGTCGCCCAGCGCAGCGGTGATCTTCTCGAGGAGAGGCTTGAGTTCTTCGGCCTTCTGCGGCGCGTCTGTGTCCTTCAGATCTTCTGAGGTGGACGACTTGTTCACGGCTTTGAGCTCAATCTCGCCATACTTGCTCACGGACGAGAACACTACCTCATCGATATCGTCGTCAAGGATCAGGACTTCAATGTCCTTCTTTCGGTAGATCTCAAGCAGCGGCGAGTTGCGCAGCATCGATTCGGAGCCGCCGGTGACGTAGTACAAGGCTTTCTGCTCTGGTTTCATGCGTTCTTTGGCTTCCGCCAGCGATGTCCACCCTTCCACCTTTGTGGATTTGAATCGGATCAGATCGAGCAGCAGCTCACGATTCGCGAAATCGCTGTAGAGTCCTTCCTTCAGAGGCCGGTTGTACTCGGCAATAAACTTCAGATACTTGTCGGGATCGCTCGAACTAACAGACTTCAGCTCCGACAGGATCTTCTTGACGCTTGCCGTCCTGATACTGGTAAGAACCTTGTTCTGCTGCAGAATCTCGCGCGACACATTCAGCGGCAGGTCTTCTGAGTCGATGATGCCCCGGACGAAGCGCAGATACTGAGGCAGAAGCTCCCGCGAATCGTCCATGATGAAGATTCGCTTCACATAGAGCTTGATGCCACCTTTGTAATCGGACTGGTAGAGATCAAGCGGAGCTTTCGCAGGAATGTAGAAGAGCGTCGTGTATTCGAGCGTGCCTTCAGCGCGAGTGTGGAACCAGAGGAGCGGGTCTTCCCAATCGCCGGTGATGGCTTTGTAAAACTCCTTGTAATCCTCTTCTTTGAGTTCGGACTTTGGACGCTGCCACATGGCACTGGCGGCATTGATCTGCTCTGTAACGCGAGCCTTTGTAGACTCCTTCTTCTCGGCATTCCACTCGCTCTTGTCGTAGGTCAGGAAGATTGGAAAGGCGATATGGTTGGAGTACTTCTTGACGATCTCCTGCAGGCGCCAGCTATTGGCGTATTGCGCTCCCTCCTCGTTGAAGTGAATGAGGACGGACGTACCAGCGCTCTTGCGGGCTTGAGCCCCGGAGACTTCTTCAATCTCGAAACCGGTTTTGCCATCGCTCGTCCATTTGAAGGTCTTCCCTTCACCGGATTTTCGGGTCGTGACCTCAACCGTTGAAGCCACCATGAATACCGAATAGAAGCCCACGCCGAACTGGCCGATGAGATTGGAGTCTTTCCGAGCATCTCCAGAGAGGTTCGCGAGGAAGTTCTTCGTCCCTGAACGCGCGATGGTCCCGAGGTGTGAAATGAGATCGTCTTCGTCCATTCCGATTCCGGTGTCGGAGATGGTGAGGGTCTTGTTCTCTTCGTCCAGCACAAGGTCAATGCGTGGCGATTCAATGTCGTTTCCGACGAGAGCCTTGAATCTATCATCCGTAAGCGTCAGGTAGCGGAGCTTGTCCAACGCGTCGGATGAGTTCGAGATGAGCTCGCGGAGGAAGATTTCCGGATGGGAGTAGAGTGAATGAACGATGAGGTGTAGAAGTTGATGGACTTCGGTCTGAAATTGCTGCTTTGACATATCACTTCAATTATGACAAATAGCGAAGCCCTGTTTTGCACTCAGGCGAGGGAAGTCAGTGGGCCACTTCGAATCAGATGGACTTTACAGCGCAGGATCAGCTATAAGCGCGAGCGACTCCTTGGAATCGCTGGTCTCGGCCAAACGCCCATTTGCCATCACAACAATTCGGTGACTGATCCTGGCGACAGATGCAAGATCGTGGGAGATGTAGATGATCGCTGTACCAAATCGCTTGTTCAGCCCTGAGAACAGCTCAAGAATCTCCTCCTGCGTAGTGATGTCGAGCGCGCTGGTAGGTTCGTCGGCGATGAGCAGAGAAGGCCGGTGCAGAATGGCCATGGCGATCAGCACTCGTTGAGCCTGGCCGACGCTCAGCTCCGAAGGATACTTTTGAAGCATCTCGGTGGAAGCCGGAAGGCTCACGTTCTCGAGCGATTCAAGAACTGCGCGCCGGCAATCCACGAATGAGCCGTTCTTATGTGCACGCCACGTCTCCTCCAGCTGCGCACCGATGCGCAATGCGGGGTTGAGCGACGCGATCGGGCTCTGCAGAACCATGGAGATGCTTTTGCCACGAACCTTTCGCATTTCCCTCTCTTTCAACTTCATGAGGTCGCGACCATCGAAGCGTATGCTGCCCCGCACAGTTCCGTTCCTCAAATAGAGGAGTCTTGGGATCGCGAGCGCCAGAGTGCTCTTCCCGCACCCACTTTGCCCGACGAGTCCAAGAATCTCTCCGCGTTGAATGTCGAGTGACATATCCTGAAGCACGTCTCGCCGGCCCGCATAATTGGCGGAGATGCGCAGAGAAAGTAGTGGAGAATCGCTCATTGGGATCTCCTGGGCTGCGTTGCAAACGCGAGCTGGTCGATATTCCAGTACACCTGGGGCCTTAAGCCGACCGGGTGAGCGTTACGCACATTGGGGGACACCGCAGAGAGCGCATGCTTGTTTACGAGATAAATGAAAGGCTCCTGCTCCCAGACGATCTCCTGTACTCGATCGATATCCCGCTTTCTCCTGGTGGCGTCAAGCGCAGATGCCTGCTCCTGCATGAGGCGGTCAATCTCAGCTTCCCAGGCGGTCGCGGGCTTCTTCTGATTCGGATTCCACTGATGATTGTCTGCAGAGCTTAACCAGACACTCATCTGCGCGTTTGGATCCAGTTCGTCGTTCACAAATCCCAACAGACAGCTCTCATAATTGAACGTCCGTGTGATTCGTTCAATCAATGAAGGGAAGTCCAGAGTGACCATATTGAGACGTATGCCAACTGCGCGAAGGTCTTGCTGAATCATCGCCGCCATCCGCTCGCGATCTTTGTTGCCGGAGTTTGTGATCACTGAGAATTCGACAGGATGTCCACCTCGATCGCGAAGAGTGTCCCCCTGCAATCGGAATCCATCCAGTTCGAGTTCGCGCAGAGCGAGCTTTACATCATAAGCGTGCGGCTTGAGCTTCTGATCGAACCAGATCTTGTTTGCCGGCGAAATGAGGCTCACAGCGGGTTGGGCATAGCCGTGGAAGACTACGCGAGAGATGTCTTCCCTGTGGATGGCCGACGACACTGCACGCCTGAAGTGAACCGAATTGAACCATGCCTTCTTGTAATCAGGCAATGGGGATGACGGAATTTGATTGAACCAGATCTGCTCTGAATCCAGAGCGACGCCAGCATCGAACGCCATACCGGGAGCCCGATTCTTGAGTAGATCGAAGCTCTCCGGGTTAAGCGAATTGATCAGATCAATCTCACCGCGCGTGAAGCGAAGCAGTTCCTTATCGCGATTCTGCTGAATGTCCAGGCGAATCGAATCGATGTAGGGCAGCTGCCTGCCCGTCTGGTCGCGCTTCCAGTAGTTCGGATTGCGCTTTAGCAGCAGATAGCTGCCGGCCTTATTTTCGGCTACATAGTACGGTCCCAGGACCGCCATAAACTTCTTGGGTGATTGAGCGGAGATGATCGCGACCTGATCGAAGAGCCGCTCAAGGCCGGTGACGGGAGCCGGAAACGTGACCGTTACGTGAAATGGATCGGCGATCCTGGTCTCGACTTTACCGGATTTAGAGCGTAGGGAATCTCCGGTAGGCGAGTGCAGGTCCGGATCCATAAGCCGCTCGATCGTGAAAGCTACATCCGACGCGGTGAACGGCGTGCCATCAGAGAAGCGGAGATTGGGACGAAGGGTGAAGCTGATCGCATTGCCCGCTTTGTTGATGCGCCACCCTGTGGCGAGTTCGCCGACGGGCTGCTGTGTGCTCCGATCGAGTCGGATGAGCACCCCACCGGTGATGTAACGGATCGTCTCGGATGCGTCGTCGTCGACTGCAATAGGGTTCAGAGTCTTTGGCTGCGAGGTAAGGCAGAAGCGCAACTCACTCTGCCCGACAACAAGGCGCGGAGCCAGCAGGGTCAGCGCGCAGGCCACGAAAAATCCAAGACGCCTCATGATTCGGCCTTCTCTCGTTGAATCACAATGTGGAAGCAGGTAACAGTGGCGATAAGCAGAATGACAGAAGCGAATTGCCAAGGCCGGCCAGTGACAAGCGCCAGACTTTGCAACTCCTGAAGCAGGCCTCCCCAGGACGGAAGAGGTTCGACAACTCCAAGCCCAAGTATTCCCAGGTTGGCTTCTGCCAGGATGAATACCGGAATGGAAATCCAGAATTGCGCCGTCAGCACCGGCTTCAGATTGGGGAGGAGTTGTCGACAGAAGAGACGAACTTCGCTGCATCCCATCGCCCGTGCATGGAGAATAAAGTCGGACTCGATGAGCTTGGCAGCATCTGCGCAAACCACACGCGCCGCTGCCGGCCAACCGAGAAGCCCCAGCAGCCCGAACGTAATCACCACCGACACCGCGGGCTCTGTATTCAGCGGGAGCATCGCTCGGACCGTGATCAACAGGAACAGCCACGGCATGGCCATGCTCAGATCGGTTGCCGACATTAATACTTTTTGAAGTCTGCCGCCGAAGTATCCAGCTGCTCCTCCTATCAAAGCGGCCAGCACTGTCGAGATCAGCGCAGCTGCCGGCGCCAACAGCAGGGACACTCGAGTGCCGAAGAGCACTCGCGAGAATCGGTCTCGACCCAGCGCATCTGTTCCCAGTAGATGGCGCGTGGAGCAAGCTGCATTGAAAGATTCTCGAAATTGGAAATCATACGGCGCAGGAGCGATGACGCCGGCCAGCAAAGAAGCAAGCAGGACAACAGCCAGGAAGACGAGGGCCGCTGTTCTGAGCTGCTTCATGCGGCCTCCATCGGCTTGCGATTACCGAACGCGTCGGCGAACGAGTTCGCCAGCAAAGTGACGCCCGTCAGCATGAGCGAAATGACTACGAGGAGGTTGAGGTCACGGCCTAGAGCCGCCATCCACGCCAACTGCCCGAGACCGGGAATATCGCACACCACCTCGACAGGGATGGCTGCTGCGAAGACCAGGCTCATACTGATCCCTCCCAGGGCAATCAATTGCGGAAGTGCCGGCGGAACGATATGCCAGAAAATAATCCGATACGGGCTTAATCCTTTTGCTACTGCCGTAATTACGTGCGGCATTGCGGCACTGCGGGCCAGCAGCTTACGTGCGTACTCAAACACCTTTGGGAACACAACAAGTCCAAGCACAAGTCTTCCCGGAGCCTGCCAGATGATGCAGAGCAGCGCTAGAACTCCGGCTGGAACGCAGAGCATGATCGAAGCGAGAACGTTAGCGCTGACCTTAATTGCAGCCGATCTCGTCATCACTGTCGCAATCGCGAGTGGCAGGCCGAGAGCCCATCCGATGAGAAGCCCCAATCCGGCAGACGTGAGAGTTTCCCGCGATCTCTCCCGAATCAATTCTTCAATCGGCGCGCGCAGCGACCGGGCCGTACCAAGATCTCCGTGCAGGAGCCGAACCCAATACCCCACATAGAAGGCTGTAAGACCCTGGTCCGAAGCTCGGTCCCTCAGAGCCTGCCGGCTTTCCGCATTCAGCCTGCTGTCGAGTTCTTCTTCGCTTACGCCGTATCCGGGAGACAAGCGAACCAGCGTGGCACACAGAAAGCCGCCAATCAGAAGCATTGCGAAGAGCCGGGCACAATAGCCGATTACGAACAGTCCAAAACGGCGAGCAAAGGCCACGGTCCGAGAGCGATGGAAGGCGCCTAGATGGCAATAACGCCCAACCTCGTCGACTTCACTGAGCTGAAGCGTCCGCGATGGCGAGGTATCGATGTCAACAGGCCAAGACGACATGACACTCCTGGCCTGGATCATCTATCGGATTCTTCTCTGGTGCATCGAGGACGACGCCATCTGTCTCTTCATAGTGTCTGCGTTTTGCCGCATACATGCGCCGGTCCGCCTCAGAAAGCAACTGTTCGACATTCACTCCATCGATCGGGAAAAAGGCTGTGCCTGAGCTCAACGAAAGAAAATCCGCACCGCACGTTTCAATCCCCGCGCTTTTGGCGAGCGAATTCAGCAGAACCACTCGCTCTTCAAATGCGGCCGGCGTCATGTTCGGTGCTACGATCACGAACTCGTCTCCACCCATACGTGCAACGTAGTCATAGTGCCGGCAGAACTTCAGCAAGGAGGAAGCGAACGTCTTCAGCACCTTGTCGCCCGTAAGATGCCCGTACCTGTCGTTCACTTGCTTGAATCCATCCAGGTCGCAAACGATGACGGCCGCGCCGGTCTTCTCGCGCGCGCAACGATCGAGTTCCTGTTCCAAATGCAGCGAAAGGGCTCTCGCATTGGCCATTCCGGTGAGGTAGTCAACAGTCGCAGACGACTCTGCCTCCCTGAACTTCAGTGCATTTTCAACAAAGATGGCGACGCGAGATGTAATGACCTGCAGGATGCGAAGATGATCGTTCGTAAAGGAATCGGGTGTCTCCTGGTAGAGAGCGAGGACTCCCACCAAACCAGTCACTCCCTCCAGCGGAACAGCCAGAGCGGACCTGAGGCCCGTCACGAGCGGCTCATCCCCAGCTAGTCCCAGTTCCACGGCGGGATTTCCATTCACAATAGCCCGAACGTTGCCGGCCACCCAACCACAAAGCCCCGAACCAATCGGAATCTTGAGAGAGTAGAGTGCGCGATAGAAGTTCCCGCTGACAAACTCGGGCTCGAGCAAGTGATCTTTACAAAGAAAAACCACGATCGAGTCGTAGGGCACCAGTTTGCGAAGGCGCATTGCGACCAATGAGAGCGTCTCTTCCAGACGGAGAGAGTGGCCTAGATCTTGACTCAGCTCGAACAGAGTGTGGGCCTCTTGCCGAGCGGAAGCGATCGAAGCGAGAAAGTCGTTGGGATCGTCCTGCTTGCTATCGCTTTTCTCAAAGCCGTTTCCCGGCATCAGACCCCGCTCGACCGGCACCCCAACACTCAGGCAATCCTGTGTCTCTCGATCCGTCGCAATTGCGAGTTGTTCGAGTTCCAGATACTTGCGTTCCAGAACCTTGACGACTTCAGGATCGAAGGACTTTCCTGAATCATCGCGGATGATCTGAATGGCCTCTATAATCGGCACACTTTTGCGATACTGGCGGTCCGAAGCCAGTGCGTCGAGGCAATCGACCGCGGACAGGATTCTTGCTCCGATTGGAATTTGCGTCTCCCTCAGCCCGTGCGGGTATCCCTGACCATTCCACTTCTCGTGATGAGCTCTCACGATAGGTGCGACGGGATAAGGAAAGGCGACCTTCTCGATGATCTCCGCTCCGACGATGGGATGGATCTTCATCTTCTCGAATTCTTCGGGCGTCAGGCGTCCGGGCTTGTTGATGATGTGGTCTGGAACGGCCAGCTTTCCGATATCGTGCAACAAAGCAGCAGCTCGCAACGCGTCCAGTTCCTGCTCGGAGAGGCCCATCTCACGACCAATCCCAACCGCATACGTGCGCACGCGATTCAGATGTCTGTGTGTTGAATGGTCTTTCGCTTCGATCGCGAGTGCGAGGCCTTCGATCGTGCGAAGGTGAAGGGCACAAACCTCTTCGACATGGCGCCTTTCAGCCTCAACATGCTCAGCTTCTAGTTCCGCGCGCTTCTTCTCGCCTTCCAGCCTGCCCAGGTAGAGATAGTAGGTCCGGAAGATCCAGTACATCACCGGAACGCTCAGCAGAGCGTTCTCCCAGCCTACGTACCGATCGCACAGACTCAACAGCCCGGCGAGCGCCGCGCCGAACAGATAATAGGGGAAGGTCCAGAAGTAGGTAGCGGACCAGATCTCTCGGATGCTGCTCTTCTGGCTGAGCCCGATAACGAGCGAAAGCGGAAGAGTGTTCATGAGGAAGTAAGAAGAGGCGATTGCAAACAACATCACAGGCATGCTGCTGTGCAGAACCTTGCCTAACTGATGGTGAACGAGCTCGGTGACCCAGATGGCGTTCGCAGTCATGCCGAACACATTGAATACGACTTTGATGAGTTCCGGTCTCTGCTGTGTCTTCCAGAAGCTCTGAAGGACTGCTGCCGCACATCCAATGACCATCGTCTCGGTGGGCGAGAGTTCCAGGACTCCGAGAAGGATAAAGAGGAAATGCACAGACATCGTGCTGTCGATGCCCGGAAGCTTCACCTTCATCGTGGCCGCAAGCATGGCGATCACGAAATAGCACGCAAACTTTAGCAGGTCTTCCGACTGCCAATGGTGAAGATAGCTTGCCACGGCCATGGAGCCCAGCATGGCCGACACGGCAACAAAGATTATGGTCCGTCTAGGTAAACCTGAGCCCATTCAGCCCTCTTGGCCTTGACCTTCGCACTCGTCCATCTGCCCACTGCCAACCCGCCCGAGATGAGGTCTACATCCGGTCGTTCTGGCTAGCCATTTCGCAAATCAAGACTGCCAGCGTTAACTAGCTACTTTGAGTGACGTCGCAGTGACTCAGCGCTCGATCAACCAACATTCTCACCAGCCGTGATTTTGTCTATCGTACTCTTCCAGTAATCATTGTCTTTAATACTTACGTGTGCGCGTACCTTCCGCTTAGGTAACCCGAGTAAGTCGAAGCTTATACGCGCGAGTTACTTTGAATGCCGCGTTTACTGCAATGAAATAAGCGTCCCCAATATTTCCTGTCAAGATGAGCGCTCTTGCTTGCCGGCAATATGCAAGCTAAATTGCGTAACATGTGATACAAATCACAATCGCACTTAGACTGGCTGGTTGCTTCTCTTGACGAAGAATTCCGATCTGGAAATTTATTCGAGACGAATTAGTCATCTCATTAACTCAACGCTTGTCACTTTCGTGTACACACTCTCTGCTGCTTGAGTAACTATCCAGGAGTTACGCGCCAACGCAAAAAGCACTAAGTGGTATTTGCGCAGTCTCTTCCTCCGATGAGAATCGTTTCTTGCCGGGCTCTCTGTACAGTTCTCTCCGCTTTCGCTCCCGGGTCTAGCGGCGGCATGCAACGGAACCACGGAGAAGCAAAATGGCACGCAAGAAATCACGAAGCGGGATGTGGGGAAGAAAAGCAATCATCGCGCTCGCACTTATCCTTACCGCAGATCTAGCTTCTGGAGCACCTGCAAAGCATCCAGGTAACGCCAAAACGTCTCGCGATCTCGAGAACGTAGCTGGGTCACAGATGGTCGATGTCATCGTGCAGTTCAAGCAGACACCGACCGCGTATCATCACCAGAAAGTGAGAAACCACGGCGGCAGCCTGAATCGCGAACTCGGCTTCATTAAAGCCGGCGCGTACAAAATGCCTGCCGGAGCGATCAAGAACCTCGCGGACGATGACGATGTCGCTTATGTATCGCCGGATCGTCCACTCACCAGCATGAGCAGCCAGGTCAACGACTACCACACGCTGAGCATCAATGCGCCCGCAGCCTGGTCTGCCGGATTGGATGGAAGCGGCATCGGAGTGGTGGTAATCGATAGCGGGATAGTCAGTTCGTCTCCTGACCTGACCTCATGGAACATGTTCAGCTACAACCTCGTTCCAGGAGCCTCCACCTACGACGAGTACGGGCACGGCACCCACGTTGCAGGAATCATCGCGGGAAATGGCACATCGTCTACGGGGTTTGGTTACACCTACACGTTCAAGGGCATTGCACCCGGCGCGAAGATCTACAGCCTGAAGGTGCTCGATAAGAATGGGGCAGGAACAGACAGTCAAGTGATTCAGGCAATCTATGGCGTCATCCAGTACAAGGATGCGTACAACGTGCGAGTGATCAACCTCTCGCTCGGACGCGGAGTCTATGAGAGCTACAAGACCGATCCTCTCTGCCAGGCAGTGGAAGCTGCATGGAGGGCCGGGATTGTCGTCGTGGTGGCGGCAGGCAATGATGGCCGGAACAATGCGGCCGGCACAAAAGGGTACGGAACAATCAACTCACCGGGCAACGACCCTTACGTAATCACAGTCGGAGCAACCAACACAAAAGGATCTTCGATACGGTCCGCAGAGCTGCCCGCCAGCTACAGTTCGAAAGGACCGACGCTGTGGGACCAGGTCGTTAAGCCTGACTTGGTTGCCCCAGGCAACCTGGTCATCTCGCTTTATCAGCAGGGTGCAGGGCTGCAGCTTGCGAACCAGAACCCGAGCAATGTCATTCCATACTCCTTGTATAAGTCCTACGGCTCTTCAGTGGGATCGAGCAACTACTTCGTCCTGAGTGGCACCAGTATGGCAGCGCCTATGGTAAGCGGCGCGGTCGCTTTGCTACTGCAGAGAAGCCCGGCGCTGACACCCGACCAGGTGAAAGCGCGCTTGATGAAGACTGCGTTCAAGGGATTGGTCAAGTCAGCCATTGTCAATGACACAACGACCGGCAACTCTTTCCAGGTGCAGTCGGACATCTTCACAGTAGGCGCCGGTCTGTTGGATATTCAGGCGGCGCTGTCGAACTTTGACCTCGCCCCCTCTACCGCTGGAAGTGCGCTCTCACCGATGGCCAAAGTCAACAGCGCCGGCAACGTGGTGGCAACCGTAAACGGCAACTCAGTGCTGGGAGGCACCTCAATCCTATGGGGAAGCTCCATCCTATGGGGCAGTTCTGCACTCTCCGGAGTAGATGTCCAGGGCAACTCGATCCTCTGGGGCGCCAGTTCCCTTCGGGCCGATAGCATTCTATGGGGATCAACTTCGGTTAACAGCGACAGCATTCTCTGGGGCGCGAGCATTCTCTGGGGAAGCAATTCCGGCACACCTGATGCGTCGAGCGGTTCACTCGGGGACGAGTAACGATTCTCGCGCGTCAGTGAAACTTAGATCTCTTCCTATCCGGGCAGAACGCATTCCAACCAGAATGCGATTTGCCCGGATAATTTTCTCGCGCTCCCGCACAGCGATCCTCCAAATTTGTACGGAAGATCACCTCGTGCGGGAAGCCCGCAACGCCTCAGTTGCGGTGATCCGCAAGTAGCGCGAGCGCTGCTCTCGTGTCAGCGCCTCAGGATTGAACAGGGAGTTCAGCTCGAGCCCATCGATGATCGCGCCAACTTCCATCGATAGTTGACGCTGTTTTTCGATCGCTGCCCCAACAAGTTCGGGGAAAAGGGTGTTGATCTTGGTCAAGGAGCAGCGCAGCGACATCTCCGAGTACAACCTGCTCAGCCGTTTCCTCTTCTGAGGGTGGCGAATCACGTAGATCTTGAATTCAAGGTTGAGTAGGACCCTCTGCTTGTCGCGCAGCAGCTGTTCAAGATGATCAGCCAAAACATCGATTCTCGCTTCAAGATCGCGAGCAGCTGTCAACTCTTCGATGACTCTTCCCTGATCGCGGGCAATGTCCTCTTCGAAGATGGCGAAGAATACATCCTCTTTGTCCTGGAAATTGTCGTAGAAGGCGCCGCGAGTCTTCCCTGCCCTTGAAGCAATGTCTTCGATTCGAGCAGACTCGAAGCCGTCTCGAGTGAAGATTTCGCGGGCAGCTTCCATCAGCTGCTGACGCGTAACCACTGCGCGCTCTTGCTTATGCGCTGAAGCCTTCACTTCATACCCTTCGACGCGAACGATTTTATTGAATCGGCAGTGAACCCCCGCGCGTCTGTTGAGAAATATACAGGTCTGTATCTTTTCTGTACAGATTTGCTGATCATGACGCGGAGGTCATTCGATGCAGCGCGCCATTCCCCAACAGCAACATCGCCTGTGGTTCTCATTTGCCGCCATAAGTGCAGTTCTTGTCGCGGCGCCATTCGTCACAGGTTGCGCCACCACCCACGCCAGCACGGGCAATGCCCAGCCCATAGCCATGCCCGTCTCTGTTGTGAAGGTGCGTCAGGCTGATGTACCCCTCACAGGCGAATGGGTTGGCACACTGGATGGATACGTTAACGCCCAGATTCAGCCGCAAGTGAGCGGCTACCTGATCCGCCAAAAATATCGTGAGGGCACCGCGGTTAGGAAGGATGAAGTGCTCTTCCAGATCGATCCGCGGCCCTTTCAGGCTGCCGTTGATCAGGCGCAAGCAGAAGTGGGGCGCGCAAAGGGTCAGCTTGCCCAGGCTGAAGCCCAGCAAGGACTAACGCAGATCAACCTGAAGCGAGATACGCCCCTTGCGCAGGCCAGGGCAATCGCCCAAAGCCAGCTCGACAACGATAAGCAACAGGCCGCGCAGGCTGACGCTGCTGTTGCGGCCGCAAAGGCTGCGGTCGGTTCCACTGAAGCTGCTCTCACCACGGCGAAGCTCAATCTCGGATTCACCCAGGTGCGCTCGTTGATAGGCGGCGTAGCAGGCCAGGCAACGACACAGGTCGGGAATCTGGTGAGCCCGCAATCTGTCCTCACCTCGGTCTCTCAGCTCGATCCGATAAAGGTCTACTTCTCGATCAGTGACGCTGAGTATCTCGCCCTCACCTCACGTGCGCGACAGGCAGGAGGCGACCTGCTCAGCAACAAGTCGGATCTTCCGCTGACCCTCACCCTGGCGGATGGAACTTCTTATCCGCACAAGGGGCACATCGCATTCGTTGATCGGCAGATGAATCAGCAGACCGGCGCTATCCGCATCGCTGCATCGTTTCCGAACCCCGGGAACCTTCTGCGGCCCGGCCAGTTTGGGCGCATATCTGCTGCCACCGAGGTCCTGCACAGCGCATTGCTGGTTCCGCAGGCTGCCGTGCAGGAGTTGCAAGGCATGGAGCAGCTTTACGTAGCCAGTCCTGACAACCACGTCCATGTTGTAAACGTGAAGCTCGGTCCGCAATCGGGGAGCGACTGGATTATCGAGAGCGGCATCAAGCCGGGCGATCGCGTGATCACTGACAACGTACAAAAGCTTAGAGACGGCGCGCCCATCAGCCCACACGAGGTTTCGGCAGAGACTGCCGTGCTGACCTCCAACCCGACCGGCGGGAGGTGACCCGTGTCGAAGTTCTTTATTCGTCGCCCGATTGTGGCGATCGTCATCGCCATTCTTACGGTCATCATTGGCGCCGTGTCGATGCTGACTTTGCCTACATCGCAGTACCCAGACATCGTGCCGCCCGAAATCATGGTGCAGGCCACCTATCCCGGAGCGGATGCGCGAACCTTGACGCAAGCGGTCGCTACGCCGATTGAGCAGCAGATGAACGGCGTGGACAACATGCTGTACATGTACTCGGTGAATGCCAACAACGGCCAGGCTACCGTGTATGTCGACTTCGATGTAAAGACCAACCCCGACACAGACCAGGTACTCTCGCAGCTTCGCGTTTCGCAGGCACAGGCGCAGTTGCCAGCTCAGGTAAACACGGCGGGCGTGACGGTACAGAAATCGCTTACGTCGCCACTGATGCTGATCGGCCTTTCATCAGCTGACAACAAGTACAGTGTCGACTTTCTGACCAATTACGAAATCATCAATCTGCAGGACGAGCTGACCCGCGTTCCCGGCGTCGCACGCATTCAGGTCTTCGGCGGACAATACGCGCTGCGCGTCTGGGTGAAGCCGGATCAGCTGGCCAAGCTCGGCGTTACCGCGACCGACGTCATTAACGCTCTGCAAGTTCAGAACAATGTAAATCCCGCGGGCCAGATCGGCGGCGAGCCGGTTCCCAATGGCCAGCAATTTACGTTCACGGTACGCACGCAGGGCCGCCTTGTCACACCAGAGGAGTTCGGCAACATCGTGATCCGGGCAAATCCTGACGGGTCCATCCTGCACTTGCGTGATGTCGCGCGCGTGGAACTAGGCACGCAGACCTATAACTTGACCGCACGCTACAACAACGCGCCGGCCGGCATCATGGCTGTCTATCAATTGCCGGGCTCAAACGCGGTGAAGACTGCGGCTGCAGTCACGAAGCGCCTGCACGAGTTGTCCGCAACGTTCCCTGCCGGGATGCGCTATGACATCCCGTTGGACACGACTAAAGCGGTCACGGCCGGTATCCACGAGATCGTCGTCACGCTGCTGATCGCGCTGGCGTTGGTGATCCTCGTCGTCTACATCTTCCTCCAAGGCTGGCGCGCAACGTTGATCCCTTTGATGGCCGTGCCAGTGTCGCTGATCGGCACGTTCACAATCTTTCCGCTTCTCGGGTTCTCGATCAACACGCTATCCCTCTTCGGACTCGTGCTTGCCATTGGTCTGGTTGTTGATGATGCCATCATCGTGGTGGAAGCTGTCGAGCACCACATCGATGAAGGGATGACTCCGCGCGATGCCGCATTCAAGGCAATGGAAGAAGTGAGCGGTCCTGTGGTCGCCATTGCGCTCATTCTTGCTGCTGTGTTCATTCCGACTGCCGCGATTCCTGGCATCACCGGCCGGCTATATCAGCAGTTTGCAATCACCATTGCCATTTCAGTACTGATCTCGGCCTTCAACGCGCTCACCCTCAGCCCTGCATTGGCGGCAGTTCTGCTGAAGCCGAAAGACTCAACGCGCCGCGCCGGTCCGCTCCGTCGCTTCTTCAACTGGTTCAACCGGATCTTCGGCCGAACCACTGACAAGTATGTCTCCACTTCGGGAGTGCTGATCCACAAGTCCGGCCTCACCATGCTGGCGTTGCTGGGAGTTGCGGTTCTCGCCGTTCTGGTCGGCGGACGGCTGCCTACAGGCTTCCTTCCGCAGGAGGATCAAGGGTACCTGTTCGTCGCCATGCAGCTGCCCGATGCGGCTTCCCTGCAACGGACCGACTCGGCTGTCCAGCGCGTGACTAAGGCCCTGCTCGAAACACCGGGAATCTCCGGTGTGGTCGGCGTCGATGGCTTCAGCCTGCTCACGCAGACACAGAGCACGAACTCTGCATTCTTTTTTGTTTCGTTGAAGCCGTGGGAAGTGCGCAAGAGCCGTGCGGAGCAGATCGAGGCAATTCAGGCAAGCGTGCAGCAGAAGCTGGCCGGGGTCAGCGAGGGACTTGCTTTCTCGTTCCCACCCCCACAGATTCCCGGCATCGGTACGTCCGGTGGTGTCACGATGATTCTTCAGGACCGCTCGGGCAACGACGACCCGACCTTCCTAACGAAGAATGTCTTCGCATTTCTCGGCGCAGTATCAAAGCGTCCTGAGATTGCGGCGGCTATACCGTCCTACTTGCCCGCGGTGCCGCAGCTCTATGCCGACGTCGATCGCGACAAGGCCTCGCAACAGCAGGTCGAATTGAGCTCGATCTACACCACTCTGCAGACATTCATGGGTGGATACCTGGTGAACTACTTCAACCGCTTCGGACGACAATGGCAGACATTTGTCGAGGCTGAAGGCGACTCACGCAGCAACATCCAGAACATCAATCAGTTCTACGTCCGCAGTGCGAACGGTAGCCAGGTTCCCCTGGGATCGCTCGTGCATGTGAAGCAGATCACCGGGCCGGAGTTCATCCTGCGCTTCAATGAGTACAACGCGGCTCAGATCAACATCTCAGGCGCGCCCGGTTACAGTTCGGGCCAGGTACGCGCGGCGCTTGAAGATGCGTTTCAACAGAGCATGCCGGCAGGAATGGGCTTCTCCTACCAGGGCATGAGCTATCAGGAACAACGTGCGGCTGAAGGTGTTCCTGCATGGATGGTGTTCACACTATCTCTGCTCTTCGTCTTTCTGATTCTGGCTGCCCTTTATGAGAGCTGGACGCTGCCGTTCAGCGTGTTGCTCAGTACTCCGGTCGCAATCTTCGGTGCCTATCTGGCACTCACGATGCGTTCGCTCGAGAACGACATCTTCGCCACCGTCGGGCTCATCATGCTGATCGGCCTGTCAGCCAAGAACGCGATTCTGATCGTTGAGTTCGCGGTGGTGAACTACCGCAAGGGCCAGAGCATTGCCGAATCGGCTCTGCAAGCGGCTCGTCTGCGCTTCCGGCCAATTGTGATGACAGCTCTTGCCTTCATCTTCGGCTGCTTACCGCTGTGGACAGCATCAGGTTCAGGAGCCGTCTCGCGCCGGATTCTCGGAACCGTCGTCATTGGCGGGATGACGCTGGCGACAGTGATTGGAATTCTCATGGTGCCCGTCACGTTTTCAGTAGTCGAGTACCTGTCGCATCGCCTGCGTGGAGGCGGCTCCGATACCACCATGGACTCGACTCATCCGCCAGAGACGCAGGGCAAACATGCTCCGGCACTAGCACGCGAAGCCCAGGAGGGACAGGCATGACCGCACGAGCGCAAAAAGCTCTTCAGATTGTTGGATTGTTTTTCGGTCTCGCGCTCTTCCTGGCAGGATGCAAGGTGGGGCCTAATTACGTGCGGCCGCAGGTGACGGCACCGCCTGTGTATCGCGGCGCCGACAACTCGGCGATCTCCAGCGCTGATCCCGAATCTCTGGGCGACCAGGACTTCGCGAAGGTATTCCGCGAACCGGAACTGCAACAGCTGATCCGGACCGCACTCGAGAACAACTATGACGTCCGGATTGCTGCCAAACGCGTTCTCGAACAGGAGGCGCAACTCCGCATTACCCGCTCGCAGTTGTTCCCAAGCGCCAACGTCGGTGGCACCGGGCTCGGCGCCGATCTGCCGAGTTCGCTTGGCAGCGGCCTGCCCAGCGGTGCAACCGTCACAGGCAGCTTTAATGTTTCTGCGGCATGGAACCCTGATTTCTGGGGTCTGTACCGCCGGCAATCCGAGGCCGCACGCGCGCACATGCTGGCCGAGACATGGGCACAGCGCGCCGTTCGCATGACCCTGGTGCAGCAGGTC